>Ga0114977_10000598_pt1 | contig 23958 bp, 17 predicted proteins | sample S_130805_MF_Meta_FD_87026 | JGI IMG/M metagenome (GOLD analysis project Ga0114977, IMG submission 87026) | Freshwater microbial communities from Lake Simoncouche, Canada to study carbon cycling - S_130805_MF_MetaG | ecosystem: Environmental > Aquatic > Freshwater > Lake | place: Lake...
CATTTCCTAGAAAAAGCTTATTGGTCAAATTGACGGTTGTGACCTCGGCTCCCTACCGGTCTGTTCTGGCAAGCTCAACACCTTTAAGTTCGATGTAGTTAGAATTCTCCAGAGGGTCTACTAAAGCGACTTCGAGGTCGCCGGCCCCTTTTTCTAAGGCGATCGATCCGATCGTGATCGAAGCGAATCGCTTCATCAACGATTCTGTTTTTCTCGGCACACGGTCGTTGGAACTGCCGTAGGGATCGCTAACAAAGGATTCGGATAGAACTCCTGTGCAAGTTTGATCGGCGATTCTCACCTGTACCGATTTACCGCGAGCTTCGGGTGGAACCGTCATTTGCAATCGGACCGTGTAAGTTGCTGGAGTCAATACTTCTACATCCCATCGACATCGATCTTCTGGGGTGAGGATCTTGGTGAAATACGAGCAGTTCGGGGCGGTGTTGCTGCGAACTACAGAGGGGCCAGAGCACTTGCCGTCCTGTGCCGGAAGGTTGGTTAGCGTACGAGCTTGGTGGCCGATTAGAAACGGACGGCGCGGTTTAGCCGACTTCAAGACATCTTCTTTCCATTGTTGAACAGCTTCTTTCATGGACTCAGTCTGTCGTGGAAATTGTTGGCTTAAGTCGCGATGTTGTCCGAGGTCGTTGGCGACATCAAAAAGCTTTCCATCCGCATCTAGGAGGTATTGCCCCTCGCGCATGGCGATCCTGCCACCCCAATGACTGAATAGCGTTCGGTTTTCCGTCGGCTCGTTGGTGGAGGTCAAGTGACTAGCAAGACTGATTCCGTCGATGCGATGATCAGAGTCGGTGTCGATCTGGATATCTGCCAAGTCACACAGAGTGGGCATTAGATCGATAGCACCGCTGAGTTGCTCGATGTGTTTGCTGGATTGGATTCTTCGTGGCCAGCGAACAAGCAGAGGTGACCGGACACCACCTTCATCTACGCTCCCCTTGCGTCCTTTCATCCCTGCATTCCAGCGAAAACTGTTTGGGCCATTATCATTGAAATAGACGATGATCGTATCGTCCGCGAGTTCTAATTGATTCAGTGTGTTGAGCAACTTGCCAACGTTCTCATCGATATTTTCGACCATGGCAATCGCTGAACGGGTCATTTCAATTTCCTCAGTTTCATTGCCTCGATCTTCGTGTCGCATAGGTAGTGGACGGGTTAGAACATTCTCCATGAATGGGTCTGGGACTTGCATGGGAGTATGTGGGGTATTGAAGGCGATGTAGCAGAAGAAGTTTTCATTTCGATGTGCTTGGATGAACTCAATGGCATGTTGCATGAAATCGTTGGTGACATAGCCATTTCCTGTCATTGGCGTGCCATTCTTCTCAAGCTCAGGAGAGAAGTAATCGCCCCAATGGCCCGAGCAGAAGCCGTAGAATTCTTGGAAGCCTCTACCATTTGGGTGGTATGGGTATTGGGAACCATTGTGCCATTTACCGAATGCCGCTGTTTTGTATCCGGCCGCGACGAATCGGTCGGCAATCGTTATTTCATCAAGATCGAGTCGTTCGTCTCCTTGAGTAACGCCGACGGTGCTTCCTCGAGGATGATATCTTCCAGTGAGGAATTCCGCTCGTGTCGGCGCGCAGACGGGGCATACGTAGAAACGGTTGAATAAGGCTCCTGTTTCGCAGAGTTGGTCCAGGTGTGGGGTGTTGAAATTCCGGTTTCCTTGAAATCCGAAGTCACCCCAACCTTGATCATCCGAGAGCATTACTACGACGTTTGGGCGTCTGACCTTGAGGTTTCCTTCCTCGGAGTATCCCACGATGGCGGACACGAAGAGCATAAGTAAGCTCAGCAATTTTGATACAGGCTCTCTCATCAACGTCTTTGATCGTGTCTTCATGGTTCGCCGAAAGCAAGGATGTCTCAGGTCTTGGATCGTTTCGCAGGATCCAATGTAGCATCACTTGTCAGCAGTATCAGTGGGCATCTTGATTGGGCTCGAGGGTGAAGCTTCCTCCATCGAGGACTTGTCCATCGAGTCTTCGAAGCTCCACGGTGCATCGATGGCTTTTCGCATCGATTCGGATGGTACCGAAGGATTGCAGTCCATCGCTGGGAGCAAGGGGCAATTTCGAACCTGGAGGAGGAGCCCATTGGAATTTCACTTCTGGGCCAAAGGTACCATCGAGTGCGTTTGGTCCGAAGGAGCCAGCGTGTAGCGGTCCGGCGACGAATTCCCAAAATGGCTTGAATGCATCGGGAACCGCAGAACGCTTCGGGTCGTAGAAGTGTGCTGCTGCGTAGTGTACGTCGGCGGTAATCCAAACAGTATTTGAGACACCTGATTCCTTGATCCACCGCAGTAGGTCGAGGAACTCGAGTTCTCTTCCGAGAGGCTTGCCGTTATCCCCGTTCCCGACGGCTTCGTAGAAACCTTTTCCTTCCATGGAATCAACGACGGGGATTCCAATCGGCATGTCGCAACAGATGATCTTCCAAACAGCACGGCTTTTATGCAAAGCATTTTTGAGCCAAGCCAACTGCTCTGCCCCAAGTATACTGCTTGCTTCGCTTGGTTCCGTTTGCAGGTTATTCGAATTCGGACCACGATAAGTGCGAAGGTCTAATACGAACAAGTCGCACAGGGGACCGCGATGGATCTGTCGATAGATCCTGCGTTCTCCGGATGCTTGTGGGAGTATAGGGGTGTACTCAAAGAAGGTTTGTTTGGCTCGATTTGCAAGCTGTTGCCCGTACTCCATCGCATCGTATCGGTCTTTGTCCTTGCGGGATTGCAGTCGTTGCTGCGGGTACCAATTGTTTGTGGTTTCGTGATCATCCCATTGGACGATTAATGGGACGCGCGAGTGGAAGTCTTGGACGTTCGAATCCATAAGGTTGTAGAGGTAGTTTCCACGGAAGTCATCAAGCGAACTTGCAACGTGCGATTTGGCGGGAGTTACCAAGTTCTTCCAGATGGTCCCATCTCTAAGTTTCAATTCCTCTTCGATGATGTTATCTGCATAGATCATGTCTCCGCTGTGGACAAAGAATTGAGGACTGAGGGAAGCGATCGCAGAGTAGATCTTCATGCCTCCCCATTCCAAGTTGATCCCGAAGCCTTGTCCGGCAGTGTCACCGGACCAAGCGAAGAAGACGTCTTCTTGTGCCGAACTCGAAGCCGAGTCTCCTTGGGTCCGAAAGCTACCTTGCAGGCTATCGGAAAGTCCGCCATCGTTTTCAAAGGCTACGCGGTAGTAGATAGTCTCCCCGGCGGGCAGGTCGCTCAGGACGGTTTTACCTGTGAAATCCGTCAACTGCGTTACCTTGGGCCCCATCACGCTTCGAGGGCTAGTGAAGGATGCTGCGGTATCCCATTGCACAAGCATCCGAGAGTCCACATCGCTTCGTCCCCACACGACTGCGGACTCGGAGGTCACTTCGCCACTCTTTAGCCCAAACATCTGCTTGGGTGTTTGAATCCAGTTTGCGTGTGCGAATCGCATCCAAGCGGATTGGCTCAGCAGCGTCGCGCCGGCGGTTGCGTTAAATCCACGTCGATTCAAAGAATTGGCCATCGTATCGAGCCCTTTTGTTTTTCGTGATGCAAATAGTTGACCGTGTCATTCAGCAGCGTAGTGCTCCGTTGGGTTGTAGCTCATGGGGAGGTTGATTTCCAGGTTTCAATAGGGAATTGTTCGTTAAGGATCGCAAGGTTCGGGAAGGATCCTTGGGTGAAACCGCAATCAAGTGCCTATCAGTAGGCCATTAATGGGGTATCCTATAAATCTATGAATACAGAATCTATTACCGACAAACTACTTGCGTTCGTGGCATCTGCGGAATACCGACCGATGAAGCCACGGATGATACTCAACCATCTCAAGCTTACCGAGGATGAGTACCGAGAGCTTCGCCGATCTATCAAGAAGCTCGTTCGAGAGGGGCGATTGCTTTTCGGAGCAAACCACCTTGTCCTGCCAAGTGTTTACTCATCGCCGGGTTCAGGGAACGCTCAGCGAGTAAAACGAGGGGATTCAAGGAATTCCCAAGGGGATGAGACTCAGCAATCGGAGAGGAGGATGACGGAAGATTCATCCAATGCTGGTTCGTCCAATCCTGGTTTTTCAGCATCAGGGTTATCTGAAGTGGTCGGTGTTTTTCGAAGAGCATTGTCTGCGGGGTATGGCTTCGTGGAGCTTCCACGTGGGAAGGTTACGACACCCAATGCACCGACGGTAGCGCCGTCACCTGAGGGTGCTATCGTAGGAATGGAGCCGGTTGAATCTGCATCCGTGGAGTCGGCATCCTCGAGATTGCCGGATGTCTTCATCCCAGAAACGAGAACATCGAATGCGATGGATGGGGATACCGTTCGCGTTCGTTTGCGTAAGTCCACATCCCCTTCGCGGCGAAGTGCAGGAGCAAATCTCCGCAACAATCCCGCGCGATTGGAAGGTGAAATCGTCGAAATTGTCGAGCGAAAGAAGCGGCAGTTTACCGGTACCTTTCAGACCAATGATAAGAAATCGTTTGTATGGCTCGATGGAGCGAAGCTTGAGCGTCCGGTTTCGATCGGAGATGTGCGAGGGCTGCCGGTTGAAAACAATGACAAAGTCATCGTCGAGTTAGTTAGATTTCCAGATGAGTTTCAGCCTGGAGAAGCTGTTCTGCTGAAGGTGCTTGGAAGTCTCAGGAATCCAGCGGTCGACACGATGGCTGTGATGGTCCAGTTTGGGTTGCCTGAAGAGTTTTCCGAAGCTGTACTTGATAACGCGCGAATTCAAGCGGATCGATTTTCGGAGGAGGTGATTCCCGAGGGGCGAAGGGATCTTACCAAGATCCCGACGATCACCATTGACCCGTTCGATGCTCGTGACTTTGACGATGCGATATCGTTGAGCAAGAACGAGAAGGGGAATTGGGATTTGCTTGTTCACATCGCAGATGTTTCCTTTTTTGTTCCTCAGGGGAGTATTCTCGATGAAGAGGCTCGGGAGCGTGGCAACAGTGTTTACCTTCCGGATCGTGTGATCCCGATGCTTCCGGAAACGATTAGCAACCACTTGGCATCGCTTCAGCCCGATCGGAATCGATTAGCGAAAACGGTAGCGATGGAATACTCCCCCGAAGGGTTGCTATTGCATGCCGAAGTTTACAACAGCGTGATACGCAATGCTTATCGGTTTAACTACGAGCAGATCGATCAGTACCTCGAAGACCCGTCGGTTTGGCAAGAGCGACTAACGCCGGAGATCTTTCAGTTGGTGCGTGATATGCATTCCTTGGCGATGCAATTGCGGTCGTTGCGTAAGGTCAATGGTTCGATAGAGCTGACCCTTCCGGAGGTCAAGGTTGATCTTGACAAGTTGGGGAAGGTTAAGGGTGCTCATGTTGTGCACCATACCCAGAGCCATCAAGTGATCGAAGAGTTTATGTTGGCAGCCAACCAAGCTGTCGCATATTGGCTTGACTCATTGAAGCTACCGTTCCTCAGGCGTGCGCACGCTCCACCAGACCGGTTGAAGATTCGTCGACTGGCCGACTTCATGCGAGCCCTCGGATTGCCTGCGGACGAGATGCAAGACCGTTTTGAGATTCAGCGGGTCATCGATAGCGTGAAAGGGGATACGACGGAATTTGCGGTCAACTACGCGATTCTTAAGAGCATGTCCAAGGCAGTTTATCAGTGTGAGTTCGAGAGGCACTACGCTCTAAACATGTCACACTATTGTCATTTCACCAGTCCGATTCGCCGTTATCCAGATCTTATCGTACATCGAATCGTCGAGAACTTGATTGAAGGTCGAACGGCAAATGAGAATACAGAAGTTCTGGAGCGATTAGGCCAGCATTGCAGTTCGACGGAGCAGAATGCGGAAGGTGCTGAACGCGAACTGATCCGTGTGAAGCTCCTGCATTTTCTAGAACGGCGAATCGGCGAGATGCTTACCGGTATAGTCTGGGGTGTCAAACCGAACGGGCTTGTAGTTCGTGGGATCGAGATCCCAGTTGACGGTATGGTCACTTTGGAGCGACTCCCGCCAGATCGATATCGCTACGATCGCGATACGCATACGCTTCAAGGTTACAAGGATGAGAATCAATTCCGGCTTGGGGATGAATTGGTCGTTCGCATTGAACGAGTAGATCTTGCTCGCCGGCATTTGGAGTTTAGACTCGAGAAAGTAACCCATCACGATCGAGCGGCGGCGGGCACTGCAGGTTCAGCGAAGGGATCGAGAGATTCAAATCCATCGAAGAGGGATCGGTTTAAACCGAAATCGGGTAAGTCGTCGGCGAAGCCTAGTCCGAAGAGTTCCCATCGAAAAAAGAAACGTCGATGATCGCGGTTTTCGCGGGAGTGGAAATTGTATGTATAGCGAACAGAGTACAAAAAGAGAGCGATCGTCGGGCTTAGGTGAGATTCGAACGCTGGGGCTAATGGTTTTCGCTATGTTGCTATGCATATGGTCGGTGTTGGTTTTTGATCCAGTCGCGTATGCCCAGGATTCGGGATCAGAGGAATTTTCGAAGACGCTAAAATCTGCGTGTGATCAAGCCAGCGAATACTCTGAATCTTTCGATGGTCGAGCTGTCTTAGTGATGCATCGTGGACGAGTCGTTTACGAACGTTACAAAGGCTGGAATAAAGAAACACCACACATGCTTGCCAGTGGGACAAAGAGTTTCACTGGAGTGTTAGCGATGTTTGCGGTCCAAGACAAGTTGCTCAGTCTCGATGAATTGGTCTGCGAAACCATTACTGAATGGAAGAGCGACAAGAGAAAGAATCAGATTACCGTACGTCATCTTTTGACACTTTCCTCTGGGCTAGAACCTGCGGATGCTGCTTTTCCAACGCGTGGTCAAGGCTTGCAGCAACTTCGCGGTGGATTACTAGCGGAGCGTCAGCAGCGTATTCAAAGGCAAGATGAGGATAAGAAGCTGTCGAGTTTGGCAACGGGAAATTGGTTTGCCGATGCGGTCAATGTTCCCTCCAAGGCGAATGCGGGTGAGATCTTCGATTACGGTCCGAGCCATTTCTATGCGTTTGGTGAATTGCTGAACCGCAAGTTGCTAAGACAGACAGAAATTCCCGCAAGGAGTTTTGAAGAATATGCAAAACTCAAACTCTTTGGTCCGATTGGCATATCGATCGGTAGATGGGGAAAAGATTCCGCTGGTAATGTCAACATCCCTGGTGGGCTTTCGCTTACGGCTCGCGAATGGGCGAAGTTTGGTCAGTTCATATTAGATAAGGGGGGCGTGAGGGATTCGAGTGGCAACACCAAGCAATTAGTTCCAGAGGAGCTTTTGCAGCAGTGTTTCGTCCCATCGAGTGCAAATCCTCGATACGGGCTTACATGGTGGCTAAGTGGAGTCGAAGGGGTCGCCGATACGGGAGGTGCAATAAAGGCCGGTGCAGTAAAAGGAGGTACAATCCGGGACAGAATCAAGATGGGAATTCTCAATCGGGAAGCCGAGATTGACGATGATTCGGCGGAGCTTGCGCTAAAGATTTATATTGCGGCTGGGTTGGGTAAACAGCGATTGTTCGTAGTGCCTGACAAGGATTTAGTCATTGTTCGCTTTGCAGAGCCGACGCGTGCGGGGAATCGTTTCGGTAATGCTTCCTTTCTTAAACCAATTCTCGATGCGGTTGCTCAGAGTTATGTTTCTCCAACATCAAATGAAACCGAAGATCGTTAATCCAACAGCGATTGCTGCAGTCGTTGCCTGCCTGTCTAGCGTTGTCTGCTCGATCGCGACGGCACAAGAGGCACAAGGTGCAAACGAAACGGAATACTTCCGCGAGTCGGTGCTGCCTATCCTCAAAAGTCGTTGCTACAGTTGTCATTCGCATCAGTCTGGGCAGATGGAAGGTGGATTGGCACTTGATTGGCGGAGCGGTTGGGAGCAGGGTGGGGCGCGTGGCAAAGCCATTGTGCCGAACGATTCGAATGGAAGCCTTTTGATAAGGGCGGTCGAGCATAAGGACTCGGACTTGAAAATGCCCGAGGAGAAGCTTCCGGATGGGGAGATCGAAGTTCTCCGCAAGTGGATTCAAGAGGGAGCTTACGACGATCGGGCAGTGCGGCCTGAAGTCAGTGATCCGCTTGATTGGTGGTCGTTGCGGCCCCTGGTTGCTCCGTCGGTTCCAGAGCTTGCTGCCAATCCGGCGAGTGGAGATCTTGTGGCAACAGAGCATAGGTCTAGCAATCCTATCGATGCATTTCTTCTGGATCGATTGCAGAAAGAAGGTTTGAGTTTTGCTCCTCGTGCATCATCTAGGGAGTTGGTACGAAGGCTATACGTCGATCTTCATGGGGTACTTCCATCGCCCGAGCAAGTTGCTTCAGTATCCGAGAATCCAAGCGACCAGGAGCTCGAGGAATTGGTCGATCGGTTGCTTGCTTCTCCACGCTATGCGGAACGTTGGGCAAGACATTGGCTCGATACCATTCATTTTGCCGATTCCCATGGATACGAACATGATGTGGGGCGGGAGAATGCATGGCCTTACCGCGATTATTTGATTGGAGCGTTAGACCGCGATATTTCGTGGTCGGAGTTTATCCGTCAGCAGCTTGCGGTCGATGTCTTTGCGCCTGAGGCTACTGAATTATTACCAGCACTAGGTTTTCTAGGAGCAGGGACGTTTGATCTTAGTACGTATTCGACGGGACCAGTGACTTTTGATTACATGGATCGCGACGATATGTTGACACAGACGATGGCCGCGTTTGTCAGTACGACGGCTAACTGTGCGCGTTGTCATGCGCACAAGTTCGATCCGATTTCGCAGGAGGATTACTATGCATTACAAGCTGTATTTGCTGGGGTAATCAAGGGTGATATCTCTTACGATCCGCTGCGCGAAACAGCCAGTAGGCGCGCGGCGCTAGAGAAGCTTAAACAGGCCGTCATTGCGAGGGATCCGGCGGGGCTTGAGTCAGAGCTTGCTCGATCGCTCGTTGCGCAGTGGAGTCGAGAGCATCGCCAAATTGCAACTTGGAAGAAGCTTGATTCGCACTCCTTTATATCGCTTGAAGGTGCAACGCTTACCAAGGAAGCTGAGGAAGTAATTCTCGCAAGTGGGCATAACCCTGATACAGATACATATGTTTTTACAGGGACTGCGGATTTGCCAAGGGTCACTGCGATTCGGCTTGATCTGTTCCCCCACGATTCGTTGCCTATGAAGGGGCCAGGTCGATGCCAAAACGGAAACTTGCATTTATCCGAGTTCGTTGTGCAAGTCTTTACACCGGGGGCGACGGCTGCGAAGCCACTGAAGATAGCCAGGGTTACGGCGGATTTTAATCAAGCTGGTTGGGGGATCGAGCGAGCAATCGATGGAGATCCGAAAACGGCTTGGGGGATTCATCCTGCGGTAGGTGTTCCGCACCACGCAGTGTTCGTGTTGGAGGAGCCCGTCGAGTGGAGTAGCGGGACGGAGTTGACGGTGACATTAAAGCAGCTTCATGGGGGCTCGCATCTTTTGGGTGCGTTTCGGTTATCGGTAACGGATGCCCCTGGGGGTGATGCCGTGGCGGTACCGGCAGAAGTCGAGACGGTGATGAAGCTTCAGCCGGATGAGAGAAGTGAAGAACAGACGCGATTGCTCGCTTTTCATTTTCTTCAGCAAGCAGTTGATGAGGAGACAAAAAAGCTTCCAGCGGAATCCAAGGTTTACGCGGTTGGTACCAATGTGTCGATACCGACGGGCAATGGTGCGAGGCAACAAGCGAGTGTGGCGAATCCTAAACCGGTTCATTTGCTTTATCGTGGAGAGATCGGTAAGCCAGAGCAATTGGTCCCTCCAGGGGCACTTTCGGTCATGCAGCACTCTCCGGGGCGATTTGTAGATGTTGGGCAAGGTGGCGAGTCCCTGCGTCGTGCGGCTTTGGCCGATTGGATCGCGCATCGAGAAAATGTTTTGACTTGGCGAAGTATCGTTAATCGAGTTTGGCATTATCACTTTGGTCGGGGTATTTGCGATACACCGAGCGATTTCGGGCGGATGGGAGGTGTCCCTTCGCATCCGGAGCTACTTGATTGGCTTGCGGTCTGGTTTCGAGATGATGCAGGTGGCTCATTGAAGAAGCTTCATCGATTGATCGTGACGAGCCAAGCGTATCGTCAGCAATGTTTGCACAATGAACAAGCTCATGCGAAGGATGCAGACAATCGCTGGTTGTGGCGACAGAATCGACTTCGACTCGATGCCGACTCCTATCGAGATTCACTTTTAGCGATCTCAGGAAGGATCGATTGGAAGATGGGTGGACCGGGGGTTGAGCATTTCACCAAGGAGCCAGGGCCACAATCGACGCCCAAGCTTGATTATGCGGCGTTCGATTGGAATCGTCCGGAGGGTAATCGTCGAAGTATCTATAGGGTAGTTTGGCGGGGAATTCCAGATCCGATGATGGCGGCATTGGACTTTCCGGACTTGGGATTGCTCTCACCTGTTCGAGGATTCACAGCATCTCCATTGCAGTCATTGGTGCTAACCAACAACCCTTTTGTTCTGCATCATTGCAAGTTGTTGGAGGATCGAATGATTGCGAGTGGAAAATCGGTTACCGAGCAGACGCGAGAGTTGTTTCAATTGGCATTACAGCGTGATCCGACACCGAGTGAAATCGAAGTTTTATTGCCTTATGCACAGAGGCATGGGATTGCTGCGTTAGGACGAGTGCTGGTCAATACGAATGAGTTTTTGTTTATCCCTTAGTTGTCCCTTCTTTGCTCATTATTTGTCCATTAGTTGTCATTTCTTTCCCTTCACCGCAAGCAGCGTATCAGCATGGCAGGACTTCGTACTCGGCGCAGGCAGTTGACGAACGGTGGAATGGTTGCTGGTGCACTCGGTTCTAATTTGCCGTGTTCACATGCGGAGGGGATTCATCGCCGTGAGTGGTTCAGGCAAGGGGGGGGCGGTTTAGCGGCGATTGCGTTGAGCGATCTTTTGGCGCGTGAGGCAGTAGGAGAGCAGCATCATCGAGCCAAAGTCAAACGGGTAATCCAGTTGTTCATGACTGGAGGTGCGAGTCCGATGGACTTGTTTGACTACAAACCGGAGCTTGAGCGATTGCACGGACAGATTCTTGGGCCGAAGGACAAGCCGGAGGGGTTCACGGCTCCGGCTGGTGCGATCATGAAGAGCCCGTTTGCATTTTCGCAACATGGAGAGTCGGGACGCTGGGTTAGTGAGCTGTTTCCTGAGCAAGCGAAGCTGGTTGATGAGATGGCGTTTTTGATGGCTATGACGACCAAGACCAACGTGCATGGTCCTGGAACGTACATGATGAACAGCGGTTTTTTGCTACCGGGGTTTCCTTGCCTAGGGGCTTGGGTGTCTTATGCTTTAGGTAATTTGACCGACAACCTACCGACATTTGTTGTTTTGCCAGATGCGCGGGGTTTGCCGTATAACCAGCAAGGATGTTTCAGTGCCGGTTTTCTTCCGGCGGTTCACGAAGGTTTGGTATTAAATGCGACATCGAAGGTACCGATCCCGGATTTGTATCCGGATGCGAAGTATCCATTTGCGCAAGGGGCATCGGATATTGAAGGGCAGTCACTATTGCGGTGGCTTAATGAGCAGTATGGAGAAGGGAAGGTTGGCGATAGCCGACTCGATGCGAGGCTGTCGGGGTATGAGTTAGCTGCGAAGATGCAGTTGTCGGCCCCGGAAGCGTTCGATCTTGGTAGCGAAACGACTCAATGCCATAAAGACTATGGATTAGACAAGCCTGTGACAGAGGATTTTGGTCGAAGGTGTCTTCTGGCAAGGCGTTTAATCGAGAGGGGAGTACGGTTTTGTCAGGTATGGAGTGGGCCGCAAGGTGCCACGAACAATTGGGATAATCACGGCAATATCCAAACGGAACTTCCCCCGATGACACAGAGTGTGGATCAACCCATTGCGGCTCTGCTCAGGGACTTGAAGGCACGCGGATTAGATCAAGATACTTTGGTGATTTGGACAACGGAATTCGGCAGGACTCCATTCGCACAAGGGAGTTTAGGTCGGGATCATAACGGGGGTAGCTTTGTCACTTGGTTGTGGGGAGCGGGGGTGAAGGAAGGAGTGTCGTATGGCAAGAGTGACGATTGGGGATATCAAGCGGTTGAGAACAAGACATGGTGTTATGACTTGCATGCGACGATCCTGCATTTGCTCGGTATTGACCATACGCGATTGGTAGTAAGGCACAACGGGATCGATCGAAGGTTGACCGACGTGCATGGACATGTGATCCAAGAAATACTCAGTTAGGCAGGTGAGACTTCGAGGGTAGCAAGCAGGCTTTGTCAGTCCTATCTTCTAGTCTGTCTGCTAGTGCTTTCTGCTAGCGCTTTCTGCTAGCGCTTGGTTCTTCGGTGATTTTAGTGGCTGGAATTGATTGGTAAGGGTTTTTTCAGCGCCGTGCTCGTGCTCAGTGAAACGGCGCTCGTGCTCGTAATCGAAAGCAGCCTGTAGTGGTCAGATGTTCGTTGAACTCACGACCTACCTTTGAAGCAAACAAAACAGGTCCCGTCAACTTAGCACTAGCACGATACTGGGCCCGAATTGCAACCAGATTGGCCACTACTTTTTCCTCAACAGCACGGCACTTTCTGTTAGCACTGTTTATGAGCACTTTCGCGTAAGAAGTGGGCTGTTTTGTAGCAAGTCGTGGATTGCTGCGAAAGCTTGTGAGGCGTGTGGTATCTTTTTGTGGTGCTAATTTTACCGGCGTGTAGAGTTGTCCGGAATTCATAATTGCCGTGCGGTGTTTCGATGCTGATCCACATCAGCCGCAGTGTTCTTTTGGCACGTAGTTTGCGTTAGTAAGTTTACGATGGATAGTTTGCGGTGGGTTGATTGCGGAAGTAGAGCTCGAAGGATCGATAGTTTGGATTGGCACGAAAGTGGATACTCGAAGGGGATTCGATAAGCATGGTTGGATATTTGATCGATATGGATGGCGTGATTTATCGCGGGAACGAACTCATTGAAGGAGCGGATCGCTTTATTGCCGAGTTGAGGGAGTCTAAGACTCCGTTCTTGTTTTTAACGAACAATTCGCAGCGAACGAGGCGAGACGTCGCGAAGAAGCTTGAGCGATTGGGAATCGATGTTGAGGAAGGGCATGTGTACACGTGTGCTATGGCTACCGCCCGATTTTTGGCTTCTCAGAAGCCACATGGGACAGCTTATGTCATTGGAGAGGGAGGACTGCTGACCGCGTTGCATAAGAACGGGTTTTCCATAGTTGATCGCGACCCAGACTACGTCGTGGTTGGAGAAGGGCGTAATTTGAATTTTGAGATGGCGGAAGCTGCTTTGCGGATGATTCTCGATGGGGCGAAGCTAATAGCAACGAATCTTGATCCGAACTGTCCGACGCAATCGGGGATGCGACCTGGTTGTGGTGCAATTGTGGCGATGCTCGAGGCTGCTTCCGGTGTGAAAGCATTTAGTGTGGGCAAGCCGAGTCCGATCATGTTGCGAGCGGCTCGGAAGGAGTTGGGTTTATCGACCGATGAGACGGTAGTCATCGGTGATACGATGGAGACGGACATTCTCGGCGGTGTACAGCTTGAGTACAAAACAGTGCTTGTGCTCAGTGGTGGGACGCGCAAAGAGGACTTAGCGCGGTATGCCTATAAGCCGGATTTGGTTGTACCGTCGATCGCGAGCCTAACACCGAATTTGCTTCCGGCTTAAATTTCGTAGCCTTTGCGCTGTTCTCGAGAGAGCATCGTATTGGCTTGTGCATCATCAACGAATACTTCGTTTTTAGGATCCCACTGGAGTGGGCGTCCGAGTCGAAGCGAGATATTCGCCAGGTGGCAAGTCGACACGCTACGGTGTTGGCTGACCACATCCGAGATCGGATTGTTCCTTGATTCGATGCAATCGAAAAAGTTCCCCATGTGATTGATGATTGCTTCAAGCTTTCCGGTCAGCAGTGGTCTATCGGGATGGTCGTGTTTATAGAGTTGCCACTTGTTACGAGGCAGTGGTCTGGATTGCAATTCATCGACGGCAGCGCCGGTTAGCTTACCGCGATTGACAAAAATTCTGCCTTGTTCGCCTTGAAAGAGGATTCCGTTTTCGCCGTGATCTCGAATTGTCAATTCTATGCCGTTGGCGTAGGTGACTTTCGATTCAAAGTCGACAGGTACGTTGTATCCAGATTGATCGTTGGGCATGATGGAACTGCCTTCGAATCGGACGGGGAGAGAATTGATTGCCCATTGAGCGATGTCGATATGATGAGCGCCCCAGTCGGTCATTTGTCCACCGGAGTATTCCCACCACCAACGAAAGGTGTAGTGGCATCGTTCTTCGACGTAAGGAACCTCAGGTGTTTGACCTTGCCAGAGATCCCATTGGATATGTTTTGGAGTTGGGCTAGAGGGGAATGGACCGCCGGTAGCATTTTTCCCAAGTACGACTTCGACTGACTTTAGTTTTCCGATACGTCCTGCGCGAACGATTTCGGCTGCGGTGCGGAAGCGTTCATCGCTTCTTTGCCAAGAGCCGACTTGTACTACTCGTTTTGTTTGTTGGACAACATCGCAGATTTTTTTTCCTTCGTCGACGGTGAGTGTCAGCGGTTTTTCGCAGTAGACATCTTTACCTGCCTTGCACGCATCGATGAGCATTTTAGTGTGCCAGTGGTCAGGGGTTCCGATGGTCACCACGTCGATATCTTTGCGAGCGAGTAAGTCTCGATAGTCTTCGAACGCGAGTGGAGTGCTGCCGAAGGACGCTTTGGCTTGTTCTCGCACGTGTTTATCAACGTCGCAAACGGCGACGATATCGCCGAAGAATCTAGATTGATTTGCAATGACAGTTCCTTGGTATCGCAGGCCGATGGCACCGATTCGAGGCCGATCGTTTGGGCTCAAAGCGCCGAAGGCGTGGCGGGCAGGAGTCGATACGAAAAAGCCGCCGGAGATCCATCCTGCGGTTTTGAGAAAGCTTCGGCGATCCGAATTCAGAGGTTGCGTCTTAGTTTTTTCAACGGGAAGTTTCATGATTGAAGTTTGTTCCTTCTCAGGTTGGCTTTGGCTAAATCGCAGCGCTGATTTCGTTGGGGGTTAGATCGGCCCTTTTTAGTGAGACTCTAAAGGTACTGCCCGATCCTAGGACGCTCGAGACGCGGATGTTACCACCGATTGCGGCTGTAAGGTGTTTGACGATTGAAAGTCCCAGGCCGGTACCTCCTGAATCGCGTGAGCGGGCTTTATCGACGGTATAGAAGCGTTCGAAGATTCGGTTGATATCTTCGGCTGGGATCCCGATTCCGTGGTCGATGACCAGCAAGTCGATAGTGTCGGGGGTGTTTTCGGTTTTGATTTCAACAGTACCACCTTTTTTGCTGTACCGGATGGCATTGCTTAAGAGGTTGCCGAAGACCGTCCGCAGGGACTCGTGCTCGGCGAGGACGGTGAGTTGATCGTCAGCGAACTCATCCTCTTCGATATGGTTGATGATCGATATTTGATTTGATTCCGCAACAGTGGATTGTTCACGTACGACCGACCTGACGATATCGGCGAGATAGATGGGAGCGAGCTCAAGCCTTTCGGGCATCGTTTGAATGCGACTGAGTTGCATAAGCCCTCGAATCAATTGATCCAATCGATTCGCTTGTTCGCCGATGCTTGTGACGAACCGGACAGCGGCATCTGGATCATCGATAGCCCCCATCAGTAGTGTCTCCGAGTAAGCTTTGATAGCCGACAAGGGAGTTTTCAATTCATGGGAGACGTTTGCAGTGAAATCGCGGCGGTAGTTCTCGAGTTGTTTCAACCTTGTTTCATCGCTGATTACAAGTAGGACCGAACGCGACGCAGAAGGCTGTGAGGAATCTAACGTTGAGTGTCCACGGATTTTTAGAGTGACGGTACCTCCGACCGAATCGGTCGTCTCGAGCTCGCATTCGAGCGATGCACTTTGTTTTTGAACATCTTGAACGAGACTTAAGATTTTCGGTTGCCGGATCAATTCGATCAGTGGGATGTTTTCTCGGATGGAATTGCCCAGATCGAGAAAGCGGATTGCGGCGCGGTTTGCAAAAGTGAGTCGCAAGTCGGGTGCGAAGGCTAGAATGCCAACGGGCATGGCTGCAAAGATCGCTTCGGAAGGTTCTGAATCGCTTTGATAGATGAACGCATTTTGATGGAGTGTATCGCATAAGGCCACGAATTCCCTCCCGAGAGGATCGACGTTCATGGCTTGAGGGAACAGGCCTAAGAATTCGTTGCGAGGAATCGGCTGTTGGCTTCGAAAGCGTATGGATCGCAGAGTGGTCGTTAGTTCATCGAGTTTCGCTTCTTTGTGAATCCGGAAGGCAAGCAGACCGAGTCCAGCGATTAGTCCAACGCTGCCCAGGAGCAGATAGCGTAAGATGGAACCTGATTGCGGTTGCTGTGCACGCCTGGTAACGAGCATCCAATCAACTGGAGTTTGGTCGATTTGCACCGAAGCCTCATCGGGTGCTTCGATGGGTTGGCGGCTGCGCAAGCGATAAAACCGATCGGGTTCTCGGATCCACTCGATGGGTGCAAGGACAAAATCTTGACGTTCGCGTTCGGTGAGTTCAGCGCCTGATACGATTTGCACATCACCGAGATGCATCCGCTGGAAGCTTTGGACGAATTGGGTCCAGGCGCTGCGATCAGTCGATACAGAGAGAGTTCGTGAGAGCAAGTGTGCTTCACGCGATATCTCACTTGCTTGCTGTTCAAACCACAATCGGTTTTGGAATTGATCCAATGCGAAAGCAGACAGCAGCCCGCAAATCAGCAGTAAAAGCGGAAGTGCAATAAGTTTCCAGGGTATCGTTGAGATACTCATCGACTAAACTCTCGAGGGAAGTCAAAACCAGTTCGACTGAACTACACTAAAACACACGGTACCAACGGTGCGTTTTTCTTGCCTTCTCGCATCATCCGTGTCGCGTTCTTACAAATCGAAATCCTAGGTTTTTCCCTTGAGTAATCCAATCCCTTACTGGTTTCTTGAATCCTTTTCTTGAGCAAAAATATTTTGGCAATAGGGGAAAGCATGACAACTCCCATCGAAATCTTGCTTTTAGAAGACCATCAAGTTCTATGTCATGGCTTGTGTCTTCTTATCGAATCACAACCGAATATGCGGGTAGTGGGAGAGGCTTCGAGCTGAGAAGAAGCGATCGACTTGTTGAAGATGGTTACCCCGAACCTTGTGGTTTTTGATTTGAGTTTGCCGGGGATGAGTGGAATTGAGCTAGCCAGGCAACTTCAGAAAGAATAGGACTCCCGAAAGGAGCCTCTGTTGCTCGATATTCGTCCAATAACCATAGAGACCCGTAAGGCCAGAGGGATGGTCAAACTGCAACTGCGAAGCTGAGCTGATTCGGTTTGCGGCGACTCAATGCTGGATTAAGGGAATGTTATAGTGCGGGCTGTAGGTGCTCAGGAATCTTCTTGCTTTCCCGAAGTTTTTTTGTATGTTACACCGGTTTGCCTGCGATGGCATTCTCTTCTCCCTGGCTTGATTCCGCCTACCGTTGCGTTAAGCTCATTAGGTTTTCAGGGGAAGTATGCTTCCTGATCAGTTCCGGTACGACAGGCGACCGGAAAAAGTTTTGGCCAACGAAGTGAACGGCTGTACACAAGGGGTTTTCCATGGGTGAGATATATGATTTCGTTGGGCATGCCGACTACTACGTCCTGGGTTTTGCGGCATTTTGGGGGATGATGTGTATCATCATGGTTTGGTCGCGTATCCTCTCGAAGCGATTCCGCAACGAGAAGCAGCAAGACGAGTTTCTGACAGCGATTGAGCAACGATTGCAAGTTGGTGATTTTGAAGGTGCGGAGCAGTTGTGCAAGTCGGATCGTCGAGCCGTTCCGATGATGGTCCAAATGGCACTTCAAAATCGAGACATTGATGCCGACAAGCTCGAATCGTGGGTCATGGATCGTTTCCAGTTCGACGTGATGTCCCATTTGAATTCGAAGCTTTCATGGATATCGACCATCATCAAAGCCGCACCGATGCTTGGATTGGTCGGTACGGTTGCGGGTATGATGGGTGCGTTCTCCACACTGGAAACCGCCACCGCAGAAGAGCCAACAAAACAGTTGCTCGCTGACATTCGGATGGCTCTCGAGCACACGTTGGTGGGACTGCTCATCACCGTAACGCTACTGGTCAACATGGCGTCGATCAACAACAAGATTCGTGAACTTGAAGAACTCGTAGTATTTGGAATGAACCGCTTCTTTGACAGTTACAGGGCTGCGGTGCCGAAGCGTAAACTACACGTCCGTTCTTAGGTGGCGATTGATCCTCGGATGACGGTCGCCCTCAGGTCGATAGCAATCCTCCTTTTTCGATGCCATCTATATTCTGCTCGTAGGACGAAGAGACACTAGCGTGTTAAGAACAAAGAAGCAAAACACCAAGAAGAACTTTGATGGGGAATTTGACATTACCCCCATGATTGACGTTGTTTTGCTGTTGCTGATTTTCTTCATGGTTTCAGCACGGATGGCTCCGCAAAACTCCGCTAGGCTACCGAAAGCCAAGCACGGCGAGTTAGCTTCGATGCACGACGCAGTGGTATTGGTTGTCAAAGCGGGACGCGATGAGACCGCCAATGTCTCGACTCCTCTCGGGAAATCCTTTTCGACGGATCGAGAAGAACAGTCGGGAGAAATCGCGGAATACGTGGCGAACGGGCTACAGGCGATGGAGAAGAAGTTCGTTCTGATTCAAGCCGAACCGACTGTGTTGACGGCAGAAATAGTACGTATCCAGAACGCGATAGGAAGCGTCTTGGATCCCGAGCAAAAAATCCTTGTGGCTGTCGAACACTAATATGCCAACCTCGAGGTTATCTTGAGCATTCAGACCCGTTGTTTATCCTGTGAAAGCAAGTTGGTCGTACATGACCGATTTGCAGATCGCATGGTTCGATGCCCGAAGTGCAAATTTGAGTTCAAGGTTCCTCGGCGAAGCGATCTTGTACCCTCCGCAAGCGCCGACTTGGAAGCACCCGAAGAAATTGACCAGTCAGAGGACTACGATGAGGCGAATTCTGAAAACGCCCACGAATCTTCAAAGCCGCATCGCGGGATCCATAAGGAGCATGGTGGCGAAGAAGAGGAAGACCTGGAGTGGGACATCACTCCGATGGTCGACGTTGCGTTTCTACTCTTGATTTTCTTCATGCTCACCGCTTCCTTTAGTATACAAAAGGCTATTCCGACCAGTGCGCAAGAAGAGGATAAGCCGAGTGCGAGCGCTGTGCAGAAAGAGAAAACCGAGCAGGTCGAAAGCTTCGTGGTGCAGATCGACGAATACAACGCCTACACCATCGTCACGAATGATCTTGGGACACTCGAAGCATCTAGCAAGCAAGAGTTGATGCTAACCCTGCAAGAGGTTAAAGCAAGTTACGGTGAGGTCTCCCCTCGAGTGGTCATCCAAGCTCACATGCAAAGCATTCACGGTGCTGTGGTTGCTTGTATGGATGCGGCGAGAGCGGCGGGATTCGATAATTTCCAGATGCAGTCCGTAGAGCAATTCGACTAATCAGAGAACTTGGAACACAGCGGTACGCGGGCAAAAACTGTTGTCCCTTTACCAGTTTCGGATTCGATGACTAAGCTGCCACCGATCGTACGAAGTCGCTCCTGCATTCCAGTGATACCGAGTCGAAGCTTCATCGGTTCTGATGTAGTCGTAGGATTGGGCTCGTTGTCCATGCCGATTCCGTCGTCTTCTATGATCTGAACTAACACATCTTTTCGCATTTCCAACACAACAGTAACACGCCGACAACGAGAATGCTTGATTGCGTTGCTAACTGCTTCCTGCAACACCCGATAGAAAACAAGCGATACTTCGGGGGTGACATGCGAATGATCCCAAGCGGGACATTCGAAGTCGAATTCCAGTCCAGATCGCTTGCGCCAATACTCCAACAGCGATTCGATAGCGGTTGGTAAACCCAAATCGTCAAGGCAAGGTGGACGCAGGTCGAAAGCTAATGAGTGAATCTCACGGCCAAGGTTGGATAGAATTCTCGATGCATCATCGAGTGTCTGTTCTCCCTGTGAACGAACTGCTCCCTCCTGTTGAAGTAGTCGAGATTTGAGATATTCCAAATTCAACTGTAACGCTACTAAGTCTTGTCCGCACTGATCGTGTAACTCTCGAGATATTCTTTGCCTTTCTTGCTCCTGCAAATGAACGATTCGTCGAAGTAAATCTTCGCGTTCACTTTCTGTTTCGATTCGCTTCTCAATCTCTTGTTCCAACGCACTGCTCTTGCTCATTAGGGCCTCTGCTGTATTCTCCGCACGACGCCGCGCTTTCCGGAGCGATTCGCAAAAAAAGATACTCGACATCCCGACGAATATGTAGAGCGTCATACCGACTTGAAGATCGATCCCGTAGACGGCGATCGAGCCTCTTGGATACGCGAAAAAGTATGCTGCAGATAGAAATCCAAGCAGAACCGACAGAAGCGCAGGCCAAAGTCCACAATACCAGGCAGAGAAGATAATGGCGTAGATATAAGTAATGAACGGGTGCATCTCTCCGACAACGGGATCGAGCAGTAGTCTTGCGACGGTCGCTAAGATGATCGCCAAAACGGCTATACCGTAGGGATACAGAGCTTTTCGAAGCTGCACTCTCTAGCCTCCTAGAGATTTATCGAATAACTAACCGAGCAAATGTGCAGCATGTTCATGTTGGCATGCAGCGATAACCTGTGCCACCAAAGCATCGGCGCTTTCGCTGCGAAGCGTTTCAGTGTCGCTTTGTATTGTCAAAGTTAACAATATTCGCTTCTTGCCTGTTCCATCTTTCTTGGTATCCCGATAGATCTCTCGAAATACTACTTCTTTACACAGATCCCCTGCAGCTCGTTGAATCGTCGCGCGAAAGCCTTGCCATTGAATCGACTCATCGACGATGAAGTTCAAGTCTCTTAGGATCGCTGGATATGGGCTTAATGCCTTGAGCTTCGGTACTAGCACCGAACGGGTTAAGAGTTGATCGAGGTCCAGTTCACCGATGGCCACCGGGCCATCGAGTTTGATGCTTTGAGCAACCGACTTTGACAAGCTACCGACCCAAGCGAGCATGGCGTTATCTAGGAACCAAGCGATAGCGGTTCCTCGCTCTAGAAAGTCTAGGTCGATCATTCGCTCTTCTAACTGTGCGCAGCCGGCTCCCCACAATCGGTCCAAGATCTCTTCAAAGACCCCTCTGACCCATCGGGGATCGCTTTCCGCGATACAGCCCAAACAGAGTTGCTCTTTTGGAAGTTGTGAGCCTTGAGGTAAGTAAACATTTGCGGTTTCAAAAAGACGGACATCACGGTTTGATTGAGCTTGGTTGTGCAGTCGCGCAGCGATCAAGCTTGGGATCAAGGATCGACGCAGCACCGCAGCCCCTTCAAGCAATGGGACGGAGGTGGTCAGTGGATCATTTGCAGTCCAAGGTGAAATCCGATCGATTGCGGTCTTTCCAATCAGGCTTGGATTGAGCGTTTCATCAAAACCGGCAGCACAGGCGACGGATCTAACGGTGGCCATCATGAAGTCTTTAGGGCGACGTGCAGAGGAGACCATCGGAACCATGGCATCTTCTGGAATCGCATCGTAGCCAACGATCCGTACGATTTCTTCGATCAAATCCGCTTCTCGGGTTAAGTCTTGACGAAACGAAGGAGCTTGAAGCTTCAAGTCATCATTGGTTGAAGCGACAATCTTGCAGCCAAGTTGCGTGAGGATGCTTTGCGATCTTTCCCAAGGCACATCGATTCCGAGTACTTGGGTAACGCGTGAGCGACGCAACGAGACTTCCGCGAGTGGCGTTGGTGTTGAGGAAGTATCGGCTAGACCTTGTAAAACTTTCCCGCCAGCGAATCGCTGGATGAGTTGGCAGCATCTGCGAGAGGCCCAGTCTAGGCCGTTCGGGTCAATTCGTCTTTCGAATCGGTAGGATGAAGGTGAGTGAAGTTTAAGCTTTCGAGCTGCTCGGCGTATCGCCATCGGAACGAAGGAAGCGGATTCGATCAGAAGGTCGACAGTGTTCTCAGAGACTTCACTTTCCAAGCCACCCATAACACCCCCGAGTGCAAGGGCCCGATTCGCATCGGCAATCAGAACCATTTGGCTGTCGAGCGAATAGTTTCGGTGATCGATCGCCGCGAAGGCTTCTTTTTCGCTGGCTGGACGAATGACAACTTTGCCGCCGGAGATCTTCGCAAGGTCGAATGCGTGCAATGGTTGTCCGCATTCCATCATCACATAGTTCGTCACGTCGACTACATTGTTGATGGGTTTGACCCCGATGCTTCGCAGTCGCTTCGCGAACCATTCAGGACTCGGTGCTATCTTCACACCTTTGATAACGCGTGCCGTGTAGCGAGGGCAACCAGTTGGAAATTGATTCTCAACTTTAACGACCGAACTGACATTCTCAGAAGATTCCTCGAATGTCGGCTGAGGAATCACGAGGGGCTTTGAAAACAGTACGGCGGCTTCTCTAGCAACCCCGATGTGCCCCAAGCAATCGGCGCGATTGCTGGTTACTTCAAGGTCGATGACAGGAAGTCCTTCGACCCACTGGGTGCTTTCGTGGTTAAGGCCAGATAGTGCCCATTGATCGACAACTTGCTCCAAGGGAGCATCGAGTTTGACGTAATCTGATAGCCATTCCCAGGAGACCAACATGATTCAAACTCGCAGACTCAACGGTAAGCAAAAGATCGGACACTTTACGACGCAAATTGACGCAAGAATCGCACGTCACTGCGATACAAATCTCGAATGTCGGTAATTCCAAACCTGCGCATACAAAGTCGTTCAACGCCGAGCCCGAATGCAAAACCTGACCATTGCTCAGGATCGATACCTACGGCTCGAAAGACATTCGGGTCGACCATTCCCGCACCGCCGAATTCAATCCACTGACCGTTCCACCAGTAGTCCACTTCGACGCTCGGTTCGGTGAAGGGGAAGAATGAGGGGCGGAAGCGAACGTTTACATCTCCACCGAGGTAGCTCGTTGCGAATAATCGCAAAACACTTTTGAGCTGCGCCATCGTTACATTCTTGTCGACCCAAAGTCCTTCCATTTGATGGAACATAGGAAAGTGGGTGGCGTCTGGAGCATCGGGGCGGTAGACGCGACCGAGCGAAATGATTCTAAGGGGCAGCGGAGTGGATTCCATAACACGAATCTGCACTGTCGAAGTTTGACTTCGTAGCAGTCTAGCTGCGATATCGGCACCACCAGAATTTCCGGCTGGTTGAGGGTCGGTCGAAGACTTGGGGAGGTTTGTCTTTGCTGTAGCGAGATAGAAATTATCGAGTGGATCGCGAGCCGGGTGATCTTCTGGAATGTTCAATGCGACGAAGTTGTGCCATTCGTCTTCGATTTCAGGGCCTTCGGTGACATTAAACCCTAGGCGCCCCATGATCTCTTTGAGATGTTCGAGCGTTTGGGTGATAGGATGAAGAACGCCGATCCTAGGTCGCAGGCCGGGAAGAGTCGGATCGACCAGAGGGCCCGTTGAGGATTTTGGTTTTCCGGAGGAAGCTTGGGAGACCTTATCGGTAGCTTCGGTGAGAAGTTGATCGATGGCTTCTCTAGCTTGATTGAAGCGTTTCCCCGCAGCGGGCTTGTGTTCTGGGGGGACTGCACCGAGAAGTTTCTGGAGAGACTTTAGTGCACCGTTTTTTGCGCCGGTGAACTGGATTCTGAATGCCTCGAGGGCCTCAAGAGAGTCGACACTTTGAAGGCTTGCTCGCGCTTCGGCAAGCAAGCCATCGACTGCAGAATCAAACGAATCGAGCGCCATACGATAGCCAGTCAGTTTACGCTGCTTTTTTTGCCAAGGCGGCCTTGACTGTGTTTGCTACGACTTCGAAACCTGTTGGATCGTTGATCGCCATCTC
>Ga0114977_10000600_pt1 | contig 23954 bp, 28 predicted proteins | sample S_130805_MF_Meta_FD_87026 | JGI IMG/M metagenome (GOLD analysis project Ga0114977, IMG submission 87026) | Freshwater microbial communities from Lake Simoncouche, Canada to study carbon cycling - S_130805_MF_MetaG | ecosystem: Environmental > Aquatic > Freshwater > Lake | place: Lake...
AGTGAAGTGCAACATGGATAAAGGAATTGAGGAAAGGAGTCAGGCAGCATAGAATACCTTAAGTTTCAAAAAAGGAAATTCTATGTATACCCACCTGACCCATGAGGAAAGATGCCAGATTTAACCATGGGTGATTAACCATTGGAAGGCGCCAAATGCCATAGAACCAATAAATAAGGCATTAACAACAACGCGGCTAATCATCAGGCGGTCAAATATTGGCTCGGTTGGCTTGCGGGGTGGTTGTTTGAGTTCATCTCCTTCCCCTGGTTCAAAAGCCATTGCAACGTCCTGAATTCCATTAGTTACAAGATTTAGCCAAAGCAATTGAGTTGCCACTAGTGGCAGGGGCAATCCGGCGATAATGGCAAGTATAAATAGCACAATCTCTGCTGCGCCTGTAGAAATAAGCATAAATATAACTTTGCGGATATTATTATAAATCACACGCCTTTCATGAATGCCTTTTACTATTGAGGCAAAATCATCATCTGTAATAATCAAATCCGCACTTTCTTTGGCAACATCAGTACCGCGCTTACCCATAGCCACTCCCACATGGGAATGGCGCAAGGCTGGTGCATCATTAACACCATCTCCAGTTACCGCTACAAAATGCCCCTGGCGCATTAGGGATTCTACAATTTGCTGTTTCTGCTCGGGCTCTATACGAGCAAATACCATGCGTTTGGCAACTAATTTATCAAGTGCTTTATGCCCCAATTTACTTGCATGTTTTATATCGGCACCGCTTACTACTTTAGAATTTTTATCACACAAGCCTAAATCAACGGCAATGGCGCGAGCGGTTATGGGATGGTCACCGGTAATCATCGCAACTTTTATACCGGCTTGTTTACATAATTCTACCGCCTCACGCGATTCAGAGCGGAGAGGGTCAATCATGCCAACCAATCCAAGGAACGTAAGATCGTGGAGGTTTTCTTGTGGAATTTTGTGTTTTGCAGAGCCTTTTGCTACACCTATAAGCCTGTATCCATCCTGCGCTAACAACTCTACCTGCTTAAGTATATCATCTTTATTTATGGACTTGGGAGTGTTTTTGATCAGCATTTTGCTGCAGATTTGCAGAAGTTTTTCTGGGCTGCCTTTTACAAAAATATAATCTTCCCCATTATATTTATTAATGCTTGCGCTATAACCGTTTTCAGACTCATAAGGGATGGTGGTAATCTCTTTATACTCCGCAAGCAGTTTATTCCGCTTCAGCCCTGCTTTAAGACCCAACATAAGAAAAGCAACATCAACCATATCGCCTTTATGCTCGCCATCGTCACCGAGAATTGCTTCGTTGGTGAGTATTCCTGCAAGGCATAATTCGCTGAATTGCGCCATGTCCTTTTTATCATCAGATGCTACAATAACTTTGCCTTTAGCATTTTCTTCTCCGGTAATATCAATAAGTGAACCGTCAGGCAAAACAGCCTTACGTGCTGTAAGCTTGTTGATTGTCAGCGTTCCGGTTTTATCTGAGGCTATCATAGTGCATGAACCAAGAGCCTCCACTGCCAATAATTTTTTTATAATAACATTATTTGCGGCCATGCGGCGCATGCCTATAGCAAGCGTTATTGTTATAACGGCAGGCAACCCTTCTGGAATTGCTGTAACGGCCAATGCAGCTGCTGTCATAAGCATTTCCCGCATATCTCCGCCACGGTGCCATGAGATCAGGAATATAATTGCTGTAATAATTAGTACCGCAATAGAAAGGCGTAAGGTAAATTTTTCCATCCTAAGCATTAATGGTGGCTTGGCGAGCGATGGCGTGGCAACTGATATCGCGATTTTCCCAAGTTTTGTATGAGTCGCTGTTGCGATTACTTCACCAATGCCGCGCCCATGAGCCACCATAGTTCCTGCAAAGGCTGTGTCGCTTTTCTTGTGAGGCTGGTGAGATTCAGCACTTTTTGAAGTAGCAACTGATTCTCCTGTTAGCATTGATTCATCTATAGACAGGTTTTTAGTCTCGTGCAGTTTTAGATCGGCAGGAACTTTATCGCCTGATTCAAGAAAAACAATATCTCCAGGCGCAATTTGTGTTGATTCCAACCTGATTTTTTGCCCATCACGCAGCAAATTCGTAAATTCAGGAACCATATTTTTTAAAGAGCTTGCGGCTTTTTGGGCTGAATATTCCTGAATGGTGCCTATAAAAGAATTCATGAATAGTACGAGCAAAATGAAAAATGCATCGCTGGCATCACCAAGCGCAAAAGAAACTAACGCAGCAAATAGCAAAATATAAATAAGCGGGCTTAAAAATTGCCGAAAGAATATTGAAATAATTCCAGGGATTTTTGCCTGTGGTAATATGTTTTTGCCATGTTTCTTAAGTAGTTCATTAGCCTGGGCGCTTGTGAGTCCTTGTGGCATAGAGAGAATAGTATATAATTATAAAATTATATTGTTTGCTCTTTTAAAAACAAAACCAAACTCTAAAGTCAATTTTATAAACAAATAATATATGATTGGAATATATTGATATTCCTTGCGTTTGTTGCAATAGGGAAAATTGGTCGTTATATGATTAGAGTAGATATATTATAAGATTCTATTTAAATTAAATTATTGTTATGCAAATGTAAGAAGATGACAAATACAAAAAAGTTACACAGGCGCACATCCGAAATATTTGCTGATGTTATTGAAAGCAGCAAAGGTGATGGAAATATTCGCGTCCAAGAAATTCTCGAATTACTTGGTGAAAAATCATTCTGTTTGCCAATTTTGCTGCTTGCTTTGCCTAACTGCCTTCCAATTCCAAATATACTTGCATATTCGGCCTTAACAGGCATACCAATTATTCTACTGTCTATGCAAATGATTTTGGGAGTGAATGCACCGTGGCTTCCACATTTTATTACTAATCATAGTTTTTCCCGTGCAAAATTTGCTGCTTTCCTAACCAAGATACTGCCTTATATTGAAAAAATTGAACATATATTTTATCCGCGTATGTTTTTTATTAGTGTTAGTATAACAGAAAAGCTGGTTGGCATTGTCTTTCTTCTTGGCATAGTGTTATCACTGCCTATTCCGTTTGGCAATTTACTCCCAGGATTTGCCATATCGTTTATCGCTATAGGATTGATGGAACGTGATGGATTAATGATAGCTTTTGGAATGTTGTTCGGTGTTATTTCCTGCGCTGTAATTTTTACAGCAGTTAAAGCTATTTTATTCGCTTTGATAGGTAGTATTGTTTAATTTGTTGATACGCATGCATTTGCTATCTTTAAATTAAGCAGGATATTATTTTGACTAGCCATTTATATTTGTATGACATATTATGTCGTATGTGGTGAGTTTAATATAGGGGATAATAGAATTGGAAAGCAATATAGAATATCCACCAGGCGCACATGTGCTCTTAGATTTCTGGGGCGCAACTGGCTTAAGCAATGTTGATTTTATTGAACAATCATTAAGAAATGCAGCTGCGGCATGTGGCGCTAATGTTCTATATGTTAAGCTACATCAATTTGGGAAAGAAGGCGGAATTACAGGTGTTGCTCTGCTCGCAGAATCCCATATAAGCATTCACACGTGGCCTGAACTAGGGTATGCCGCTCTTGATGTGTTTATGTGTGGTAAATGCGATGCTGAAAAAGCTATAGAACCATTAAAGGAATATTTTAACCCTACAAAAATCAAAATTAACAGCATTATTCGTGGTAAGGGCGATGAATAATATAAAAAGCCTGAATTGGAGCTTTATTGGACTTGTAGCGTTGGCTATATTTATTTCTTACCTGCCAATAGTGAGTGTACCTTTTACCTGGGTAATGACATTCTTTCATGAAATTAGCCACGGAATAGCGGCTCTTATAACTGGTGGTTCGGTCGATAATATCCATATATATCTGAATGGATCAGGGCTGTGTTATACAAAAGGCGGCATTAAATTTATTGTAACTTTTTCCGGATATACTGGCGCTGTAATTTGGGGGGTATTGCTATATATGATGGCAGACAGGTTTAGCCATAAACGCTCTAATATTATTGCATTCTCAATATCTGGATTAATTTTAATATCCGCTTTGCTATGGGGGCGGGATGTTCTTACTTTGGTTATCCTGGCAATTTTATTTTGCCTTTTTGTCAGCATTGTACAGTTGCAGGAAACGTGGGTAATGAAGCTGACGCTTAAATTTATTGGTATATTTGTATTGCTAGATGCAGTGAAAGCCCCACTTAATCTGATTGACGGAAGGCATTATGGCGATGGCGCAACTCTTTCTGATTTAACATGGATTCCTGAAATTTTATGGGTTATCGTGTGGTTTATTATAGGAATGGGTGGGCTGTTATATATTTGGAGAATTGGCGGGAAAGTGAGTTCTTAGTGTTAGTAAGGCTTTATATTCAGTACCTTACTGGAGATGCACTGATAACTAAATACTAATAACGCACTTACGACATATTATGTCTTGACATATTATGTCGTAAGTGGTATGATTAACTTAATTAGATAAGGAGAGGAATACATGATTGATATTAAGAAACTGGCTATTGACCTGGCGCTTCGAGGCAAGAGTGCTGAAAATAGTTTTGCTTTTGATGTAACGCCAATTCCAGGGGAAATTGAAGTTCTACGAATTAGTGTAGAAGATAGAGAGGAGTTGCCAATATTTGTTTCCGTATCAGGAGAGCAAATTCTTTGCATAGCATATTTATTCAAAGAAAAAGAAATTGAGACAGGCAAACTTGATGAATTGAATAATACAATGTTAAAGATAAACATAACTATGCCACTTTCTTCATTCGCTAAAATAGATGAGCAATATGTTATCTATGGAGCTCTATCTTCTAGCTCTACATTATTTGATGTAATACATGAACTCGAGGTGCTCAGTAGCAATGCTGTTGAATCACTTGAGGCAATGGAAAACTATTTAAAATAACCAACCAAAGGAGAATAAGACAATGGCTTTATTTGAAAAAATCTTTACTGCTATTCGTGGCGGCGCTCGTGAAATGGGTGAGGCTATCGTTGATAAAAACGGTGTGCGTATTTTTGAGCAGGAAATCAAAGATGCTGAAACTGCTCTTGATAAAGCAAAGCAGGATTTAACCGAAGTTATGGCTAAAGAAATGCAGGCTAGCCGTAAAATTGAAAACCTTAATGCTGATATAAAAAAGCATGAGGAATACGTAGCGAGTGCTTTAGCAAAAAATAACGAAGAGCTTGCTATGGAAGTTGCCCAAAAAATTGCCGATTTTCAATCTGAGCTTGATATCCAGAAAAAAGCCCAGGAAAGTTTTTCTGCACATGTGGTGCGTTTAAAAGGTTTAATAAAACAAACTAACAAAGCGCTTGCTGATATGCAACGTCAACTGGTTATGGTTAAAGCCACCCAGAACGTGCAGAAGGCTACAACCGCAATTACTCAGAACTATGCTTCTGGAACTTCAAAGCTGCTTACAGCTAAGGAATCTCTTGATCGTATCAAGCATAAACAGCAGGATTTGGAAGATCGTTTGAAAGCCGGTGAAGCACTTCAAGGTGAATTTGAAGGCAAGGATCTGGAAGAAAAACTGAAAAAAGCTGGTATCGTAAAAACCGATGATAAAGCCCAGGAAATTCTTGCGGCCATTAAAGCTAAAAATAAATCTAAAAAGAATGGCTAATATATGGGATTTTTAAAATCATTATTTGGAATGGGAAGCTCTGCTACGAGTGTCCGCAAGCTTTCCCATCCAAGGGACTTACGAACTGGTGATATTATCAAATTCGGTTATGTTGAGCAGCCAGATCTAAGCAATACAGAGTTTGAAGTAGCGCAGATAAATACCTATATTTATGGCGATTTATGCTACCCGGAACTTGTCCTTAAAGACCGATCTGGTAATCTTTTATACATGATGGTCGAGGAGGAGGATGGTGAGGAATATCTTGAGCTGAGCAAGAAAATTGCAAAGGCTCAAATTCAGGACTTGTTTGGTCCATGGGATATTACAACTATCCAGCAAAAAGGCACAGGCACACAAGTTAAAATTGCTTCAAAACTCCAGGGTTTTGAGGAATGGCTGGTTGATTCCTATACAGAAGTGGATGATAATGTAAGAGGTGCTTTTGTTAAGGGTGATGCACGGTATCTTTCTGTAGGAGATATAAACCGCCAGGAAAAATTTACGTCACATCTGCTTGAAGATTCTACCGAAGATTATGCAATTGAAATTGAAATTTATAGCACTGGCGAGATGGAAGTTTGCGCTACGATATATCACGACATCGATGAAATAGAAGATATGTGGCCTGCTAAAACAAAGGAAGGTTAATATGGATAAGATTATATATTGGCTAGGAAGAATGTATGTGAAAGCTCCATTTCCGATATATGTATCGGTTTTGCTTACTATCGGATTTTTAGCTTTAATATTATACTGGCTGTTTTTTTAGTTATAGTATTTTCCATTTTTATGTTTGCATCGTTATTCTTAGGATTCATAAAATTCAGGTAGTAAGGCTACGATCAAATTTTAGTCACCTCGAATGCCTAGCAGATATGAAAAGCGCAAACACTATATTTTACCTTGATAGATAGCATAAAATGTCAAAAAAAGAATGGGATGTAATTAAACAAACTATTAAAGCAACTCAAATTGCATTTGAGCTGGAGCAGAAAGCCGCCTGCCATATACGTGAAGTTGCTGCACGAGAAGGACTAACCCCTTCCGACCAGATTCGTAAAATATTAGGGCTGACATATTCCCCTCCAAAACGTCCAAGATTAACAGTTTCACTCACCCAAAATGACTATGAGGTTCTGGGGCAGAAATATAAAATTGATGCAAAAGATCACCTTGGTATTAAGCGTAGGATAATAGAAGATTTAATAAAGATTATAGACTTATGATGTGCCATTTGTATAATTCAATAATAAGTTGCAGAGGCAAAATTTAAAACAGTTTGAGGAAGTATGGAAGTAAAACACATGATAATTGATGATGTAACCAGGGCATCAGCCTTTGTTGCAATGTATTTCGTGCTATTCCTCATGGCCAAATGGTTTAAGGGTTTACTTTCGCCTTATAAAATTAATGATGAGTTGACAAAAACCGATAACCTTGCCGTAGCTTTGACCATGAGTGGGTATTATTTAGGTACTGCCGCAATATTTGTTGGCGCGCTCTTTGGCCCTACACATGGTATGCGTGCAGATTTGTTAGCGGTTGGTAGTTATTCGCTGCTTGGCCTGTTGCTACTTAATGCCTCACGGTGGTTTAACGACAAGTTTATTCTCAGAAAATTTTGTGACACACATCAACTAGTAAAAGAACGGAACGTTGGTGTTGGCGCTCTACAATTTGGTGCTTATGTTGCAACCGGACTTATAGCAGCAGGTGCAGTTTCAGGGCAGGGTGGCGGAGTTTTAAGTAGCCTTGTATTTTTTGTCCTTGGTCAGATATCATTACTTATTTTCAGCCTGATTTATGAAATGCTTTCTCCTTATGATATTCATGAAGAACTGGAAAAGAAAAATATTGCCAGTGGAATTGCGTTTGGGGGCACTTTGATTGCGCTTTCTATTGTTGTAATGAATGCAGCTTCAGGGGATTTCCAGGATTGGAAAACAGATTTAACCATGTTTGGCCTTGCGAATGTGATCGCATTTGTATTCCTGCCTTTTATAAGGGTTGTTATGGATAGGCTTGTAGTGCGTGGCTCGTCTCTGCAACGTGAAATTAAAGAAGACAGGAATATAGGTGCTGGCTTTCTTGAGGCTACCATAGCCATAAGTTTTGCAATAATTCTTACCAGATTGATATAATGGAGAATTGTATCTGTGGCATATAAATTATCAGAACGTCTTAAACAAGACCTGCCATCTAGAGATTCTGCATTGGATGATGTTGATCTTGGCAAGGTAAAAAATGTTTTTCTATTTTTTGGCGTAATTAGCTTATTTACTGCATGGTTCTATAGTTTTGATTCTCAAACTATATTAAAAAGCTCAGTAATACCGACAGTTATAGCAGAGGATGGGGTGCAAGCCGCACCAGAAAATGAAGATAAATATATTGCGGCTATTGGCCCGTTGGTTGTAAATAAGTTTAAGGAAGTATATAGCGTTTCTATATATTCCAACCTGCCGGTAAATTCATGGGCATTTGTTGAAGGCGAGGTCCTAGATGCTGAAAAGGATTATCTTTTTTCATTTGGCCAGGAATTATGGCATGAAACGGGCTACGATGAAGGGAGTTGGGAAGAATCTGAAAATAGCTATACCATGAAAATTACTTTTCCTCAGCCTGGGAGCTATTATCTCAATTTCAAAACCCAGGGTAGCTCTAACCCCGATACAATTTATGTAAAAATAAAGAAACATCGTGGTAGCAGCGTCCCGCACACGTCTTTCGGTATCATATGTCTGCTGATTGGCATAATTCTAAATGAAATGAAGAATCAAACGATTTTAAAATTTTTAGCAAAACTTCGCAATCAATCTGATGATGGGGATTGGGACTAGATGAATTTAACAACAAAAATAATTTTGGTGAGTTCACTAGTTTTATGCGTGATATATTTTTCACTGCTATCTGCTGCTGCGAATGGTTACGGATATATGGGCTATAACGGCTATCATAGCGGTCCTTCATTCTGGTATTTTGGTGGCCCAAGCACATATAGTGAGCCTAGTAGCCGTAGTGGCAGTGTGAACGGCACAAACCGTATTGGCGGTGGCCCTGGAAGTGGTAAGTAATTGAAACACTCAAATACATCACCTTCAGACAACGTCACAAAGCACTCCACAGCGCTTGTATTCGCTGCATTTGTATCTGGGCTATGTTCAATTATATATGAATTGCTGATAGCAACAACTGCCTCATATTTCCTTGGTGATAGTGTTAAATTTTTTTCCCTTACCATTGGCATTTACATGGCATCTATGGGGGTGGGTACGTTCATTTCCAAATATATAGATCGTGATATCCTCACCCGCTTTGTGCAGATAGAACTAGTTCTCGCATTGCTTGGCGGTATTAGTATACCATCCCTTTATTTTGCTTATTCCTACACAGCATTATTCATTCCGTTTTATTTGTTTTTTACCATAAGTATTGGCCTGCTTATTGGTCTTGAGATTCCATTCTTAACCAGGTTAATGGACCAATATTACAAACTTAAAGTTAATATCGCCAATATACTTTCATTTGATTATTTTGGTGCGCTCATCGCAACAATATCATTTCCATTCTTCCTATTGCCAATTTTTGGAATTTATCAATCATCATTGATTTTTGGCTTCATTAATTTGTCGATAGGTTTTGCTATAATCTGGGTATTTAGTAAAGATATTGGCAAAAAGGTTCCGCACTTAAAAAGATTAACAGTGATACTTGCAATATTTCTGGCCGGGATGATTTTCTTATCCAGCCAATTTCTTGAACACTGGGATAAAAGCCTTTATGAAGATAGAATAATATACAGCGACCAATCTAAATACCAACGCATTATCCTTACAAAAGACCGTGATGATATCAGGCTATACCTTGATGGAAATTTACAATTCTCGTCTATTGATGAATATCGCTACCATGAAACCCTTGTTCATATACCGATTGCAATCAGCCACCAGCCTATAAAACGCGTACTTCTCCTTGGCGCTGGTGATGGTATGGCGGTTAGAGAGCTTCTAAAATATCCTGATATTCAGGAAATTGTTCTTGTTGATTTAGATGAGCACATGGTGCACCTTGGCAAAACCAATCCACACGTAACCAAACTTAATAAGAATAGCCTTGCATCAGATAAGGTAAAAGTAATTATCGGGGATGCATTCAGTTTTCTGGATAAGAACCAGGATAAATTTGATTTCATTGTTGCTGATTTGCCCGACCCTAATAATAATGGTTTGGCACGTTTATATAGCAAGCAGTTTTATCAAAAAGTGAAACATAACTTGAATAATGGTGGTCTTTTTGTAACGCAGGCTACAAGCCCATATTTTGCGCCAAAGGCATATTGGAGCATTGCGAAAACTGTTCAGGCGGCGGGTTTTGGAAATATATACCCATATCATGCAAATGTTCCTGCCTTTGGTGAGTGGGGCTTTGTACTGGCAAGCGATGCTAAACTTAATATGGCAAATCCAAAAATAACTATAGAAACCAGATATCTGGATAAAACAAATTTCAATAATTTCTTCGCTTTCGATAAAGATACGATTGCGAAAGAAGTGGAAATCAACTTGCTTGATAGGCCAATATTATTAGATTATTACCTGCGTGGTTGGGAATATTACCGCTAAAGAAATTGACTTAATATTAGGTTCAAAAAAGGAAAATACTCGATGCACCAATTAATAGACTTCATAGTTTCAACAGTATCTAGCTGGGAGTATATTGGTATATTTATAATGATGGCTATTGAAAGTTCAGTTATACCACTTCCAAGCGAGGTGGTTATGATTCCTGCAGGATACCTTGTTTATAAAGGTGAAATGCAACTAATATGGGTGCTGGCAAGTGGTACTTTTGGCAGCATTGCTGGTGCGGTTGTAAATTATTACTTTGCCATGTTTGTTGGCAGGAGATTCATAAAAAAATACGGAAAATATTTCTTTATTCCGGAGGAAAAACTTGAGACTGTGGAGAAATTCTTTCATAAACATGGGGCCATCTCAACTTTCTCAGGAAGGCTAATTCCTGTAGTGCGTCATCTAATATCTATTCCTGCAGGGCTTGCCCGCATGAATATGCCAAAATTCATTTTTTATACAGGAATCGGTGCTGGAATATGGGTTACCATACTTACAGTACTTGGATATTTTATTGGCCAGAATGAATCCCTAATAAAACAATATCTTAAAGGTATTACCATTGCTACGCTTGTATTGCTGGCTGTCGGACTATGGGTTTATATTCAGTGGCACAATAAGAAAAACATGAAACTCAAAACCCAATAAAGTTGCTATAGATCAGATTGAAGTAGTAATTTTAATAAATTATGCCGGGTATTTCAAGTTCAGCGCGCACAAAATTTCAATACACCCCTCGCACATGCTGAAGCATTGCTGAAACAAGCCTGCAGAAGATATCCGCCTGTAGGGGCTTCCCAATCGAGCATTTCACCTGTGGCAAAAACAGCTGGTTTGGCAAGCAACATAAAGTTTTCATCTAATGCACTTTGCATAATTCCGCCGGCTGATGAAATAGCCCGGTTTATGCCGGAAGTTTCGGTAAGTAGAACGGGTAGAGACTTGAGTTGCGCAGCTAGAGCCTCTGGTGTGAATTTAGCTAATTGTTCTGGCGATGTTACCTCCCTTAGCAAACCGATTGCGGCCGCAGAAAATCCAGCCTTACGCAAATGCGTGCTTAGTGATTGGTTGCCGCGTCCTTGCAGTTTTTGCTTTAGGGAGTCTAAAGACATATTTGGGCGCAAATCAATATAGAGCAATGCCGATCCATCATACATAATAGATTCACGCAAATGGGATGATATGGCATAAACCGCTCCGCCTTCTACACCTTTGGCTGTTATCATCACCTCACCTTGATGTGAAGTGCCTTTATGCGTGATTGTAACAGATTTAAGAGGGCTTCCCGCAAATCGGTTTGAGAAATGCTGTGACCAATTTGTTATAAATCCACAATTTGCAGGGCGCAGTGGTGAGATCTCAACACCAATTTGGGATAATATTTTAACCCATCCACCATCAGAGCCAAGGCGCGGCCATGATGCGCCGCCAAGGGCAAGCAAAGTTGCATCTGGTGTGACCAGAACAATTTCTTGCTGTGCATTAATAAATTTTAGCGCGCCATCTTCCCAGCCTTGCCATTGATGCCGGGCTTTATATTTTACCCCTAACTCATCAAGCCTTTTTAGCCAAGCTCGGAGCAAGGGTGCGGCTTTCATGCTGCGCGGAAAAACCCGCCCGCTGCTGCCAACAAAAGTTTCCTGACCCAAATCTTCACACCAAACCCGCAGATCGCCTGGTGTGAAAGAATTTATATGCGGGGCAAGCCAAGCTGCTGCTGCGCCATAGCGGCTGATGAAATTTTCCAGAGGTTCGCTGTGGGTTAGGTTAAGTCCGCCACGCCCAGCCATAAGAAATTTACGTCCAAGGCTTGGCATGCGGTCATAAATAGTCACCAAGTGGCCTGCGCCAGCTAAAATTTCAGCTGCCATCAAGCCACTTGGGCCGCCGCCTATAATAGATATATTTTTTTGCAAATGATTAATCTTTACCTAAAGCCGCCTCAACCATTATTTCAACATCATGGCCGGGTGTAGCAAGTTTAGCTTCAACAGTAGCGCGAGCCGGGGTTTGCCCAGCAACCACCCATTTATCCCACGCCTTGTTCATCTGGTTGAATGTTTTAATATCAGTTAGCCAAATGTTTGCCTTTAGAATCCGTGTTTTATCACTGCCTGCTTTGGCAAGTATTTCATCAATCTGCGCTAGTACATCTTTGGTTTGCTCAAGGACAGATTTGCCCACAGCGCTATCTGCAACAACGCCGGCAAGATAAACTTTTCCATCATAAATCACCGCGTCACTCATGCGGCTTCCGGCTTCAATACGTGTTATTTTAGTCATATATATTTCCTTTTTTTAGTTAATTAGCCCAGTTAAACTCAATAGGTATAAGAATATCTGGATGTAGGCTTTTGTGAACAGGGCATGTCATTGCTGCATGTTCAAGTTTCTTTTTATTTTCATCATTAATTGGAATAAAAAAATCTATTTTTACAGCAAGTTTACTGATGCGGCGCATAGGAGCTGCAGCCATTTCCTTATTCACAGTAACCTTTGTGCCGTTCAAGTCTATGCCTATATTACGGGCGGCAATTCCCATAATTGTAAGCATGCATGAACCAAGCGCTGTACCCACCAGGTCAGTGGGCGAAAAACTTTCACCTTTTCCGTTATTATCTTTTGGCGCATCTGTCTCTAATATTGCGCCGGATGGTTCATGCTCTGCTTTGCAATGTAACTCGCCCTGATAAACTATTTCAATTGCTACCATTATTTAACTCAATATTATTTTTTCTCAATACATTCAATCTTATACACATGCTGGCCTATAATGCCCACGCAGTTTAGTCCTTTAGATAATTGACGTATAAATCCTCGACCTTTTTTCTTGCCCACGGAGTTTTCCTGAGGAGCTTCAGGCTGGAGCTTATGCTTGGGTCTTCATTAAAGCATCTGATATCAATTATATTACCTAACTGCTTCCAACCATAAAATTCTACCAGCTGATTTAATATTTGTTCTAAAGTAACTCCATGCAGCGGGTTATTTGCTTGCTTATCGGTCATAGTTTTTATCGCCTTTTTATAATCTGGATAACTTCTTCTAGAGTTTGCAAAAAGCGGGAGCGGTCCTGCTTGGAAAATGGTGCATTATAGCTTTTCGCCTCCCCAGTTTCCCGCAAGTGTGAGCTCAAATCACGCATTGCTTTTGCCACTCCAATATTATCGTCACTAAACTCCCTGCCTGTTGTGCCGATAACTTTTGCGCCTTTTTTAATGCACCGATCGGCAAGCAAAATATCAGCTGTAATCGCAATGTCGCCTATGCCAATATGCTCTGCAATCCAGTTATCAGCCACATCTGCGCCAGCTTCAACTAAAATTTTTTGAACATTATTGCCAACAGGCATATTAATCCAGCTATTGCTAACCAAAAATACCTGCAAGTTATGGCGCATGGCAACGCGCAGAACCTCTTCCTTCACAGGGCAAGCATCACTATCAACATACACATCTAACATTGCCTATCTACCTTGTAAAAACCAGTCTGTCTTCATTAGAATGAGCCGCATTAAATTTATAATTTGCCTCATTGAATCCCTTGATGCCATCAGCAGTTTCGATACGATTTTTGATAATATAAGCTGCCATCATGCCGCGTGCCTGTTTTGCATAAAGCGCAACCATTTTGTAGGCATCACCTTTCTTTTCCATAAATACTGGAGTTATAATTTTACCATGTAATAATTTCTTATTAATTGCTTTGAAATATTCTTCTGATGCTAAATTTACTAAAATATTACTGCCAATATCTTGCATTAAGTCATTCAATTTATTCGTTATATTATCGCCCCAGAATTTATATAAATCCTTGCTGTTTTTATTAGCAAGCCTTGTTCCCATTTCCAGGCGATATGGCTGGATAAGGTCAAGCGGGCGCAGCAAGCCATATAGCCCTGAAATTATTCGTAAATGCGATTGCGAATATTCAATATCAGGCTTGCTAAAATTCTCTACGGCCAGCCCATCATAAACATCACCTTTAAAGGCAAAAATCGATTGGCGAGCATTTGCTGGGGTAAAGGGAGTTTTGAAATCGCGATAACGCTTCCAGTTAAGCTCACTTAGCTTTTCGCTTAAATCCATTAATTCACTAATTTCTTCGGCTTGTAGTTTTCTCAAGATTTTAATAAGTGCCTGAGACTCTTTAATAAAATCATGGCTGCTATATTCACCCTCAGTCTTATTTAAAAAATCCAGTGTTTTTGATGGCGATATTATAGTGATCATTAAATGATTTTCCTGCGGATAAGAAACTTGCTTCCTTATAACCACATTATTTAAGCAATTCAAGTATATGAGATGATTCAGGGAGAAAAGAAAAACTATTTATAAAGTTTTATAGCCAGAAATGTTCATTTTCAGTTTATCTAGAGATAAAACCTGTTCCAGGGGCTAAATTAGGGCTGCTTTGTCCTATAGTATTAAGGTGGTCTGTCATTAATGGGGTAATATCCCTTTGATTACCTATTTTTTTAGCTAGCTCAACAACTCCACTTTTAAATGTTTCAGGGCTGTTAACTTTCTCAAGAAAGTCATGAATATGTGTGTGATTCTTAGGTACTTCTGCGATTGATCCAATGTATATATCTAGTATGTTGCATATCTTTCTCCCGGAATCTGTTTTATTCAAATCTGGCATATGATTTGTTACAGCTTTCTTGAATGCTTTTTGTGCATCTTGAGCATACTGTATATTGTTGCCATATTCATTTGGTGTTTTAATCATATCTGTTGGAGTTTGCATTTTATGAGCTGATTTTGTAACACTATTGCTTCTTCTGCCATGCCTTTGGGATATACTCTTTCTTTGTGCTGCTAACTTTTCTTCACGGCTAAGTGAGAACAAAAAAGTTGTGGTATTTGGCGAATGTCTCTGCGGTTCTGCAAGCCTGGATAGTTGCTGATCTGTTAATAAATTAGGTGGTGAAATGTCTGTTGATTTATTACCTGAACCTTTCACTTTAGCGGCCTCCTCAAGAAACAATAACTAGTTTATTATAACATTTTAATGAGAATATGTCAATATTATGTAACGGCATGTAGATTTATACATAATCTCTAAATATTTACACCATAATCAAGAAATTTGCCCATATTTTTAAGATAACATCTTTTTATTCATAAAGTGACTTAAGTATCTGTTTTATATGTGAATTTTGGATGGTGGTTAGGAGGGTTGTTTTGTAGTATTTGTTTATTGTACGATGACTTATCTGCAAATAAATGAGAATACCTTATAACCTACCTGGTTTTAAGGCATCCCAATATGGCTTCTTTCGAAATAATTACTATCTATAATTAGTTGGAGATTGACTATTACTACGTGATCTTGCTAGAGGAGAAGGCGTACGTGATTTAAGTCCTCCAACAAAAGTTGGGGAATCACTTGAAGGCCCTATATTCTTTTCATAAACAAATTCACTCCTCATCACTGGAATGAAGCCATCTTTGAAAACGTTTCCTCGAGAAAGTCCTCTGTTATCAGCTGTTACTTTTGTTACAGACGCAGACCTAGGAGGGGCGGATTTGCTTCGCCATTGTGAATGTGGTTTTACAGCTTTAATTTTGGCTTCTGGAACTATTTCGTTATTGGAAACCTTTTGTGAGGATGATTCTACTGATACAGCGGCCTGAGTAAGTGGTTTAGATTCTGACTCAGGTGTTTGTAAAGCTTTAGTATTTTTTATAGGTTTCAAGCCATTAGCATTTGGCTTGTTAGCTGTAGATGGCTGTGTTAGAATAGGTCTGTCATAAAATGCTTCCCTCCAGCCCGCAGGCATTTCCTGTTGTAATGATATACCATTAATATTTAGAAATCGCTCAAGAGGTTTTGGATCAGATACATTTAATAATTTTAGTGCATACCGAAGACGTGCTTTGCCGTCATCTTTATACTGAGGCCGAGTCAAGGCAGGCAGTACGTCTGAAATTGAAAGAAATTGTGCCTAATTTTTCTAAGGAAATCCAGGATGCATTAACAGGTCCTAAATATGCACCAATATATTTAAAAGAACTTGCGATTGAGGACTCAGCATCTGTTGAGGCTATGGAAAAAATGCAAAAGGCCGGCCAGCTTCTTATAACAGAGGGGCGGATTGATAATCCTTCTGTTCAAGCAGACTCAAATAGGCAAGTAACATTTAAATATTCAAGTGGCGGAGTAGAAAAATCTTCACAGCCCGATATATTTGTAAACTGCACCCATGAACTTGCTAACGAACAAAAACAAGCTGTAGAAAATTCATGGCTTAAAAGAACTTTAGGCCAAGAACGTGTTTTTGCTATAGGGATAAATACATTTTTCACCCCTAACCATAAATTTGATCTTATGGACTCCGAGCCCCAGAAACCTTCAATAGACAAACTTTCCAGAAAATGGGCAGAAGTTGTTGCCGAAAATATTGCTAAAAAACTTGCAGCAAGAAATTCAGGTAACATTCAAAAACGAGCTATATAAACCAATCAACAAGGAGAAATTTTATGACCACTATACAAAGCAAAATCTCTGCGGTTGCAGAAAATTCTGAAACCCCAAAATTTGCCCAAACTGCTGCAATCACAGTTGTTTTGGCAGATCCGCATAAAGAAATGGATTACTGGAGAAGCGTTAATGCTTCAAATTCTTCTATAAATGCTGCAGACGCTACACGTACAAAACCTTTATATAAAGATAAAACTTTTGATTCATTATACTCAAAAGATGATAGCAGTAAGGTTGAGGGATTCTTGAGTGATATTGAAGGCAAATATTCTGTGCCAGGAACAACTGTGCCACTAAGGCATAAATATATTTTAGGCAAGTTAAAGGAATTCGCATTACAGGCCGAGCAAAGCGAAAAGCAGGTTGTATTGTTTGGTAGTGGGTATAGTACATACGCTGTCCGCAAGAACGACGGTAAATATAATAATGTGAAATATTTTGAAGTAGATTTCCCAGAAGTTCTTGAAGCCAAGAAAGAGCTTTATACCACAAAGCAAATTAATCCAAATGCGGTTTATATAGGTTCTAGCTATACAGATCCACAGTTCTTTGAAAATTTGCAAAATCATGGAGTTGATTTTAAGAAAGATACATTGGTAATTTGGGAAGGAAATTCAATGTATTTAGATATTGATAAAGTGCGTGGTGTATTGAATAATGTATTCCAGAAATTTGAGGGTAGCACTTCTGTTTGTTTTGATAGTTTCTCCCCAGAGCTTGTGAATGGTACCACAGGCAGCCCAGCATTGGGTAAATTTACTGCAAGGATGGCTGTTGGTAAATATCCTTTTACACTTGGTTTGTCGGAAGGTGATAGGGAGGGACTTGGCCGTGAAAATAAGGTTTCTTGCGAGTGTTTCAATTTAAATGATCTTGCAAAAACTTATAAAGTTGGCCAATCAATTCCTGATGGAGAACATGCAGGAGTTACCACACTATCAAGAGGGCCACTAAACCGAGAAATTGGCAAAAAGGGTGTTAGTATTGGTTTATAGGTTTTAGTCTTCTTGACACAGGAATAATATTTATTTTAACCGTTGCGTAGATAATATAGATGGCATTTATAAATAAGTTGTTGATAAATGCCATTCTATATGTCACTGGGAATTAGTTAGTTTGATTTTCCAGCAACTTTTCAAATATTCAGATAATGTACATATTCCTGTTAATAGCATCTATAATTTTTGGTTCAGCACATTATTATGCATTTGTGCGCCTAAGTGATTATTTGGAATTATCCACAGATGCTCGAGTTGTGATACTCACAATTACTGCAAGCTTATGCTTTGCAATGGTGATTTCGCTGCCTCTAATGCGTATGGTGTCAAGGCGTGTTGCATCTTTGCTCGCATGGGTTATTTTCTCATGGATGGGGATATTAATGTTTCTGGTGCTTTCGCTTTTAGCAGCAGATATAATTCTTCTAATTTCCAATCTTGTACAGCTTGGCGGATTCAACATTCCATTAAATAAACATATTCTGGGTTACGCTGTAATTGCAGCAACTGTCATTTTATCAATTATTTCACTATGGAAAGCCGTGCGGCCAGTGATGGTTAAGGATGTTTCTGTAAAACTGGCGCGCTTGCCAAAAGAAATGGATGGCTTGCGCATTGTTCAAATCACTGATTTACATATTGGCCCCACAATTAGCGGCAAGAAAATGCTTGATGTAATAAAAAAAGTAAATGTCCTGAACCCGGAAATTGTTGTTATAACCGGTGATTTGGTGGATGGTTCGGTTGCAGAATTAAAAGAACATATCTTGCACTTAATGGATTTGCATCCCAAATACGGCACTTATTTTGTAACCGGAAACCATGAATATTATTCGGGTGTTGATGAGTGGGTGGCATATCTTAGCGCCATTGGGGTTAAGGTTCTGCGCAATGAAATTGCAACTATTTATCACAATGGCCATGCCATTGATCTGGCGGGGGTTGATGACTATCATGGGCATCAGGATATTCCGGCGGCGCTTGCTGGGCGCAACCAAAATACTCCTGTTATTTTACTTGCCCATCAGCCAGCAGCGATAGAAGAGGCATCGCTACACAATGTTGATTTACAAATCTCCGGCCATACGCATGGTGGGCAGATATGGCCTTGGAATTATGCTGTGCGATTGCAGCAACCTTATGTAAATGGACTGCATAAACATAAAAACACCCAAACCCAAATATATATAAGTAGCGGAACCGGATATTGGGGGCCTCCTATGAGGCTTGGTACAAAAGCAGAGATAACAAACATAACTTTGGTTGCTACTGAAAAATAGTTATTGCCGTTACATTGTATTAACTGCTAATACAAAACATCTCTCAAAGAGTATTGCGATAAAACCAAGATATAAAATTTATGGAATGAAAATGAAAGAGTCGCGTCTGATACTTATTCTTGGTCTTGTACAGTTTATAAATATCCTTGATTTCATGATGGTTATGCCACTTGGCCCTGACCTTGCAAAAGGCATTGGTTTGCCTGCCCATCTAATTGGCATTATTGGCGGAAGTTACACTCTTGCAGCATGTGTTGCTGGGCTTATCGGATTATTATTCTTAGATAAATTCCAAAGACGCAAAGCAACATTATTTTGCTTAGGCGGCCTTGCAATCTCAACCGCTTTATGCGCTTTGGCATGGGATTTAAATAGCGTAATTTTTGCACGCATACTTGCGGGCCTTTTTGGCGGGCCGCTTAGTTCCTTAGTGCTTGCAATCACTGCTGATGAAATTCCACCCCAGCGACGTGGCGCTGTAATGGGAAAAATTATGGGAGCTTTTGCTGCCGCATCCGTTATAGGTGTTCCATTTGGCCTTGAATTATCTTCTAGTTTTGGCTGGCGCTCACCATTCATATGTTTTGGTATTATTGGCACGATTCTATGGATTTATACCTATATAAACCTGCATCCAACTCACCGCCAAATTGTTGCAAAAAAACATAAGGAAGTATTGGCTGTTGCTGGTGAAATTCTTACCAACAAAATGACCCTTGCTATGCTTTTAGTTATGGCATTTGCTATGATGGCAGGATTCATGGTTGTACCCAATATCGCTGCGCATCTACAGCAAAACATTGGCTTCTCAAGAAAATATCTTGGTATTCTTTATTTTGCAGGCGGAGCGGTCAGTTTTTTCAGCATGAGGGTTGCCGGAAAATTAGTTGATAGATACTCCGCGAACATAGTATGTGCATTTTTTACTTTCACACTTATAGTTGCACTCCTGATTGGGTTTGTATTCTGGGAATATAATTTATTACCTGTAGTTGTTATATTTATAATATTTATGGTTTCCATGAGCGGCCGTAACGTTGCGGTACAAACACTTGCCAGCAAAGTGCCAAAGCCATCTCACCTGGCTGCGTTCATGTCATTAAATTCTTCAGTAACACATATGGCAACCTCTGTTGGCGCTATGCTTTCTTCTAATCTGTTATCAGAACAAGGTAGCAAATTAATTGGAATTGAAAAAGTTACTATTATTGCTGTGTTACTGTGCCTTCCTGTACCATTTTTATTAAGATTCATAGAAAATTTAATAAAGAAATAGAAAGTATAAAGCCTTGTTTAATAGCAATTTCTCAAGCAACAATTTAAATTTATCCTGAAAGCTACCCTGAATATCAGAATAGATTTCTTATATCGCAACAGTTATGGATAAGTTATTGTAATCCCCTTGATAGATGCGGGGGTGAAAGTATCTATAACTTGAGTAGGTCTTTGCATAAAACGTCATTGCGAGGAGGCTGTGAAGCAGCCGACGCTGCAATCCAGTACCTTAATCTATTGCAGAAATGGATTGCCACGCATTTTCTACGAAAACGCTCGCAATGACGTAAATTTTGGAAAAACAGTATCTGGAATCCAGGTCAAGAAATATAACGACATTATACTAATAAAATGCCATATATTTTAGCCTCGGTTAATAGTTTAACACGCATAAAATAAGGTCTTAATTATGTCGATAATCAAAAGTGTGAATCCTGTAAATGGAGAAGTCATTAATGAATACCCATTATTAAGCACCTCAGAAGTCGACAGAATTTTAAATAAAATGAACGAAGGCTTTCATATATGGAAAAATACATCATTTACAAGGCGAGCCAATTTATTAAACACACTAGCCCAACAGTTAAGACAAAATAAAGAGAGCTTGGCTAAGCTAATTTCTCTTGAGATGGGTAAGGTTTATAAAGAATCATTAGCCGAAATAGAGAAATGCGCTTCTTTATGTGAATATTATGCCGAAAATGGCGAAGAATTTCTGTCTGATGTTACGATTAAAACAGAGGCTTCGCATAGCTTTGTTACCTATCAGCCACTCGGGGTCATATTGGGTGTAATGCCGTGGAATTTTCCATTCTGGCAGGTTTTTAGGTTTGCTATCCCAACACTTATATCCGGTAATGCTTGCGTTCTAAAACATGCCAGCAATGTACCCGGCTCTGCCCTTGCCATTGAGAATTTATTTATCCAAGCAGGGTTTCCAGATAATACATTCCGCACATTATTAATCACCAGCAACGATGTTAAGCAGGTTATAGAGCATCCGGCAATTAAGGCGGTAAGCCTTACAGGAAGCACTGATGCTGGCAAGAATGTTGCAGCTGTTGCAGGTGGCGCGCTTAAAAAAGCTGTTTTGGAACTTGGCGGCAGTGATGCATATATTATCTTAAAAGATGCTGATATTGACTATGCTGCTAGCATTTGTGTAAAAAGCCGACTCATAAATGCTGGGCAAAGCTGTATTGCTGCGAAGCGTTTTATTGTTGAGGAAAACGTTTATGACGCTTTCCTTAAAAAATTCTCAGACCTTATGCAAGCCATAAAGTTTGGTGACCCATTCGCAGCTGATACTGATATTGGCCCTATGGCAACCCATAAACTGCGCAACGGCCTGCATAAGCAAGTTGAAATTTCTATTGAAAAAGGTGCAGGGTGTATACTAGGCGGGTATGAGCATGAAGAAGGCTCTTTTTATCCGCCTACAATACTAACTAATGTAGAAGCTGGTATGCCTGCTTTTGATGAAGAATTATTCGGGCCAGTTGCCGCAATAATTAAGGCGAAGAATCATGTTGATGCGATTGAACTTGCTAACAAATCTAACTTTGGCCTTGGCTCTGCAATCTTTAGTAAAGATAGCAAAACGGCAACGGATATTGCAAAATATCAAATTGAAAGCGGATGTTGTTTTGTGAATGATTTTGTGCGCTCCGACCCGCGCTTACCTTTTGGTGGAATTAAACAAAGTGGTTATGGGCGGGAATTAGGAGCATTTGGCATCCATGAATTTGTAAATATTAAGACAGTCTATGTAAAATAATATTATTCCTCACTAAACTATGCTAAAAAAATATCCTTCATTTTGCGGTAATTCGTAAATTCAGCCTCATCTTTGGCAATCAGGAATGGGTTGGTTTTAATCTCAAGTTCAAGCGTGCTAGGAATAGTTGGCTTGCCATCATTACGCAATATTCTAACTTCTTCAATTCTGGCTTTTAAATCCTGATTATCTGGAAATATACTTATGGCAAAGCGGCCATTACTTTTAGTATATTCATGGGCGCAATATATTTTTGTATCACTTGGCAGCGCCTTTATTTTCTCAATACTATTATACATCTGGCCAGCCGTACCTTCAAATAACCTCCCGCACCCAAGGGAGAAAATCGTATCCCCGCAAAACAGATTACCACTATCTGCAAAATAATATGCAATATGGCCAAGTGTATGTCCGGGGATAAAGATCGCCCTTGCATCCTGTCCGCATACTTTAAAAATTTTACCATCCTCAAGCTGCACATCAATTCCGGGAATCCTTTTTGAATCACCTGAATAGCCAATGACTTTTGCACCTGTTTGTTCTTTTAATTCAAGGTTCCCATCAGTGTGATCCCAGTGGTGATGGGTATTTAAGATACAATCTAGTTTCCAGCCTTCCTGTTTGAGTTTTTCTAGCACTGGAGCGGCAAGGGATGGGTCAATAACAGCAGTTTCCCCCGCCCCATGCAGAAGATAAATATAGTTATCTTTTAAAGCCGGAATTTGCTGAATTTGCATAATAGGTCCAGAAAATAAAAGATATAAACAGGAAAATTATTGGAAGGGAACCACGATAAACCATGAAAGATGGCCATCGAAGACATAAAATTATTTTTATATCTTTAAAATACTGGTGAACATAGCGCTGCAATAATTGCAACATTGCTATATTCACCAGATATTAAAGCTTTTATTATAAATTAGCTTCTGCCTCAATTGATATTGCAACTTCGTCTGCAACACCTGGAAGTGCATAATTAATACCAAAATCAGAGCGCTTAATGGTTGTTGTGGCGCTAAATCCAGCAGTTCTTTTCTTGGTGACAGGGCTTTCGCCAATTTTATTAAGTTTCACATTCAACACCAAGTCTTTAGAAACCCCAAGTAATGTTAGTGTACCAATCACTTTGGCAGAATCCTTTCCAGCAATTTCAACTCTTTTGCTTACAAAATTTGCTTTAGGAAATGCCGCAACATTAAAGAAATCTTTACTTTTCAAATGTTCATCAAACTTTGTAACGCCGGTTAATAAATTGCCCGTAGGTATTGTAACTGCAAGCGAGCTGTTTTCAGGTTTTTGTTCATCTAATGTTAATGTGCCATCAATGCCCGCAAATTTCCCTGAAGGATTCGAGAAACCAAAATGGTTTGCTTGCCATGTTACCGAGGTGTGACTTGGGTCGAATGTATATTTATCAGCCGCTTGTGCTGATAATGCAAATGACAATGAAAGTGCTGAAAATGCTAGTGCTTTTAAAAAAGTTTTCTTCATAATTATTCCCCATTTGTTATTTTGTTAGCTCTTATATAAATTAACCGATATCTTATATATATTTAGTATTTTATGTATAGTATGAAGTTTTTATAATTAGTATCTAATAACATACTATTATTGATTTATATGAAGAAAATACCCATAAAAAGATTTACAAAGCACCCCTAAATTACTGCGCTGTGTTGCTACACTTAGCCTGATTAAAAATAAATGGTCAATACGTATTTATATCAATCGCCGATTCAACAGTGAAGTGCAACATGGATAAAGGAATTGAGGAAAGGAGTCAGGCAGCATAGAATACCTTAAGTTTCAAAAAAGGAAATTCTATGTATACCCACCTGACCCATGAGGA
>Ga0114977_10000601_pt1 | contig 23947 bp, 10 predicted proteins | sample S_130805_MF_Meta_FD_87026 | JGI IMG/M metagenome (GOLD analysis project Ga0114977, IMG submission 87026) | Freshwater microbial communities from Lake Simoncouche, Canada to study carbon cycling - S_130805_MF_MetaG | ecosystem: Environmental > Aquatic > Freshwater > Lake | place: Lake...
AACCTCGTGCGATTCAACTTCGTCTACAACTGGTGGTGAAACCATAGTGTTTTTCAGAACAGTTGGCGTATGCACATGGACTGTCCCGTCAACAGTTTCTTCTGTTCAATACCTCGTTGTTGCCGGTGGCGGCGGTGGCGGTGGTGATGCAGCTGGTGGTGGCGGCGCTGGTGGACTACTTACTAATTTCGGCGGAACAGCTTTAAGTGTGACTCCGTCTGAATCATTAGTAATAGGAGTTGGTAGTGGCGGCGTAGCGGGCCATAACGGCCCAAGTAATGATTCAAACGGCCACATCAAGCCAACAACGGGCGGACATTCACAATTCGGATCAGTTGTTGCTTACGGCGGCGGGTTCGGCGGAAACTACAACTCAGGTAACGGTGGCATCGGTGGTTCTGGTGGCGGTGGTGCATATTCGGGTGGCTCTGCCGGAGCGGGTACTTCAGGTCAAGGAAACGCAGGCGGTAACTCCGCTGGTGGTGGAAGTGGTCCAGCAGGCGGCGGCGGTGGCGGCGCCGGAGGTGTGGGGACTGCAGGAAACACTGCTCAAGGACAGGGTGGTCCAGGAACGTCAGTTGCTATTACCGGAAGTGCAATCACGTATGCAGGTGGTGGTGGTGGTGGTCGTTGGTATGTAAATGGCACAGCGCCAGGCGCAAATAATGGCGGCGATGGTGGCGGTGGCGCTGGTTCTATCGGTTGCGGAAGTCGCGCGACAGATGCGACAGCAAATACTGGCGGCGGCGGTGGCGGAGCCCCTGCCGGATGTTTTGGCGATGGAGGAAGTGGTGGATCCGGCATTGTCATTGTTCGCTATTCAACACCTGTTGCCCCAAGCATTAATGCAATTCCAGAAGTTTCTGGCACTACTCGTACTGGCTCAACATTGACTGCGACAACTGGTTCGTGGTTAGGTTCACCGACTTCGTATGCATATCAGTGGAAGCGTGCGTCATCTGCTGGTGGTTCATATTCGGATATTTCTTCTGCAACAAGTAGCACGTATGTACTGACTGATGCTGACATTGATAAATACATCAAAGTGTCAGTAGTTGCGACGAATGGTGTCGGATCATCAACAGCAGCAACCTCTGTTGCTACATCGGTCATTGTTGATCTCTCTGACTCGGTTGTTCCAACTGCAACCACTCCTGTTGCAACAGCAACCGGTTATACGTTCACCATTTCGAACTATTCATCTAGCTATACCTATGCATTAACCACTACTAAGGGTTCTGTGTCGCGGTCAACCGATGCTGTTACCGTGACTGGTCTTACTGCGGGTGAATCAGCAACTGTGACTATTGCGGTGACGCGTACAAACTACAAGCCCGCATCGAAGACTGTTACTGGGTCAGCAACTCCAGCTACGACAACAACTACATCAACTACAACAACTGCTGCGCCTGCATTGTCAATCGTGATTCAAGCGCCGGTAACAACTGTTGCTCAAGGCCAAGCATCTGTTGCAACCATTGCACCAGCGACAACAACTCTTCCTGTTCTCGGTGCGAATGGTTCACCTGTCCCAACAACTACAACGACCTCAACCACAATTCCATTGACGCAATCAAAGGCTGTCGTCACAACAACGTTGCCTCGAACTGTGACAACAACAACAGTTGGTCCACCAGTTGTTGACAAAGTAGATGCAGGTCAAACTGCGGTTCAAGTTGACGGTGTCAAAACTGATGCTGTGGTGACACGCGACAACAACCAAATGGTTGTTACCGCTGGTTCATTAAGTGCAACTTTGTCTGGTCTTGATAAAGCAGGAAAAACGTCACCACTTGATAGCGATGGAAATATTCATTTAGCCGCGGGCGATGAAATCAAGATCAGCGTCGGTGGTTTTAAGCCCGGATCTATTGTTGAGGTGTGGTTATTTTCCACGCCGACACAATTAGGTACTGCTGTCGTTGGTGCCGATGGAACGGTCAGTGGAACATACAGATTGCCTGCCGGAACTAAATCTGGAACGCATCGAGTTGTAGTGACAGCAAGGTTGGCAAACGGCAAATCAACCACGTTCACTCTCGGAATCCTGGTGGGGAAAATCTCGAAGACTTCGACATTGACACGAGTCCTGATTGCCATTCCAATCTCATTGGCCATCGGTTTCGGTTTCCTTCTTCCGACACAACTTCGTCGTCGTCGCAAAATTCGCACCGCATAACCTTTAAAGTACATGTGATGATTCGCCGACTATTTTCCCCACTCGTTTGCCTTTCCGCACTGATTGCTTCAACAACCGTTGCACTTGTTTCAACATCAGTCAGCGCCGCCCCAGTTTCTTCTAACCCGTGCACATCAGAAGTAGATAATGCAACTGGGGTCACGATGACTGTTGTGACAGGCGGAGATTGCGTTCTCACATTTACGCGCACAGGTGCAACGACATGGACTGTGCCGAGTGGGGTTTCATCAGTCCGCACTTTGGTTGTTGGTGCTGGCGGTGGCGGTTCTGCAGACGTCGGAGGTGGCGGTGGCGGTGGGCAAGTTGTCGACGCAAGCAACACTGCAGTGTCGGGAAGTGTCACCATCACGGTGGGTGCAGGTGGTGCTGCCGGTTACAACCGCGTAGGTAATGCAACCGGTAGCGGACGCATGGGATTGACAAGTTCATTAACGGCCGGTGGAACCACAGTGAGCGCCAAAGGCGGAAGTGGTGCAATCGGCCGCAGTGGGGGCAACAACTTAAACGCAGATGGAACGCCGAATAACGGCGGCTACACCGGAGGCGGCGGTGCATATGCAGACACATCTGAATCTGCAACAGGAAGTACGGGAACCGGTGGTGCCACATATAAAGGTGGTGACGGTTCGGGAAGTGGCGGCGGTGGCGGCGGTGGTGCTGGTGGTGCAGGTGCATCAAGAAGTACGAATTCCAATGGCGGCGTCGGACTGTCCAGCAATATCACCGGAGCAACTGTTTTTTACGGCGGCGGCGGTGGTGGCGCAGGTTATGGACAGACAGCTGGCGTCGGCGGCAGTGGCGGCGGCGGCGACGGCACGAACAACACTGTTGATGGCAACTCCGGTGTAAATGGTCTTGGTGGTGGCGGCGGTGGAGCCGGGTCAAATGGTTCAGCAACGGGACGTGGTGGACATGGTGGTTCTGGTGTTGTCATCGTGCGGTATTCAATGCCATCTGCTCCGACTAATTCAGTTTTACCAGTTGTTTCTGGCACGACACGCACTGGTTCTATGTTGACTGCAACATCGGGAACATGGACAGGTGCACCAACGTATGCGTATCAGTGGCAGCGCGCATCAACATCTACCGGTGCATATTCCAACATTGATTCTGCGGTAAACAACACATATGTATTGACTGACAGTGATATTGGTAAGTACATCAAGGTGTCTGTAGTTGCCACCAATGGTGCCGGATCAGCATCTGTATTGTCAGATGCGACTTCAGTAGTTGTTGACCTCCCAGATTCTGTTGTGCCAACAGCTACGTCTCCAGTCTCAACTGCCACAGGTTTTACGTTCACAATTTCGAACTACTCAGCTAATTACACCTATGCGTTGACGACGACTAAGGGGACAGTGTCGCGGTCAACTGAGGATGTCACGGTGACTGGCCTTGCTGCGGGCGAATCAGCCACAGTAACGATCGCGGTGACACGCACGAACTACAAACCAGCTTCTAAAACTGTCACTGGATCTGCAATTCCACCAGCAACAACTACAACTACAACCACAACCACAACTACGACAACTGTTGCACCAGCATTGTCAATTGTGATTCAGGCCCCAGTAACAACTATCGCTCAAGGCCAGGCTTCGGTCGCCACTGTTGCGCCAACGACAACAACACTTCCAGTTCTTGGTGCAAATGGTTTGCCTGTCCCAACTACGACAACGGTGGCTCCGCCAAAACCAAAGCCTGTTGTCACAACTACGTTGCCGGCAATTGTGACAACAACTCTTGGCCCACCCGTTGTCGACAAAGTCGCAGCTGGTCAAACTGCTGTGCAAGTTGACGGAGTGAAAACTGATGCAACTGTCACGCGTGAAAACAATCAGATGGTTGTCACTGCCGGCTCGTTGAGCGCGACATTGTCAGGGCTTGACAAGGGCGGGAAAACCTCGCCACTAGATAGTGATGGCAACATTCATTTGGCCGCTGGCGATGTCATCAAAATCAGCGTTGGCGGTTTCAAAACCGGATCGCTTGTTGAAGTGTGGTTGTTCTCTACGCCGACGAAACTCGGTTCTGCGGTAGTCGGTGCTGACGGTGCAATTAACGGTTTGTTCACTATTCCTGCAGGAATAAAGTCGGGTTCTCACCGAGTCGTCATCTCAGCAAAGTTGCCGAACGGTAAACCAACCACGTTCACTCTTGGAATCCTGGTGGGGGATATCTCAACTACTTCGACACTGACGCGAGTTTTGATTGCAATTCCAATCACGTTGGCTATCGGCTTTGGTTTCCTTCTGCCTACGCAATTACGCCGCCGTCGTAAAACTCGAACCCTGTAGCCGTTCTCGGCGGGGGCCATTCCGACTAAGGATCGAACGTGTCACACAACATTATTGTGTACGTAATGCATGTAAAGTAGACACATGTTCTCAAACTCCCCACTGAGCCCAAAAACGAAGCAATCAATTCTGATGAGTAAGCGTGTTGTTCGATTCTGCGGTGTGGTCGCAGTTCTTGCCGCTGCCGTCTTTGCAATTCCATCAACGGTGTTGGTGTCTCCTGTGCAAGCAGCAACGGTGACAAGCGGTTCTTGTACCGCGTCAGTCGATGACGCAACCGGTGTGACGATAACGGTCGCTGCAAATGGTGATTGTGTTCTTTCGTTTGCTTCCGCAGCGACAACACCAACGTCGTCTGCTCAATTTGCAACTCGTACATGGACAGTTCCTGCATCGGTTTCTTCAGTTGATGTTTTGGTTGTTGCCGGCGGTGGCGGCGGCGGAATGTCGAACGGTTCAACACCATCAGGCGGCGGCGGTGGCGGCGGCGGCATTGTCATTGCAACTGGAGTGTCAGTGACCCCCTCTTCTCCAGTGACAGTTAAAACTGGATTCGGCGGGTACGGAGGTAATTGTTTTCGTGGCGACACCGGAGGAGATTCGACCTTTGGAGCACTTACTGCTGTCGGCGGTGGCTTTGGCGGCGGTTGTGGGCCTGCGTATGGCGGACCGGGGGGAAATGCTGGCGGCGCTCACTGGGGTCAACCTCAAGGTTTCTCGAATCAGGCAACATCTGGAACTGCATCTAATGGTTCGAACATCACTGCATATGGAAACGCCGGTGGAAAGTCATATCCCCATGGAGTGGCTGGTGACGGTGTGTCTGCTGGTGGCGGTGGCGGTGGCGGTGCTGCTGGTTTAGGCGGCGATGCAACTCAGCCTGGCGATGTAAACACAGGTATTGGCGGAGCTGGCGGCCAAGGAATTGCAAACGCATGGAGAAGCGGGAGCGACATCGTTTACGGATCTGGCGGTGGCGGACAAGGCCGAGGCACGCAGGGCGTCGGCGGCACAAACGCAGGTACGGGTAGTGGCACAAATGCTGCGGGAAACCCCGGCATTGATGGGGTAGATGAAACCGGCGCTGGAGGCGGCGGTGGATATCGCCAAGGTGGAGGACGTGCGGGTGATGGCGGATCCGGAATTGTCATAGTTCGTTATTCAATTCCTGCAATTCCATCAAGTTTGGCTGTGCCAGTTATCACTGGGACTGCTCGTACTGGCGACAGACTCACAACTTCTAATGGTTCATGGACTGGTACACCGACGTCGTACACGTATCAATGGAAGCGTTCAGCAACATCAACTGGTGTGTATTCAGACATTGTTTCTGCCACTAGCAACTCTTATGTGGTGACTGAATTTGATGTTGGATACTTCATTAAGGCCTCTGTGACTGCATCAAATAACTTGGGTACCTCAACTGCGGCATCTTCTGTAGCAACTACATCCGTAGTTGACATTGCCCCGACAAATACATTGCTTCCGGTCATTACTGGAACAGTTCGCAATGGTGAAACCCTGACCACTTCACGGGGTTCATGGACAAGTTCGCCGTCAATGTATGCGTATCAATGGAAGCGCGCGAGCACTGTTAATGGGGCGTATTCGAACATCACATCTGCAACAGACAGAACGTATGACTTGACTGATGCAGACATCGACAAGTTCATCAAAGTATCGGTAATTGCAACAAACAGTGTTGGTGCATCGTCTGCTGCTTTATCAACTGCGACTGCGGTTGTAGTTGATCTCACTGATTCTGTTGTGCCAACAGCTACTACTCCAGTCTCAACTGCCACAGGTTTTACGTTCACAATTTCGAACTACTCAGCTAATTACACCTATGCGTTGACGACGACTAAGGGCACAGTGTCGCGCTTGACTGACGATGTCACTGTGACTGGTCTTACGGCGGGCGAATCCGCAACAGTCACCATTGCTGTCACGCGATCGGCCTACAAGCCCGCTTCGAAAGCTGTCACAGGATCTGCAACTGCTGCACTAACGATTGTGATTCAAGCCCCTGTAACAACGGTTGCTCAAGGTCAGGCTTCAGTTGCAACAGTTGCACCAACGACGACAACGCTTCCAGTGCTTGGCGCAAATGGCATACCTGTTCCAACAACAACGACAACGACGATTACATCAACAACTGTTGCACCAGCGCGGTCGAGAATTGCCATTCCAACAACTACGTTGCCGAGAATTGTGACAACAACCACCCTTGGTCCACCGGTTGCCGGCAAAGTTGATGTGGGCCAAACAGCAGTGCAGGTTGATGGAGTCAAAACAGATGCAACAGTGACACGAGAAAATAACCAGATGGTTGTAAACGCAGGTTCCCTAAGTGCAACAATGTCTGGTCTAGATAAGACCGGCAAAACAGCTCCGCTTGATAGTGACGGCAATATTCATTTGGAAGGTGGCGACGTCATCAAGATCAGTGTTGGTGGTTTTAAACCCGGAACACTTGTTGAGGTGTGGTTGTTTTCTACGCCAACAAAACTTGGATCTGTAGTTGTTGGAACTGATGGAACGGTCACAGGCGCATATAGATTGCCTGTCGGAATCAAATCTGGATCACACCGTGTTGTGGTGACTGCAAGAATGGCGAACGGCAAACCAACTACGTTCACGCTCGGAATCCTGGTCGGAGATATTTCGACGACTTCAACCCTGACGCGAGTTCTGATTGCGATTCCGATCACGCTTGCTGTTGGTTTCGGCTTCCTTCTTCCAACCCAACTTCGCCGGCGCCGTAAAATCCGGACCATGTAGGCATTGAAGGTGATGTTTATTCTTGGCCGAGGTAATCACTTATGTGTTTCTTTGAAATAGACGAGAAGTCTGCCTCTGTCAATGGCGCTAGGTGGCACTTAACTGTACGATTTAGCCATGTATAGACGGTCTTTGTTTACGCGAAATATGTTGTCGCTAATCGGCTCTGTCTGTCTTTTTTCGTTCGCAGTGATTGCAATTCCGTCCACGTTTATGGCATCCCCGGCACGCGCTGCAACTGTTACCTCTGGTTCCTGTTCGGCCGATGTTGATAATGCAACCGGAGTAACGATGACTGTTACATCTGGTGGGGATTGTGTTCTGTCGTTTACTCGTACTGGCACGACTACGTGGACTGTTCCAGCAGCTGTCACGTCAGTACGAGCTTTAATCGTTGGCGGCGGCGGTGCAGGCGGAAATTCGACAAACGTTGGCGGTTCTGGTGGCGGTGGAGCAGGCGCAATGGTGGTGCATCCCACATTCAGCGTGACTGGGTCAATGTCAGTTGTCGTGGGCGCTGGTGGCGCACCAACAACAACTTATGATCGAGGTGCAAACGGAAGTTCATCTAGCCTGGGCACTCTTGTTGCTATTGGTGGTGGCGGCGGTGGTGATTGGTGTGACTGGGGTTGCCAGAGTTCGTTGTCATCGCGCCCCCAAATCCCAGGTGCCGACGGCGGTTCTGGTGGCGGTTCTGGTGGCGGTCTTTCCAGTTCTCTTGGTGGCAATGTTGCAGCTCAAACATTGCCTGCTGGTGCAACGTCCTACGGAAACAAGGGTGGTGACGCAGTCAGCGGAGCTAACTACCACGGCGCTGGTGGTGGCGGCGCCGGTGCGGCTGGTTTGAATCGACCAACCTCAAACATCTTGCCCACTGCGGGCGGTATTGGTTTGGCGTCCAACATCACAGGTGCTGACATTGTGTATGCCGGTGGTGGTGGCGGTTCTGGTGGGTATACAAGTGACTACGCGCTCGGTGGAAGTTCAATTGGAGGAAATGGGTCAGGCATAAATGCAAATCCACTAGCGACAAACGGTGTTGCTAGTACTGGTAGTGGTGGCGGTGGTGCGCAGAACGGTACTGGTGGCGGTGGCGGATCAGGAATTGTCATTGTGCGTTATTCAATTCCTGCTGCACCATCTATTTCAACGATTCCAACTGTTACAGGTACAACGCGTACAGCCGCAACCTTGACTTCATCGACTGGTAGTTGGTCGGGTGCACCAACGTCATATGCATACCAATGGAAACGTTCAGCGACTTCAGGTGGCACGTACTCAGACATTGCTGCAGCGACAAGTAATTCGTATGTTGTGTCCGATTCTGATGTTGGTTATTTCATCAAAGTGTCAGTCATTGCAACAAATGGACTCGGTTCATCGAGCGCTTCATTGTCAACAGCGACCTCAGTTGTTGTTGATATTGCCCCAACAAATACGGCACTTCCTGCCATTACTGGTACTGCGCGTATTGGTGAAACATTGACTTCATCAAAAGGTTCGTGGACAAGTTCACCAACGGCATCAACCACTTATACGTATCAATGGAAGCGTGCAAGCACTGTTGGTGGTACGTACACCAACATCACATCTGCAACAGACAGAACCTATGACTTGACTGATGCTGATATCGACAGGTTCATCAAAGTGTCTGTGATTGCAACAAATAGTATTGGCGCCTCGTCGGCTGCATTATCTGCTGCAACATCTGTTGTTGTTGATCTTACAGATTCAGTAGTTCCCACTGCGACCTCTCCAGTCTCAACTGCCACTGGTTTCACGTTCACAATTTCGAACTACTCCGCCAACTACACCTATGTGTTGACAACCACTAAGGGTTCTGTGTCACGCGTGACCGACGATGTCACGGTGACTGGTCTTACTGCTGGTGAATCAGCGACGGTGACTATTGCTGTTACGCGTTCGGGGTATAAGCCGGCTTCAAAAACTGTTACGAGTTCTGCAAGTGTTGCAACGACGACAACGACAGCTGCCCCCGCATTGTCGATTGTGATTCAAGCTCCAGTAACAACTGTTGCCCAAGGCCAGGCATCGGTAGCAACCGTTGCGCCAACCACGACCACCACAACGATTGTGGTCCTGGCTGCAAACGGTCTTCCCATACCAACAACAACGACTACTTCAACAACAACTGTTGCGCCTGCTCGACCAAAAACTGTTGTTACAACTACAACAGTGCCGGTAATTGCGAAAAACGCAGCTCCTGCTCCTCCTGTTGCTGACAAAGTTGCTGCAGGTCAAACAGCAGTGCAAGTTGATGGTGTAAAAACTGATGCAACGGTGACTCGCGAAAACAATCAGATGGTTGTGAACGCTGGTTCGCTTAGTGCAACATTGTCGGGTCTTGACAAAGCTGGGAAAACTTCACCACTTGATAGTGATGGCAATGTTCATTTAGACGGTGGCGATGTAATCAAGATCAGCGTTGGGGGTTTCAAGCCCGGAACTCTTGTTGAAGTGTGGTTGTTCTCTACTCCCACGCAATTGGGTACTGCGGTTGTTGGTGCTGACGGCACTGTTTCTGGCGAGTACAGATTGCCAGTCGGAACTAAGTCAGGTTCTCACCGGGTAGTGGTGACGGCCAGAATGGCAAATGGAAAACCAACGACATTCACGCTGGGAATCTTGGTTGGAAACATCTCGACAACATCGACGCTCACACGAGTACTAATTGCCATACCAATCACACTGGCTATTGGATTTGGATTCCTTTTGCCAACTCAGCTTCGTCGTCGCCGCAAAACTCAAACTGCGTAGGTATCTCAGGTGCAGTTGAATCTTCGTCGGGCAATCAATTCGCTTATCTGCTGTTTTGTATTGCTGTCTTCGGTAACTGCTGCGGTGGTTTCAACTTCAGCCAGTGCAGCGACCGTCTCAACTGGTTCGTGCACTTCTGATGTAGATAATGCAGTTGGAGTCACGATGACTGTTGCGCCTGGCGGTGATTGCGTTCTTGCTTTCACCCGGACAGGTACGACTACGTGGACTGTGCCGAGTGGAGTTACCGTAGTTCGTGCATTGCTTATTGGTGGTGGCGGCGGCGGCGGTTTTGATATTGGTGGCGGCGGCGGAGCGGGTGGTTTTCGCGAAGTCACAAATGCAATCACAACCCCAGGGGAAACAGCGACAATTCAAGTAGGCACTGGCGGTAACGGCGACACTTCTAGAGGCATTCCCTGCGTCGGAGACAATGGAACCCCTTCTTCAGTCGCCATGATTTCTGGAAACCTTTTAGCAATTGGCGGCGGCGGTGGCGGCGGTCAAGACGGCGGCGGTGCGTGCGCGACTGATGGATTAACTGGTGCGTCCGGTGGCGGTGGCGGTGTTGGAATTAGTTGGCCACGTGTCGGTGGTGTCGGAAGCTATGCAACAGATAACGACGCAACTACTTTCGGAAACTCGGGTGGAGTAGCTTCTCCCAGTTCATATTACGCAGGTGGTGGCGGTGGCGGTGCCGGTGGTGCAGGCGGTGCTGGTTCAGCAAACGGCTCGGGTGCAATCGGTGGAACCGGCGGCATTGGAAAAGACTCAAACATCAGCGGTGTAAATGTCACGTACGCAGGTGGCGGCGCAGGTGGTTTCTTTCAATCGGGAACACGTGGAATCGGTGGATCTGGTGGCGGTGGTTCTGGTGGTACCGGCGGTATGTCTCCAGACGTTGGCACTAACGGTCTTGGTGGCGGCGGTGGCGGCGGTGGTGTTCAAAATGGTGTGTATGGCCAAGGCGCCAGGGGTGGTTCAGGAATTGTCATTCTGAGATATTCAATGCCAGCTGCTCCAAGTAATTCTGCTCTACCAGTGGTTTCTGGAACAACGCGCACTGGTTCAACTTTGACTGCAACATCAGGAACGTGGACAGGTTCACCAACGTTTGCGTACCAGTGGCAACGGGCATCAATATCCGCTGGTGTGTTCTCCGATATTGCGTCTGCATCGAACAGTACGTATGTGCTGACAGACAGTGATATCGGTAAATACATCAGGGTCTCAGTAGTTGCAACAAATAACCTCGGGCCAACAACTATTTTCTCAGCTGAGACAACAGTTGTAGTTGATCTCCCTGAATCTGTAGTGCCAACAGCGACTACACCTGTCTCAACCACTGCTGGTTTTACTTTTACAATCTCTAACTATTCATCTAGTTACACATATGCATTGACCACAACAAAGGGGACAGTGTCCCGGTCATCTGAAGATGTCATTGTTATTGGTCTTGCAAGTGGAGAATCAGCCACAGTCACGATTGCGGTGACACGCACAAACTACAAGTCAGCCTCCAAGACAGTTACTGGATCTGCGATTCCTCCCGCAACAACGACTACATCAACTACAACAACGGTTGCACCAGCCCTGTCGATTGTGATTCAAGCTCCGGTAACAACAGTGGCCCAAGGTCAGGCATCCGTAGCGACTCTTGCGCCAACTACGACGACACTTCCTGTTCTTGGAGCTAATGGTGTGCCAATCCCAACAACGACTTCGCCAACAACAATTCCTGCAAGAATCGCCACAACAACAACCTTGCCGCGAATTGTGACAACAACAACTCTTGGTCCGCCTGTTGTCGACAAAGTTGCCGCAGGCCAAACAGCAGTACAAGTTGATGGTGTCAAGACTGATGCAACAGTGACACGCGAAAACAACAAGATGGTTGTCACGGCTGGTTCGCTCAGCGCAACATTGTCCAGTCTTGATAAGGCCGGTAAAACTTCACCCCTTGATAGTGATGGCAATGTTCATCTAGATGCTGGCGATGTGATCAAGATTAGTGTCGGTGGATTTAAGCCTGGGTCAATTGTTGAAGTGTGGTTGTTCTCCACACCAACGAAACTTGGTTCCGAAGTCGTAGGTACCGATGGTGCAATTAACGGGCTGTTTACGATCCCCGCGGGGATTAAGTCAGGTTCTCACCGAGTTGTGGTGACAGCAAGAATGACAAACGGGAAGCCAACCACCTTTACGCTCGGAATCCTGGTCGGGGATATCTCAACCACCTCGACCCTGACCCGAGTGCTGATTGCCATTCCGATCACCTTGGCCATTGGTTTCGGGTTCCTTCTGCCCACCCAGCTACGGCGCCGGCGCAAAATCCGCTCCGCATAGTAACCAATTGTTAACAATAGTCGGGGACTCTTCCCACTATCGTAGAGATTATGAATGTACTAGGGACATGTAAGCGTGCCGCTGTGCTGGCCGGAGCAATGGGGGTCATTGCCGTATCGGTTTTTGCCTCCTCATTCACCGCAACACAATCTGCGAGTGCCCTGACCTCTGGGATTGTGGCTACGAATTTGGCCTTAAATCTTGATCCAAACATCAGTGATTCCTATCCTGGCACCGGCACGACAGTGACTGATCTCAGTGGTGCCAATAGACACGGAACACTTGCTGGTAATACATTGCCCACTTTCAACAACGTGAGTCCTAAGTCATTTCAATTTACGAGAACATATGTCGGCGGTACTGCAAGCGCGGACAACAAGATTTCAATAGCTGGTCGTTTTCTCACTGACAACTTCACGATTCAAACATGGGTAAAGACCAGTGAGGTTGGTTGGGGCACGCAGCACTACACAACGATGTACATCATGGCGTCAGAATGCGGAGGTGGTGCAAATGACTGGGGACTCGGCGTAAATAACTCTGGAAAACTTGCGTTTGGTGCCGGCCCGAATGACGCAACTGTTGCAACACCCGAGAATGTGAACACCAATACATGGGTAAACGTTGCTGCCTCAAGAAATATGGCGACCGGATCCGTCAAACTTTATATTAACGGTGTCCTTAAGAGCACTGGCACAAGCAACGGCGGCAATTCTCTCAATTGCGTTCAGGAAAATCAGACATGGATTGGAAATGGCCAAGACGCGCCTGCTTACACATTTGGTGGAAGCATCAGCTCGGTACTTGCATATTCAAGCGTCCTGAGTGATGCCGACATCTTGACCAACTACAACGCAACGTCCGGCACTTTTTATCCTGTAGCCCCAGCGTCTACTGCTGTTCCAGTTATCTCTGGTACCGCTCGTAATGGCACAACATTGTCAGCTTCGACTGGTACTTGGTCTGGCACGCCAACGTCCTACGCGTATCAATGGAAGCGTTCAGCAACTTCTAATGGTGTGTATTCCGATATCGCCGCAGCGACAGGCTCTACATATGTTGCGAATGAATCTGATGTTGGGTACTTCATTACCGTTTCGGTAATTGCGACAAACGGAGTGGGCTCATCTACTGCTGCGGTGTCTTTGCCAACAACTGCTGTGCTTGATATTGCCCCAACAAATACTGCAATTCCAGTCATTACAGGTATCGCACGCACGGGTGAAACTTTGACGGCATCCAAAGGGTCGTGGACTAGTTCTCCTACGCCCTCTACGACATACGCGTATCAATGGAAGCGTGCAAGCACTGTTGGTGGTACATATACCAATATCACTTCTGCAACAGATAGAACGTATGACTTGACTGATGCTGATATTGACAAGTTCATCAAAGTGTCAGTGATTGCAACAAACAGTATTGGCGCATCGGTGGCAGCGTTGTCAACAGCGACGTCAGTTGTTATTGATCTCACTGATTCTGTTGTGCCAACAGTTACGACTCCTGTTTCAACTTCAACTGGTTTTACTTTCACGATTTCCAATTACTCGGCTAGTTACACCTACGCATTGACTACATCTAAGGGAACCGTGTCGCGATTGGCTGATGATGTAACTGTGGCTGGTCTCACGGCGGGCGAGTCGGCAACTGTCACCATTGCTGTCACACGTTCCACGTACAAGCCTGCTTCAAAAACCGTCACAGGATCTGCAACTGCTGCATTAACAATTGTGATTCAAGCGCCAGTGACCACTGTTGCCCAAGGCCAGGCATCTGTTGCAACAGTTGCGCCAACGACTACAACGCTTCCTGTGCTCGGAGCCAATGGCCTGCCAATACCAACAACAACATCGTCTACTTCAACAACCACTGTGCCGGCGCGTTCAAGAACTGCAGTTACAACTACGTTGCCGAGAATTGTGACCACAACAACCCTTGGTCCACCGGTTGCCGACAAAGTCTCAGCTGGCCAAACAGCAGTGCAGGTTGATGGAGTCAAAACAGATGCAACAGTGACCCGTGAAAACAACCAAATGGTTGTTAACGCTGGTTCGCTTAACGCAACATTGTCTGGTCTTGACAAGGCAGGCATGAAAACTCCTCTCGATAGTGATGGGAATATTCATTTAGCCGGTGGAGATGTCATCAAGATCAGTGTTGGTGGGTTTAAGCCCGGAACAACTGTTGAAGTGTGGTTGTTCTCTACTCCTATAAAGCTTGGTTCTGTCGTTGTTGGTGCTGATGGAACTGTGACTGGCGCATACAAATTGCCATTCGGAATCAAGTCCGGTTCTCACCGTGTTGTGATTACAGCCAGAATGGCGAACGGCAAACCAACCACATTCACGCTTGGAATCTTGGTCGGTGAAATCTCGAAAACCTCGACGTTGACACGGGTACTGATTGCAATTCCGATCTCGTTGGCTATTGGTTTTGGTTTCCTTCTTCCCACTCAGCTTCGTCGCCGTCGGCGTATTAGATAGGACAGTTATGCAATTAAAATCACCTTCACTTCGACGTTTTGGGTCAACTATTGGCGCCTTAGGCCTCATTGCCTTCTCCGTAGCTGTGGTTCCTGGGGTTGCGCATGCAGCTGCATGCGCGCCAGTCATAACAACTGATGGGTTGTACTCGGTTGCGTCCTTTAAAACTGTTGGTACTTGCGAATGGACAGTTCCGAGCACAATTACCGAAGTGACGTATCTCGTTGTCGGTGGCGGTGGCGGCGGTGCTAGTGGCGGCGGTGGCGGCGGCGGCGTGATAACAAACCACGGCGTGAGTACTTTGACAGTGACACCAAATGCAGTGATGTCGGTTGTTGTTGGTGCTGGCGGAGTGAATGGAGGCGGCGGAAGCGGCAACTCAATTCCTGCAACATCAGGTGGCAATTCAACTTTTGGAACCCTGACTGCCGTTGGCGGCGGCTACGGCGGAACTGCCTCGCGCAATCCAGCCGATGGTGGTTCAGGTGGCGGCGGCGGATACGACGTTCCTGGCCAAAGAATCTCTTTGGGAACTGCAGGCCAAGGAAACTCCGGTGGTCGATCCAATCAAGGTGGTTACGGAGCTGCTGGTGGCGGTGGCGGCGCAGGTGGCGTGGGTGCCAATGCGCCTGCGCAACATCTTGGAGGCGCCGGAGGCATTGGAGTTTCGACGTTAATAACTGGGACTTCAACTTCGTACGGCGGTGGTGGCGGTGGCGGCGTTAACGCCAACTGCGGCTGTGATCATCCGAACAGTGGAGGTATTGGTGGTGCAGGCGGTGGCGGCAATGGCAGCAGCCTTGGCTACGGCGGCGGCGCGTATTTCAACGGTACGTCAGGTGTAGCGAACACTGGCGGCGGCGGCGGTGGAACTGACCCTGAATCAACTCTTGCAGGCAACGGCGGATCAGGAATCGTCATCGTGCGTTACCTTGCTTCTTCGGTACCTACTAACTCTGTTCGACCAACAATTTCTGGTACGGCTCGCACTGGTGAAACTTTAACTACAACATCAACGGGCACGTGGTCGGGTTCGCCCACTTCGTATTCGTACCAGTGGACTCGTTCAGCAACAATTAGCGGTGCATATTCCAACATCGCGTCGGCAACATCCAGTTCGTATGTTGTGACTGAATTTGATGTTGGCTATTTCATCAAACTGGCCGTTGTTGCTACGAACGGAATCGGCTCTTCAAGCGCCGCGTTGTCAGATCCGACAACTGTTGTTATTGACATTGCCCCAACAAATACAGCACTTCCAGTTATCACTGGTACCGCACGTACTGGCGAAACATTGACTACTTCACGTGGTTCGTGGACAAGCTCACCATCGACATACACGTATCAGTGGAAGCGTGCGAGCACTGTTGGTGGGTCCTATGCAAATATCGCATCTGCTACAGACAGAACGTATGACTTGACCGATGCAGATATTGACAAGTTCATAAAGGTGTCTGTGATTGCGACAAACAACATTGGTGCTTCGTCGGCTGCACTTTCTGCACCTACGTCAGTCGTTATTGACCTCACAGATTCAGTTGTGCCTACTGCAACAAACCCTGTATCAACCGCAACTGGTTTTACATTCACTATTTCTAACTACTCAGCTAATTACACCTATGCATTGACCACCACAAAGGGAACCGTGTCACGGTCGACTGACGATGTCACAGTGACTGGTCTTACGGCTGGTGAATCTGCCACGGTTACCATCTCGGTTACCCGAAGCCTTTACAAGCCAGCATCCAAAACTGTTACTGGGTCCGCAATACCGCTGGCAACTACAACTACCGCTCCTCCTGCACTGTCAATTGTTATTCAGGCTCCTGCAACAACAGTTGCTCAAGGTCAGGTGTCTGTAGCAACTGTTGCCCCAACTACGACCACTTCGACAGTCGTGGTGTTAGCTGCCAATGGCCTTCCTGTTCCAACAACGACCACGACTTCTACAACAGTTGCGCCGGCACGCTCAAGAACTGCAGTTACAACTACCTTGCCGAGAATTGTGACAACAACAACTCTTGGGCCACCAGTTGTCGACAAAGTCTCAGCTGGTCAAACAGCAGTACAAGTTGATGGTGTTGACACAGCTGCAACAGTGACGCGTGAAAATAACCAGATGGTTGTGAAAACCGGATCTATGAAAGCGGTTTTGTCTGGACTTGATAAGACGGGGAATAGAGCCCCACTTGACAGCAACGGAGTAGTTCATTTAGCTGCTGGTGATGTGATCAAGATCAGTCTTGGTGGATTCAAACCAGAATCATCTGTTGAAGTGTGGTTGTTTTCCACACCAACGAAATTGGGTACCGCTGAAGTGGGTGCTGATGGCAAAATGTCGGGCGAGTACAGGTTGCCGTTCGGAACTAAATCCGGTTCTCACCGCGTTGTGATCTCTGCAAAGTTGCCGAACGGTAAGCCAACCACGTTCACTCTGGGAATATTGGTCGGGAAAATCTCGAAGACTTCAACGTTGACCCGAGTTCTGATTGCAATTCCGATTTCTTTGGCCGTTGGGTTTGGTTTCCTTCTTCCCACGCAACTCCGTAGGCGTCGGAAGGCTCGTCCAGCGTAAATTGCGCCCCAAAGGTGTCACTACACTTTTGACATGGCTAAAAACACCTCGGTAATGATGCAGGCAAGCGTGGCACCTCAGCCATTGCCGCCAATTGACTCAGTTCGAATCAAAACACAAAAGCCTTTACCTGAAGCGGAACGTACATCGAAGATCCACAACCTCACATTTGAAGGCGGGGGAGCAAAGGGCTACTGCTATATCGGCGCACTGCAAGTGTTGGAAGAAGAAGGCATTTACCCACACAACATTCAGCGTGTTGCTGGAACAAGTGTGGGCAGCATGTTTGCCTTGCTCGCAGCGACTGGTTGCTCAACTGCATACATGTTGGAAAAAGTTCCAGCTGATTTTGAAGCAGTTGCTAAAGATGGTTCTGGTGGGCAGTTTCGTTCGTTTGCCCGTGCAGCTCGCAGGCGTGGAATGCACCCCGGACAAAAGCTGTACGACTTTTTGGGTTCAATCTTGGAAGACACAACAGGTAGCGCAGACATCACGTTTGCGCAGTTGTACGAACGGTGTGGCCGCGAACTATGTATTCCGGTAACCAATGTGTCACGCATGATGACTGAGTATTGCCACATCAAGACAACGCCAAACATGCCAGTTCGAGTCGCGACGCGTATGTCAATGTCGCTTCCCGTGATGTTGCAGCCCATCAACCTTGTCCCTGGGCTTGATCGTGTTCTCGGTAACGAGCCTGAGGTGTATGTCGATGGGGGATTGCTGTGCAATAACCCCATTCACGTTTTTGATGGCTGGTGGCTGTCGATGGATCCGAAAGATTCGTTCCTGCGCCGCATGCGCCCACTGGAGCATGCAAGTGAGCATTACCCACGTTCGTCTCGGTTCAGCCCGAACAACCCGCACACACTCGGGTTCACGTTGGTGTCGGCAGAAGAAGCAGACATTACGCGCGGCTGGATGGAGCAATCTGCTACCCCTGCGCGCCCAAGCACAAAGACAGCACTTGCGTTTACTGAAAAAGAAATCGAAAAGGCTAAAGGTCATCAGATGCAAAAGCCGGTGCAGAAGTTGCTTGACCATTTCGATGCGTTCGACACCAATGCCGATGGCCGTATCACTCGTGCTGAACTACATGCAGCAATTTCTAGTGGGGGACTGAGTACTGAAGAACTCACGACCATCTTTGGAACAACTTCACCTGACGACATTTTTGATCGCATGAATGTTGCAGGCGATGACGCCATTGATTTTGGCGAAGTGCTGGTGTTTCTTGAATCAATCGGACTCGACGTCACCACCCAATTGGTCGGATTCCCCGCACGTCCGCCGAAAAACATGCTGGAGTTCGCTCTGAACATGCTGGAAGCGGTAACTCGTGACCTCACGCGTGCTAACCAGGGCCTTGGCGACCGTGACCGAATCGTGCCGATAGATACTGACTATGTGGGAACCACCACATTTGATCTGGTGCAGGAAGATCTTGATTTCATGGTGAACTCAGGACGAAACCACACCAAGGCCTTTCTCAGTCATCACCGCTAATCTTGCGTGATGAGCAAGCACGTAGAGCAACTTCTTGACCAAATGACACTCGCCGAGCAGGTGTCTCTGCTGGCTGGTCGCAACATGTGGAACACGGTGCCTAATGATCGCATCGGACTAGAAAAGATGCGGGTCAGTGATGGTCCAGGCGGCGTACGCGGCAGCAAGTTTGATGGCCCAGCGTCAATGAACGTTCCGTGTGGAACCGCAATTGCCGCATCGTGGGATACGGCGCTTGTGCGCGACATTGGCGAATTGCTCGGCCGTGAAGTGGTGGCAAAGGGTGCACGTTTGCACCTTGCTCCGACTATTAACTTGCATCGCACACCAGTAGGTGGCCGCAACTTTGAATGCATGAGCGAAGACCCATACCTCACAGCAATTACAGCTCGCGAATATGTCTTGGGTGTGCAATCACAAGGCGTTGCCAGCTGCATCAAACATTTCGTGGGTAATGACACCGAATTTGAGCGCATGACTATTGATTCTCAAATTGATGAGCGCACATTGCGTGAAATGTATTTGTTGCCGTTCGAACACGCAGTGCGTGATGCACATGTGATGTCAATCATGACCAGCTACAACCGCATCAACGGCCCATACGCAGCGGATTCCACATGGTTGTTGCGTGATGTCTTGCGCGGTGAGTGGAAATTTGACGGCATGGTCGTGAGTGACTGGTTCGGCTTACATTCAACTGTTGAAGGCATAGTGGCTGGGCTGGATCTTGAGATGCCTGGTCCGACATTGCACCGCGGAGACGCATTGGTGGCGGCGGTTGAACGTGGTGAAGTGTCTGCAGACCTTGTGCGCGATTGTGCTCGTAACATTCTCAACCTCATGGAACGCACCGGCGGTACTGACGTGCCACCAGGACCTGAAATTTCACGCACAGATGCTGATGACATGGCGACCCTGCGTCGTGCATCATCGTCATCAATGGTGTTGTTGCGCAATGAGAGCATTGGCGGCACCCCTGTGTTGCCGCTTGATGCGCGCGGCCTCACCTCAATTGCAGTTCTCGGCCCCAATGCTTCACGCGGCATGGTGCAAGGTGGCGGAAGTGCTCACGTAACACCAACACGCGTGTCGCACCCGCTTGATGCAATCACAGAACGTCTTGGTTCGTCAGTCCGCATTGAACATTCAGCTGGTTGCAATATCAATAAGAAGTTGCCAGAACTTGATGCTCGACTTCTGCAGAACGTTTCACTCGACTATTACCGCGACCCTGCAGAGCTTGATGATGCTTCAGCCATTCCTGCAGAGGCCGGAACCACTGGTGTATTCAGACTTCTGTGGGCAGGTGACCCACTGAATCGTCGTGAACCGAATTTTGCATTTGGTGCACGCCTTGCAGCACAGTTGACTCCGGATCAGACCGGTGAATGGGTATTCAGCATTGAGTCTGTTGCGCCTGTACGCATCATCCTCGATGGGGCAACTGTTCTTGATAATGCAGATGTTCCCGCTGGTGGATCGTTCTTCGGAATGGGTAAGCCAGAAACTCTGGTGAATATTCAGATGGAAGCAGGACGCACGTATTCGTTCGTTGTAGAAGTACGCCACACACCTACGGGTGCCGGCCTGAGTGGTTTAACAATTGGCGCTATGGGGCCACAACAAGAAAACATGATGGAAGAAGCTGTCTCTCTTGCTGCAACATCTGATGTCAGCATTGTTGTGGTTGGCACCAATGATGATTGGGAGAGCGAAGGTTGGGACCGCGACACAATTGCATTGCCGGGCGATCAAGACGCTCTCATCACTGAAGTCGCAAAAGTTAGCAAGCGCACCATTGTTGTTGTGAATGCTGGTTCACCGGTCTCAATGCCATGGCTGAACGAAGTAGAAGCTGTTATCTACGCATGGTTCCCTGGTCAAGAGTTTGGTGATGCGTTAGTTGATTTGTTGGTGGGCGATGTTGAACCATCAGGACGTCTTCCGGTCACGCTTCCTCGACGACTTGAAGACACGCCAGCATTTGAACATCATCCTGGTCGTAACGGTGTAGCGAAATACCTTGAAGGTCGTCTCATCGGATACCGCTGGTACGACACCATTGGTCGCGAGCCGTTGTTTCCGTTCGGGTTTGGTCTTGGCTATGCAGACGTACAAATTATTGATGCGTCGAAGTCAGGCACTCATGGTGTTGATGTTGCAGTCAGAAACGAGTCAGCACGTGCTGGCGTACAAGTGGTGCAGGTCTATGCGCATCGCAAAGACCGTTCAGGACTTCCTAGTGATGAACCAGATCAGAAACTGGTGGGTTACTCACGAGTGAAGGTTGCTGCGAACGGAACCACCATGTTGCATGTTGATCTTGACCCTGATGCATATCGCATGTGGGACCCAGAAACTTCTGCGTGGACTCAGTGGACTGGCAATATCGAACTTCGCGTTGGTACCAGTTCGCGACACATTTCGCATCGCATTGCAATCACGCTGTAACTAGTTGTGCTTCAAGTGAAATGACTTGGGTCGGGTGTATGGCCCGAAGCCAAGTCGTGACAGTGCAATGCCAGAACCTGTGTCTTTGACACCACTCCACACCAATGTTGGGTCAACATAGTCGCAGCGATTCATAAACACTGTGCCGGTTTCAATGCGGTGCCCAATTGACTGTGCCGCACCAATGTCTTGTGTCCATAAACATGCAGTAAGTCCGTAGGGGGAATCGTTCATGAGCGCAATCGCTTCATCGTCGTTCTGTACGCGCATAATGCCAATGACGGGGCCAAAAGATTCTTCGCGCATGATGTTCATGGAATGATCAACGTCTACTAAGACGGTGGGCCCCATATAGGCGGTGCCGGCGGCTGATGCTGCAAAGTGTGATTCATCAACAAGTGCTCGCGCGCCGCTAGCGAGTGCAGCAGACACTTGACCGCGAACAAATGTGGCTGCTGCTGCATTCACCATGGGTCCGATTGTTGTCGCTGCATCCATCGGATTACCAAGAACATATTGCTTCGTGAGATCAACAAAACCTTCGACGAATGCGTCATACACAGAGTCGTGAACATAGATGCGTTCAATGCCACAACAGCTTTGTCCTGAGTTAAAGAATGCGCCGTCAACGTTCTCGCCTATTGCAAGAGATAGGTCTGCATCGTGGCGAACGTATGACGGGTCTTTGCCACCCAGTTCAGTGCCAACACCAATGAATCGCCCAGCAGCGGCACGTTCCATTGCTGCACCACCTTGAACAGACCCGGTGAACACAACAAAGTTGATGCGAGGGTCTTGAATCATTCGCTCAACAGCGTTGTGGCTTGCATGAACATGTTGGAATACGCCAGCGGGAAAACCAGCAGCGGTACAAGCCTCACTGAATCGTTCTGCGCACAACAATGTTTGTGATGCGTGCTTCATGATGACGGTATTGCCTGTCAACAGAGCAGGAATCAATGAGTTGATGGCAGTGAGGTATGGGTAGTTCCACGGCGCCACAATAAGCACGGTGCCAACCGGGGTGCGCTGAATGTACTTAGTGAACCCGTCAACCTGGGGCACCGACACATCGGCAAGTTCCGCGGCTGCTATCGACATCATGTACCGGGCACGTTCTTGTGCTCCGCGGAGAATTTCATTCGGCGTGTACCGCACAGGGCGACCCATCTGCCATGAAATTTCTGTGGCAATGTCAGCCACTGAACTCTCAAGGTGAACAATCATCGCCTCGCATAAACGAATGCGTTCTGAGATTGGCGTGGCACGCCAGGCCATTTGCGCAGCCTTCGCAGTGTGCAAGACCGCATCGACTACAGCGTCAGAGGCGAGTTCACGTTCTGCAATAACAGAGCCGTCAATAGGGGAGATGATGCGTTGAACGGCCATTGGTCAGGTGTTGCTATCAAGATGAGCAGCAAGGTCTTCAATGAATTTTCGTTGAGTTCCTGCTTCGGGCCCGGCCATCGGGCGATGTTCACGAATATGTGTCAAGGCGTCAGTGGAATTCATACCCAACATCATCAGCAGGGCAGTACCAGTAGTTCCTGCTCGGCCAATTCCTGCTGCACAGTGCACCACGAGCGACTGTCCGTTTCGAAGGTGATCACTCAACGTGGATACGAAATCAAAGATGTCATCGAACTCTGGGTACGACAAGTCATCGATGGGGTTCCAGATACCACGAGTCCCTGCATGAGCTCCATGCCATTCAACGTATGAGGGGTAACGATCCGTAAGTTCATGTTCTTGCACAAGGCATACGGCAATTGCGTTGTCACATTCAGCAAGGACTTCTTCAACATTTGGTCCGATGTAATGCTTTCCGCATAGCCAGAGCCGTCCAGTTCCAGACGGCAGCGGGATTTCATGAATACCACCATTGGTATTAAACGGTTGATTCATGATGAGACCACGTATTCATTTTGATCGAAATCATGTGTCATTTCCCAATAGTCAACAAAGCGCCACGGCATCGGCGAGAACACTCTGCCCTGAGCATTGCGATACCAACTGTTGAGGCCGGCATGTGCCCATACAAGTTCGTTGTGTTCCGCATCCACGCGTTCGTTGTAGTCATCATGGATATCAGCACGTACCTCAACACTTGCGATCTGTTGTTCGATCATTGTTACTAAACAATCAGTGATGTATCGCATCTCGCACTCGGCTTGAAAGATGATGCTTCCACCATGTGCCACAAACGTATTGGGGCCAACCAACATGAACATGTTCGGATAATCAGGAACAGTGATTCCAAGGTAGGCCTTCGGGTTATCTGTGCCCCACACATCACGAAGGGCAGTTCCACTGCGACCACGAATATCAATTGGGGATAAGAGGTTCCCTGCTTGAAAGCCAGTGGCAAGAATGATTACGTCGAATTCTGTAGTAGTTCCCGAAGAATCGACTATGCCCGATGATGTGACGTGGTCGACGCCCTCTGCAATCAGGTGCACATTGTCGCGGCGCAACGTGGGGTACCAGTCGTTGTCAATCAGGATTCGTTTTCCATACGGCGGGTATGTGGGCA
>Ga0114977_10000604_pt1 | contig 23873 bp, 14 predicted proteins | sample S_130805_MF_Meta_FD_87026 | JGI IMG/M metagenome (GOLD analysis project Ga0114977, IMG submission 87026) | Freshwater microbial communities from Lake Simoncouche, Canada to study carbon cycling - S_130805_MF_MetaG | ecosystem: Environmental > Aquatic > Freshwater > Lake | place: Lake...
GTCAGACAGGTCAGACAGGTCAGACAGGTCAGACAGGTCAGACAGGTCAGACAGGTCAGACAAGTCAGACAAGTCAGACAAGTCGGACAGGTAGCCACTCGTCGCCAGACGGTGGAGGTTTTCCTCGCGACTCCCACCGCTTGGCAGCGGATGGCTACGTGTAGCCACGCGGCGTAGCATGGGACTGCGGTCCCGTGCGTGTTAGGAGTTGCTGTTGCGCGGTCACCACCCTCATCCCCCGGCCCCTTGCTCCCGCCAGCGGGAGAAGGGGAGACGCGCTTGAGATACAGCGTTGGCTACGTACTAATTCTTCCTCTTTGTTCCCGCGATCAACACATACAAACTCGGTACGACGAAGAGTGTAAAAAGCGTCCCGATCGCCATACCCGCCACCAACACAATCCCAATGCTATTTCGAGCTTGTGCTCCCGGACCCGTGACGAAGACTAACGGCAAGTGTCCGAAGACAGTCGCTGCACTGGTCATCAACACTGGCCGCAATCGTGTCTTCGATGCTTCGATCGCCGCCTTCCACTTCGATAAACCTTCCTCTTGCAAGTGGTTCGCGAACTCCACGATGAGAATCCCATTCTTCGCGACCAGACCAACAAGAGTAATAAGTCCAACTTGGGAGTAAATATTTACGGTCGTTAGCCCCAGAAACGTCAACATCAGTGCACCTGAGATCGCGAGTGGGACAGAACCAAGCAGGACGATCAACGGATCGCGGAAGGACTGGAACTGGGCTGCCAACACTAAGTAAATCAGCGCCAATGCAATCCCAAGCGTCACCGTCAACGAAGAGCCCTCTTTGCGAATCTGGCGAGACTCGCCGGCATAGTCGGTCGTAGCTAATGGCCCAATAACCCGTTCGACTATCTCCTCGATCTTGCGCAATCCCGACTCTTTCGTCAGTCCAGGAATTCCAGGTATGACGGCCGCTTGTATCTGTATCGAACTCTGCTGTTGGAAACGGGACAAAACGCGCGGAGCGGTCTTCGGTATGATGGTTGCAAAAGTCGATACAGGAATCAACTGACCAGTCGGTGTCCGGATCTTCAAATCCATCAATGACGTTGCCGATTGCCGGTCTGCCTCCGCAAGCTGCGGGATGACTTGATACGAACGATTGAAGTAGTTGAAGCGGTTCACGTAACCACCTCCTAACAATACACCTAATTCACTTGCAATACTTGCCAGATCAAGTTTCAGATCCGCAACTCTCTCCCGGTCAATGATCACCTGGGCTTGGGGCAAGTCGACTTTCAAGTCAGTATCGACAAACAAAAACAATCCACTTGCGTTCGCTTCCGCAAGCACTTGTCCGGACAATAGAGTCAGTTGTTCGACTGGCAAGTCCGACTTAACGATCAGCTCGACGTCGAAATTACCGGCCCCTGGCAAGGGTGGGACGAGGACCGGGAATGGCTGAAGCCCTGGGATAGCGGACGCGATTCCGAAGGCTTGGGGAACCATCGCAGAAGTACTCCGCATGTGTTCTTTTTCTCTTTCATCCCAGTCCTTGGTGATGATCCCGCCGAAACCAGAATTCGATCCGACAAGTGCCCACATATAACTTGTCTCTGGCATGACTGCGAACTTTTCGGCGAGTTGTTTCGACCAAGCGACCGTGCTCTTTAGGGTGGAATCGGGAGATGCTTTCAGCATCACCGCAATGGCCCCTTGGTCTTCCACCGGCGCAAGCTCTTTCGAGCTCATGACGTAGAATGGGACAGCAGCTAATCCGATTAAAACCGTCGAAAGGGCGATGGCCCATCGCAAGCTCAACGCGGATTCAAGAACCGATCCGTAGAACGATTGGACGGCATCGAAGACGCGGTTGACCAGTCGGGTCAACCAACTCTCCTTGCCACTCGCCGAAAGCATTTGACTGCTCATCACTGGCGAAAGTGTGACGGCAACGACTCCTGAGAGAAGAACAGCGGCGGCAAGTGTGAATGCGAATTCACGAAACAACATTCCTGTAAGTCCACCTTGAAAGCCGATCGGTGCATACACCACGGCGAGAGTGATCGTCATTGCGACGATTGGCCCAAAGAGTTCGCGGGCACTCAGAAGTGCCGCATCGACTTTGGACATCCCTTCGCGAATATGGCGTTGCACATTCTCCACGACAACGATCGCATCATCGACAACCAATCCGACGGAGAGAACGATGGCGAGCAAAGTAAGGAGATTCAGAGAGAAACCGAGCATATACATCAGAATCGTTGCACCGATGAGCGAGACCGGCATCGCAATTAACGGAACTATAGCTGTGCGAATCGAACCCATGAACAAGAAAACCACGAATCCGACGATGGCCACCGTTTCAATAAGGGTCTTGGAAATCTCCGATAGCGCATCCCGCATGAACTTCGTCGCATCGTAAGCAAGATTCATCTCGATGTGGTTGGGCAGATTCGGCGCAAGGGCTTGCATGGCCGAATTCAAGCGGTTCGCTACTTCGATTTCGTTGCTGCCAGGCAATGGCCAGACCGATACGTAAACAGCTTCGCGTCCGCGATACATCGCAACCATGGACGCCTCTTCCGATCCAAATTCGACTTTGGCAACATCACCAAGCCGGATGACCGCTCCATCTTTTTGCGAAACGATCAGATCCCGAAACTCTTCTTCGGTCTTCAAATCCGTGTCGGTCAATAAGTCGACTTGGACTGCATCGTTTTTCACTCGACCGATTGCAGCCAGGTAGTTGTTTCGGCGAAGAGCCCCATAAACATCCCCCGGCGTCAGGTTTAACTCGGATAGTTGGTTTGGAGAAATCCAAATACGCATCGCCGGCGTGCGTCCACCTTCGACCCCCACCCGTTGAACTCCTGCAATCGTGGAGAGTTGAGGCTGGATGGTTCGGGTCAAATAATCGGTCAGTTGTGGGATATCCCAACGCGAGGACGTAAAGCTCAGATAGAACGAAGCGTAGGGGCGGTCTGCGCGTTGAATTTCTACGACGCTCGGTTCTGCTTCTGCGGGCAGCTCGCGGCGGACTTGTTGCAACCGAGTGTTGACCTCCGCAAGCGCTTGAGTGGCATTGTGATTGAGTTTCAGCCGAATCGTAATCTGGCTTGATCCAGCCACGCTTTGGGATTCGATGTAGTCCACTCCGCCGATTGAAGAGACAGCTTTCTCGATCGGAGTCGTCAAGAATCCGCGAATCGTCTCTGCACTCGCTCCGATGTACATCGTCGTGATGACGATTGAGGTGCTTTCAAGTTTCGGGAATTGCTGTACAGGTAACGTTTGCGATGAGCGAATACCTAGCAATACGATCATCAAGTTCACGACGATTGCCAGAACTGGATGTTTGATAAAAATGTCCGTAATGGATTTCATTTGGAGAGATTCGCTGGGGAAATTCGCGGGAGATTTACTCAGAAGAGTGCTATTCTGAGAAAAGAACTACACTGAGAAAAGAACTACGGAGCAACCTTAGCGGTCGTGGTCAGATCCGATGGCACCACCCAGGTCCCGTCAAAGATCTTAAATGAACCGTCGGCGATGACCGGTTCCCCTAGCTGAATCCCTTGTAGGATCGAAACGGAATTACCGACCGACGAGCCGACTTGCACCTCGCGTCGGCGTGCAACCATTTTGTTCGGATCGGTCGTATCAGGAGTTGCCACGTAACAGAATGGACCTGTCGGGTCGGTTCGAAGTGCCGATGATGGAATCACCACGGTATCGAGAGCTTCTCCAACTTCGGCCACCACCCGAACTGAATCGTTGACGTGGAGCGAGTCGGGAGGAGATTGGATTTTCGCTCGCGCCAACAAGGATCGGGTTGTTCGATCGGATTGAGAATCCAGAGCGATGATTTGAGCATCGGACTTGACCCCGAGGTGTTCGACGGAGATCGATTCACCCACTTTCAACATGCCCGCAATGTGTTGGGGCATCATGAAATCGACGTAGACGAAATCGTCGATCCCTTGCAACATCGTGATCAGCGAGCCTTCGGCCAAGTACTGACCGGGTTGCACATCAAAGACTCCTGCGCGAGCTCGAAACGGAGCGACCAAAACTTTGCGTCGGATCACAGCTTGCATCCTCGCAACTTCAGCTCGTGCTTGCGCTAGCTGTGCTTGGGTCTGATCGAGATCGAGCTCACTGAGAGCTTGGACTTCCATCGCCTTCTTAATCCGCTGATAGGTTGAAGTAGCAATTTTCTCAGCAGCTTGTGCGCTCTCGAGCATCGCTTGTTCAACATCGGTATCGAGTTCGATCAAGATATCGCCGGGTTGAACAATTTGCCCTGATTGAAAATGGACCGCTTTGACCGTTCCGACCGTCTCGGTTTTCAATTGCAGTAGTCGAGAAGCCACCACGGTGCCGACCGCAGTGGTGCTACGGCGCAAACGTACCGACTGCGATTGACTGAGGACCACCGGGGTTGGATGTGCCTCCTGCATCGCGACGGGCGCGTTCAACGCGCGGTACTTGATATACGCGATCGTGAATCCAACGGCGGCCAAGCCGAGGAGAAGTACTAACGAACCAAGAAATGTTTTCATACTGAATTTTGTTGTTGGAGAATGGATCGCCGACGCTTGGTGTGGCGAAGCCACCATGCAGGGTAGCCGATGGAGAGGGAAATGATCAAGCCGAGGCTGGAGGGTTCAGGCACTCCAGTCGCGGATTGAATAAAGTCTTTGAAACTCGAAACACGCGTAAAGCCGCTTACGGCTCCATAACCGAACGGCAGCGTGTTGCCAGAGCCAGTCCAATCGCGCTGCGAGGCGACGAAGGAGTTTACACCGGCGAGATACCAAGTTCCGTTTTCTTGGATAAAGACTCCACCACCACTATCACCGATGGCAAGATGGTACTCCAAGTCCGTTGCGGTACGAGTGCCGAGGGTGTTGAAACTTCCGCTAGGATCCCGCGACGCAAGCGCATCGAAATCGCTCAGCAAGACAGCATTCTGCGCACCGACTTGCCCCCCTGGTCCGTTACTAAAACTCATCAGCTCATCTGCGATGTTGGTGCCACCGCGCAAGGTGCCCGGATTCGACGATTGCCCGGTCGATCCGACACCCGTCTCCCCATATCCAGTGATAGAGAGCATCGCACCGAGTTCACCGTTCCCGATGTAAAAAGGACTTGGTGCGATCCCAACCACGGGGGTACTTAGTCGCATGACGGCAATGTCATATCCATAGCCGACATTGCTGCCGTTTGCTAAGAACTGTGGATGTTTGATCATTTCGGCTGCTGCGTACGTGTTGCCTCCGATTGTGAAGTTCCCGATTGCGACATGGCCGGCGGTTACTACCCAATTCGGTGCGATCAGCGTCCCCGATGCGGTACCGATTTTTCCAACAGAAGCGAATCGGCTCCCATAATTGGTATAAAGCGAATCGCTGACTTCATCCAAAATCATTCCCGCTCGTGCAGTGGCAATAATCAGAGTTTGGATGCTCCAAACGAACATCAGCAACAATGTAGCTAAGCGTACCATTGGAAACCTATACGGGTAGCAATACAACCAAAGCGAAAAACATGCGAACGAGGCTATCGATAACCAGTGCCGTAAAGTTCGACTTAGTGGACATTTTTTACCCGTCGAACTCTCGTGCTGAAAACGAATTCCATTGTACTTAGAATACCTCCGCGTCTATAATTAAATCGCGGTGGAACATCCGCCACCCCGATACTCTTCCTAATTCCCCCCCCTGACCTCGTTCCGATCACTCCGGCCTTTGATGCGTTGCGCGATGGTTTCACCTTCAAGAAGCCGTTGCAAGGAAAGCAATCACATGGCCTGCTCACAGGAGCTGATCTGGACTCTGCTGAAACAATGACAGATCAAGGTAACGGTCACCCAAGACCGAAATGGAAAACCAACGAGATCCTCTCGATCGCAGAGGAACTTGCGCGCGGCGCATCAGGCTTGCAGCCCCCCCCTGAGCAGCCTCGCCCCATGCTGGATTTCCCGACGCTTCAACGCATGTCGCACGACGAACTAGTTGAAATCGCACAACTCGAAGGTATTCCGCAACACAGTGAACTGCCCCACCCGGAATTGATCTTCCAAGTCTTCCGAGCTCGCATGGCTTCCTCGGGAATCATGATGGGAGAAGGAACGCTCGAAGTCCTCGCCGATGGCTTTGGGTTTTTAAGATCAACCACCCATCACTACGTCGCTTGCCCTGACGACATCTATGTCTCTCCATCCCAAATACGTCGCTTTGGACTTACCACCGGAATGGTTATCTCCGGTCAAATCCGTCCACCGAAAGAGAACGAACGCTACTTTGCCCTCCTCAGGGTCGAAGCGATCAATCATCGCAATCCAGGCGAAGTCCGCAGCAGAAAACCTTTTGACTCTTTAACCCCATTGCATCCGAAGCAACGGATCGTAATGGAAACCAGCACCGAGGAAACTTGTACTCGGATCATCGACTTAGTCACCCCATTGGGCTTCGGTCAACGCGCTTTGATCGTATCCCCACCACGAGCCGGAAAAACGCTGCTCATGCAGAAAATGGCACGGGCCGTCCTCGCGAACTACCCGAACGCCTACGTCTTTATGCTCTTGGTCGACGAGAGGCCCGAGGAAGTCACCGATATGCAACGCGAAGTTCGCGGTCCAAAGTGCGAAGTCATCAGCAGCACCTTCGACGAACCCGCCTCGCGACACATCCAAGTCAGCCAGATGGTCCTCGAAAAATCTAAACGACTCGTCGAAGACGGAGTCGATGTGGTTGTTTTCCTAGACTCCATCACCCGGCTTGCCCGCGCTTGGAACGGCGAATGTGTCCAATCGGGAAAAACGCTCACCGGGGGATTGGATGCAAACGCTATGCAAAAGCCAAAATCCCTCTTCGGGGCTGCCCGTAAAGTCGAAGAGGGTGGCTCATTGACCATCATCGCCACCGCCCTCGTCGGCACCGGAAGCCGGATGGACGAAGTGATTTTCGAGGAGTTCAAAGGGACAGGCAACATGGAAATCGTCCTTGATCGCTCCCTCGTCGATCGCCGAATTTGGCCTGCAATCGATATCTATCAGTCCGGAACACGACGCGAAGAAGCCCTTTTAGACCCAGCGGAATACCAGAAAATCGTCCTGATGCGAAAAGCTCTCGCTGGCCAAAATTCCGCAGATGCGATGGAATTGCTTGTCTCGAAACTCCAAAAAACTCGAAACAACGCCGAATTCCTCCTTAGCCTCCGAGCATAACGGCAGCCCCAGAGCGTAACGGCCAAGAATTCCTCAGGGGTGGCTCGCTCCATCCACACCCCAAAATGTGATTTCTCTTGAAGAGTTCCAACGCTATTCTTATGGCGTTATCCTGCGGGCTTTTTTATCATTTCCCCGGCAGGGTTATACGAATAACTTTGCAAGGCACCGCTTCGCCCCCGCCATACCCTTGGTCGAACGCAGACGGTGACCTTCGGCCTGCTTTTCCTTCATCCTGATTTATTGCTTTTTCTTCATCTTCCATTCTGGACTCTTTTCGATGGCTCATTTCTTTCCGTCCCTGCAATCTCTGCGATCTCGACTCCTCAGCCAAAAAGACACACCCAAGCGACGAGCCTCGAACTTGGGCAATCGCAAGCTAACCGTCGAGACGCTCGAAGCCCGCAAAGTGTTCGCAGGGATGCTTATCAGCGAGATCCAAGAAGACCCGTTGTTCGGAAATCGCGATGCCGATCAGTACATCGAACTTCAAGGAATTCCGAACTCCACCGTTCCTGCCGGGACTTACTTCGCAGCTCTGGAAAGTTGGGGTGCTGTTCCCGGCGGCCCTGGCTACTTGCATAGCGTGATCGACCTTTCGAATCTCACCTTCGGTAGCAACGGGTTCTTGACCATCACCCAGTTCGGCTCACCCTACCAAGTCGATCCGTCATCGGCTCGATTAATGAGTACTTCGAATGCTTTTGCTGGTCTGCCAGATGGGCGATGGAGCGATGCTTCGGTGATCTCTGATCGCCTAGCCCACGTCGGTGGTTCGCTGAGTTTCCTTTTGATCACCAGCCCGACCAAACCGGTTCCAGGAACCGATTACGACGCGAACGATGACGGCACGCTCGATGGAACAGCTGCTACATGGACCACCCACGACTCGGTCGCCATGCTCGGCTATACCCCATCGCCAGGCTGGTCCTATGGTCGTATTTCTTTCTCGCACTTCACTACCGACCATCGTGTTGCACCAGGCTCGGTATTGGTCGTTCAAGAAAACATTGGATATGTTGCTCGTATCGGAAACTCAACCGGATACGCAGCTTCGGATTGGGTCGCCGGAACGACGATCGAAGACGACATAAACGCAAACTCGAAATACCGATTCACCTACGGCACCTTCGGTGACCCGCGGCCATTGGTCTACTCGGGACGCGCCACGAATCACGTAGGTACCTATAACTTCGGGGGTGGGTTCTCTGGTTTCGTCGGACTCGACATCGATCGCAACGGCCAGATTACCGGTTCAGATGCACCGCAATCGGGCGTAACCCTTTTTGCAGATCGCAACGATAACGGCATTCGGGATTTGACCACCATCAATGTCATCGCTGCACAACAGCCATTGAACGCGGAGATTGCTAACGCATTCCCAAACGCTACGCTGACCGTGGCGGACACCAACAACCAAAACATCGGCTTCGCTGTTAGAACCGTCAACACCTTTGACAATGACTTCAATACGATTCGGGTCTTCTCAAGCGAAGGGATTCCTTGGTACGACTCCACCGATCGGCTGAAGGTGATGTTCTATCGCGAAGCCCAAGAGATTTCGATCGAAGCCATCGCAGCGAGTTCATCGACTGCATCCTTCGGTCGTATTTCTATCTTCGACAAGAACGACAATTTGATCGCGACCAAACTATCGAGACCTTTGCTCGGCCTGGACCGCGAAGTCATCGGCTTTACACGGCCAAACGCGGATATCAAGTACGCGATCATCTACACCGATGATACGATTGTAGGATCGAGTCCCTTCGGACCGTTCGATAAACTGCGATACTCCTACCCTGAATTCCAAACCACCACCGGTGCCAACGGAATCTTTACGATCGGAGAACTACCACCTTCGATCCCTGTTCCCCCACCAGCCCCCGGCACACCACCTGAAGTCTATCGATTGACTGTTTCGAACTACCCGGGCAACCTCATTCCCCTTACGTCGAACACCAACTATCCGCTGACTGTCAATCGCTTCGAAAACCTAACGAACATCACTCTCGGGTACAAAACCAATCTCCTCCCCGAGATTCAATCGACCCAGTTCAACATTCCTGAAAACCCGCCGTTGAACAACGTCCTGGCAACTGTGCTTGCTACCGACCCAGACGAAGGGCAAACCCTCACTTACCGTTTCTCAAGCAACCCAGGTCCGTTTAGTATCGATGTGCTTACTGGCCAGATCCGGTACTCAGGCAACGGAGCTTGGGACTACGAAACCACACGCGAACTGAACGTTGAAGTCGAAGTCCGAGATTCGCTGACGATTCCGGGTATTACCCGCAAGACGATCAAGCTGGTCAATTTGGACCGCAACGAAGCCCCGAGCGTCGAGGCATCCACTTTCACCATCGATGAGAACTCCCCTCCAGGAACCGTGGTCGGTTCCGTCGTTGCTACTGATCCCGATGCAGGTGTCAACGGCCAATTGAGCTACTTCCTCGGCGCAACAGCCCCCGCAGGGGTCTTCACCATCGATGAATCGACCGGGCAACTTCGAGTCTTCGCCTCTGCGATGCTCGATTACGAAGCTCGCTTCTCGCTGACAGTACCGATTGTGGTGCGCGATAAAGCAACTCCATCGCTCTCGAGCACCGGCTCGGTTACGGTGCTACTGCGCGATGTCAACGAAGCCCCGACCAACATCGCTTTTACTGATTTGACAAGCGTCTCTGAAACCACACCGGTGTTTCAACCACTAACCGTTGCGACCGTTCAAGTAATCGATGATGCGCTTGGTACCAACCAACTTTCCCTCTCGGGAGCAGACGCAAGCTTCTTTAGTCTTAACGGAAACAACTTGCGATTCCAAAGCGCACTGCCGTTGGACTTCGAAACCAAATCGTCCTATAGCGTCCTGGTTTCCGCCGATGATTCCACGATCGGTTCGAACCCAGACATCAGTGTGTTGTTTACTCTCCAAGTCTCCGATGTAAACGAGAAACCCACCGGAGTTATCTTCACGAATGTCCTGAATCCACTCCTTGAAACAACCGACGTGAGCACCGCGATCCGTGTCGCGACGATTGCTGCTCAAGACGATGCGATTGGAAACAACGTTTTCTCATTGGCCAATAGTCTCGACTCGAGTTTCTTCCAAATCGTCGGAGACGAATTAAGGTTCCGATCAGCCACTCCTTTGGACTTTGAAACCAAATCAAGCTATCGCGTGGTTGTCCAAGTCGATGATGGGGCGTTCCCGGGTATCCCTGACGCATCCTCAACCTTCACCCTTACCATCGGTGATGTGAATGAACCGCCGAGCGATCTGCGATTCCTCAATCCAGTGACCTTAATCAACGAAACAAACTCCACATCTGCTGGACAAGCCGTCGCGACGATCGCTGTTACCGATGATTCTTTCGGCTCGAACGTCTTTACTCTCGAAGGCCCAGATGCGAATGCTTTTGAAATCATCGGAAGCAACTTGCGCCTGAAATCCGGATCCTTGCTCGACTTCGAAGTCAAACCGTTTTATGACGTCACAGTTCGAGTGACCGACCCCGAGTTGCCCGGTCCACCAACCTTGACCCGTTCGCTCCGCGTGAATGTTCGCAATCGTCCTGAAGTTGTCTCGATGACAGACGGTCTTGGAGCCCCGCTTGGAGAACGTGTCCGAAAAATCCGTCTCAACTGGGAAGCTGAGCTCAACACCATCGGTTTCGATGCCATCAGCGTGGTGAAGAAAGATGTTGACTTCCTCCCAGTCACGACAAGCGTCGAACGACTTTTGATCGACGGAAAAACCACCCTCGACCTTACCTTTAGCGGCAACCTAACCGATGCTCAAGGTTACTTAATCGATGGGGTATACGAAGTCTTCGTCAACGGTTCGCGAGTTACCGCGGCGGGAACGGGAGCAAGCGGTCTGTCGTTCAACTCCGGTTTGATCTCGGTTCTCAACCCACTTCCACCAGCGACCCTCGTCGTTTCGGGCAAGAGTCTGCTGCACGCCGGGGAATCGGCGACCTACAACGTCCAGCTAAGCGGTTTGGCTAACCCACCGAACATCATCCAGTACGAAATCGATCTCGATGGTAATGGAACTACGGACCGAAACCTCTCGGGCTCAACCAGTTTGAGCATACCGAATGTTTCTTATGCCAATTCAGGCAGCTACACATTGAAAGTCGTTGCGAAGTCCAATGGAGCGGTTCTTGGATCCACCCAATACGTTATCGATGTGACGCCAGCGCGAAGCACAACGGAGAACTGGCTCTCCGCGATGGATACCGATCGAGACACCTCGATTTCCCCACTCGATGTGTTGAACGTCATCAACCAGATCAACATCGGATCGGGTACTTACAAACTCGACTGCGACGTCGATCGCGACGGGACAATCTCCCCGCTCGACGTACTGACCGTCATCAACTATCTCAATACCCCGCCGGCCGGGCAAGTTCTACCGTTGAGCAACTTGGTCATGGCCGAATCCGGTGGTAATCAATCGATCACAGCAGACCGAAGCGTTTCGGGAAGAATCCTCAATGGATCTCGCACCCTCTTCGCTTCGCTCAACGGCGGCGATCGACTGGATGTATCCCAATACGTCGCACCTGATGGAAGTTTTGCGATCAACGATCAAGCGATTACGGAGCTGTTTGGGATCCTGTCCGATGGGCAGCAAATGATTTCGCTCTCTGTGAAATCTGGGAATACGTTTTTGCCAAGCTCGGATAAACGATTCCTTAACTTGACACAATACCTCAGTCCATTCAACATTCTCTCACTCGTCGGACGCGAAGGTAAACTTCGGGCTTCGTGGAGCGAATCAGCCAGCGGAGCACGCTACAACCTTCTGGCTGGTCCTGTCGGCTCAAGCTTGACGCCAATCCGTACAGCAATTTCGGGGACGTCCATCCAACTCGGACTCGAACCTGGTCTTTACGAGATTCAAATCGAAGCGGTCGATGCAGCCGGAAATACCATGCGATCTGAGAAACGAACAGTCACTGTTTAGTTTCAGCAATCAGAGGCTGAGCTGACAACTGCGGCAGCCTTCAATCGCTTGAATCGCACATGCAGTACTTACATGGTGGAGGAGATCGATGAAGGTCGGGATAGTCGGAGGAGGAATCGTCGGATTGGCACATGCTTGGTCCGCCGCCGAGCGAGGGGCCCAAGTGACCCTGTTCGAGCGGACCGCCAAGTCCAGCGGCGCGTCGATTCGCAACTTTGGAATGATATGGGTGATCGGACAACCCGACGCTGCTCAGTCAACGGCACTTCGTTCCCGAAGTCGCTGGTTGACTTTGCGCGACCGAGCCGGGATCTGGGTAGAACCCTGCGGCTCGCTTCACCTCGCTCATCACAGCGATGAATGGGCTTTGCTCGAAGAGTATTCTCACCTTCATCGCCAAAGCGAACGAAGCGAGAACCTGCGACTCCTAAGCAGAGACGAAACGTTGCTCAAGAGTCCTGCTGCCAATCCAGACGGTTTGCTCGGTAGCTTATGGAGTCAGACAGAATGCTGCGTTGACCCAACTTCCGCCGTTCGCTCGCTGCCGGCTTGGCTACAGAAAACCTACGGCGTGGAGTTTCGATTCTCGACGGCGGTCGTCCAAGCACACGCTGGAGAATTGCTCACCGGTGCTGGTGAACGACATCGGTTCGATGAAATCATCGTTTGCTCCGGAGAAGACTTCGCAACGCTCTTTCCCGAGGTCTTCCATAATCAACCCATACGCCCTTGCAAATTGCACATGATGCGCACGGTCGGGCAACCTGATCAATGGCGAATCGGGCCTCACCTCGCCGGCGGATTGACACTGCGACATTACCCCAACTTTCGTTCCTGCCCAAGTCTCGAGAAACTCGCAGCTCGCATAGAGTCGCAATCGCCCGAGCTCAATCAGTTCGGCATTCACGTCATGGCTTCGCAGAACCAATTTGGCCAAGTCGTCCTTGGCGACTCCCATCAATACGGGTTGGATGTAGAGCCCTTCGATGACGCTCGAATCGATCAATGGATCCTACGCGAACTCCGTAAGATCATACGACTGCCAACTTGGGAAATCGAATCTCGCTGGCACGGCATCTATGCGAAGTACTCCGAAGGTCTATTCTTTGAACGGACGATTGCACCCGGCTTGCATGTCTTCACTGGTTTGGGCGGAAACGGAATGACCCTCTCCTTTGGATTAGCAGAAGAGTACTGGGACCGAAAGCTTCCAAGCCAGAACGCCACGGAATAGTTTCGATAATACCAGCAAGTTCCTTAGCAACACAACTAACGACGCATCAACCCCCGGAGTATTCCATGGATCGATCCTCACAACCTGGACTATGGTGGACAGGTAAGCAGAGCGGAAAGCCGGCACCTTTCAATCTCAAATCGCTGCGGGCGGTACTGTTCGATTGGGCTGGTACGACGATCGATTACGGAAGCCTTGCACCTGTAGAAGTCTTCCGCGAAGTGTTTCATCAAGTTGGGGTTCAGGTCAGCGAGCCGGAAGCTCGCGGGCCGATGGGTCAAGCCAAGGTGGATCATATTCGAGCGATGCTCAACGTACCGCGGATATCTCAAGCTTGGACAGAGAAGTTTTGTCGTCCACCCGGCGACGAAGACGTGACGGAGCTCTACGAACGTTTTTTACCGTTGCAGCGAACGGTGCTTGCAGAACACTCCGATGTAATCCCTGGAATTCCTCAAACCGTCGCAGCGATGCGTAAGCTTGGTATTCGCATTGGATCGACCACTGGATACACCCGTGCGTTGATGGACGTGGTCGAGCCGTTGGCAGCCGAACAAGGCTATGCGCCGGAGGTAACTGTTTGCTCCGACGAAGTCGCTGCGGGTCGTCCCGCACCTTGGCAAGTATTCCGTGCAGCGGAGAGACTCGGAGTGTATCCGATGTCGGGTATTGCCGTGGTGGATGATTCGATTGCGGGTATTTCGGCGGGTCGTACAGCGGGATGCTGGGCGATAGCAGTCGCGCAATCCGGCAACGCATTGGGGTTGAGTCGCAGTCAATGCGAAGCGATCGCCCCGAGCGAACTGCAAGTTCAGCTTGAGCAGATCGCGCAGAAGTTTTTGGACCAAGGAGCCCATATGGTAGCTCGCTCCGTCGCCGACCTTGAGCAACTCCTGTAGGGTTCGTGAAGCGGTCCCCGTCATCTCCTCAACAACCATCATCGCATCGATCACGACCATTCATCTGTAACCATCACAGCGAATGAACCGCGGAACGTACCGTGCGCCGGTAGGTTGCGCGGACCGGTGGGTTGCGCGGCCAATGAATCACGACGGCTTAATAACGACCGGGATTTAACACGTAAAGGATCCTGGCATTGTTGCTGGGCCGGCCGCTTCACCACACCCTACAACGTACTGTGCGTAGGGTTCGTGAAGCGGTCCTCATCATCTCCTCAACAACCATTATCGCATCAGTCTCGACCATTCATCCGCAACCATCACAGCGCAAATGACCGCGGAACGCACCATGCGCAGGTGGGTTGCGCGTCCTGGTAAATCGTTGATCAATGCCTTCCCAAGGCTGTAGCAATTCTTGCATCCAAAGCCTCAGTAGATGCAATCAGAGGTGTCCTTTCTCGCTCCTGAAATATAGCGTGACTTCATACCACTACGACTCCGTTCGAATCACCGTGTCAACAAATCATTACCACTCCTCAACCATGTTTTCCCAAATGCCGATTCCTCAAACATCTAGCACAACACACTCGCTTCTCTATTGAATGCAACCGAAAACAAAAACGCCCGAACCAAAAAATTCCACGCATATAACCCATATTAACACAAGCCGAATAAAAACCCCTAAAAAGGGTGCCATATTGATAAAATATTAACGCACTATTTCCATATTTACAAATTGCAAATAACAAGCAAATTCATATACTCTTCGACGCCTAATCGAACAATACTTTAACGACAACGCGTACAAACTTAATTGTCGAGACATCAACCAAACAAATTAAACTTGTTTTAGGTACAAGAATTGTTTGAATCGGCTAGATTCTTAATGCGTTTGAATTTATTAATCACTCCCAGGAAAGTTATTTCGATGTCGTCTTTTTGTTTAATTTCCCAAATTTCCATTTCGGTCAAATCACTTTTTTTCGCGTGGGCAATCCGTGGAAAAAGCTCTTTTCTAGCTTTGTCATTACTTTTGGCTACCCAAGCATTGTCACTGGGTGTGTGTAATGGCGGGGTCATAACCACACCGACTGATCTTGCTCCTGGGGCGAAATACTACCTCGTGTTTATTACAGGAACAGGAAACGCTTTAACTGGCCAAAGCTCAAACATTTCAGACTACGACGCGTTCGTGAATAGCCAAGCTTCACAAAATAGCGACTTGTCAGGCATCACCTGGAAAGCACTTGGGTCGACCTCGACAGTAAGCGCGCGGGATCATCTGAATATCGGAAATTTTCCGATCTACAGGCTGGATAACGTTCGAATCGCAGACAATGCATCGGACTTGTGGGATGGTTCGATCGCTACATCGGGCATGACGACTCAAAGCGGTTCGATTCTACCTAATTCTTTTGTTTGGACAGGATCCAATCCTGATGGAACCGCAAGCCCGTATTATCTTGGCAGTTCGACCCCTGTTCTCGGCTTCACTGAGAATTCCAACAGCAATTGGATCTTTCACAGGCACGATTTTCCATCCAGTAGCAAGCATCGAATGCTCGCAGTCAGTCAGTTGTTAACTGTGGGAGGTTCCGGACCCGCAGTACCAGAGCCAGCTACGATAACATTCTGGAGTTTAACAGCTAGCTTAGGTTTTCTATTACGCGGACGATTTCAAGCGAAGCGCCCCAGCCTTGCCTAGATTCGTTTGAACCGTTTGGAGCCCCGGTGGGTTGCGCGGCCGGTGAATCACGCCGGCTTAATAACGACCGGGATTTGACTCGTAAAGGATCCTGGAATCATTGCTGGGCCGGCCGCTTCACCACACCCTACAATGCACCGTTTTGCTACGGGGTTACGGGGTCGGGAATGTCGATGTGCCAACAACTTACCTCGTTCTCCATCGCTACGATCAACTGAAGATCCCCACCCTTCGGTAACAACGCGGCACCAAGAACCCGCCCCCGAAAGGATACTTGGTCCACCACCCGAAGATCTCCTGTAAACAAATGCAACACCCGATTCGGTCCGGTCGCTACCCCAAATAACATCCCATCGGCTAATCGCACCGTGCCAAGCACCTTCGCTTGCTCGGGTCGCACCGTCAACGGTCGCTGATTGATCACCCTATGATATCGATCACTTACAAATAACCCTGTCTCACCACTGGCTAATCGACCTAAATGGTACTGCAATAACACGTCAACTCCACCCACACCACTAACTTCCTCACTTTGAGGAATAACTTCCGCTCCGCGACTGATCGAAGCCTCGATCAGTCGCTTCGGGTGCATCCCCCAGTACCAAGTCGACGTATCAATCCTCATGGGTAACCTATCTAACCTCGCTTCCACCGGCTTATCCGCCGAAGCGGATTGAATACTAGGTGTAAGATTCGGTATCCGATGCAATGTTGCGTCTTGATACAACACATCCCAATGCTCTATCCGGCCAGCCACATCCAACTCTGGTACGAATGCAACGGGATTCTCGCGAAAAGTTCCATCAAGCCGCTGCTCAGTCTTCGGATCAATCACTAACATCCTCGCTGCGCTCGTTCCGATGGCTAACCGCGCCCCCTCAAGCGGCTTGCCGCTGCGAAGATTCACTAAGTCATTGGCTCCCGGAATCCATGCATGCGCAACGGGGGTCTCCGCAGCTTGTGTGCTATACGTTGTTGCTGCAACCGATGCACTCGATGCTGGCTTGGTTGGACAAAGCCAAAATCGCGGAAGCCCCTCCGGCACGATCGCAATCCATCCATTCGTCCAAGGATCTACACTGGTTATGATCCGCTTCGCACCATCGGCTTGCTCGGCCTCAACTCTCGAAATGACCTTGGCAACCCCATCTAACTGCACGGAATAAACGGAGCCGTCTTCGTCAAGCGCTGCCATCACAAGGCTCTCCGGTGCCAACGATGAATTCGCCCCTAACGAATCAACCGCCCAACGCGGTGACCAAACCCCATTGGCACTGATCAACGGGGACTTGAAATCGACTTTCCATTCGCGTCGCATCCCATGCATTGAAAACTGAAACTCGGGTATCTCGGGCAACTTCGATGCTTCTTCTTTGTCGATCGCTACCCGATGCAATGCTGCTATGTATCGCCCTTGATTGTCCGCATCCTGTTGCAACTGCCGACTTGCGAGATCTTGTTTGTCTCGCAATCGCGCAACAAGCGATGGAACAGAAGCGATAACCTCGGGTGTTACGACAAATTCTGCGACCTGCACACGCCGATCGCGATCGAGAATGATCAACGCTGGAGCCGCCGGTAACGAAAACGCTTTTTGAAGCGATCCGTCTTGATCGACCGCTAACCCTAAATCGCACTTCCATGCCGCAAAACTCTCAGTCAACTTCGCTTGATCCGCAGGATTCGATACCAAATAAACGTCACTCACCGCGGAAAGCTCTTTCTCGACCAATGCTCGGCGCATGCTCATCAAGTCATCGACCAACGGCCTGAGCGAAGGCTGATTATCGACCCACACAAGAATGCTCAGTGGTCTTTTTGGCTCTGCGGTATCAAGCAAAACCGTTCCCGATGCAGTTTTGAAATCCAACGGCTCGATAACCTTTCCCAAGATAGGTGTCGATGCGATCGGAGGAGCGGCCACCCAACGCCGAACCGCTAGCTCTCCTGCAACGTCCGTCGCTAACTTCCATTGCGTCCAATCGATCGGTGTATTTGGCTTTACATCCATCAACTCTATCGAACACTGCACCCCAGCTATCGCTTCCGGCGGAGCATTCGGGTAGTAAAACTCGACCGGTAATTCGATCTTGCGAAGCAGCGACGTCGCAGGATCGATCCACAAGACCCATTCAAGCTTGCTGCCGCTAACTTCTTTTTCAACGAAGACACGCTCACATTGAATCCGATCAAATGCGGCCGGTTCAAGGTACGTCAGTTTCGTCCCTTCGCTGGTGAATGCATTGGTGGGCTCATTGGCTAACAACAACTCCAACTGAATCGGTTTAGACATCGGTGCAGTGAGCAGACCACCAAGCGAATCATCTGCAAGCCAGAATGAATCGATCCTTTCAGGAAGCGGACGCACTAGTCTCTGATTGGGAAATGGGGCAGGCAACGACAACCCCTTCGATCTTGCTTCCCACGTTTGCCCGTTCCAGCAGCCATCCAAAGATCCGGTTCGCAACGCCAGTCGATTCGGACGTTCCCAAGCGACCTGAAGTGGCAATCGAAGTGTCGTTGCTCCTCGAATCACCAATTGTCCAGAATCCTCATAGCTGAGGACTTGCTGGTATTTTCGCAAACAACCTTCCAGCAATGCACGGGCTTCTATCGCCGTTTTACCAACGGCCGGGCGACGGCTCTGCGAAGAAGCTGGTGGATCGGAATTCTCTCCGTCGATCCCACCTGTAACGGCCTGAAGCGCAGAATTCGCTTTGAGCCCATCGGTCGACTCGGACTTCTTCTCTCCGCTCGCCCCAGCTTCCCCGCCCCCCCCAGCTTCGCCGGGTATTGCAGCTTGATCGGCACTTCGCGGCCCCCCCTGTGTTCGCTCCGTATCTCCGACCGCATTTCGGTTTTTCGATTCGGGCTGGCAACCGCAGAGTAATCCTACTACCAAGGTCATCAACCAGAGAAAAGACAGGGAGTTGGTTTGATTCTCTCGTAGCATCAACATAGTCGCTCGTCGCCATTGCAAAGGCTGGTAAACATCGGTCCTGCAAGGACCTTTTTGGTCGAAAACGATGGCTCTGGATTATAGAGGGCGAACCGCGTCTTTGAAGTTGCTCGACTTGTAGTATGGCAAAGTCCTGCCAGTATTTCACTGCTTAGTGTTTCACTGCTTAGTATTTCGCAAGCAAGACTTCTCGGCTCGGTATTTCAGAGACTTGACGGAAACGAGACACCGACGGGTGAGCCTAGCGCATAGAGAACATTCGCTGGCAGTGTCTTCGAAAGAAATTCGAATTTCGAGCCGTATAACTCGAGAAAGTCCACATCGATTTTCGCGTCATCGATTTCGCAACTTAACCATTGAGGGTGTTGGACGTGATACTCAAGGGTCTTTCGAGGTCCTTTCGCATACCCCCAGTAATGTTCGGTGATGAACTCACCGAGCGATCCGGCTGTGGGGTAGTGCAGGTCCCTTTGAATATCGGCGGAAATACAGTTCTGTCGTTTTCTCCCCCAGCGATACTCTAACTTGGTGATTCGCTCGATGGAATCGGCTTGAGCTGGCTCTCCCTTCAAGTTCGACGTCGGCTCGAATCGGTGCTCCATAGGCATCGCGACGTAATTCTCATGAAAGAGAGTATTAGCGATGCAAGGAATCGCCAAACGGGGAACGATCTCCTTGATGAACGTCACCGCGCGCAGACCAGGTTCTCGGTCGGGGGTTACGTAGAATCGCAAGTTGACTTCTTCGAAACAACGGTGGAATGGGACTGGAATTCCAAGGACACGAGTTTGATCGAACAGGAAAGCGACCAAGCTGACGTAGCACTTTCCTTGAAACAAATCGAGTTTGGTCTTTGCCGGCAGGTAAGGCTCGAGCAGTTGCGGAGCAACTTCGTAATTCGCAAGGATCAAATGCTTCCACTGGGCGGTTAGGAATTGCATCGTATTTCGGGTCTCAGCAAGCGATTGATTGTGAGCGATTAATAGAGATAACAATATTTGAACACGGTCTGCACAGATCGAAAACCGACCGATTCATAGAGGCGAATGGCGGCCAAGTTATGCGTCGTGACCTCAAGTGTAACGTTTCGGCACCCGGTTTCGCGAAAGCCCACCAAGCAGCGACGGATTAGTTCTTTTCCCAATCCGCGTCCTCGCCAGTTTGGAACGACACCGATGTTTTGAATCGAACCTTGAACCGGTCCGCTGCGCAACCCTTGGATAGTGGCCAGCGGTGTGTCTAGACCGGCTTCGTTTTTGCCCATGGCAAGCCAGGTAGCTTCGGGAACAAAGTCGGCTCGGTGGGATAGATCCCGCATCAGTTGCCTGCAACCTTCCCGGTCGGCCAAGCAAGCGAAGACGCTTCCGTCCATCTCATTGCGGAAGCTTTCCCATTTCGCGTGGGCATGGTGGCCCGATAGTCGATGGTTCCATGGAAGCCACTGCATGGAAAGTTCAGCACCGTACGCTTGAGCACCGTACGCTCCATCACCGCACGGTCTAGATTCATCAAGCCACTTCGCGATGGCATCAAGCTCGATCTTCATTCGAAATCTTTTTATAAAGACCGAGTTGGAGTGATTCATGGGTTTGTGCTGATCGAATTTTTTTGATGGAACACTCGTTTAATTCCCGACTGTATGTAGTTCCCGACTGTGGTTAATTCCCGACGGCGTTTAACTCATCGACTGCGATTAACTTATCGTTTACCACTATTGAGACGATTGCGAGCCGTTCTCCATGCGAATGCAGCGAGCGGGTGAGCCGACCCAAGTCGAATAACTTGGAATGTCTCGTATTACCGTCGAGTTTGCTCCGAGGGTAGCCCACGGGCCGATGCAGATCGATGGGACCACGCACGTACCGATACCGAGCATTGATCCGACGTGAACTTTCACGTTCCCTGCCAAGTGGCAACCAGGGGCGATGTGTACGAAATCTTCGATAAGAGTATCGTGATCGATGGATGAAGCCGTGTTCAGGATGGCACCTTTGCCGACGATTGCGCAAGCACCGATCGTGGCGTTTGGCATCACAACGGTTCCTTCGCCAATCGATGCGGAAGGGGATACGGTTGCCGACGCTGCGATGATCGTGGCGATGCGGCACCCTTTTTCCACGAGTCGAAGGGTGACTTTTTGACGAAGTCGGTTATCGCCGAGAGCAACAAAAAAGCAGGAGCCCGATCGTTGAAACGAGTCGATCCTCTCCTCGGATTCTTCGAACACGCGGACACCGAGACATTCGGTGAGGGAAGTTTGCAGATCGAGGCAAGCGACCACGCGCAGGTCGACTCGAGACCTTGCCGCCTCGATAACCATCTTTGCGTGTCCGCCGGCTCCGATTACTACCAATTCTTCCATCAAGTCACCCCGACTGAGTTCTTTCTTTAATCGAATTGTTTCTTGAAAACAAGGTTTGCGGTTTGATCTCTAAGCGTCTTATCGCTCTGGACCGCGAACCTTCTAGGGGCTCGCAGTGTCTTGACGCCAAGGCCTAATGATACTCTTCCACCGATCTTCCAAGGTTCACCAACCAATGTCGCTTCCATCCTAACTTCAAAACCACACCGTGACTAATGCCCTGGGGAATTAATGCCCTGGAGAATGAATGTCATCCGGGGGAGTAATACCATGGGCCAGTATTTCTCGTTAGGTTACGGTATTTCTCGGCAGGTTGCGGCATTTCTCGGCAGGTTAAGGTTTCGCGAGGGGGGGAACGGAGACGAGAATTCGGTTGAAAAATAGATTAAACTGAGGAAGCTTTAGCGAGAGCAAGCCTAGGAAAGGCAGACTGCTATGGCGTGAAAAGCGACAGATATCCGTAGTCCTTTGATTGAAGAATGGCGTAGGCTAAAGAGAATCCAACGAAAAATTTAAAACTTCCCAACAGGGATTCCGTAGGAGGAAGCCGATGAGCGATAGCTCTTGTCTCGATTGTAGCGTACTGGTGCTGAATCGGTTTTATATGGCCATCCGAGTGATCGACGTACGTCGAGCAATGACCCTACTGTATCGAGGCTGTGCGGAGGTAATTACGATCGAAGACGATCAGTACACCAACTACGACTTCGAGAATTGGTGCGAACTCTCCGAATTGCATTCGCTTGAGAAACAACCTGGGGAAGACTACATCAAGACACCTTCGAGGGAGCTACAAGTACCCCGGATCGTTCGGTTGGTGCTCTACGACCGGGTGCCGAAATCGACAGTTCGATTCAATCGCAAGACGCTTTTTGCTCGGGATTCGCACCGTTGCCAATACTGCGGGCAATCCAAGCCGATGAGTCAACTGAGTCTTGACCACGTCGTTCCTCGTTCTCAAGGGGGCAAGACCACTTGGGAGAACGTCGTATGCTCATGCGTGTCCTGCAATAGCAAGAAAGGTGGTCGCACACCGGTGCAAGCGGGTATGAAGTTACTGAGCGAACCGATCCGCCCGACAGCGAACCCAGGTATCTCGGTGACTTTGAAGGACCCTCGGTATCAATCTTGGAAGACGTTCCTCAGCCCTGCAGCTTCACGAAGTTAACTCCTCAGGGCCAATTTGTTGGGGCTAATTGCTCAGGGCACTACTTATCGAAGGTAGCTTCGTCTGCACGCAACGAAGCGATCCCTGAGTAGCCGAACAAATTAAAATAGCTTTAAGCTCAAAACGGGGCGAGAGAAGGCTTTCGCCCGAAGCGGAGTTATGGACAATTTTCACCCTTCCATTTGCGAAGCCGATTCCGGTTCACCTCCTTGCAATTAGAATCAGTTCGGCCGCAACGACGGAGGTGGCTGAACTTCGAAACCGCAAACTACCGGTATCCATGAACCGCTCCCGTTTTCTAGATAATCCTTGGCTGCAACTCGCTCTACTCTTGGGCTGTTGGGTCTATGTCATCGCTCTTCATTTCAGCAATGACGGAATGTGGTTTCAAGGAGACTCGCCTCGTCATGCGCTCAATGGCGTTTTCTTTCGCGACCTGATCCGCGAAGGGCTTTCAGATCCGGTTCAATTCACGAAAAGTTACTACGCCCGCTATCCCGCGATTACCCCGTCCCGGTATCCGCCCCTGTTTTACCTGATGGAAGCTGCGGCGGTAGAAGTTTTCGGCGTCTCATCGCGAGTCGAGAAAGGGATCGCTCAAACGATGGGGCTCATCACCGGCATTTATATGCTGGTGGCTTTGCGCCGTTGGATCTCTCCGACGGCCGGAATCGCTGCGGGGCTGCTGTTCTTAACGCCCGGCATGTTCACTTGGACCAATGCGGTCATGCTCAATACCCCCGCCCTTTGCTGCGCGGTAGCCTCTGTCTTCCACATCCGCCTTGGGCTTGAACTAGCCGAAACAGCGGGCTCGAACACTACTGCGAATCCTGCCGCATCGAAACAAATCGCACTGGGATTGATCCTTGCAATTCTCAGCATTCTCTTCCACCCCACCATCGGTTACATCCTTCTGATCGGTCCAGCTTGGATTATCCTCTCAAAGAAATACTATCTGTTTCGCGACTGGCGAGTGATCTCCATCGGCACACTTGTAGCTACAGGTCTCCTCGGATTGCTTGCCGTCGTGATGGTCGTAAGCCCAGAGCAGCTTAATCAAGCCGATTACAAATTTGATCGTCTCATAAGCATACCCTCGTTGACCTTCTATTTCCGCACGTTGCCAAAACTAACCGAGTGGTGGGCAATCTGCTTCGGTGGTTTAGGCCTGCTTTGCGGATTGGCTTATCGCGGTTTTCGAGCCGATATCGCAAGAGTGCTCGTCGCATTCTTAATCGCTTTCGCCACTTTGGCTCCGATTTGGGCCAAGGATCCGCGTTACATTCTGCTCGCTTGCCCGACAGCGATCTGGCTTGCAGCTTACTACATCCATGCAACGGCTACCTTTCTGCGATCCAAGTGGAACACGACCA
>Ga0114977_10000606_pt1 | contig 23807 bp, 20 predicted proteins | sample S_130805_MF_Meta_FD_87026 | JGI IMG/M metagenome (GOLD analysis project Ga0114977, IMG submission 87026) | Freshwater microbial communities from Lake Simoncouche, Canada to study carbon cycling - S_130805_MF_MetaG | ecosystem: Environmental > Aquatic > Freshwater > Lake | place: Lake...
CTTGTCCTTGAGCACCTTCTTCAGGGCGTGAAAGGTCTCCACGCCGGCGCGAAGGGCGTCGTCGAAGGTGTCGAAGCCGAGTGGCATCACCATGAATTCCTGCACGTCGAGTGGATTGTCGGCGTGGGCACCGCCGTTGATGATGTTCATCATCGGGGCGGGCAGCAGGCGGGCGGTGGCGCCGCCCAGGTACCGGTACAGCGGCAGGCCGCAGTGCTCGGCGGCCGCGTGGGCCACCGCGAGCGACACCCCGAGGATCGCGTTGGCCCCGAGTTCCTTCTTGTTGGGCGTGCCGTCGAGCTCCAGCATCAGCTCGTCCACGGTGGTCTGGTCGAGGGCGTCGCAGCCCTCGAGCTCCTCGGCGATCCGCGTGTTGACGTTCTCGACGGCCTCGAGCACGCCCTTGCCGAGATACACATCCTTGTCGCCGTCGCGCTTCTCCCAGGCCTCGTGGGCTCCGGTGCTGGCCCCCGAGGGCACCGCCGCCCGCCCGCTCGCGCCGTCCGCCAGCGCCACGTCGACCTCGATCGTGGGATTGCCGCGGCTGTCGAGAATCTGGCGGGCGTGGATGTCGACGATCGTGGACATGAAGAGCCTCTGGTGGGATGGGTGGTGAACGAGTGCGTCCGGCGGGGACCGCCGAAGCCGCCGCATTGTGCCAGCCGCGCTCCGGGAAGCAAGGGCAAACCAGCCGCGGGGCTGCTGGCTGTCGCCCCGCCCCCGCCCCGGGTATCCTCGTAGTTTCGCCCGTCATCAATGCCCCTCGCCCGTCAGCCAACCGCATGTTCACCGGCCTCGTCGAATCGCTCGGCCGCGTCGTCGAAGTCATCCCCGAGCCGCCGGGGCTGCGGCTGGTGGTCGATGCCGGACCACTGGCCGCCGACGCCGCGCTCGGCGACAGCATCTGCACGAGCGGCTGCTGCCTGTCGGTGGTGCGGATCGACGGCCAGCGGCTCAGCTTCGAACTTGGCCCCGAGACCCTCGCTCGCACCACGCTCGGCCGCCTCGCGGCCGGCAGTCCGGTGAACCTCGAGCGGTCGCTGCGGCTCTCCGACCGCCTTGGCGGCCACCTCGTCACCGGCCACGTCGACGGCATGGGCCAACTCGCCTCCCGGCAGCAGGACGGCGACTGGATCACGTGCCGATTCGCCGCGCCGCTGGCGCTCGTGGCGCAGATGGCGAGCAAGGGCTCGGTGGCGGTCGATGGCGTGAGCCTCACGCTGGTGGACGTCACGCCGGCCGAGTTCAGCGTGGCGCTGATCCCCCACACGCTCGCCAGCACCACGCTGGGGTCGCTGGCCGTGGGCGACGGCGTCAACCTGGAGACCGACCTCATCTTCAAGTACGTCGACCGCTGGCTGGCGGCCCGGCAGCCCTCATGATGCACGACCACGACAGCGCCGCGACGACCCCGCCGCCCCGGCAGACCACGGCCTACCTGAAGGAGCTCTTCAAGCAGGTCGGGTTCACGATCGACGCCCGCCGCGGTCAAAACTTCCTCGTTGACCTGAATCTCGTCGATCTGCTCGTGCGCACCGCGGCGCTCGAGCCCGGAGACGTCGTGCTGGAGGTGGGCACGGGCACGGGCGTGGTCACGGAGCGGACGTCGGCCGTGGCGGCTCGCGTGGTGGCCGCGGAGATCGACCCCCGCCTCGCCCAGCTCGCCCGCGAGCGGCTCGTCGACCGCGACAACGTGGTGCTCGTCGAGGGGGACGCGCTGGCGAGCAAGCACCGCTTCGCCCCCGCCCTGCTCGACGCCGTCGCGGCCGCGCTCGCGGCCTCGCCTCGCGGCCGGCTGCTGCTCGTGTCCAACCTGCCCTACTGCGTGGCCACGCCGGTGATCTCCAACCTCCTCGCGCTCCCCAGGCCGTTCGACGCGGCCGTGGTGACGGTGCAGCGGGAGATGGCGGAGCGGATGACGGCGACCGCGGGCACGAGCGCCTACAACGCCCTCTCGGTGTGGGTGGGCGCGCAGTGCCGCGGCGAACTCGTTCGCGTGCTGCCGCCGAGCGTCTTCTGGCCGCGACCGAAGGTCGAATCGGCGATCGTCCGTCTCGACCTCGAGCCCGCCCGCCGGGCCGCGATCGGCGACCTCCACCGCTTCCACGACTTCGTCCGCGACATCTTCTGCCACCGGCGCAAGGTGCTCCGCGGCGTGCTCCTCCGCCTCGCCGGTGGCAAGAAGGCCGAGGCCGCCCAGGCCGCGGTCGAGCGGACCTACGCCGCGCTCGGTCTTCCCGCCAACGTCCGCGCCGAAGAGATCCCGCCCGACGACTTCGTGCGGCTCACCAAGGCGTTCTACGGCGACGACTGACACGGTCTCCACGTGATCTTCGCGCGTCGTCGCGGCCCCGCAGCCGGCCGGAGGCATGCTCGGCGCCGGCGGCACTTGTGAGTTCAAGGCGCTTGCGGAATGTCGGCGCCCAGCGTCCACAAGTGTCACCGGCTTCTGCGCGTGCCTCCGGCCGGCTGCTGCCCCTCACCATGAACTCAGCGAGGGGCTGCCTGGGTCCCGCTGACCGGGGCTGAACTCAGCGAGGGGCTCACCGTGCCCCGAGAGCCGGGCTATGGAAGCAAGCGCAGCCAGGATGGCGAAGCGCAGCGGACATGCAGAGAGCGTCGGGCAGGATGCCCGACGCGAACGTCCGGCGACGGGGTACGGTCAGCCCCGAGCGGCGCGGCCACCTCGCGCTCCGCAGGTTGAAAACCTGCGGCCACGTGGCGACGGGGCATGGGCAGCCCCGAGCGGCGCGGGCCTGCAGAGGCTGAAATCATGCGCTTCGAGCGACCGCTGGTGCCGTCAGAGTTTGCCCAGCCCCGCGCCCGCGAGGCCGTCGAGCCGCGAAATCGCCTGCAAAACCGCCTTTCGGCCGCCCTCTCCGCAATTACCGGTTGGTTGGGCAGGACGGCTAAGATGTGGGCGACCAGGGGCTTCCCTGCCGACATCCCACGGTCGGGCCCATGCGGGGCTCCGGGTCTGGTTCCGTTCCCCGGACGCCGACTCGCCTGGGGAAGAAGAGGCTGGAGGCCGTCTGCACGTGATTCCGAATCCCACGACCGAGGCGTCCTTCGCCCCCACGATCGTCGACCTGCTGCGGCAGCGGGCCGCCTATCGGCCGCACGATCGGGCCTTCACGTTTCTCGTGGACGGCGAGCACGAAGAGCTCAACATCACCTACGCCCAACTCGACCGCAAGGCGCGGGCGGTCGGGGCGTGGCTGATGGACAAGGGGATGGTGGGCAAGCGGGTGCTGCTCCTCTATCCATCCGGCCTCGACTTCATCGCGGCCTTCATGGGCTGCCTCTACGGCGGCGCCATTGCCGTGCCGGCCTACCCGCCCCGCAAGAACCGTTCGGTGGAGCGGATCGAGGCGATCGCCGCCGACGCCGACGCGTCCGTGGCGCTCACGACCCGCGACGTGCTCGATCGCTTCGACAGCCTGCGGGCGGCGGCCCCCAGCCTCGAGCATCTTGTCTGGAAGGTGGACAGCGAGCTCGAGCCGAGCTGGGCCGAGCAGTGGAACCGCCCCGACATCGACGGCGACACGCTCGCCTTCCTGCAGTACACGAGTGGTTCGACGGGCACGCCCAAGGGGGTGATGCTGTCGCACGAGAACCTGCTCCACAACTCCCTGCGGATCATGCAGGCCTTCGAGATCACGCGGAGCCAGTCGGGGGTGTTCTGGCTGCCGAGCTTCCACGACATGGGGCTGATCGGCGGCATCCTCGTGCCGCTCTACGGCGGGAAGTTCAACGTCTTGATGTCGCCGGTTTCATTCCTGCAGAAGCCGCTCCGCTGGCTGCAGGCCATCTCCCGTTATCGCGCCACCATTTCCGGCGGTCCCAACTTCGCCTACGAGCTCTGCGTGCGGAAGACCACGCCCGAGCAGCGGGCCACGCTCGACCTCTCCAGTTGGTCGCTCGCCTTCAACGGCGCGGAGCCGGTGCGGGCGGAGACGATCGACGCCTTCTGCGAGGCGTTCGCCCCGAGCGGATTCCGCCGCGAGGCGTTTTACCCGTGCTACGGCCTCGCCGAGAGCACGCTCATGGTCACGGGGGGCATGAAGTTCGAGCAGCCCGTGATCCGCTCGTTCGACGCCACGTCCATCGAGACCGGCACCGCCCTGCAGCGGCCCGCCAAGGCCGCGAGCGCCCGCCGGCTCGTCGGCAGCGGCCGCGAACTCGACGGTCAGGACGTGCTGATCGTCGATCCGCACACCAGCGAGGCCCTGCCGCCGGGCCGCGTGGGTGAAATCTGGGTGAGCGGCCCGAGCGTGGCCCAGGGCTACTGGAACCGGCCCGACGAATCGCGGGCCACGTTCGGCGCGATGATCGCCCAGCCCGACGACGACGATGCGGGGGCCGTCGCCAAGTGGCGGCCGAATCCCGGTCCCTACCTCCGCACTGGCGACCTCGGCTTCTTCGACTCCGCGGAACTGTTCGTCACCGGTCGGCTCAAGGACCTGATCATCATCCGCGGCCGCAACCACTACCCCCAGGACCTCGAGCACACCGTCGAGGAGGCGAGCGACCTCGTTCGAGCCGGTTCGGTGGCAGCCTTCGCAGTGGATGTGGACGACCGGGAGCGGGTGGTGGTCGTGGCGGAAATCGAGCGCGGCAAGCGGGAGCCCCATGAGCTCGCCGCCGCCTTCGAGGCGATCCGCAGCAAGCTGGCCCGCGACCACGAGGTGGCGGCCGAGGGAATCGTGCTCGTACGTCCCAACAGCGTGCCCAAGACGTCGAGCGGCAAGATCCAGCGGCATGCCTGCAAGCGGCAGTTCCTCGACGGGACGCTCGAGGTGGTCGAGCGGGCCGTCAGCTGGGAGAAGCCGGCCGGCCACGCTCCCGCGGCCGCAGCGGTCTCCAGCGCTCCGCGCCTGGCCCGCAACCGGCCCGTGGGCGAGGCCGCCCGGGCCCATCGCCCCGATCGCGAACTCCCCCAGGAGATCGTCCAGACCGTCTTCGACCACGTCCGCCGCATCGCCAAGGAGCGGGCTGGCAACCTCACCCTCGACACCAACATCGTCGAACTCGGCCTCGACTCGCTGGAACGGATGGAGATCGTCGCCAGCCTCGAGGAGGTGTTCGGAGCCCGGTTTCCCGAGCAGGTTCTGCCCCAGATCGAGACCTGCCGCGAGGTGACCGAGGCGATCATCGACCACATGCCGGCGGCGGCCAAGAAGCCGACGGAGCAGCCGGTGCGACTCGATTCCGAGCTCGGCGCCGACGTCTGGGACATCGCCCAGTTTCCCGAGGTGCGGGCCCTGGAGCAGAACTTCGCCATGGTCCGCGACGCGGGCCTCGAGAATCCCTACTTCACGCTGCACGAGGGGCTCACCACCGACCGCACGCAGATCGGCGGCCGCGAGCTGGTGAGCTGGGCCACCTACAACTACCTCGCGATGTCGGGCGAGCCCGAGGTGGCGGCGGCCGCGAAGAACGCGGTGGACCGGTTCGGCACCAGCGTGTCGGCGAGCCGGCTGGTGTCGGGCGAGAAGACGATCCACCAGGAGCTCGAGCGGGAGATCGCCCGGTTCATCGGCACCGAGGATGCGGTCACGTTCGTGGGCGGCCACGCCACCAACGAGACGGTGATCGGCCACGTGGTCGGCCCCGGCGACCTCGTGCTCCACGACTCCTTCTCGCACAACAGCCTCCTGCAGGGCGCCCTGCTCTCGGGCGCCCGCCGCCGGCCGTTCCCCCACAACGACTACGACGCCGCCGAGAAGCTCCTCGCCCAGATGCGGAGCCAGTATCGCCGCGTGCTCGTCGTGATCGAGGGCATCTACAGCATGGACGGCGACTTCGCCGAGCTGCCGAAGTTCATCGGGCTCGCCAAGCGGCACAAGGCCCTGCTGATGGTGGACGAGGCCCACTCGATCGGCGTGATGGGCGTCCGCGGCCGGGGCATCGGCGAGCACTACGGCGTGAATCCCGAAGACGTGGACATCTGGATGGGCACGCTCTCCAAGGCGCTCGGCAGCTGCGGCGGCTACATCGCCGGCACGAAGACGCTCGTCCGCTGGCTGAAATACACCTGCCCGGGCTTCGTCTACTCCGTGGGCCTGCCGCCGGCGGCCGCCGGCGCGGCGCTCGGAGCCCTGCGGCTCCTGCAGCGGGAGCCGCAGCGGGTGGAGCGGCTGCATGCCAACGCCCGGCTGTTCCTCCAACTCGCCAAGGAGGCGGGGCTCGACACCGGCCCCTCGGGCGGATCGGCGATCATCCCGGTCATCCTCGGCAACTCGATGAACGCCCTGCGGCTCTCCCGCAGCATGTTCGCCCGGGGCATCAACGTGCAGCCGATCCTCTATCCGGCGGTGGAGGAGAGTGCGGCCCGGCTGCGGTTCTTCATCACGTCGCGGCACACGCCCGATCAGATCCGCCGCACGGTCGCGGCCCTGCACGAAGAGCTCTCGAAGATCGACCCGGCCTACGCCCGCCAGTCGGCGTGACCGCGGCGGGGACGGGAGCCGATTTCGAGGCACTATAACGATGCCACATGCCCACCGAGACCACGAGCCACCGGCTCGTTCTGCCCGCTGACGCCAATCACCACGGCACGCTCTACGCGGGGAGCCTGCTCCGTTACGCCCTCGAGGCGGCGTATGCCACGGGCAGCCGGGCCGCAGGCCCCGCCGCCAATCTCATGCTCCGCCGCGTGCTGTCGCTGGAATGCCGCCGGAGCGTTCCAGTCGGCACGCTCGTAGAGATCCGCTGCGCGGTGCTGCAGGTGCGGCGGGCGTATCTGGTGGTCGGCGTCGTGGGGATGCCCACGCCGGGCGGCACGCTGCCCTGGATGGACGGCCTGCTCGGCTTCGTGCAGGTGGATGCCGCCGGCCTTCCGGTGCCGCTGCCGCAGGAGGTGGAGCCGGTCGCGGCCGACCCGCTCTGGCAGCCGCTCTTCGACCGGCTCGCCAAGCTCGCCGACATCCGCGGAGCGACCGGCGACTGGATCGCCGCGGGCTGGTAGCGAAGTGGCCGCCTGGAAGTGGCCGCGGGTTTTCAACCTGCGGAGCGCGAGGTGGCCGCGCCGCTCGGGGCTCAACAGTACCGCTTACGCGGTTACGCTTCCCGAATCAGGAAGCCCAATCGCATGAGCGATGGGGCCGGACGCGGTGCCCGTCGGCCAGGGGAACCCTTGCGCGTTCCCCGCGGCCGACCGTTTTCGCGGGGGCCAGGGATGGCCCCGCGAAAACCTCCGTAGTTGACCTCGATCCCGAAGTCGATGCCGTTGACGAACATGTAGCCCATGTCGTTGCCGGCCCGGGGGCCCACGCTGTTGTAGACCCGGAGCTGGTTGTTCGTGCTGCCATCGGTGCTGGGCGGCTGGATCGGCGGCGGCGTCCATGACGGCACATTGGTGGTGCCCGTCACCTGACCGGCGGAGTTGAGGATCGGCGACTTGATCGGCGGACCATTCTGCGTCGCCACCAGGACCGGCTTCAGCTCCGACTTGAACTCCGTGTTCGTGCTCGCCCGCGTGATCCCGCCAAGCCACATGCCCGTGTAGCCGAGGTTGAGCGAGATCGCCTTGCTGACGCGATACCGGCCCCGCAGCCGCCACTCGCCCAGCGGAGCGAACACGAAGTTGTGCTCAGCCGCATTGGTCGCATTGGTCTGGCCGACACCGAAGACCTGCACGAAGAGCGGCGGCGACGACACGGTCTGTGAGCCCCCGGCGACTCCGTTCTGGGCGACCACGTTGGCGAAGGTGTACGTGGACCGGAAGTAATCGGCTCCGAGGGCGGCCGGGAAGTTCGAACCACGGTAGAGCGTATTCTGCCAGTTCATGCCGGCGGTGAACCGCAGGTCGGTCTCGATCGACCAGCGATCCCGCTCGACCACGTAGTTCAGCCCGAACTCGGGGCCCGCGATGTTGTTGTAGGCGGACGTGTCCCAGCCGCCGTTCTGCAGCTGGCAGATGTCGCCCTGCGGACAGCCGTCGATCCACGTCTGGGTCGTGCTCCGGTAGTCGATGCTGTAGCGATCCGCCACCTGGAGGTATCGCGGGCCGAACGTGAACCGCGCGGTGCGGAGCTCGCCGGATCCGGCCGACGACAGATTGCGGCGGACGGCCCACGCGAACCCCGCCGACGTCAACTCGGTCGTGTTTCGCTGAGTGAGTTCCTGGGTGATGAGGTGGTCCGGCGGCGGGCTGGTCGCCGTGATCGTGGTCACCACAAGCGGAATCACGTTGTTTCCGATACCGCCTGCACCACCCTGGGTGACCTGCTGCTCAAACGTCGTGAAGGGCGAGTTGACGGCGAAGGAGTTGGTCGTGACGAACGCCTGGCTCTGCGGGCCCGAGTTGTAGTAGTTGAAGAGCATGCCGTAATCGTCGTAGATCCAGCCGCCCTCGAACCGGTTGCCCCACGTCATCACCGTGCGCATCCAGTTGGTGTTGAGGTCGAGCCGCAGCGGGTCGGACCCGTAGATGTAGAGCCCGGCTCCGGGGTAGCCCGCGGTGATCAGGTTGTTGTTCTGTTGGGCCACGGCGACCGGCGACAGCGGCTGCACGGGAATGAAGAAGTCGTTGAGGATCGGCCGCGACTGCGCGGGCGTGAACGCCCAGAAGGTGCGGTCGTAGGTGAAGAAGATGCCCTCGCGGGGATCCTGGCGGATGGCATAATTCTGCAGGTCCGGCGGCGCGAACAGCTGGAAGTCGTAGAAGTCCTGATCCGGCACGAGCGGCATCCAGTTCTGCCCGGCCAGCGTCGGCAGGGCCGTCGCGACCAGTGCCGCCACGGTGGTAAGGATCGCCGTCAGCCGCCGGAAACCGTTTGTCGTAGCCATCGCTTCTGTGTCCTGTGGAGCAGGAGCCGTCGTCCGCCACTGCGGATTCTCCTGAGGTATCGGTCGTGCGGGTCGATCGGGTTGACGAAACTTGGCAGACCCTGACGCCTGTGCCGGTTTTCTGGGGTCGGCCCCGCCCGATCCGTGGCAGGATGGGACGGCTCGGCTATCCTGCGAATATCCCCGGCGCCTGCCGGCCTGCCCCTCCTCCCATCCCGGAGCCCGGAACGATGCGCCTTCTCGCCAGCGTCGCCATCCTTGCCCTGCTTGCCACTGCGGCCGCCGCGGCGGATCGCCCCGCCGCAGACGCGCGGCCAGAGGCCCGTCCGGAGGTCGAGTTTCTCCGCCTCACCCGCGATGACGACGACTCTCCGGTGTCGCTCGACACCGCGATCGTGGAATACCGGGAGTCGGCCGCCGACGCCGCGCGGGCCGGACGCCGGACGCCCCTCCAGGTCGATCTGGTGGCGGCCGTGCACGTCGGCGGGGCCGACTATTACGAGACGCTCGATCGGCTCTTCGCCGACTACGACGCGGTGCTCTACGAACTCGTGGCCCCGCCCCATGCCCGCGTCCCCAAGCCGGGCCGCAAGCCGGCCGGTGCGATCGGCTCCGCGCAGCAGAGCCTGAAGGCGGCGCTCGGCCTGGAGTTCCAGCTCGAGAGCATCGATTACGCGGCGCCGAACTTTGTCCATGCCGACCTCTCGCCCAAGGAGTTCGACGCGGCGATGGCCAAGCGGGGTGAGAGCTGGTGGACCATGTTCACGCGGCTGATGCGGGAGAGCATGGCCCGCGCGGACCGCGGAGCGGGCGGGGGCGACGTGAGCGTCGGCGAGCTCTTCGGGATCCTCTTCGGCTCCGGCCCCGAGCGGCAGATGCGGCTCCGGCGGATGATGGCCGAGCAGTTCACCGACATGGACGTGCTCACCGCGGCATTCGGCGGCGAGGAGGGCTCCACGCTGATCACCGATCGCAACGCCGCCGCCCTCGACGTGCTCCAGGACGAAATCACCCAGGGACGCCGCCGGATCGCGATCTTCTACGGTGCGGCCCACATGGACGACTTCGACGCACGGCTCCGCGAGGATTTCGGCCTTCAGCCCGGCGAGCCGGTGTGGCTCGAGGCATGGGATCTGCGAGAGCCCGGGGTGGCGGCGGCCCGGAGGTGACCTGCCAGCAACCTGCGGCCCACCCCCACCGGCCCGCTCCGGCCGATCGCGAGCCGGTCGCTCCAGGTCTCCGCCACGAGCCGCGTTTCCTGCCAGACGCCCTCGTAGCCGAGGATCTCGACCGCCTCGCCGACGGGATCGAACTCCACCGCCCCGCGGTAGCCGAGGGCGATCAGCTCGCCCACGAGCCGCTCGAGCGGGAGGCTGCCGTGCCCGGCCGGCAGGCGGTCGGCGGCGACGGACGGTGAACCACAGCGATCGGCGACGTGCACCACGGCGGCCGCGTCGGCCAGCCGCGGCAGGAGCGGGGCAAGCTCCGCGGAGTCGCCAAAGTGCCAGAGGTCGAGCGCGAGGCGGACCGCCGGATCGGCGAAGCGGTCCACGAGTTCGATCGCCTCGGAGAGACCGGCGAGAAAACTGCACCCAGTCGCTCCGGCAGGATGCGTGGGCTTGAGGGCCAGCGTCACCCCGGCGCGGCCCGCGATCGGGGCGAGGGTGTCGAGGGCCTGCACGAGGAGCCGGGCCGCGTGGCTCCGGGTATGGCCGCCGCGGCAGCCGCTGTGGACGATCAGCACCGGGGCTGCGAGGGTCGCGGCCGTCGCGATCGCCTCGACGGCATCGTCGATGCTCTCGGCGAACGAGCGGCCATCGCCCCCCGTGAATCCTCCTGCCCACTGAAGGCTCGACACGCGGATCCCGGCCATCGCGACCAGCGCGGCGGCGGTGGCGGCCCCGACATCGGACACCTTGGGCCGCCAGAGTGAGATCGAGTCGAACCCGTGCGCGGCCGCCCGCTCAACCTCATCCTGGAGATCCCAGCGGGGGCTGGTCAGTTCGCTGACCGCAAGTTCAAACATGGTCGTGCTTCCTCCGGGTGGCGCCGTGTGTCGTGACGGCGTGAACGCCCGCCTCATGGGCCGGAAGTATGGGAGGGGTCTGCGCGGACTGTCCAGAGAAGCGTCCGCCGCGAGCGCCACGAGCGTGCGCCGCGAGGTTCCGGACGACTCGACCGCTGACAGCACCTCGCCCGGCAAACCCTCTTGACAACTCCGTGGCCTGCCGCCCGCTTTCGTCGCGGCCCACGGGTGGCGCATACTCGTCGCGGAGACTCCCATGCCCCGCTCGAAATCCCTGCACGTCAGCGACGGCCGCCGCGAGGTGGTGATCCCGGCCGAGGCCCTGGACTGGCAGTTCGCCCGCTCCAGTGGCCCCGGCGGCCAGCATGTCAACCGGACGAGCAGCAAGGCGATGCTGCGGTTCGACGTGGCAGGCTCGCCGCACCTGCCCGACGACGTCCGCCACCGGGTCCTCGCCCGTGAGAAATCGCGGCTTGCCGGCGCGGGCACGCTCGTGATCGCGAGCCAGGTGCACCGCGACCAGTCGCGGAACGTCGCCGACTGTCTCGACCGACTGTCCGACGTGATTCGCGGCGCCCTCACGCCGCCCAAGCGGCGGCGGCCCACCCGCACCCCGCGCTCAGCGGTGGCGAAGCGGCTCGACGTCAAGAAGCGCCGGTCGCAGACCAAGCAGATGCGGCAACGGCCGGATGCCTGAGCCTCGCTGTCCCGGCGGCGACCGGCGGTATAATCGGGCGGCGAGCAGCGAGGCTCGCCTCCGCTTTCCGAAGGATTCACCATGCCGTCCCCCCGCGACATCGACTCGCTCCTCCGCGCCTGGCAGTTCCGGCCCGGGGAGGTCAACGCCCGCCTGATCAAGACCCGGGCTGGACGCGAAGTGCTCCAGATGCGGATCGACATGGGGGTCGTGCAGATGGAGACGGACCTCCGGCCCGACGGCCAGCGGCCCAACGGCGCCGAGACGTATTACGACTACCTCGTCGGCGAGGTGATCCGCGAGGGCGACGCCTTCCGGCTCACGAAGGAGCAGTGCGCGGAGGCCGACCGCGAGTTCGCCCAGTACTATCAACGGCGGCTCTGCTGGCTCTCGCTGCGGGAGTACCGCAGGGCGGCCCGCGACGCCGACCACAGCCTCGCCTTCATGGACTTCGTCCGGCAGCACTCGGCGGACGAGGAGTGGACGCTGTCGCACGAGCAGTATCGGCCGTTCGTGCTCTTTCACCGCGTGCAGGCGTCGGCACTGGCCGCCCTGGAGGAGCACGGCGCGGAGGCGGCGATCGGCGAGATCAATGCGGGACTGGCCTCCTTTCGTGACCTCTTCGCCCGCTACGACGCCAGTGAGCAGTTCGAGGAAGACGAACTCGTGAAGCGGCTGCGCGAGATGCGTGAGAGCGTGCGGCAGCGGTACGAAGTCGGCCGGACGCTCAGCGAGCAACTCGCCGACGCCGTCAAGGCGGAGGACTACGAACTCGCGGCGAAGATTCGTGACCGGATCCGCAGCGGCGAGAAGGTGGGAACCGACGGCACGGGCGACGCCGCCGACTCGGGCGATCGTTGAACGTTCGACGTAGCCGCGTCCTCCCGGCCTGAAAAACTTACCGGCCGCCTCCGTCCGACCAAGCTGCCTGGACGGCACTGGTTCTCCAGCTGCCACGACCGGGCGTGAAGCTGGGCAAGACGTGCGGGCTGGCGGGGTTCGGTGCTGCTTTCCGGGCGAACACGCGGCAATGGCACGCCGTATGCAGGAAGAATCACTGACGACGCGACGCGTCGCCGACCTCCCTTCAGGAGCACCGCCATGAACGCCACGACCACCCGCCCTGCCCCGCAGTCCGGCCGCACGACGATCCTGCTCGCCACGCAGGTCGCCGGCGAATGCTGCACGGTTCGCGCGACCCCGGTCTGGCCGATCGCCGAGGTGCTCGACTTCGAAGAGGCCTTCGACGACCTCGCCGCCGCCGGGACCGAGATCGACCAGCATCTGGTCGCCGATGCCATCGAGTCGCGAATGATCGCCACGCCGCGGCTTCGTCGGCGCCAAAAAGCGCTGAGCTCCCGGGCCATCTTCTACGCCGGCGGCTGACGGCGAGTGGGCGGAGACCCTCTCTGGGGGCCTGTCCCTGGAAGCAGGTGAGGGGTTCCACCGTGGGTGCAGGTTTTCAACCTGCACATGCCCCTCGCCCAACACCCCGCAGGTTGAAAACCTGCGGCCACTTTTCCAGAAGTGGGTGCTGGGTTTGAAGTGGGTGCAGGTTTGCAACCTGCACATGCCCCCGCCCAACGCCCCGCCGGTTGAAAACCTGCGGCCACTTTTCCTGGTTGAAACCCTGCGGCCACTTTGTCGGCCACGCGGCGGCAGATTCCCACCTGGGGCGGGAATCGCGTACATTCTGGGCTCGCCGCCGCGGCAGCCCGCGGCGGCGCTTCCCGTCTCCGAAGGAACACGCCGCATGTCCCTCGCCGAAGTCTCCCGCGACATCACCCCCGGCCGCTGGCAGGCCCTCGCCGACCGCGTGCTCGCCGGCGGTTCGATCGACCGCGAGGAAGCCCGGGCGATCCTCGATTCGACCGACGTGGAACTCCTCGATCTGCTGGCGGCCACCTATCGCGTGCGCCACCGGCACTTCGGCACCACCGTGCAGCTGTTCTTCCTGATGAACGCCAAGAGCGGCCTCTGCCCGGAGGACTGCAGTTACTGCTCGCAGTCGAAGGTCTCCGACGCCGAGATTCCGCGATACAACCTCCTCTCCGCCCCCAAGCTGATGGAGGCGGCGAAGCTCGCCGCCGAGCGGCAGTCGAAGACCTTCTGCATCGTGATCTCCGCCCGCGGGCCGACTCAGCGGGAGATTGACTTCGTCTGCGAGATCACGCCCCGCATCAAGCAGACCTATGGCCTCAACATCTGCGCCTGCCTCGGGCTGCTCACGCCCGACCAGGCCAAGCAGCTCGCCGCGGCCGGCGTGAACAAGGTCAACCACAACCTCAACACGAGCGAGCGGTACTACGGCGAGGTCTGCACCACTCACACCTATGCCGATCGCGTCGCCACCCTCGCCGCCTGCCGCTCGGCAGGGCTGGAACTCTGCAGCGGCGGCATCATGGGAATGGGGGAGCGGAACGACGACCTCATCGACATGGCCTTCGAGCTGCGGGCCCTCGAGGTGGAGTCGATCCCGCTCAACTTCCTCAACTCGATCGACGGCACGCCGCTGGAACACGTCAACCGGCTCACGCCCCGCGACTGCCTCCGCGGCCTTGCCATGATGCGGCTGGTGAATCCCGCGGCCGAGATCCGCATCGCCGGCGGTCGGGAGATCCACCTCGGCAGCCTGCAGGCCCTCGGCCTCTACGCCGCCAACTCGATCTTCGTGGGTGACTACCTGACCACCAAGGGCCAGCTCCCCGAAGCCGACTACCGGATGATCGAGGATCTCGGCTTCACGATCACCCACGGGTCCGAAGCCGCGGAGCCGGCCCCGGCCCTCGGCTGACGAGAGTGGCCGCAGGTCTGAAAGTGGGCTCTGGTCTGAAAGTGGCCGCAGGTTTTCAACCTGCGGGACCAGGCGCCGGTTTTGCTGCTTGTGCAGGTTAAAAACCCGCACCCACGTGGGACCCACCGGCCGTTCAGCCCTCGCCGGCCGTGCCGAGGCTCGTGAGCAGTTCGGCCATCTCGGCGGCGGCATGCGCTGCGCCGGCGGCGCGGGCCACCTCGATCCCCTCGCGGAGCGCCCGTCGGGCGTCGTCGATGCGGCCGTGCCGCACGAGATGCTGGCCGGCCATGTGAAACGCGGGCACATACGGGGGCGACTCCCGGGCGAGCTGCTCGAGGATTTCGAGTCCCGCCTCCCACTCCCCCGCCGACTCGAGCTCCAGCGCCAGGCTGTACCGCAGGAACACGTCCTGCGGCTCGTCCTTCAGCAGCGCCTCGATCTTCTCGCGCCTCGACACACTCATCGTGGTTCCTCCTCGTGGCGTTTCTCTTTCCCAGCGGCCTCGTCGGCCAGATCGGCATCGGTCACGTCGATGCGGCTCAGCGAGCGTGGCCCGACGCCGTGCACGACGACCAGGCTCCGGTCCGAGACCGCTGCCACCGCGTGTGGTTCAGCAAGCGGGACCACGCACGTCGGTCGCACGGCCTGCCGGCCCTCACGAAACACCGCGTCGAGCCGCCACAGGCCGGCGGGCTGCGGCTCGCGGCCGGCCACCTCGCCGGCGATCGCATAGAGCGCCGAGCCGTCGCGGGTGAAGGCCACACCGCGGACGTCAGCCAGCCCCGTGTCGAGCCGAAGCAGTTCGCGATCGCCTGGTCCGGTGAACACGAGCGTGGCCGCGCCGCTGGCCGCGGCCGCCTCGGTCGTCACGAGTTCGTCGGCAGGGCCGATCGCCACCGCGACGGGGCGGCCGAGCGCACCGGCCGCCCCCGGATCATCCCGCCTTCGCCGCACGCCCGGCCCGGCGAAGGCCAGCCGGATCAGCGGCGGCAGCGGGGTCGGCAGCCCCGCCACCACGCACCAACCCCGGCTCCGGCTCACAGCCATGGCCGCCGCCTCGGGCCCGGCGCCGCGTCCGAACGCAAGCTCCTGCAGGGGCCGCCCCGCGTCGACCGGCTCTCCCGGCCTCAGCCGATAGGTCGCCAGCGACCACTCGTCATCAACTCGGTTGACCACCGCGACGATATCGCCGGGTAGCACGGCCAGCGCCGCCGGTCGAAACGCTCCCTCCTCGGCCACGGCAGCGACCACGTCGCGCCGCCGTCCCGGGACGAACGGATCGATCGCCACGATGCTCCTCTGCGACTGGTCCACCGCATAGACGGTCTGCCCGTTGGGGGAGGCCGCGAGCCGCGTGATTCCTTCGGCGTCGATGCCCAGCGGGGTGACACGGTCAGGCCCGCGGGCGAAAGTGGCCCCGGCGCCCGCCGCGAGCCCAGCCGCCATCAGAACGGCAGCCTCGAGCCAGGCGACGAGACTGCCGCGGCGCATGGGGTCAGCCCGACACGGCCGGGAGGCCGTGGGCCGCTTCCCAGGCCGCGATCTCGGCGGTGTGGCGGAGCGAGAGGCCGATGTCGTCGAGCCCTTCGAGCAGGCACTGCCGCCGGAACGGATCGACCGTGAACGACCTCGAGAAGCCGGCGTCGTCCGACACCGTGCAGGCCCGGAGATCGACCGTCATGCGGTACTGACCGCCGGCCGCAGCCGCTGCGGCGGTCCGCCGGAACAGCTCTTCCACATCGGCCTCGTCGAGGCGGATCGGTACCATGCCGTTCTGGAAACAGTTGTTGAAGAAGATGTCGGCAAACGTCGGGGCGATCACCGCGCGGAAGCCGTAGTCGGCCAGAGCCCACGGGGCATGCTCCCGGCTGGAGCCGCAGCCGAAGTTGCGGCGGGCGAGCAGCACGCTCGCGCCCGCGGCCGCAGGCTTGTTGAGTTCGAACTCGGGATCGAGCCCACCGTCGGCGAGGAACCGCCAGTCGAAGAACAGGAACTGGCCGAAGCCGGTCCGCTCGATCCGCTTGAGGAACTGCTTGGGGATGATCTGGTCGGTGTCGACGTTGGCCCGGTCGAGCGCGGCGACGATGCCGGTGTGGGTGGTGAAAGGCTGCATGGGGTCGGGCTCCTACTTGAACTGCCAATCGCGGATGTCGACGAAGTGGCCCTGCACGGCGGCGGCCGCGGCCATCGCCGGCGAGACGAGATGGGTGCGGCCCCCCTTCCCCTGCCGCCCCTCGAAGTTGCGATTGCTCGTCGAGGCGCACCGCTCCTGGGGGGCGAGGGTGTCGGGGTTCATGCCGAGGCACATGCTGCAGCCCGCCTCCCGCCAGTCGAACCCGGCCTCGCGAAACACCCGGTCGAGCCCCTCCGCCTCCGCCTGCCGCTTCACGCGGCCGCTGCCCGGCACCACCATCGCCCGCACCGTCGGCGCCACCCGGTAGCCGCGGATGACACTCGCCGCCGCCCGCAGATCTTCGATCCGGCTGTTGGTGCACGAGCCGATGAACACGCGATCGAGCGGGATGTCGACGATCCGCGTGCCTCCCGCGAGGCCCATGTATTCCAGCGCCCGCTCGGCGCTCGAGCGGTCGTTGGGATCGGCGAACCTGCCGGGATCGGGCACCGTGGCATCGACGCCGGTGACCTGCGCGGGGTTCGTGCCCCAGGTCACCTGCGGCACCACGTCGGCCGCCTGGAAGATCTCCACGCGGTCGTACACCGCCCCGGGATCGCTCGGCAGCTTCTCCCAGCGGGCCACCGCCGCCTCGAAGGCGGCCCCCTTGGGCGCCAGATCGCGGCCACGGAGATAGTCGAAGGTGATCGCGTCGGGGGCGATCATCCCGGCCCGCGCCCCGGCCTCGATCGACATGTTGCAGACGGTCATCCGCTGCTCCATGCCGAGGCTGCGGATGCACGCGCCGGTGTATTCGATGACGTGCCCCACGCCCCCTTCCGTCGAGAGCCTCCCGATCAGGTAGAGCACGATGTCCTTCGCGGTCACGCCCGAAGGCAGCCGCCCCTCGACGCGGAGCTCGAGCGACTTCGGCTTCGCCTGCCGGAGCGTCTGCGTGGCCAGCACGTGCTCCACCTCGCTCGTGCCGATGCCGAAGGCCAGCGACCCGAGGGCCCCGTGCGTGGCCGTGTGGCTGTCGCCGCACACGATCGTCATGCCCGGCTGCGTGATCCCGAGTTCCGGCCCGATCACGTGCACGATGCCCTGGTCGGCGTCGTCGAGGTCGAAGAGCCGCACGCCGAACTCGCGGCAGTTGGCCCGCAGCGTGTCGATCTGCTGCTTCGAAACCGGGTCGGCGATCGGCAGGCGGCGATCGCTGGTGGGAACGTTGTGATCGGGCGTCGCGAACGTCGCCTCGGGCCGGCGGACCTTGCGGCCGGCGAGCCGCAGGCCCTCGAAGGCCTGCGGGCTGGTCACCTCGTGGACGAGATGGCGGTCGATGTAGAGGAGCGGCAGCTCGCCGGCGGGCGAGCAGACCACGTGATCGTCCCAGATCTTGTCGAGCAGCGTGCGTGCGGTGGTAGTCATGGCGGGAAGGGGGCGGAGGAAAACGTCGTCACCGGGCCTCGTACTTTACCAGACGCTGGCCGGCCGAAACGGAGGGGCCGGTTTTCACTGGCGTGGCGGTTCGGCAAGGTCTGACGGAAGGCTCGCCCCCCTTCCAGCACCACCCCCGCGGACGCCGATGCACCCGGGGAGGGCATGGACGCCCTCGATGGCGCAATACGAAGGGGCTTCCATGGGACGGCTGGGGATGATCCGTTCGCTCTGGCTCACGCGGCTCTCCCGGCCGGCTGGAGAGCGGCCCATCTACCGGCACACCCTCAAGACACCGCCCCGCCGCATCCTGGAGCTGGGCGTTGGCCTGCTCGCCCGCACGGAGCGGCTGCTCGAGGTGGCGACGTCGGCCTTGCCCGCCACCGAGGTGACCTACGTGGGCGTCGATCGGTTCGAGAGCCGCGGCCCCAGCGATCCCCCCGGCGTGTCGCTCAAGGAAGCCCACCAGCGGCTCCACGGCAAGGCCCGCGTGCAACTGGTGCCCGGCAACGTCGATTCGGCGCTCGCCCGAGTCTGCAACCACCTCGGCGTGTTCGACCTCGTGGTGATCTCGGCGGCCAACGACGAGCGGCATCTCTCGCGGTGCTGGTTCTTCCTCCAGCGGGTCACCGGTCCGCAGACCACCGTGTTCATCGAGTCAGGCCGGGGTTGGGCGTTGCTGCCCAAGGCCAAGATCGACGACATGGCGGCGAAGGCCGTCCTCACCCGCGCCGGCTGATCGCGGCCGGCACGTCAGCGGGGCGCGCGGATTTTCGCGAGCGCGGCGGCGGCGGCGACCCGGACTTCCTTCACCGAGTCTTCTTCGGAGACCAGTTCCAGGATCGGGATGGCCGACGCAGCCGCCGGCCCGATGTCGCCAAGCGCCACGGCCGCCTCGAGCCGCACCATGCCGCGGTCGCCGCGGAGCGCCCGGCGGAGGAGCGGAATGGCCGCCTCGAACTGCGACGCATCGTCGGGCTTGATCTTCAGGCCCGCCCACGTGGCCACCGTCGCCAGCATCTCATCCTCCGACTGGGCCAGCTCGCGGAGCACCGGCGCCGCCGCGGCGGCAGCCGTGCCGATCCTGCCCAGCGCATAGGCCGCGGCATACCGCTCCCCCTCCGTGGCCGACGCGTCGGCCAGCATCTTCTGCAGCGGCGACACGGCCTCCGCCGCATCGGCCCCGAGGGCCGCGATCGCCACCGCCGCATCGCCGCGGTACAGCGGGTCGGCGTCGCCGAGGGCGGTCACGAGGTCGCCGAGTGCCGGCTTCGCAGCCGGACCCATCACCGACAGGATCTCGATCACGTTGAGCCGCAGCGCGGGGTCGGAGAGCTTGGCTCGCAGCGCCGCCACTGCCGGGCTGCCCAGGCGGATCAGGGCGGCACCGGCCGACCGGCCCGTCACGGGATCGGCGTCGGCGAGCAGGCCCGCGAACTCGCCGGCGAGCTGCGTGCGTGCGTCGTCGCCCAGCGAGCCCGCGAGATCGGAAAGCCCGTTGATGCACGCGGCCCGAGCATCGGGATCGGCATTGGCGAGGCCTTGGCGGAGCCGCGTGACGGCGTCGGCCACCAGGGCCTGGTCTTCGGGATGGATGCGGGCGAGCGCCCACGCCGCCACGCCGCCGAGAAACGGATCGTCTCCAGCCGCGACCTTCTTCAGGCTTTCGTCGCCGGCGGCGGCCTTCATGCGACCGAGCGCGAACGCCGCGGGCAGGCGGAGGGCGGCATCGTCGGATTCGAGCGCCTTGACGGCCACCGGGGCCGCCGCAGCCGCCCGGTCACCGATGGCGGCGAGGGTGAGGAGCGCCTGCAGCCGCTCTTCGGTCGGCCCGTCGTCCGCAGCGGCGGCGAGCGCGGCCGTGGCCGGGGCCGCGTCGGGGCCGAGCTCCGCCAGAGCGATCTCCGCCCAGTACTTCGACTTCGGGTCCTTGAGCGCCTCCATCAGAAACGGCACGGCGTCGTCGCCCATGTCGGCCAGCGTCTGCAGCGCCGCCACGATCACGCCCGGATCCGCGTCGGCGAGCTGCTTCGCGACGATCGGCCCCAGGTCGGCAAGCGACTTGTAGCGGCGCAGGGCCCGCACTGCCGCCCGGCGGGCACGACCGTCGGCATGGACCGCCGTCTTGGCCAGCGGGTCGATCACCGTCGCGTAGATCGCGGCATCGGCGGCCGGAATCTGCTCGCGACCGTCGTCCTCGCGGATCGAGCCGAGCGCCGCGGCGGCCTGCGTGACCACGATCGGGTCGGTGTCGCCCAGCAGCTTCACCAACGCCGGGATCGCCGCTCGGGCATCCTCCCCGATCAGGCCGACCGCCCGCGCGGCATGCCAGCGGACACGGGCGTCGGTGTCGGCGAAGGCTGCGACGAGGGAGTCCGTCGCGGGACGGGCGTTCTGGCCGATGGCGCCGAGCTCGTCGATCACCAGCACGCGGTCATCGGCAGCCGCGGCACCCCCGAGCTTCTTCACGAGGTCGGCGACCGCGGTCACAGGGCCATCTTCACCGCTCGTGGCCGCCGCCGAGGGGCTCACGGCCGCAGCCGCCGGCGCGGCCGGCTCCGCGGCGGGCGCCAGGCTCTTGCCGACGGTCGCCTCCGCCTTGGCCTTCGCTGCAGCCTCGGCCTTCGCGGCCGGACGTGGGGCCTGCTTGGTCTCCGCGCATCCCGCGCCCAGCAGGGCTGCCATCGCGGCGGTGAACGCGGCCGACAGGAACGGATGACGCTGGCGGATCATGCTGGCTGGTGCTCCCGAAAACGAGTCTCGTCGCGCGGGCCGCGGCCGGCCCGATGCCGTCGCGGCCGGTCAAATCTCCATCGCCCATCGGACGCCGTGAGAGTATACTTATCCGCGGTTTTTCGGCATCGTGAGTTTTCCGAGCCGCATAGCACTCGATCCGCCCACGTCCCTCGAGGCTCCTGCCATGATCCCCGCGACCACACCGTCCTTCCGCCTGCTCCTCGCCACCTGCTGCTGCCTGAGCGCCGGCGTTGCCGCCGCCCAGTGGGGCGGCATGGGCTTCAACCGCGGCGGCTTCGCCTCGACCGCCGGCCAGGCGGCCGACTACGGCATGTCGGAGGTGCTGCGGGCCCAGGCCTATCAGAACCTCCAGAACTCGGAGGCCGCGAAGAACTGGGAAGACGCCAAGACGCTCGACATCCAAAACCGGCTCCGCTGGACCGAGTCCTACTTCGAGATGCGGAAGGACAACCGGGAGAAGCGGGCCGAGGAGGCGGGGCCGCGGGTGACGCAGGAGCAGGCGATCCGGATGGCGAAGTCGGCCGCCCCGCCGCGGCTCGGCTCGACGCAGCTCGACCCGGTGACGGGCCACATCCAGTATCCGCTCGTCCTCACCGACGACGGCTTCAAGCCCTACCGCGACCGGCTCGACCCGCTCTTCGCGCATCGCGCCGCGGTCGGCGGCAGCATCCAGTTCTCCGACTACCAGGCGATCCAGCAGACGATCACGACGTTCATCGACGCCCTCAAGCAGCGGGTGACGGACTACCCGGCGGGCGAATACGGCAAGGCCCGCACGTTCCTCGACAGCCTGTCCCGCGAAGCGTCGATGCCCGCGGGCTGACGTCAGGCTCGCCGCCGGGCATGGTGGAGGATCGGGATCACCACCAGCCGGGCGAGGCACGACGTCGCGAACACGGTGGCATACGCCTGCCAGGTCTCGCCGAGCGAGCGGAGAATCAGCCCGCCGGTGGCCGCGCCGGCGACAGTGGCCACGGCGATTCCCAGGTTGTAGACGGTGACCACGCCCGTCCGCTCGTCGGCCTCGACCTCCTGGAAGAAGATCAGCATCACGGCGAGCTCGTAGGCGGCCCAGCACGCGCCGGCCAGCACCTGCACCCCGCAGAGGTAGGCGATGTTGTTCGAGGGGAGCCAGAGCAGCGCCAGGGGCACGATCGCGAGGCTCGCCAACCAGATCAGCCGCAGCGGCCCCACCCGCGAGGCGAGCCGGCCGATGGCCGGAAGCAGGAGGGCCTTGGCCAGGAAGCTCGTTCCATACACGAGCATGAAGGCGTGGTAGGAGAAGCCGAGCTCGCGGAGCATGTAGGGGATGAAATACGGGGCCGCCAGCTGCGTGCCGAACACGAAGCAGCAGAGGTAGGCGACGAGCGGCCCCGACCGGCGGCCGGCCATGCCCCGCAGCGCCCCCGCGACCCGCCGGGCCAGGGGCACCGCGTCGGCAGCGGCGTTCGCCTGCACTCCCGGTGGCCGCGGCTCGCGGCACGCGCACAGGCAGGCGGTGGAGACCAGCCGCGCCAGCCCGGCCACGACGAACATCGCGGCGAAGGCCGTGAGCAGGGCGTCGCGGGCCTCGCCCCACTGGAGCACGAGGCCGCTCACCGCGAACCCGAGGAACACCGCAAACTGGCCGAGCCGGTTGCGGTTGGCGAAGTAGGGCGTGCGGAGATTGTCGGGCACGAGCGTCGCCATCCAGGCGGTCCAGGCGGGGACGCTCGCCATCCCGGCCGACCAGTAGAGGCTGGCGGCCAGGAGCAGTTCCCAAAGCCGGGCATGGCCGCGGAGCGCCCACCAGACCATCGGAACGAAGCACGCCGCCTGGACCACCGTGCAGGCGATCACCCAGCGGCGATTGCTCCCGATCCGCGCGACCGCCAGGGGGGCGGCGAGCTGGAGGAGGGCCCCCATGAGGATCGGCACGCTCGCCACCATCCCGGCGGCCACCGGCCCCAGCCCCAGGGCCAGCGCAAACGCGGAGAAGTAGGTCTCGCCGCAACCCACCATCACGCTGAATGCCATCGCGTCGATCGTCGACACGAGGAGGTCGCGGCGGAGGCTGCTGCGCGGCGGAAACGGCAGGGTGATCAAGGCGGGAAACGCGGGAGGCGCCGGGCGGGATCTATTCTGTCTATAATTCCGCCGCTGTTTGGAACAGGCGGGCCCGCAGGGCCGGCGCCAGGCGGCCCGAAATGGCTGACACGCGCGGGGGAACCCCATGAAGACACTCGTCACGGGAGCGACCGGAATGGTGGGGCCGCGGGTGCTCCGCATGCTCGACAGGCCGACCGTGGTGACGCGGAATCCCGATCGCGCGCGGCAGTCGATCGGCCACCTCGCCGGCCGCATCGTCGGCTGGGATCCGCTGGCAGGCCCGCCTCCGGCCGAAGCCCTCGACGGCGTGGAGGCGGTGATGCACCTCGCGGGTGAGTCGGTCGCCGAGGGCCGGTGGACGGCGGCCCAGAAGGCGCGGATTCGCGACAGCCGCGTGATCGGTACGCGGAATCTCGTGCAGGGCATCCGCCAGGCATCGAAGCGTCCGGCCGTGCTCGTCTCGGCGTCGGCCGTGGGGTATTATGGTGATCGCGGCGACGAGGAGTTGACCGAGTCGGCATCGCCGGGGCACGACTTCCTCGCCGACGTGTGCGTGGCCTGGGAGCAGGAGGCGTTTGCCGCCGAGGAGCTCGGCGTGCGGGTCGTCACCGAGCGGACCGGCATCGTGCTCGGCGCCGGGGGCGGCGCCCTCGCCAAGATGCTCACTCCCTTCAAGCTCGGCGCGGGCGGACCGCTGGGCAATGGCCGGCAGTGGATGCCGTGGGTGCACGTCACCGACCTGGCCCGGCTCTATCTGCATGCGGCCGAACACGCGTCGATCCGGGGTCCTCTCAACGCCGTCGCACCGAACCCCGTCCGCAACAGCGAGTTCACCAAGGCCCTCGGCCGCCAGCTGCGGCGGCCCGCCTTCATGCCGGCCCCCTACCTGGGCCTGCGGCTCTTGTTCGGCGAGTTCGCCCAGGTGCTGTTCGCCTCGCAGCGGGTGATCCCGCGGGTGGCCCTCGACACGGGCTTCACGTTCCAATACCCCGACATCGCCTCGGCGCTGAAAGAGATCTTGGCGCCGGCGGCCTAACAGGGAGTCTCTGCCGGAAGTGGGTGCAGGTTTTCAACCTGCACAAGCTCCACCCTAGGCCTGGAC
>Ga0114977_10000607_pt1 | contig 23772 bp, 14 predicted proteins | sample S_130805_MF_Meta_FD_87026 | JGI IMG/M metagenome (GOLD analysis project Ga0114977, IMG submission 87026) | Freshwater microbial communities from Lake Simoncouche, Canada to study carbon cycling - S_130805_MF_MetaG | ecosystem: Environmental > Aquatic > Freshwater > Lake | place: Lake...
ACAACAGGTAGAACGATATCCACAACAGGAGATGTATCGTATACAAGTCCTACGTTTAATGGAACACAAGATGTAACAGCTGCTGCCACTGTAAATAGTGTGGGAGGAGTAAGTTCATCAACAATAACTACGGTAGCTTCAACAGTGAACGCGGCAACTGCAACTAATACTGCAAGCACGCTAGTGAAAAGAGATGGCAGTGGTGGTTTTGCTGCAGGAATAATTACAGCTTCATCGGTTGTATCGACAGGGAATATCTCTTCTACTTCATTGAACACAGGAACAATAACAGCTACTTCATTAACTTTAACAACACCGTTAGCAATCGCAAGTGGTGGTACAGGAACTTACAGCGCAACAGGAACTGGGTTAGTCGTATTATCTACATCTCCTGCTTTAACTGGAACACCAACAGCTCCAACGGCTTTGACTACCGCGAATGACAATCAAATTGCTACAACTGCTTTTGTTGCTGCAAAAGTAACAGGTTCAACTACTCCAGATGCGGATGCTATTACAAAAGGTAAATTACAATTAGCAGGAGATTTAGGAGGTACTGCAGCATCGCCTACAGTAAATAGTGTGGGTGGAGTAAGTTCATCAACAATAACTACAGTAGCATCAAATGTGAACTCAGCTACATCAGTTAATACAGCAAACACGATTGTTAGAAGAGATGCTAGTGGTGGCTTCTCAACTGGAACCATTACTGGAACATTAAGTGGTACTGCATCTAATGCTAATGCATTAACTGCTGGTAGAACTATAGGTATTACTGGGGATATCACTTATACGAGTCCTAGTTTTGATGGAACAGGAAATGTAACTGGTGTAGGAACATTAACCAATACTGGAGTAACAGCAAATACGTATGGAACCTCAACAGGTATCCCAACAATCACAGTGGATAGTAAAGGAAGAATTACAAGTGCTAGCACTACTAATATCCCAAGTGCAACAAGTTCAGTAACAGGATTATTAAGCAATACAGATTATCAAACATTTAGTGGAAAACAAAGTGCATTAACATTTGGGACAGGTATTGAATCATTTTTAGCTTCACCTACAAGTTCAAACTTGTCTGCTGCAGTTACAAATGATGTAGGCACGGGATCTCTAGTGTTCTCAAATACTCCGACCTTAACAAATGCAACATTATCTGGAACATTAAGTTTATCAGCACCTTTAAGTGTTGCAAATGGTGGGACTGGCACAAGTACATACACAACTGGTGATATCCTTTATGCAAGTGCTACAAATACTTTAAGTAAATTAGGTATTGGCTCCGCTGGGCAAGTATTAACAGTAAGTTCAGGTATTCCAAGCTGGGGCAGTAATGGTATAACTGGAGTAGGAACAATGACAACAACTTCATATGCAGAGGGTGCAACTATTAGTGGAAATAGTTTAATTCTAGCGCCTGCAAACGCAACGAATGGCGGGGTTGTAACGGCAGGTGATCAAACATTTGCTGGGGCTAAAACATTTAACAGCGATATTAAAACAAATGGAATAACTGTTGGTAGAGGAAATAATGCAACAACGGTTTCTAACACAGCAGTTGGATATTTATCATTGAATGCGAATACATCAGGTATAGAAAATGTAGCATTTGGTTATAGAACATTGCTTGCAAATACTACGGGTAGTGGAAACTTGGCATTTGGTCAAAATGCATTAGTTAATAATCAAGATGGAACTGCTAATACTGCAGTGGGAGGTGCTGCTATGGAAAGTAATATTAGTGGTATTCAAAATACGGCAGTTGGATCGCAGGCCCTTAATTCCAATAAAAATAGTAATAATACTGCCATTGGATATTACTCACTAAAATTAAATAATGATGGAAATAATAACACTGGGGTGGGTACTAATGCTATGAAAAATAACGTCAGTGGAAGTTTTAACACTGCTGTAGGAGTTAGCGCACTATTAAATACTTCTGGAACATACAATACGGCTATAGGGTTTGAGGCTCGAGTACTAGATGGTGCAACTACTACCAATGCAACAGCTATCGGAAATGGCGCTATTGCTTCAGCTAGCAACACTATTCAATTAGGAAATACTGCAGTAACAAGCATAAATACAAGCGGTGCTTTAACAACTGGAGCTGTTACTTATCCAATTGCACATGGAACTAATGGTCAGGTACTTACAACGACAGGTAGTGGAACTTTAACATGGACAGCACCTTCAACTGGAGGAGTAACTACAATTTCTGGTGGAACTACTGGATTAACACCTGCTACTGCAACAAGTGGAGTTGTAACTTTGGCTGGAACTTTAACTGCCACAAATGGTGGTACCGGTCAAAGCACTTACGCAACAGGTGATATTCTTTATGCAAGTGCTGCTAATACTTTAAGTAAATTAAGCAAAGGTAGCGACGGCCAAGTATTAACAGTGAGTTCAGGAATCCCAAGCTGGGGTAGTAATGGATTATACACATTAAATACTACTTCTGCAGCTTCACAGATTTTTACATCAACTACTAGTGGAACTGATTTTACAATTTCAAGTGGACTTGGTTCGGGTACTTTGAGTAATACTGCTATACACAGTTTTAATATACCAAATGCATCACTTACTGCAAGAGGATTAGTTTCAACAGGTACTCAATCTTTCGAAGGGGATAAAACTTTTGACAATGATATTGTTTCTAATTTTACTTATTTAGGTAGAGGTAATTCACAAAACTCTGGAGTAGGAGTCGCAAATAATTTGTCTATTGGGGTGCAAGCTAAAAATTTTAGTGCTGCTGTTACTAATGGTACCACAGGAGATAAAAATATCGCAATTGGTGCAACTACATTAACATCTCTTTCGACTGGAACTAATAATAATGCTGTTGGATATTTTGCTTTAAAGACAAATACAACTGGTTATAACAATAATGCCTTTGGAGCTAATACATTAACTAATAATATTACTGGATATAATAATACTGCTATAGGAGAGGGTGCACTAACTTTGAATAATAATTCTCAAACAGCGGGAGATGGATCTGATAATACAGCAGTCGGTTATTCTAGTTTAACATCTAATGTATCAGGTTATCAAAATACAGCTATCGGAAGTACTTCTGGCGTAACCTATAATAATTTATACAATGCGACTGCAATTGGTTTTGGTGCTAAAGCTAATACCAGTAACACCATTCAACTAGGTAACGCATCAGTTTTAACTGTTGTTACTAGTGGAACTTTAAGTGCAACAGGTTTAAGAGTAACTGGTGGTTCACCATCGACGGGAAAAGTTTTAACAAGCGATGCAAGTGGAAATGCCACTTGGCAAGCAGCTTCAGCAGGAATTTCTACAGTAGGAACAATAACTACTACCGCCAATGCAGCTGGGGCAACAATTAGTGGTACTATTTTAACCCTAGCTGCAGCAGACCAAACAAATGGAGGCGTTTTAACAGCTGGAACTCAAACAATAGGTGGTAATAAAACATTCAGCGGAACATTGAGTACAACAACAGTAAATGCAACATCACTAGTATTAAGTGGAAACTTGGCAGGTACCTCTGCCAGTTTTTCTAAAGCAGTTACGGGGGCAGCTGCTGGATCCTTTACTGGTACAACTATTGATTTTACTTCTAGTAACTTAGCCTATAGCACATTAAATCAGGCTAATCCCATATTTGCGCTAAATGGTCTTAATAATGGAGGAACTTATACTTTAGCCTGGCAAGGCACTACAGGAAGAGGAGGCTCAACTTCTTCATTCTCTTCTACTGGCTTTACATTTAAGTCTTTGGGGAATTATCCGGTAGTTAGTGGCAAGGATGCAATATATACATTTGTTGTAATGGGAACGATAGTATACTATTCAATGATTAGCGAACAATAAATATAGTTACTTTGAAATACTCAGTTATATTACTTTTATTGTTGTGTGAATTTACATATGGGCAAATTCCAGGATTTCCTAAATTTTTAGGTACTAGAAATTTCCCTACCGTATATACTTTAAGTTTTACACCATCTGGAGATTTGAGTGCTGCAGATGTAACAGCTCAGGTAATAAATACTAGTCTATACCCTATTATTGAGAGTGGTATACTTTGGGGAAGTTGCTCAGTCGATATTAATACATATTCTGGTAGAATTTCAGATGGTGACATAAATGGACAACCATTTACAAGGAATATAACCCCGTTACCAGAAATTGGTAGTATAAGTATTGTTGCCTATGCAACAACAAGTGCTGGGACCTTTTATGGAAAAACCCTAACTATTCCTCAACAAAAAGTACGTAGTCCTTTTACTGGAAAAATATGGATGACCTATAACTTAGGTGCAACAGCTTTAGCAAATGTTTCACAACCAAGGGGGGATACAGCTTCATACGGATATTTATATCAATGGGGTAGAAGATCAGATGGCCATCAGATTATACTACCATTAGTCAATCCTACTTATGATGTTAACGGAGTAGCTACTTCAGGAACTGCTTTTTCGTCACCTTCTATTACAACAAGAGCTTCAAGCTATACGAATACAAATTCCAGTTACATTTCTTACAATGGTGATTGGCTTTTATCACAAAATGATAATTTATGGCAAGGGATAAATGGATTAAATAATCCTTGTCCTGCAGGCTTTAGAGTTCCTACTTTAATTGAGTTTACGAATGAATCAGATAATTTATCTTCTCAAACTTCTACAGGACTTTTGAATTCTTTCTTAATGTTACCAATGGCCGGCCTAAGAAAATATACTGGTTCATTAGATATTGGACCAAATAGTTACTTTAATTACGATGTAGGAGCATATTGGACTAGCACAGTTTCGGGAACTTTCGCAAAAAAGTTTGGTTTTAGCTCAACAACAATAACTTCTAATGGCCCTGGAAGGGCATATGGTTATTCCGTTCGTTGTATTATGGGAGAACCTACTAGCGGTGGCACCTCTGTTATATCAAGTTTTGGCACTTCTAGTTCCACAGGGCAAATGGTTTCTGGCCAAGAAGTATCAGGTGTTACCCAAACCATCAATTTAAGTGCAACCATTGGCAGCTATGATATAGTTACAAACACTACAAACGGTATAACATTTGCAGGAAAGGGTACTTTTACAAGTACTGGTTCTAATCAAATAGTACTTACTGCATCAGGAACACCGTCAGAAGTTACACCTTCAGGTACTTATAATTCATTTACTTTAAATACTACTCCTAGTTATACCTTCACTAGATATGTAACAGGTTCTACCAATGGTAGTGCTGTAGTAGATTCTTATACTCCAATAAGTTCTTCTGGAACCATGTTTCAGTCACTTTCTTTTGATAATACAGCAGGTGTTACACAAACCATTTCCGCTAATGTTACCACGCCAGGAACTTATAATATAAAAGCGATAAATAATGGCGTTACTTTTATTGCAAGTGGAACATTTACAAATTCAGGAGCTCAAAATATAGTTCTTACTGGTACAGGAACCCCAACTGCGGCAGGTGACTATACTTTTACTTCAAATACAATTCCTTCCGCCATTTTTAGTAATACTACATTAACACCAGAACCTACTAGTGGAGGTACCGCTCAAATTACTTGGGCTAGTGTTTCTCAATCAGGACTTACTACTGCACAAACAACTGAAAATAATCGAAATATTGTAAGGCTAACAGAGGCTAGTACTTATAATCCTCCCTTTATACAATACATTGCAGTTAATGTAACTCGGATAGGCTCTTATAATATCCGAACAATTTCTAATCGTAATCTAGCAGAAGGACATACACTTCGTCTTGTTGGTTCTGGAACTTTTTCTACAACAGGAGTTCAAACAATTCCGCTTTATTATTATGGACAGGCGTTGAATAATAATGGCGGGAATCCACTTAATCACTACTTTAATCTTCCAAAATCTACAGATGTCTTTTATATAATAAGAAATTCTCAATAGAATGATAAGAAAAGGCATTAAATTTTAAATGTGAAAAATAATTCTACTTTATTACTTCTACTTTTTATCCTCGTAGTTTTTCAAACAACTGCACAAAATACGATTGCTGGAAATTTTCCATTGATCAAAGGACAAACCATCCGTTTGATGGGATACCAGGGAGCTGAGGTTTTTATTATTGATAGTGCGGTAGTTAATGCGCAAGGTGAATTTATTCTGCATTATTCCGATGTAAATCTCGGTATGGGCTATTTAGTTTCCTCTGAAGGTAATCCTTATATGGTGGTGTTAGAAAAAGGTAAAGTACAGATAACTACACCTGCTGATGCGTCAACTTTGGTTGTTAATAGTGGCGAACAGAATAAACTATTTGTTCAATATGCACTAGCCCATAGCAAAATAGAACAAGCGTTGAGCGCATGGATTTATTTAAAAAATTTGTATGAGTCAGATACTTTATTTAAAAATCAAGCTATATCAAAACTTACTATAACTAACGAAATAGACCGCCTAAATAAAGCAGACAACGATTATTTAAAAATCCTTCCCCCAAATAGTTTCATGAGCTGGTATTTGCCTGTTCGTAAATTAATAAGCGATGTACAAGCAGTTGCAAAGTATAAACATCAAGAAATACCCAGTACCACAAAGGCTTTCAGAGCTGTCAACTATGCTTATCCTCTACTTTATTCAAGTGGTTTATTTTCTGAGTTATTAGAAAGTCAGTTTTGGTTAATTCAAAATAGTGGATTGGATAAGGATGCAATGATTAAAGAAATGAACACTTCGGTTGATTTTATTTTAGCTAGTGTACATAAAAATGAAAAACTATACAACGATTTTACCAATTACCTTTTTCAGAATTTTGAAAAAAATAATTTGTTTGATGCATCAGCATATATAGCATTAAAAGCGTTGAATCAAAAAGAGGTTATTTTAAATAATTCTTTAGCTTTTAACTTAGAGTCTTATCGGAAAATGAAAGTAGGCAATACCGCGCCCAATATTAAATTTGATGGCGATGTTTATGTTTATAAGGAATTAGTAAACAATATCAAGCGCTTATCCGATATTAAATCAAAATACAAACTCGTTGTTTTTGGCGGTAGCTGGTGTCCACAATGTAAGTCTGAAACCATGCAGTTAATCATGCGCTATAATAAATGGAAGGCAAAAGACGTAGCAGTGGTCATGATTTCTTTAGATACAGATAAAAAAGCATTTAAAGATTTTGCTACAGAATTTCCATATACCATTGCCTGCGACTATAAAAAATGGGATACCCAAGCCGCTAAAGACTATTATGTGTCCAGTTCTCCAACTATTTTCTTGCTAGATAGCAATAATAAAATTATCCTAAGGCCTCCAACGGTTGCAAGTTTGGATAGTTGGCTGGATAGTAATGGTGGTAAATAAAAAAATAGTGAAGCAATTATTAAAAATAGGTTTGGTGCTGGTTTCGCTGTCTTCCTGCAAAAAAGATAAAAGTACAGAAGCTAATTTTTTGAATCTGATGTCTGTTAAATCAGCATCAACATATACAGTGGTAGTTGAACAAAATATCACATATTCCCAAGGGCTTAGGCATCAGACATTAAATAGTGCTTCTTATTCAATTGTAGATTTAAAATTAGATGTTTATAAACCTTTGGGTAATACTAAAAAACGGCCCGCTATATTATTAATTCATGGTGGATCATTTTTCGGCGGCGATAAAAGTGATGTTGACATTGTAAATCTTGCAAATCACTTTGCCTCAAGAGGTTGGGTAGCTTTTTCTATAAATTATAGATTACTAGCAGATAAAGGTACTGTACCTTCACAATGGGTTCAATATGCACAAAATAGTGTACCAACTGTTAACCAATCTCAATTTCTGGCTATGTATCCGGCCCATAGAGATGCAAAGGCTGCAATTAGATGGCTGATAGCAAATGCAAATAATTACAACATAGATACAAATTACATAACAGTGGGTGGAGGTTCGGCGGGTGCAATTATAGCCACTACGCTAGGAATAACAAATGCAACAGATTTTACAAACGAAATATCTTTAGATACTGACCCTACTTTGGCAACTACCAATTTAAACAAGACCTACACCATAAAAACGGTTTTAGATTTCTGGGGTAGCGGTGTCGCTGTAACTGAAACAAATAACATTTATAAATACCAACGTTTTGACCGCTCAGATGCTCCAATTATGATTGCTCATGGTACTGCAGATTCTACAGTAAAATATACGAGTGCAATTGAATTGCGGGATATCTACACATCAACAGGTGCTGCGTATAAATTATATCCACTTGTAAACCGTGGACACGAGCCATGGGATGCTATTGTAAATGGAAAAAAACTGGCAGAACTTTCATTTGATTTTATAGTGGAGCAACAGAAAATTATTGTAGAAAAATAATATGGTTTTGCCGTGTCTGCTGTAATGCTTCTGTTGCCTTTAATTATTTCGGATATTCTAGTTTGAGGCACATTAATATCCATGCAAAGCCTGTAAGCGGTAATGTTTAGCGGTTTTAAGAATTCTTTCTTTAAAACTTCTCCTGGGTGTATGTTTTGTATCTTTTTCATGGGATATTTCTAAAATTGGAGAAGTATACTAACGTTTTACGATACTTACGTTAAAGGTAAGTATTATGAATGTAAAATGCAGTTTAATTAAACTTGGCGATAAGTGGTCCTCGGCAAATACATAGAAATATGCTTGGGATATCACGGCAATTTTAATTCCAAATCTTAAAAATCTTCATTAGTTATATATAATTCAGATTTCATGATTTTTGACACCTATTTTTTGAATACAAGTCAGAAAAGGCATATTTTGACTTATGTTTTAATATTATCAAAACTTACAACAATTGCAAGTTTTGATAATTTATGACTAAATTAACTACATGTCAAAATACATTCTTACAACAGATTCTTTTACTCTAAACCTTAGTGGTGTTAAACATTTGAATGTTTTTAATTGGTTACTTGGCGGAATTGAAAATGAGCTGTAAAGTGTAAAGTTTTACTAGGACGACTCAGCTCTTCAATCAAGCTTGTTTATATGATGTTTGTGTAGGAGCCGTGGACTGTCGGCTTCACTTCGTTTCGCCGTCTTCCTCGGTTGAGGCCTTACCCAAAGCCGCGGGACTGCCAATGCTGCGCATTGTCTTCCTCGGTGGGCACCTTACCCAAAGCCTTTCAAACAAACACTTCGTGTTTGTTTGGCTTTTTTAACGCTCCCCAACTTACGAAAGCGAGCTTTCGACGTTGTGTCGCATTAAAAAAGCCTATCACTTTGTGATAGGCTTTGTAGCCAACATAGGAGCCAGTTTGGAAGAATTTGCTGGGGATATCAGGGCGATTTTAGATGCAAAGCTTAAGAACCACTAAAAGCAAAAACCGACCCGATTGGGTCGGTTTTCTATTATTTTCTAAAACTATTATTATTATAGAAAATAACACTTTGTAGCTTCCATAGGAGGCAGTTTGAAAGAATTAACTGAGGATGTCAGGGCGATTTTTAGACCTCACAATTAATAGCAAGTAATGAGGAGTCAATTTTCTTGAGGTAAGCTATCATTATCATGATTCATAACCCTGAGGTCCCGGGTTCAAATCCCGGTCTCGCTAAATGAAAATCAAGGACTTACGTTAAATCGTGGGTCCTTTTCTGTTTCTGAGTGAGGTTTGCGTGAGGAATTACGTGAGGTTAGTAACAAAATCTTCTTACTCAAATAGATTTTCACAACCAATGTTATTTCTGTTAATAATTGTAGAATTTTCTTTTTTATATTATTTCAATTTGTATGTTTGAGTCTGAAAAGTAATTTTCAAAATAAAAAGAGCTTGATAGCGCCAACTACCAAGCTCCACTGGTTCGGCCACCTTAATTTTTAGGCCCGTAACACCTACTTTGAATCAATGCACTCGGGGCAAAATATTAAAACTTTGCCTCGAGTTTTTTCTCCTGTTTCTTCGCTAACAATAGACTTAGTAGACCTAAAGGTCACCAAACCATATTGCTTACATCTGTAACAGGTTCCATAATATGACTTTGCCATATTACTCTATTTTATTTACCAACTATCCCTGTTGGCAAGGGCATTACACAATGTGTGCAATCATTTTATATAATTTTAATCTTTGACTTGAGACAAACATAATCCATAATCATTTGTTTTTTTTCCTGAAATATCAACATTAAGTGAATATTAAAAGTGAATTATATCAAACCCTATGTTGGTATTGTGTTACATGGATTTTCCGCAAATAATATTAATTTCCAAAGAAATATGTGGCACACTTTTTGCATAGTTTGTGTTTAAGCAAAATAATTAAATTAATAATAATGACAAATTTGTACATAATTGGGAATGGTTTTGATTTGGACTTAGGTTTGAAAACTAGTTACGCAGATTTCATTAAAAGTGATGAGTTTAAAGAGTTGATTAAACCATCAACAGATTGCTCTTTCGCAAAATATTTAAATGAGAAATATAGGGAGAATTATAAGTGGATGGATGTAGAAAATGAAATAAAAATATACATTAATAACATTTACAATAAAAATGGAGATACTTTCAAGCAAGAATTTAATCTCTTGAAAAAATCATTAAGGGAGTATTTGAATAAGATAATTTTAAATGCAAAAATTAGTTATAACTCAAATGCTGCACGCATATGCAATAAAATATTAACTGATTTGAAAAATAATATTGAAGTAAGAGTAGTTAATTTTAATTATACAAATACATTGCTATCCGTTGTTAAAAAAATTAATTTAGATAATGTAAGTGAGAAAGTAGAAACTGAAAACATTATTTACTTAAATCCGCATGGGGAAATCCAAAACGGAATAGTCTTTGGAATTGAAGATGGCGCATTGTTAGATAACAAGAAGGACTTTCTTTATTTAACAAAAGGGGCGGATCCAAATCATGTATATTCGGATTGGCATGAATCTTATTTTAAATCTAATGAAATTACAGTTTTTGGACATTCAATGGGAGATTCAGATTTTGATTCATTTGAACCATTGTTTAGTTATTTAGTAAGTTCTAGGGATTCTAAAAAGAAATTAAATTTATACTTTTTAGAAGAAGACAGCGATTTCTATAACATGAGATTAGACAAATATACTCAGGGCGGATTAACCGCCTTGAGTATAAACCATATTGTCAAACGTAATCCTGAATTCTAAACCTTCTTCCCAAACACCCTAACCTCCAACACAGCTTTTACAACGCTGGCGTGATTTTAGGGTCGATATAGTAAGTTTAATAACATTTCTGTCTGAGTTATTGGTAATAACTCCTGTATCAATTCCTGGCAGTTGATTTACCCATTATATATAGTTTCTCCAATTAGCTTTGCTAGCTTCTCATTTTTCAACTAGTTCGCTTATTGGGAGCTGGACAAACTTGTTCCTACAAAGAAGCGTAAGAAACTTGTTCTTTCGATTTTATTCATTTGCATAATGCTACTTCTCAGTTCCTGTAAACGAAATTCCTGTGCATCCTTGCTTAATAAGCTGATTGCGCAATGTTTCTGATACATAGAACATGCTAGGTGCATTTCGTAACTGAATGAAATCAGGGGTTATATCGGAAACAAAAGAAACAGAAGTAATACTTACTCTTTCTGGCATTTGAAAGGTGTGTGAACTTATCTCAAAATCTGCAATATTATTAATCTCCAGTTCTCGTATTTTGGTATTTCCCGCTCCACATAGCCATATCTCAGAAGTGCCAAAGTCAATTACTTCCATGTTAAATTGAAGTGGATTAAGCATCCAATACTCATATTCTTTGGACAAATAGTGAACTTTCATTTCAAGAAACTGGCATTGCCCTTCTTTAATATATTTTTCAAGAATGACTTTCAGCTTTGGACTCATGACAAGTCGCCAGGTTGCAGTTGTACTCAGTAGATCAGAGAGCTTAGCATCTGGATGTACAACAGGCTCCGGTAAAGCAACATTATTTAGGATGCCGGCTTTTTGCTGCCATAGATGTTGCGGGTGATCTATAGGGAGTGATTCTCGAGCCGTTTGTGATTGAGGGTATGTCATTCCAACCTCCTCTTTAGTCGTTGAATGACTTATTTGATAATATTTCATACTTATGGAATTACTATATTGTTTAAATTTACTCCAGGATTTTGTTGTATCCAATTTCTTATTTTTACAATTAGTGCTTCGATTTCAGTTCTTGCAAGCTCAGGCGTCAGTGTTTTGCCACTACTTGCGTAGTCAGAAATGATTGAGTTTAACTTTGCTTGAACAGCCGAATTATACGAAGTATGCACCATTCCTTCAATATGCACACTCTTTTCCAAAGCAATGCCATTCAGCAGTTCATTCATATGAAATGGATCTTTTCCATTTTTTTTTGCTGCAAGCTGAACAACATTATGTTCTGTGAATTCCCAAGGGATAATATGGTGAGCTTGTTTAGCATCACCTACTTTTAAACCAACTACTTTTCGCAACTGCCCACGTGTGCCGAACCATACTTTTTGATTAGAGAGGCGTGTAAATTTAAGCAATGATTTACCACCAGATGTATTAATTACTCTCCAGGAAAACTTACTACCTGCCGTCCACCAGCCCAAAAAAGGAGCTGCGGATGCGTAGCTTAATGCTGCCAAAGTTCCTTCGCCCTCTATCGAATAAATTACACCATTAAGTAGATCTGCCACTTCACCTGCGACTGGAAATAAACCGATTATATCCAGCCCAGTATGAACTATTTCCTTAGTTGACTCCCAATAAAGTCGAACTTTATTCCACTCAGGATGCTCAGCTTTCAGCATCGCAATTGTTGTTTTAAGTGCTATATTGTATTGTAGTATTGGAAATGGCCCAGGATAGGACGGCATATTGCTCGTTATTATACTTTCGTGTTGATAGTCTAATGTCTCGTCCAACTTATTCGCCATGCTCATTTCAATGGTGATAAGACTTGCGCTGATTATTTCTGCTGTGATTTCGTTTTGGTCTACCAAGCCCTCGAGAATCTCGACTGCAACGTATGGATTTGCAGAAAGCCATGATCTCTGTGCTTGAGTCAAAGAAATTTTAGTTTCCAGTGCGAGAACGGCCGGTGCTGTACCAGAACCACCACCGCTAAGATAGCTATCATTACCAGTGTCAATCCAATCTATTTCTGTACTTAAGCCTGTACCATCATCATCCCAATATTCGATGCAATCTTCAGTTATGCATAAGGAACATAAATCGCATTTTGGAACGCAACTAGTATAATTGCACAAGCGGTTTGTTGTCACACAGAACTGCATGAGAACAAGTGTATTTGGAGCGACAGTCTTAGCTTCTGTTAAGAGGCGCAATGGCATTTGTACATTTGTACGTAGTCCTTTATGTGCATAAGTGCTATTATTCTTTGTGCCCCTGGCAAAATCCGAAACAAGTATTTCCGGGAACTCAGTTATACCAAATGCTAGATTGTTTAACTTGGCATACACAATCGCTTGCGTATTGACCTGTCCTCCTTTAGCTGCAGCAGTTTTTATACTCATAGGCGTAATAAGGTTATATCTGAATTTGTTATTGACTTTTTCGCAAATAAGAATTGCGTTCGCGCGTTTATTGTCTTTCGTAAGTGGAATAAACCATTGCCGACGATTGTTTTTGTTTTCGGTATCATTTTTTCTAATATCGTATGTTGTTATCTGTATGACTTGGCTTTGGTTTTGTGGATTGCCAATTGCGACAGCTTTATCCCACAGAAGCTGTCCATTCTCTTTGAAAAAGGAGCGTGCTACAAAAATTGACGCTCTCGATTCTATGTCATCGGCAATCTCGAGTAATTCAGTATTTTGAATTTTTGTACGATCAATGAATGAATGTTTTTCTTTTTCGGCGTCTATCTGCTTTTTACAGGATGTAAGAGAAATCAAGAATACGCAAAAAAGCAATAGTATGCAGCGAGTTGTGTAGTTTACTTTGTTTACTGGGTTAGTCATAAATTTTATTTTGAAAATTAAAATAATCTTTTTTACAATTAAAGATGTAGTAGTTAACTTTTTTAGAAGGGTCGTATGTATGTTAAAATGAGATATTATCGTGGAAGTGCAACTTTTCATTTGAGAATAAAAGTATGTATACATATATAATTTTAAAAAAAATACATACCTGCTTCTTTTTCTCTTGATGATTTTCCACTTGTTTCAGATTTTGCAAATTCTTTAAATAATTCTTCATGTTTCTTTGGGTCTAAATCTTTATCATCATTAGCTTTAAGTATTATTAAATTAATGACATGAAAATTTGAGTTAGCCTTAATGCCTAATTTTATTGAAATTGCATGTTATGTTAGAAAATATATTCAGTATTTATACTTAATCTTACCCCTTCTTTCCATTCACCCTCACATTCATAGCAGCAACTTCATTAGTGGTCATGATGGTCAGATACGTAAATATGATTTTAATTATGACCAAGCTAACCGCTTAAAAGTAGCAGACTTTAACCAGTATACTGGGGGTGGATTTAATAAAAATGCAGGAGTTGACTATAGTATGACTATACCCAATTATGATGCTAATGGTAATATCCTACAAATGAATCAGATGGGTTTAAAACCTAATGCAAATACCTCTGTGCTTATAGATCAACTTAATTACACCTATTACTCAGGCTCTAATAAGCTTAAAGCTGTTACAGATGCAGTAAATGACAATAATAGTACACTTGGTGATTTTAAGTACAATACTGCCAGTAAAACTACTACCGATTACAATTATGACACTAATGGGAATATGACCCAAGACAATAATAAAGGAATAAGTACCATAACGTATAATTATCTAAATTTACCTCAGACAATTACAATGACAGGAAAAGGTACGATATCATACACTTACGATGCAGCTGGCAGCAAATTGCAAAAGAAAGTTGTAGATAATACAAATGGTACTACCACAACCACCCTTTATTTAAATGGAGTTGTTTATCAAAACGACGTACTCCAATTTATAGCACATGAAGAGGGTAGGCTTAGAATTAATAACACTAATAATGGCTACGTATATGATTATTTCTTAAAAGACCATTTAGGTAATACCAGAATGACAATAACGGATGATTACAGCATAGCAACCCACATAATTGATGCAACCAGTTATTATCCATTCGGGTTAAGTATGAAAGTGATTGGAAAGGAAGCTGCTGCTGGAGGATTGCAGAACAAGTTTAAGTACAATGGGAAGGAAGAACAAAGCAAAGAATTTAGTGGTGGTAGTGGCTTAGATTATTTGGATTACGGTGCAAGGAAGTATGATGCCCAGATTGGAAGATGGAATAATGTTGACCCGCTAGCAACCAAAAATAAATATGTCATTGAGTCTCTTGAGTTTAGGGGTTAATTTGTCTCTAAAGGGCTGGTTTGTTATTAAAAAACGAAGTTGCTGAGGCTCCAATACAATAGGAGGGATAGATTGGGTTTTAACTTTAAACTGGTAATGAAATGTGCCAATTTGAATACACTTTTCTTTTAACAAGTAGTTGAAAAAAGTTCTTAGCGTTTTAGCAATGTTACTTATATAATTATCTAAACATTTTTTCTTATAAAGCCATAGGGTTAAATTTTTGAAAAATCGTTTCCAATATAATTTTTCGGCGTAATTAATTTTTTGATTATATTTATTCAGAATAAGAATTCTAAAGGGTGTATTCTGGTGTTTTTCAAACGCAACTAATAGTTTGAGTACACTATTGTACTGGACTAATGTGCCTTTGGCAAGGGGTTTACCTGAAATACTTTGCCTTCATCCGCTTTTGGAATGTGATATAAAATTTTTGAATTGAGGGATAAGGAGTAACGATTTTTTGTCTGAATTCATCATGATTTGTGTTAAATGATTAATGATAACACAAAAGTCAGATTGTTGTAAGAAACTGATACAAGGTTAATCAAGCATCTGCTATAACACAATTGATTATTGTTTAAGTCATGTTTCTTTTTTTAAAAATTCAGTAATAATACTTAATCATTAAATCGTAATGTAGTTTAATATTGTACTAAGTAAAATATTAATGAAACTATTATTTATTCGCAGATTGACTTTTTCTTTTTACTAATAGTCAATAGGCAAAAGGAAAATAGCTTTTAGTTGGTATTGCTAAATATTATTAGTTCAATTCAAAATTTAATAACAAGATTAATTTTAAAAATGTAAATTTTTACTAGGTCCAGACATGCTTGTGTATTATTTAAAATCTATTATCTAATTTCTCAAAATAGCTATCAGCTATCCAATTTATCTTTTAATTATTTCATATGAAAAACACCAAAATAATATTATTCTCTATTATGCTCTGCATAATAGTTTGTTTTGCAAATGCCCAAGAGATTGCATCAGTTCATATTCAGTATAAATTGACGTATGTAATTGACACAACACAGCCCGAAAGTCCCGACATTGCTTATTTTTCTCTATTTCTTGGAAAGAATTCAAGCAAGTATGTCGATTATGTTGATCCAGCGAATAGCAATATGACATTTACAAAAATTTCGAATCAGCCACTATACAAATACATAGAGACCAACACAATGATTAGGGAAATACCAATGCCACAAATAAGGTATGCAATTACCGAATTAATTCCCGTAATAGAATGGTCTTTGGGAAAGGAACAAAAGAAAATACTTGGATATAAATGTCAGTCAGCTACAGGAACTTATCGGGGAAGGAATTATACTGCCTGGTTCACACCGCAACTTTCATATAAAAATGGGCCATGGAAGTTTGGTGGTTTGCCGGGTTTGATCTTAGAAATATATGATCAAAACAAAGAAATTATTTGGGAGGCACAATCGAATTCAATTGTCTTAGATGAAGGTGTGAAAACAATTCAGCCAAACAGAAATAGTATAAAAGTTTCTGAGGATGAATTCAAAAAATTAAATGATGCAATTTCTCGTGATGCAGGAGCTTTTCGTGGCAGTGTTTCTGATAGGCCACTTCCATCCGGCGTAACTGTAACTGTCGTACCAGTCAATGCTCCTAATGGTAGAAAGTATAGGAAGTTTAATAACCCAATTGAAAAAAAATAAAATCCATTTTTTTCTATAGAAAAACTTATGTTTAACTTTAAAGAAAAGATATTACTCAATTTTCCTCTTTTATTCTGTTTAAATACTCCCATATTTTCTCAGATTTCAATTAGTGGTAGGATTACAGACTCTATTGGTCTACCTATTAAAGCTATTTCAATAATATTAAAACAAAAAAGTGGACTCATTTTATCTTTTTCAAGTTCTGATTCTAATGGTAAATATCATTTAAAAGCTACAGCGCCATTAATACCGGATTCTATTTTTGTTGAATCTTCTATGGTAGGGTATGCCAATCAGATAAAGGCAGTTACATCGTATGTTGATACTATAAATTTTACACTTAACACTATTGATATTTTTTTACCACCCGTAATGGTAAAAAACGACTTAGCTCTTGTAAGGTCAAAAAAAGACACTATTGAATATAATGTCGATGGCTTCACTAGCACAAGAGATAGAGTTATAGGAGATGTTTTAAAAAAGATCCCCGGTATAGAGTTCTTAAATGATGGAAAAATACTTTTTCAAGGAAATCCGATTTCAAAAATATACTTGGATGGCGATGATCTTGTTTCAAGATCTTATAATCTAATTACCAATAATATACCTGTTGGTTTCATTTCAAAAATTCAACTACTTGAAAACTTTCAGGAAATAAAAGCAATTAACAAGATCGCTTTATCGAATCAACCAGCAATAAATTTAGTTCTGAGTGATAAGGCGAAAATTAAATTATCAGGTTATTCTGATATTGGCTTTGGTATGCCTAAACTTTATGATGGAAACGTACATTCGCAATTGTTTAAAAAAAATATTAAATTATTAAATTTTATAAAGTTTAATAATATAGGGAATGATTTGAAAAGCGATATTATATCACAAACTAAAGGTTATTTCGAAGAACCAAGTGCTGAACCTTTGTTTGGTCTATCAAAAGCAAATCCGCCACTTTCAAATAGTCGTGATCTATTTAACAATTCAAATATTCAGGTAATTAATGGCCTAAAGAAGGTTGGTTCGGAATCACAACTGACAGCTAATTTATTTCGACTAGAAAATCATTACACTCAGAAAAGTGGACTTAAGCGTTCTATCTTTCTTCCTAATGATACACTTCATTATTCTGAAAATAAAGTAACAAATACCTATGAAAAAGATTTTGTTGGGATTGTGAACTTTAAAACCAACAAGTCGAATTACTTTTTTAGTAATACACTTCAATTTGAATTTTCTCCGAATACAATTGATGTAAACATGACTTTGGTGCCAACAGATACATTATTACAGAGTTCATCAAACGGTGTAACTATATTTTCAAATGACATTCATGTAATTAAGGGAATTGGAAAACGTACAATGCTTGAAGGACGATCTTATATTTCGGTTAATAAAACACCTGTTACTTTTGAATCAAAGCCCGCACTCGTGCAATCTTTTTTCGGCTTTCCAACTACTTCTGTAATGGGTCTTTTGCAAAATGCGCAAACAGGATCATTGTTCCAGGAAAATTATATTTCAGTTGGCATATCTGGAAAATTAGTACAGAGTTATAAATTGGGTTTGGTTACTGAGCGTCAATCCCTAAATTCTAACCTTCAAAAAATTTTGCTCGACGGCTCAACAGAAAACATAAATGACAGCGTTAATAATAATACTACTTGGGAAAGAGCTAAGTTTTATTTTGAGCCAAAGGCCATATTTCGTTCAGAGCGGTTCCAGTCTGAAGCTGGAGTTTCTTTCCAAAATCAATCTATTTTATTAAGTGATAGAAACTTTAGTAATAATCATTATGGTTTTTATATCATTCCAAGGGTCAATGTTAAATTTAATACTGGAAAAGAAGATCATATTTTATTTAATACTTTTTATAATACTGAATTTGGTACTCTAAGGAGTGGCTACCGGAATTTTATCATGGTTGATTATAGATCTCTCTCTCGAAACCAGGGCTTGTTGGCAGAAACAGCAAAATTTTCTACTAGCATAGTCTATAATTATCGTAGAACACTCAAACTGTTATTCCTTTCAATCGGAGGGACGTATGCAAAGAATAGTCATAATTCTATTTCCAATTATTATTATTCCCCTTTTTCTATTACTTCCGAAAACATACAGGTTCCAAATAAAAATTTTCAATACACTTTATATGGTAGCGTAAGTAAATACTTATTTCCTCTGCGAACTACATTTTCACTCAATGCTTCTGTTTCGACAACTGAAGTAAAGCAATTTCAGAATGGGAAGTTTGTAGGGTTTTTAAATACGGGAAACGAGTTTCGTTGCAAATTAAACTCAAAAATTTCAGATAAACTTACCACATCTTATGACGGATCTTTTAGATTCTTTATAAATAAATTAGCACGAAGTAATGAGAATGAAATATTGCAAAGAGGGCAAATAATTAATCAAAAATTAGACATGGTTTACAGTTTGAGTGAATCTATTAACTGCCGATTAGGGGCGGAAAAATTTTCCACTACTCTTAACCATAAAGCTTGCAATGGCCTTACTTTTTTAGATGGAGACCTGACTTTTCGGTCAAAAAATGGTAAAATAGATTTTTCAATCATAGCAACGAATATTCTCAATGCAAATGATTATCAACCAATTTCGTTACAATCCAATGTTGTTGATCTATATAATTACAATATACGACCATCATCCATCTTATTAAAATTCACTTGTAACTTTTGAATAATTTAAAAGTAAAAAATGTTATTTTCTATTTCTATATTTTAAAATTCATCTTTTAACCTAAAAATAAAACAAATGAGAGCATTAAAAATTAGTTTTAAAACTAAATTGATGTCCGCAATTTTGCTGACAGTTCTTTTCTTAACATTAACCCCAAATTTTTCACCTGCACAAGATAATGATCTTGAAAATGGAGTTAGTGCTTGTTACACTTACTGCTATTGGTATAATCCTAATTACAATTGCATCATCACTTATTCAGATGGATTTGTGGTTACCTGCTACAACAGGCATCCTTGGATTGCAGGTTAGTATCCTATACAGTATTAATTAACATTCCTAACAATAATGCAAGTTGCTTCAAAGCAGCTTGCATTATTTAAGCTATGAAAATCAATAACATATTTTTATTTTTTTGTTCCTTTTTAATTTTTTTTTCTGCTTGTATTTTCGAAAATCATAAGATTAAACCATTGCTTATAAATGGGTTTAAAACACCTATTTATCTAAAAGGCAAATCTGTTAATTTGACTGAGGTAATCAGACCTACTTCCATTAAAGTTATGCCTGATTTCAACTTAATGATTGTCTTAGAATCTGGGGAATCTCCTTATCTCGCTCGTGCTTATACTTTAGATTCCTTCAAACTAATTACAAAATTCATAAAGCATAGTCAAGAAGATGGGTTGATAACTGTGTCGAATATCAATTATGAGTTACACTCGCGAGAGTTTGCAGTTACTGATCCAGTTAAACAAAGTCTTTATTTTTTTTCAATAGATTCCATTTTGAAAAATCGGGTAAATGCTAAGCCATTACGTAAAATTGATTTACGTTCCTCATTAAAAGTCAGTAATGAAAATATTAATCGGCCAGTATTGATTAATGATACTATTGTTGACTTGCGTTCTAATTGGACAACTCATCAATCGGGGATATTGAATTTCTATAATTCAAAAGGTGATTTACTTTCTAGCTATTCAAATTATCCAGACTTATCTGGGAAGTATTCAAATTTTGAACTCCAACAAATTTGTGCAAGTGGCTTGAGTGTGTCTGATGATAAAAAACACCTAATATTAGAGTATTATAATCTTGACATATTAGATTTGTATGATAACAAACTAAACTTGCTCTTTAGAGTACAAGGACCAGATAATTACGACCCACAATACATTAGAAAAAGTATAGGTGGGGAATCTATTTTACTTCCAAGTAAAAAAAGCTTTTTTGGTTACACTGGGTTAGCTAAAATGATTGATTCTACCTTGTTTGTTTTATACAACGGAGAGTCTCAGTCTACTGGAAATTACCACTCATCTACATTATTTAAATTAAATTCAAAGTTAGAATCTGTATCAAAATTTAATTTAAATTTTTCTATATTTTCATTTGACATAGATTGGTCAAATCGAAAAATTTATGGTCTTTCTCACAAACCTACTCCAAGCGTAATTACCTATAATTTTTAATTTATGAATATGAGATACTTGATTTACTTATTTGTCATATCATTTGTTATTTGTACTTCCTGTAAAAGAGAAAAAGTTCGCCTTATGCCTCGCCAAGTGTATGACAAACTTATTTCAACATGTCCTGGCACAGCAGGTAAGCAGTTGGAGATTTATTATATGGATGGCGATTGCTCAATGTGTATAGCTAAGGCGGTACTAATCGATAGCCTTGCAAAGAAGAAAGATGATGTTTCTGTAATTTTTGTGGTGCGGTCAGAAAATCAAATATTGACTAACTATTACTTTAGAGAAAACCGAGTCCAAGCATGTATTCTTCAAGAAAAGGATTCCATTCTGAACAAATCGAACATTCTATTTAACGAAGCGGTTTCCATTTCAAATAAACGTGTCATTTCTCCGTTAGTAATTCCTAAAAATAGTATAAATAAGCCTTAAATTTAAGTCAATTCTTATTCTGATATTTCTTGCGGTTTTTTTTAAATAGATTTTGGGGTATTCTATACATTTTCTTTTATGCCTTAAAAGCTAAGATTTGTTGGTTGCTAGTAATCTATAATGTTTTATTTAATTCGAATTTTGTTTTCTTAGGTGGTTTATTTGTTGATTATCATTTGACAATTTTAAATTAGAGTGATCATTGAAATAGTCTTCAGCTTATCAAAAATGCTAAGTATATGAAAATTGATATATTAATCTCTTTAACAGACACTTACATTTAGATACATTAAATTCTATCAGATTTTGGCATTATCCAAAAAAGAAATTAAAAGTTGAGTAAAAATGTAAATGAATTGAAATATAGAGGATGTTATATTAGAAATCACTTTACGTAAGACATATTTATTATAAATGAGGTTCGTTAAATATGCCCTATTGAATATCAATACTTTTTATATTAATTCTCTTGTTTTATTAGTAGTCGTTAAGTAAATTTACTGAACGACTACCCTTTATTAAGGATTAAATTTGGTTAAACTTAAAAATTATGAATAACAGAATTGATCTAGCTACTGCTAAAGACTTAACAAAACGTTACAGAGAAAACCTAGATTCGTTAGTTTCTAAAGACTATGCTGGTTCATTACCCAATGCCGAAACTTTTGATTCATCTGCTATACAAGCTATTTTAAACCAGCCTGGCTGTATAGAATTTCGTGCTTATTATGGTATGAAAGAAGATAAATCTGTATGTTTGATTTTTATTGGTGTGGATGCGCAAGGGAATGATATTATTAACTCTTTAAAGTCAAATGAAGAGGATGTAATAGTTGAATTAGGTAAGTCTTGTCCTCCTTATTGTCCTGATATATTATTATAAATTCATTCATGAGTTTAGGTAAATTATTAATTTTTGTAGATTTTTTTTCAATTCTACCAATTATAATTTACACTTCAAGAATAAAGAATATATCATCTGAATATTCTAACCTTTTTTATATTTTATTGGCTGGTCTAATCTCAGGTTGCTTTAGTTTATTTGATATGTCAGCATTTCATATTGGAATTATAAGATTGGTTTATATCTTCATTGAAATACAATTCTTTTTAATAATTTTTATTAAATGGATTGATACGACTCATAGAATTAAATTAAAATACTTTCATTTTTTATTTTTTTCTTTTTGGTTAATCGATGTTTATATAAAATTTCAAATCAATAATTCAAGTGTTGATGTAATGTATCTTGCTCAACTACTTATTCTGACATTTATTGGACTAAAATTTATAGCTACTAAATCAAAAGTTAAAGTAAGTCAAGTATTAACCATATTGCCATTAATAATCTATTCAATTTACTTTATAATTGTGAATTTATTAATGCATTGGTTATATAATAAAGAAACAAAGGATCTGTTTATGAATCTATACGGCATCATTAATCTAATTAATTTCTTATCTTACATTTCATATTCCTTGGCAATTTTATGGGCACCGAAGAAAGAAAAATATTTATAGCGTTTGGAATTGTATCGGCCTTTATTGGGCTGGTAATTTTGTTTTTCATTGTAAATCTTTTAAATCAACAGCGCAGATATAGGCAATTACAAAAAGAGAAGCTTAATTCAGAAATTAATGCTGCCGAAATGGAGCGTAACTTAATTGCCACCGAATTACATAATGACATTGGTCCTTATTTGTCGAGTGTTAAAATGCGATTAGATGTAATTGTAACCACTCAAAAAGAAGAATTAGATGCTTGTAAAGAAGCATTAGATAAATGTGTTCAACAGGTGAGGGGTATGGCAAAAGCCATGGCTCCTTTATCTATTTTTGAGATTCCTTTTCAGGACGCCTTAAAAAAATATATTCAAGAAGTTAATGTACACGGTACTTTAAAAGTAGAATTAGAAGAGTTTGATATAGTAAAATTAATACCGGATCACAACAATCAAATTTATAGAATTCTTCAAGAGATTATACACAACACCATCAAGCATGCTCAGGCATCAAGTTTACATATTGAAATCTCTAGAGAAGGGGATAAAATTTTATTAATTCGTACATCGGACAACGGCGTGGGCTATGATTTGGAGAAAGTACGAGCCGCGAACAAGTTAGGCATGGGTTTGTTGGGCATACAAAGTAGAATTGAATATTTAAATG
>Ga0114977_10000610_pt1 | contig 23730 bp, 20 predicted proteins | sample S_130805_MF_Meta_FD_87026 | JGI IMG/M metagenome (GOLD analysis project Ga0114977, IMG submission 87026) | Freshwater microbial communities from Lake Simoncouche, Canada to study carbon cycling - S_130805_MF_MetaG | ecosystem: Environmental > Aquatic > Freshwater > Lake | place: Lake...
CTATACATAATCATAAATAGCACTTAATTTATGATTATGTAAGAGTAAAGACACCTAATATAAACAAATAATATTATTATGGATAACATAAATCTCACCCATCTTAACCTTAGTAAAGCAGGGCTCGTCTTTGATTCACGCACTGGTGATAGTTATCAGCTTAATGAATCGGCAAGCCGTATTATCGCTCTTTTCCAAGGTAGTAAATCACCTGAGGAAGCTGCCAAAACAATATCTAATGAATTTAATATTTCATCTGAAGATGCATTAAACGATATAACAGACTTCCAGCTGCAACTCTCCATTATGGGGTTAGCAACTTGAAGCAAGATGTTGTTGGCATATCTGGTATAAATGCTACTGATAATCCGGGGCCTGGCTGCGCTGTTGCAAGAAGTCTTTCTAAAATAAGGCAACAGCCAAAAGTTGTAGGGTTAAGTTATGATGTCCATGACCCTGGAAACTATATGGATGATATTTTTTCCAACAGCTTCCTTATGCCATACCCAAGAAGTGGCTGGGAAAGCATGCAAACATCACTGCAATCAATTCAACAAAAAACTGGCCTAAATATTTTGATTCCATGCCTGGATGTTGAGTTGCCACTTATGATAAGGCACAAAGACCAACTTTCACAAATGGGTATAAAAACTCTTCTGCCATCTGAAAAACAATTTGAGTTAAGAAGCAAAGACCAACTGGTGGAACTTTCACCACAAATTGGATGCCTACACCCTAAAACAAAGGTGGTTTACAGCCTTGATGAAATGGTTGATGTGCTTAAAAACGATATAGAGCTACCAGCTGTTATTAAAGGGAAATATTACAAAGCCTACGTTGTATATAACCTTGAAACGGCAATATTAAAAGGATCCGAAATCGCCGGTGAATGGGGATTTCCATTGCTTGTGCAGGAAAAAATTGATGGCCAGGAAATCAATATGATTGGTCTTTCTAACCGTCAGGGTGAAGTTAAAGGGCGCGTATCAATTAAAAAGCAGCTAACAACACAACTTGGCAAAGTTTGGACAGCAGTTACAATTAGAGATGAGCGGCTTGATAAAATTTGTGATAATTTCGGCAAAGCAACTAATTGGAATGGCCCATTTGAACTTGAATGTATGACAAATCAGGATGGGGTATATTTGATTGAGATAAATCCAAGGTTTCCGGCATGGGTTTACTTTGCGACGTGCGTTGGTGTCAACCTTCCGGAAATGTTGCTGAAAATTATTGAATCAGATGATTGTCCTGCTCAGCTTGACTATCCTCTGGGGAAATATCTGGTACGTTATTCGGCAGAATTTATTACAGATCTTGATAAATTTCAGAATCTATTATCTTGTGGCAATCGGGAAGGAATATGAAAAAAGATTATACGAAACCAACTATATTAAGGGTTGGCAACCCTCTTTATGTTAAGCATGGAAGCTCCACTCAAAATTACCAGTTTGTGCGTGATTCAATTGAGGGCATAAAAATTGCCGACCTTGTAGCTGAATTCGGTTCACCTTTATTTGTTTTTTCGGAAGCAGTTTTAAGGCAAAAATACCGTGCGGCAAAAAAAGCAATTGATGCGGTTTATCCTAACGTACAATTTGGCTGGAGCTATAAAACCAATTATCTTAATTCAATTTGCAAAGTTTTTCATGAAGAAGGCGCATGCGCCGAGGTGGTTAGCGCGTTTGAATATGAAAAAGCCCGAGCGCTTGGGATTCCCGGACATGAAATTATCTACAACGGGCCTTATAAACCAATAGAATCGCTGGAACGTGCAGTGATTGATGGGGCTCAAATTCATGTAGATAATATGGATGAAATTGCCGATATAAATGAAATTGCTAAGCGATTAGATAAAAAAGTAAAAACAGGAGTAAGACTGAACCTTAATGCTGGTATATATCCAATTTGGTCACGCTTTGGGTTTAATCTGGAATGTGGGCAGGCAATGTCGGCAATAAAGCGTATCCACCAAAGCTCAAATCTTCAAATTGGAGGCATACACACCCATCTTGGCACATTTGTCCTGGATACAAAAGCCTATGGCCGCGCGGTTGAAAAGATCAGTGATTTTATAAAGGATGTAGAAAAATTTGTTGGATATAATATCGAATTCCTTGATTTAGGCGGTGGCTTTGCCAGCAAAAATCATTTGAAAGCAGTATATCAACCACCAGAAATTATTGTGCCATCGCCAGAGGCTTATGCAAAAGAAATTGAACAACCGCTAAAATGGTTGGCCCAGCGCAATCCGGCGCCTAAATTAATTATGGAACTTGGCCGCCACCTCGTTGATGAAGCTGGCTTCCTTATTACAACTGTTGTTGCCGAGAAACTACTCTCTGATGGTAGGCGTTCCTATGTTTTGGATGCCGGGGTAAACCTTCTATACACGGCAACATGGTATAAGTTCAAAATTGAACTAGAAAAGGAAAATAAAGGGATCGCAGAGCCTAGTATTTTATTTGGCCCATTATGTATGAATATTGACGTGGTAGATGAATCTATCATGCTCCCAAGGTTAAGTAGGTTCCAGCGTCTTATTTTATCACCGGTCGGGGCTTATAATGTAACGCAGTGGATGCAATTCATTCAATACCGGCCTGCCATTGTAATGATTGATGAGACTGGCAAAACAAGAGTTATTCGCCGCGCCGAAACATTGGAAGATCTCAATAGGATGGAGTCATGAACAGTTTATGCGTTATAAAATTACCTCACTAGGACAGATATTTTCATCATATGTTTCTGTTTTTATCCTCGGCTCTTCTTATTTTGGCATAGTTCTGGCACTGGTTACATGCCTGCATCCTAACATAGGAATTTCAGGAATTTTGGGACTTGGAATTACTGCTACACTCATTATTCTACTTAAAATTCCCTTACATTCTCCGCTTGCCAGGGCAACTATGCGAAATGGCATGCTGGCGGGTCTTTTAATTGGGGATTTATTTATTCTAACACCTTCAGTGATGCCATTTTTAGCACTTGCAGTGCTTTTTAGTTTAGTTATCACAGCCGCTCTGGATAGTATTTTCTCACATCACAAATTGCCAGTAATTTCTTTGCCTTTCTGCCTTTGTGCGCTCATAATTTTCATGATAAAATACAACTTATATAATGTTGCACATTTTGGAAATGCTACAATTAACTTCTCAGAACTTACGTTTGTGCAGTATATACCGCAACAACTTCTTCCGCTTTTGCGAGCAATAAGCTCCATTTTATGCATTCGCGATGCCAGCATCGGCCTGATTATACTTTGTATCATAACTATAATTTCACCGCTTACATCATTGTTTGTGGTAGCTGGTTTTTATATTGGGACTACTGCTGAATCATTCCTGCATTTTGTTACTTCAAATCCACTTCTATATAGTGAAGGGTATAATTATTCATTGATCTTCACGGCAATTGCCGGATTCTTGATGGTTCCATCCTATGTTTCAATTCTCATTGCCTGTATTGCAGCGGTAATAACTTCCGCAGTAATTGTTTCATTTGACTATATCTTACATCCCTTCTTCTTACCGATCCTATCCCTCCCTTTTAATTTTATGTTTCTAACGACACTACTTTCTTTGCGCACACTACGCCCCTTATGGCTTAGCAATTCATTGTGGAATACTCCCGAGCACACACTTGAAAATGCCAGCCTGTTATGGAGAAGGCACAGGCTCGGAGAAGTGGGTGTGTTTTTACCAACAGAAGGCCCTTGGAAAATCCAGCAAGGTTTTAGTGGAAATATAACCCATCGTGGCTTTTGGAAACATGCGCTAGATTTTGTAGCTGTTGATCAAAACGGCCAGATTTTCTATAATAAAGGCTTGGAATTAAATGATTACATATCGTTTGGCAAACCAATATTTTCTCCAATTGAAGGGCATGTGGTAGCTTGCTTGGGTTCCGAACCTGATAATTTAATAGGCCAGGTTACAAACAGTAAAAACTGGGGAAATTATGTTATAATAAAAAGTTATGATGGCATTTGCATAACACTTGCCCATTTTAAACAGGGTTCTGTTCTGGTAAAAATTGGCGACAAAGTACTGATTGGACAAAAAATTGGCGAATGTGGTAATTCAGGCTATTCACAAGAGCCACATCTACATCTTCAGGTACAACTTAGCCCTGAAATTGGCGCCACAACAATCCCATTCCATTTGATAAATTATTCGGTAAATCAACAAATTTATTTCCACCAAACTCCTCTTGTTAATGAGATAGTAGAAAATCTTAAGCTGAATAATGCAGTAAGAAAGGCACTGGATTTTAAAATCGGCGAGACAATGATTTTTAAATGTGATGGGCTTAAGCAAGAAACCTTAACTATAACTCATGAAATGGATATTGTAAGCGGTAGATTGTTTCTAACTGATGGGATATCACGTTTATATTTGGCAAAAGTTGGTGCACAATTTTATTTCTATGGATTGGAAGGAAAAAACTGGTCGCCTATTTGGGATTTATTTTGCTCAGCTCCCAAAATCCCGATGACCTATGGGAAAGAACTTACATATTCAGATGCCTTGCCACTACGAATGACACAATGGGCCGCTTCCCGCTTCCTATCTTATATAAAACTATTATTTAAACTACCTGTGAATAAATCGCGTGGAAAATATACAATTAACGAACAAGGACTCGAAATTAAAGGAACATGCTATAACCCTGGCCGTATATCAAATACTATCTTTAATATAGACCCAGCACTTGGCATTCAGGACTTTTCTGTAGGAACAAATAAATATACAAGGGTTGCGAATTAGCCAAAATATTTATCGGCAGAGAAATCCAAGCTATACAAAACATTTCGAAAAATATACCCTGGAATTTTCATGGCAACTTTTCTGCATTTCATGAATCTTTTCTAATATAAACTGAGTAATCCCAATTTATATCTGAGTATGTGTATGTACCAAGTATTTTATCATCAACCTTTTTTTCTTGAGTAAGAATTATCCTGTCATAAAATTCATAATTGTTAAATGCTTTGCGGAAAGAATCATATTGCATAAAATATTCTAATTGATGCGCCAGGCATTGTTTATTAGCTGTATTATTTTTTCTTGGGGGATCGTTATCAATAAATATAAGCTTGGGGTTATCTTTTGTAATTTGTTCTATTTCTAAATTCACAAAATATTTCTCAGCATCATCTGCTAATTTATATTTATAGTAATCCCGATTATCCTCATAACGCAATTTTGTATTTTGTGCCCCATATAAATAAGCCGTAGTCAGGATATTTTTATAAGAAGATTCATTATTATACATAAATAATGGAGGAAAAAAAAGATATGAAATCACCATAACTTTCTCACCTTCTAATTTACTGCCTAGTATAACTCTAGTTCTATCAAAAAGGCCTTTTGTCTCTTGCTCAACATACAAATTATTGAAAGAAATGCTGGCAAGCCATATAAAACTCATTGCTAACAATGATTTTTGATAATATGCAAATATTTGTTGATGCCTGCACCTCCATACATCCAAAGCAATTTTGATTAATAATAATCTATCAAAAAAATATATTACCGATATTTGGTCATCAGAGCCAAGATTCTCAGAGCCTGCAATAATACTAATTGCAATGCAGCCAGTATAAAATATTTTGTTATATTCGGATTTTGGCAACCTTGTGTAAACTGCTAATATAATTAAGATTAATAATCCGTTATTATAAAAAATCGAACTAATTAATTCTGCAAAGAAACTATCCCTAATACCATGATAAGAAACCGTAAGTATTGGCAGTACTTTAAAAATATACTCTGGCAGAAAAATCACCATCCATAGTACATTTAATATATTCACAACCAGAATTGCATAATTCATTGGCCTGAAAACGTTTCGGAAATTGCGGTTTTTAATGAATAAATATGTTTCCATTATAATAGGGAACAAAGCATAGTGAGGTTTCAGGCAAACCGCCAGGCCAGCAAAAGCACCAATAATTATACTTAATCTTAGTGTTAGTTTTTTATTATCTGCTTCCCAGAAAAAAGAGCAGAAATACGGCAAATTAAATGCCATGAACAGTAACGTCTTTGTACCAATTTCATTATGTGGGAAGGTCGGGAGAGGAAAAAAGAAACCGACAAACATTCCTATTATAAGCAGTTGGTATAACACTCCATCTTTATAAACAGAGGTTCTTTTTAGCATCAGGCTGCTTAAATAAATACTAGCAAGAGCAACGCTAGTGATAAATATGTAAAAAGATGGAAGTGGCGCAATGCCTGTAATTCTATGAAATAGAACCGGAATGGTAAAAATATAAAAATTAATTGGGAAGTTGGATTCGAAAAAGTCGGAGTAATATCTCTGCCCATCCAATATTTTCTCGGCAGTAAGGTAATAAAAAGCAGGATCTGTGCCTAGATACAACTTTGAACGTATCCACAGGCTTGCTACAACTATTGCAAAACCAACAATCCAGCATATGTTTTTATGATTTGCGAAATACGATGAAATATTATCATAAGAATCATCTACAAGGACGATGCATTTTTTCCTAAAATTTAATAATGTCTCATGCATTAGAGGTGTTTATATAATCTGTTTATAACTAAGGAATGTATAACAGAATAAGTGCCTTCACAATCATTTTTGCGATGAATTTATCATCCTGCTAACATAACGAGCCAGTGTATCTATTTCTAGATTGACCTTAATTCCAGGCCTTAATTCACCAAGCGTGGTATTTTGCAAGGTATGCGGGATGATATTCACTTTAAAATCATTTCCTGAAACATCGTTAACTGTTAATGATACGCCATCTAGTGTTACTGAGCCTTTTGCTGCGATAAACATAGCAAGGCTTGAAGGCGCGCTAAAAAGTAAAACCCAAGAAGCATCAACCGTCTTGATAGATTCTAGAACAGCAAGACCGTCCACATGACCAGAAACTATATGCCCACCCAGCTCATCACCAAGTTTCAAAGCGCGTTCAAGATTTATTTTAGTACCTACTTCCCAACTTCCCACATTTGTACACGATACTGTTTCTGCAGAAATATCTACAGTGAAAGCGTTCTTATCCTTACTAACAACGGTCAGACAAACCCCGCTGCAAGCAATGGATGCTCCTATTGCAACGCTCTCCATATCATAACCGGTTTTAATTTGCGCTCGCAAATCACCATTTTTCTGCATGGCAACTACTGTGCCAATATCTGTAATAATTCCTGTAAACATAATTTCAGATTTGTGGAGTTAAAAATTTAAATTATTGGAGTTATGATGTAAGAATAATATTCTGTTGAAACATAGAATTTACGCCTCAATTCCAATCATAAGCAAACATCATCTGACATCCTTTTAAGTCTTTATCTGGAGAAGTATTTGCATTATATTTTGAAGATGAGCCCGTGTTACTGTAACAACCTGTTGAGGCGTAGGCTGATCCATTATAACTACCCTCGCCAACAACAAGCCCTGTGTCGGGCACCCCATCATCCACTTTCTGATCTAGAAAATAAGCTTCTATTGGAGTTATCGCACCGCCACGTTTTGTAGAATCAGCGGAATATACCGAAAAAAGAGAGACATGGTTGTTAAAACTTAAAGAGCTACGAGTATAATCTGTGCCACTACAACACTTCATATAAAGCCCAGCCCCTACCCTGCCTTTTGCACCAAGCACATTGCCAGTTCTTGAAGGATTTGCAAGCACAAAACCACTCCCCCATGTTCCTGTAAAACCGTTGTAAGACCCATCAATCAACCCTGCAAGCGATAATTCTTGAATTGCGTAGAATGCCTCGTTACTGGTTTCTGATGCAATTTTACCATCGCCATTACCGTTGGCAGCGGCAGTAAGGCTATACCAATATGAATTGGCATTGGTTAAATCCCCCGGAACACCTTTATATAAAGACTGGAATTGACTGATTGATTCATTAAATTTTTGCACTTCAGAGAGCAACGCTTTCGACTCTGTACTTGCTACAAGGTTAGTCCCAACAAGTATTGCAGAAATAAGCAGCACAATTATCGATAACGCTATAGATAATTCAACAAGTGTGTATCCAGACTGATTTTTATAATATATTTGCATTATTAATTTTGTAGTTGAAGATTAATGATTTATAATTACCGTTGGTTTTTCATAGCGCACTTATTCCCATGGAACCATTATAAACTACAAAAATGGAATGATAAACTATAAATGATTCCTGTATTTAAAAATATTGGCTTAATTGGTTTAGGACTTATTGGAGGCTCTCTGGCCAGGGTTATCAAAAAGAATGGCCTTGCCCAAAAGATTACTGGATACACAAAATCACCTGAATCTTCTAACAGGGCATTAGAGCTGGGAATTATTGATTCAATTTCTAAATCAAATTTTCAACTAGCAACACATTGCGATTTAATCATAATTTCTACACCACTTTCAACTTATGATAATATATTTCAGGAAATAGCGCCTGCTATTACAGGGCGCACATGTATCATTACTGATGTTGGCTCAATCAAATTACCGGCAATTTCATTAGCGAAGAAATATTTTACAGAGCAGAACTTGCGGTATTTTGTGTCTGCGCATCCAATTGCCGGCACAGAGAAAACCGGAGTTGAATCTGGCTTTGCTGAACTATTCGAAGAAAAAAAACTTATCCTGACCCCACATGAGAAAACATCACAAAATGCAATTGCAATTGTTAGTCAATTCTGGGAAGATTGTGGTAGCAATATACGCATCCTTGAAGCGGGAGCGCATGATAAGATTTATGCAGAAGTTTCACATTTGCCTCAATTTCTGGCATATTGCTATGCCACTCTTTTGCTAGAAAACAAAGAAATCTTACCTAGTAGTGCAACATTAAGTAACAATAAAAATTTTCAGCAGTTTAGCCGCATATGTTCTTCTGACCCAACAATTTGGTATGACATATTTTCGATGAATATAGGCTATCTTGCATCATCGCTTAATAATTTTACCATCACCATGCTGGATGCTATAAGTAGTATCATAACAGAGACCTCGGGGACACATAGTGATAGGAATGTAGTAGTAGCGAACTCCCTATTGCATGAAGTGCCTACCTTAATTTCTGCTGCACTTGTCAAGTGCAGCCCTGATGCCCCAACTTATGCTGGCAGTGGGTTTAAGGATTTCTCCTCATTTCATGCAAATCTTTCTAACCCATCTGACAAATCAATTGCATTACTCGCAGAGCTACTATCAAAAGCTCAGGAACTTTTGAATCTTATTAAAGTTGGCGACGATAACAAATCTATGGCATTTATGCAAAAAGCCGCAAGCTGGAATAAAATCTAGTCAGTTGACTTCGAAACCACAACCAGCGCAGGGCGCAATAACCTGTCCTTCAATATATAACCCGATTGCAACACTTGCAAAACTGTGCCCGCAGCAACACTAACATCTGTAACTTGTGAAATCGCCTGGTGCAGGTTTGGGTCGAAGGCCTCATTTACAGGCTCAATGCGCTTTATACCACCCCTCTCAAATACATTTATCATTTCACGTTTAGTGATTTCTATGCCTTCCTTAATTGCTTTCAGCTTAGGGTCCGCAGCCGAATCCGCATCAGAAATTGTATCAGAAGCGCGGAATAAATTATCCAATACGCCTAATAAATCTTTAGAAAAGGACTGTATGCCGAAACTTTTTGCATTCTGGATATCAATATCAGCGCGTCTGCGGGTGTTTTGCGCTTCAGCCATCGCCCTTAGAACCTTATCGTTCAAATCATCGATAATTGCCTTATAATCAACATCTTGTTCTGATTGTATCTCAGGATTATTCTCCGCAGGCACTTCAGACTGTGCTTTCTGAGATTGTTCGTTTTCCTGCACTTGCTTTGCGTTCTCTGGCATGTTTATTTTCCGATTTAATTAGACTTTTTAGCGTATCACTATATTTATATCGTGTATGCGGAATTTCAAGTAGTATAGAAAAAAATATTAAGGATAAAAAATGCGCCCTTCAAAAAGACAAGCCGATGAAATCAGAAATGTTACAATTGATACAAATTACATAAAAAGCGCCGATGGCTCATGCCTTATCAAGTTTGGTGATACACACGTTATTTGCACGGCTTCAATTGATGAAAACCTGCCACGCTTCCAAAAGGGCAAAGGCAAAGGCTGGGTGACAGCGGAATATGGCATGCTACCCGCCTCAACCAATAACCGCATGAACCGCGAGGCCGCACAAGGAAAACAAGGCGGAAGAACCGTTGAGATTCAGAGGCTTATTGGCCGTTCATTGCGCTCTGTGATGGATTTTCAAGCGCTTGGTGAGAGGCAAATTATAGTTGATTGCGATGTAATAAGTGCTGATGGCGGCACCCGCACCGCTTCAATCACAGGAGGATATGTTGCGCTTTACCTGGCTTGTACCAAATTACTCGACAAAGGCAAAATCCGCAAAATGCCAATCAAAGATAACGTAGCCGCCATTTCATGCGGCATTTACCGTGGCACAGCGGTTTCTGACCTTGATTACGCAGAAGATAGCAACGCCGAGGTTGACGCAAATTTTGTGATGACAGGAGACGGCCGCATTATTGAAATACAGGGAACCGCAGAGCAAGAACCATTTTCTGAAGATGCTCTACTGCAAATGCTTGGCCTTGCCAAAACCAGTATTCGCCAGTTAGTGGAAATGCAAAGGGCGGCATTGGGGTTATAATATGCCTAGAAAATTCAACGAAAAGAAACTCCTAGTGGCCAGTGGCAATGCAGGCAAAGTTCGAGAGATAACCGAGCTACTAAAGCCATTTGATATTGAGGTTTTATCTGCAAAAGATTTCAACCTTCCTGAGCCTGAAGAAACTGGCAAAACTTTTATTGACAATGCCGAGATAAAAGCCCGATATTATGGCGCAGCAACAGGTTTGCCTGCACTTGCCGACGATTCCGGCTTATGTGTTGCAGCGCTAAATGGTCAGCCAGGAATTTATTCGGCACGGTGGGCAGGTGAAAGTAAAGATTTTTCTGTAGCAATGCAGCGTATCGAGCTTGAGATAGGCGATAACCCAAATAAGGATGCCTATTTTGCCTGCGCCCTTTCTCTATATTGGCCAGATGATGGGCATATTGAGAGTGCCCAGGGCACTATCCATGGCACATTAACTTTTCCTCCACGGGGCAAACTTGGCTTTGGCTATGACCCCATTTTTATTGCAACAGGAAGCAGCGAAACATTCGCTGAAATTCCGCCAGAGGAAAAACATAAAATCAGCCATAGAGCAAATGCGTTCAAAAAATTATTGGCGCAATGTTTTGAATAAATTCAATAACTTTCAGTTATTAGTTGCCTGAAATATTAATTTCTGATAACTAAATATACTATATAATGCACAAATTAGTAACTAAATGTGGAATCATCTTGCAGATCTTGATTACAACCCGGTAAAACTCAGGAGCGAGTTTCTTCTATACCACGCATCAACCATTCTTACACTACGCCCTAAATTGGATCTCAACGCAATCAAAGATGAATATAGCCTGCTGGAACAAGCATTTGAAAATGGCAGTGGCGTTGTGTTTGGTGAAGAACATTTTGATAATGTTAGTGCTGGATATCTTATTGATAATATGGAATATCTTGCCAGCCTTGGTGTTGATACATTATTTTTTGAAGGACTATTTTTTGGCTTGGAACGGGGAGTTGATGGCAAACGTGAAATAAGGGAAAGCGTCCATCCCGAATATTCCCGCCTGATTGATACCGCACAGAAGAATGGCCTTAAAATAATAGGCATTGATAGCAAAGGCTGTAAACGTGGTGATGGCATTACACGTGATATTTTTATGAATGCACATGCCGCAGCTATAATAAATGGCACAGAAAAGAAAAAATGGATTGCCCTAACAGGCATGATGCACCTTAGCAGCGGATATTTCATAGATAGCGTAACGCTAAAAAAACACAAAGTACACGGACTTGCTGATTTAACAGGCGCTACAAGCCTTATACTACATGCTATTGAAAATCATGAACATAAATACATTAAACACAACACCCCTTTTCTGGCATGGCCAGCGAAACGCATCACACCTGATTTTATTGTTGGGATATATTCCTACAAACATGTGATGGATGGCTTTAGAGGTAAAAGAATTATAAATCCGGTTGAGGAGCTATACCAGTTTGTTAAGCATGATGGCTGGGAAATCGCCCACTATGATATCGATACTTATGCTAAGTTTTGCTTGAAGGCAGGGTATATACGTGGAGCAGTCTTCTCCTTTGCGAATAATAATGTTACTACTGACAATCTACTGATACTTAAAAAAAACCTCGAAGCATCTTATGGCTCTTTTTCTGATGAAATAACATCTTGGTTTAATGTTACGATAGATCATAATGAATTGATTTTCCTATGTAATTTTGAAAGCATAGAGTATGCTGCCGAATCAGCGAAAGAATCTCTGCTTAAAAAAGAGTTGCTTGCAGAACCTAACACATTATGACTCCCAATCTTGCCATTTACGTTCACTGGCCTTTTTGCAAATCAAAATGCCCATATTGTGATTTTAATTCCCATGTCTCAGCAAGTATAGACCATGAAGAATGGCGCAAATCTTACCAGAGAGAGATTAATTATTTTGCAGATTATATAAAGCAACATAATATCAGCAGCATATTCTTCGGTGGCGGCACTCCAACCCTTATGGAACCACAAACAACAGCAGGAATTATAAGTCATTTACAATCTATTACGACTTTCACGCAAGACATTGAGATAACGTTAGAGGGCAACCCAACTTCTATAGAAGCTGCAAAATTAGAAGCGTTCAAGCAAGCTGGGGTAAACAGGGTTTCACTTGGGGTACAGTCACTAAAATCAGAAGATTTAAAATTCCTAGGGCGCGAGCATAGCGCAAACGAAGCAAAACGTGCAGTTGATGCTGCACGTAATACATTTGATAATTACTCGTTTGATCTAATCTACGCCCGCCCAGATCAATCACTAAAGGATTGGGAAAATGAGTTGCTAGATGCACTAGAAATGGCAGGCAATCATCTTTCACTTTATCAGTTAACCATAGAGAAAGGAACTCGCTTTTTCAGTGACTATAGCAAAGGCGTATTTAAAATCCCTGATGAAGATTTGGCGGCGGATTTTTATCTCCTCACAAGAGAAATTATGGAAGCGCATGGTATGCCCGCTTATGAAATTTCTAACCATGCAAAGCAGGGTTTTGAATCTCGCCATAATATGAGTTATTGGCGTTATGATGATTATCTTGGTATTGGCCCAGGTGCACACGGAAGGATTACAAAAAATGGACAAAAACATGCTCTAATGATGTCCAGCCAGCCGGAGATCTGGCTTCGCGCCGTTGCAGAAAAAGGGAATGCTCTCCAAATAAACAACCCTCTCAAAGTGGATGAGGTTGTTGATGAAATTATTATGATGGGCTTGCGTGTTCGTGAAGGTATAAGCCGCAAAAGATTCAAACTAATTACAGGACATGATATAGAGGATAAAATTTCAACATCAGCCCTGAATAAACTCATTCAAAACCAGCTTGTTATGATTGATGATGATACCTTAAAATGCACAGACTCGGGAATGTTGTTAGTTAATTATATTGCATCTGAATTATTGTCTTAAATATTAGGTATTATTGCTTCTTATCCTGTTGCTCCATTGCTGCCTTTGCAATTTCGGCAGCTGCATCGCACTCTTCACTCCTGATGCTTTCATCCAAATAGTACCATGAATCATCCATAAGTAGTTTACATTTTCCATTTAAAACTTCTTTTACCTTGCTAAGGTCTCCCTTTAGTTTGTTGATGTGCTTAACTAACAACTCCTCACTATATATCTTAGGTTTTTTACTTTCATAAATCTTAAGGGCATTTTCTGCCGCCTGGCATTTGATATTAAAATTCAACATTGATGATTTACACCATTTGATCTGGAATTTTGCCGCAAGGGCATGACCGTTGTAATAAGCCTGATACTCAATACGTTTATTTTCTTCAATTATTCTTTCATTCACTACTGAAATTGAAAATTCGCACTCGGAAATATCAGCAACTACTCCACTTTTGCATTTTGTAGAAGTTTTTTCTGCTTCCTCCATGTTATTTATGAAATAGGTACGGTCTTTTATCAATTTATTTTGTTTTGCATGTTGTTTCTCCTGACTTAAAAGTAGGTTACGGTTTTTTATAGCAAGAGCCGTGTTACATTCTTGGTCCTCTAAATCTGGGTCTAATTTATACCAACTATCAGAAAAAACATCCCTGCATCGCCCACTTAGCATCCTCTCAATTTCAGCAGGATTTTTTGTAAGTCTTTTCTGCAATTCGCCATATGCCTTAGATTTCTCTACTTTATTTTTTTCATCTTCATCTTTTTGTTGCAACAATATTGCTAAAAGCGATGTTGTGGCAGCTATGCATTCGGAATTATTCTTAAGCCCATTTTTTGCATCTTTAATACAAATGGTTGCAACTTCTTCAGCATCTGATTGGTTGGACTGGAAATGTTTTTTGTAATTTTCAAATTTTGACTGCTCTTTAACAGGCAAGGCTTTCTCGGCAGCTTTTTGTTCTATTACAGCCTCTTGCAGTTCTTTTATTAAGCTTTCGCGTATCCTAACCGCATCTTCTTCAGAGATTACTTCTGCTGCGGCCTCGCATTCTTCTTGATTTTCAAGGCAGCCATCTGCAATTTTCTTTCTTGCGCTTGCAATGTTACTCCTAAATGTTTCTTTATATCCTTCCTTCTTTTTAAGGTTTCTACGCATCTGGAAATACTCACCACTAATTTCCAGAGCAGCCCTGCATTTTAGCTCATCATTGCTTGATATATCAATTTTTTCTCCACAATCTCTTGAGGTTCTTTTTGCCTCGTTAATATTTTTAGAAAAATATTGCCTATACTTAGCTCTCATCTCCTTTTCATTTTCCTGCTCTTTTACAACACTCTCTGCCGCAGTACATTCCTGGGAGCTTAATCCAAGCTTAGTATTTTTACAATTTGTTATATAATCAACTGCTTCGGAAATATTTTTTCTAAAATATTCCTTACCTTTAGCAGATTGATCTTTCTGGATTACTTCCCTGCCCCCTAAAATTTCTTTAACAATTAGCGCCGCTTCACATTCTTTATTTTTAAGCGATGGGTCAAACTTATACCAAGGATTTTGTAACAAAGATTTGCACCTGCCATTTAAGATTTCCTCAATTTGCCCAGGATTCTTTTTAAAATTATCAATATATTTTTCATTACGGTCCATTTTCGCGAGAACTTCCTGCTGCTCAAGTTGTAGTTTCTTAAGCATAGCCTCGGCGCCTGCACGACACTCTGCCTTATTTTGCCTGACTTTAGCCTTATCCTCCATACACCCGATAAACAATTCTTCGGACTTACCTGGGGAATTTATAAAGTTCTTAGTATAAATAGCATAGCGTAGCTTTTCGTCTTTCGAGTAGCTCTTTTCATCCGGTAAGTTTTTTAGGAACTTTTCTACAGCAGTAACGAGTGCCTGCCGTGATTTAATATCTATATTTTCAGCGGAAACTTTTGCAGCCGCTTCACATTCAGGATCTTTAAATGTTTCTGCCATTCGGCTTGAGGCCGATAGATAATCATGGCAGCGGTTCTGCACAATTTTGTTAGCTTCATCTATATTCTGGCGGAAGTAATCTTCATCCTTCTGCGCAAATGCGAGTAGGAAAAAAGCATATAATAATAAAGTAAATCGGGACATGCGCATCAAATCCCCACTAAAGTAAGCCTGAATGAAAGTAATAACTTGTTTACTTTAATAACAATCAATGGAAGAAATAGCCTCCATTTGCACAGCTTCTAACACTTCTTTAACATGGCCAACTACTTTTACTTTACGCCATATCTGCTTAATTTTTCTATCACCACCAATTAAAAAAGTTGCGCGCTCTATCCCCATGTATTTCTTACCGTACATATTTTTTTCCACCCACACGCCATACTCTTTTGCCGCTATTGTATCCTCGTCTGAAATAAGTACAAATGGTAGTTTATACTTCCTTTTGAAATCTTCATGCTTATCAATAGTATCTTTAGAAACACCAACCACCACAGATGTCTGCTTTACAAACTCATTATGATGATCCCGAAAATCCTTTGCTTCCTGAGTGCAGCCTGGAGTATCATCTTTAGGATAAAAATAAAGCACCACAATTTTACCCTTTAGGTCCTTAAGAGAAACTGTATCTCCTTTATCATCGGGAAGTATAAAATCTGGTGCCTCATCTCCTACACTTAGTATATTCATAATAACTTCTCTTAGTTCTGTTTCTAAAATAATTTTGGAAAACATTAAAACACGTTATAAGATTTTAATCTAGTAGCATTTTAAAATGATATTATTATAATCACCGCAAATTTGTCATTAGATTGTACCTTATTATTGTTTTTTAATGTTAAAAAGAAGCGTAAAACTCACTATAGAAATAACTTCAATCCTCAGCATAATAACTATGCTTTCGATTGCTGGGTTGTTTATATGGGTTCTACTTGCCCCAAGGACAGTTTTCTTTATAAATCCATATCTAGAAAAAGAGCTTAGTGGGATAAATGCAAAGTTCAAGGTGAAAATAGACGGCAGCATTATAAAGTGGGATAGCCATCAACATACTGTTGGTATCTATGCAAATAATGTAAGAGTTTTTAATGAAACCAACGATACAGTTGCCATCCTTCCTCAACTTTCTTTCGGTTTTAGTCTGCTACGTCTTTTAAGCGGACACATCCTCTCCTCAGACCTTATTCTTAACCAGCCTAGCATTTATCTTAAAACTTCCAGTAATATATCGTACGTTACCCCAGAAAGCAAAATGCCTTTAGATGGAGCAGTATTTAATGCCCTGCACTCAACCCTCACAAGTAGCGAGTATAGCTTTAAAATACGTAGCATAAGGCTAAATGATGCAAAAATATTCATCAGTACCAGTGATATGGATATGATGTGGCAAGTTAATGATGGCTACGCAAAACTTGAAAGGTCGAATGGTAAAAACAGGATTAAATCCGAATTTAGAATCAATTTTGGTACAGATAGCACTTATTTCCAGATTATATCAGAAAACACTAAGGATAAATCCATTACCACCGATATCACTTTTAAAGATCTGCCAAGCTATACTCTTGGCGACATGTTCCCAGATTATCACATTGAGCAAAAAATGAAGATGTCTTTTTCAGGCCGCGGTAAGCTTATTTTTTCTAATGAAGGCGCTTTATCCGGTGCAAATCTTCATTTAACTTCTGGCGGAGGAATAGTAACATTACCTGAGTTTTTCAAGTATAGTCTTGATATAGGTTCTTTATCAATCGATGCAAGACTATATGACAATCTTACCCGCCTTGCGATCGACAATATGGAATTGGATTTAAACGGCCCCTTTCTTAAAGTTGCAGGAGGTGTTAATAATATAGGAAAATGGCCTGATTTAATCCCATCAATTGACATTAATACCGAATTTTCTGACCTCGAGGCAAGTGATCTTGATATTTATTGGCCGTTACAATTAGGTATAGTAGCTAGGGAATGGGTTACCACAAACATAAAAAGTGGTACAATACCAAGCGCAAAAGGGAAATTTAGATTTTCTTCCGATGATATAAAAAATATTATCGAGCATCACAACTCGGTTGAGAAATCTAACACTCCGCCAATTCCAGATAGTGCAATAGACGCTACCATTAACATTGAAAATGCAAATTTAACATATATGCCAAAATACCCTGAGGTTGAGGATGTTGACGGCACTGTAAAATTTACCGGGCACTCCATGGATGCGAGTTTGGATAATGCAAGAACCCTGAACACTAATATAAGTAACGCACATGTAAAGTTCGATAATTTATGGGCAAATACTCTAAGAATTGGTATCGATGGTGATGTTTCTGGTGATGCGCAGGATTTAATCCACTTCTTAAAATTAAGTTATAATGAGCAGCCTGAAAATAAAACTATGATAAGTATTTATAACATAAATGGTCATGCTGCGGGGCATGTTAACCTTGCTATACCCATCACCCCTACCATTAAATATGATGATGTTGATATAAGGATATCATCACAGCTTAATAATTCACTTCTCAAAGGAATTGTAAACGACAAGGACATAACCACTACCAACCTACTGTTTACACTAGATAAATATGACATCTCCGCTAAAGGTGATGTTACCATAAATAATATTCCCGCAACGATTGATCTGCATAAAAACCTATCGAACCAACTAAATGATGAAATGGCCTTAAAACTTAAGGGTAACTTTTCCCCCGCAGATATAAAGGAATTAGCTTTGGCTCAAATCCCTTATATTTCCGGTAAAATAGGACTAGATGCAGATATCAATATTAAAAATGATTCCACCACAATTTCCGGTGTGGCCGACCTAACTCAAAGCAACGTTCAAATTGATAATATAGGATTTGAAAAGCCTTCTGGAAAAAAAGCTACGGCTGCATTTAATATCCTTAAATTTAGCAGCGAACTGTTAGATATAAAAGAATTTAAATTAAGTGGTGACGGTTTTTCCATAAATGGTAATGCTAAACTTTCACCTGATTTAACTGGAATTTCAGAACTCTCTCTAAGCAACGCAAAATTTAGCACTAGCGATTTTACAGCTAATTATAAATCATCAGCAACTGGTAATAACTTAACAATAACCGGCCAAAGTCTTGATCTTTCAAAAGCAAAAATAAGTGAATTCTTTCGGCAAGACCCAGGAAGCATCAAGAAATCCCTATCGATGAATATAACAGTTAATAATCTATATATGAAGAATGGCGAGGTTCTTAGCAACCTTGTAAGCGATTTGCGTTGCGGCATACAAATATGCTCAAAGGGAAGTCTAACGGCAAAAATCAGACAGGATAATTTTTTTAAAGTGAGTCTTAAAAATATTGGTGACCGTAATACCCTCATACTCCAGTCTGATAACGCTGGAGCTGTTATAAATGCATTTAATATCTCGAAAAACATTAATGGAGGAAATTTGTATATTGATTCCTCACTTGCTATAAACAACAATGTCACAGTAACGCAAGGATTAATAAAAATCACCGATTTTACAGCCGTTAGAACACCACTACTTGGAAAAATCTTAACACTCGCCTCATTCCGTGGCTTCGAGGATTTGCTTAACAATGAAGGCATAAGTTTTAAGAAATTTGAAGCACCTTTTGTTATGAAAGGTGGAATTATAACAGTTACAAAGGCCAAAAGCTCTGGGGCCTCAATTGGCATAACTGCCGACGGAACAGTAGATACAATGCGAGATGATGTTGATTTAAAAGGCGTTATAGTTCCAGCCTACGCAGTGAATAATATCATAGGACAGATACCATTTGTTGGAAAAATAATTATTGGAAAAGAAAACGAGGGCATAATTGCTACAAAATACTCGCTGAGGGGATCATATGACGATGCAAAAGTCAGCGTAAATCCACTCTCAATTCTCGCACCAGGATTTGTAAGAAATATTTTTGATATTTTTGACTAACATCATAGACACATTAACGTTACTAAGTCATTAGTTATGATAACAATTCGTTACAAGTTTGCAAAATAAATAAAAAAAACATTGATTATAACCCCCATTCATTGTTTAAATGTGCCGGTTAAAATTTTTGATAATAGATTTTTTAATTTAAAGTTTTTACATTTAACCATTTCGAGGTGTCTAAAAGATGGGAAGCGTTGCTTATTCTGAGTGGAAATTTTTGGGACTTAACCTTTGGCAACAAGTTTTACTTGGAATGGTTTTAGGCGTTATAGCTGGTTTACTTCTTGGGCCTAATGCGGCAAGCCTAAAAGTACTGGGTGTAATTTTCTTCAAATTAATTAAGATGGTAGTAGCGCCGCTAATATTTTTTGCGCTTATTGCCGGAATCACCAGCCTGACAGAAGCTCATCATTTTAAGAAGATAGTCTTAAAAGGTGTAGCTGGGTATTTGATGACAGCTATGATTGCAGTGTCACTTGGTTTATTTCTAGCTACAATTTTCCATCCGGGTATTGGCGTTGCCCCTCCAACAACTTCTTCAGATTCGAGCATAAGCCCTACCCCCTCTACTGGCACTCCGCCATCGATTGGTGATTTCCTAATGGATTTAATACCACACAATATTGTTAGCGCTATAGCTAATGATATGTATTTGCAAATTGTGGTTTTTGCAATTTTCACAGGCATTGTGATGAATAATATTCGTGGAAACACAACTCAGATTAAGGAAATCAATGCAGAACTTTGCCATGTAACATTTAAAATGATTGAGTGGGTAATCCGCGTTGCACCACTTGCAGTTTTTGGATTTTTGGCGGCCATGATAGGCACAACAGGTATGGCGGTTATTGAAAGCCTGTTTAAACTTGTACTGCTCGTAATTGGTGCATGCTTCCTACAATATTTGTTTTTCGGCGTTTTGATATGGTTTTTCGGCCGCATATCACCATTACCATTTTACAGGAAAATGGTTCCAACACAGCTAATGGCATTTTCTACAAGCAGCAGTAAGGCAACGCTAACAACTGCAATGCGTGAGCTTCAGGATAAAATGGGCGTTTCAATTGGCACAAGTAATTTCATGATGCCGCTTGGTGCATGCATAAATATGGATGGCACAGCAATATATCTTGGCATTGTTTCGGTGTTTTTCGCTCAGATGTATGGAATACACCTAGGAACGGTAGATTATTTCATGCTACTTTTGACATGTACACTTGGGTCTATAGGCGCAGCCGGAATACCAAGCGGATCAATAATATTCATGGGCATGGTGCTTACCTCTGTTGGCATTCCAATGGAAGGTGTTGCAATGATACTTGGCGTTGACAGAATACTTGATATGTTCCGCACAACAGTTAACATAACTGGTGATTCCGCTATCACTCTAATAGTTGACAAAACTGAGAACAGCCTTGATTTGGATTTGTATAATAGCTAGCTTTCTAACTTTATCCTTTGGCATGAAGTGATTTTTTGCTATAAATTAAGCGGGGCTTTCCTAGATTCACTAGCTAAGATACTGACCAGACTATTTTTTATTTATTGCAATTATTTGTGTGGGTTGAGGTGGTTAAACGGCAATTTACATTTTTACACATAGTTTAAGATTCTACCTTGCTACAACATTAAATTGACATATGTGGCGCCTTGCCTGGTTTAAGAAATTCTCATTTTCATTAATATTATTTTCTTGTACGAGAATAGATTTCCTTGGTTAATTCTACAATTTATACACTCCTACACATGCTATACATTTAGCTGTTGTAAAAGCAATAATATACTCAATTTAAAGTTCTTGAGTAGACTTCTTTAAACGACTCTTCTTCATACCATCCCAAATAATATATAAAATATCTCAATACCCAAGCACCACTTATTCATTAAAAAGATACCCTGCCAAGAAAGTATTGATATGTTAATATATATTCGTTAGAATATTTAGATATTTGAAGTTAATAGCAAGTATTTGATGGGGGCCTAATGCAAGAAAAAATGACACAGAATACAAACGAACCAGTTGATACCAATCAGTCCATAAAAGATGCAGGTATCAGTGCAAGGAAGAAATTCTTAGCAGAATCCCCTGAGAGAAAAGGTGATTGGGGTAGACCCTTATTAGGTACCGCTCTTTTGCCAGTTATTGGAACTATAATAGGCTTCTTCGTCAGAAGCGCTGCTGGAGAGCATGCTTTACGTGAGGCAGATGCGGTTCAAGCGGAGGCCGAGCTTAAACAAGCTAAATCTTTTCACGCAAAAGGCGATTTAGGGCGTGAGGAATTTGAGAACTATGCTGTTGAGGCTAGAAGAAAAAGAATTATTAGCACTGAACTACCGGCAAATAATAATCTTACTACTGCTACAGCAGTTGCATTTCTACCCAGCCTTTTATTCCCACTGCTTAATGTAGCGGTATTTATTAATTATGGGTTGTTGAAGAAGGCGAATGTTAGGGCAGTTCAACTACAGGCAAGAACGGCAGCAGAAAATTTGCGAAGCCGTCCGGCGAGTGAAGTATTTGTAAGAGAAGGCTCCCGGGATGGATTTGTTTCGCGTGAAATGCAAAAAGTACGGCTCCCGCAAACACAGAAGGGTATTTAGGTTGTTATTTTAATAGTTTATACTTAAAAACCTCTAAATATCACCAAGATTCTTTAATTATGCCAAATTTAATGGGGGCATTTATAGCCCCCATTAATTACTACTTTGCTTGCCTTTTCAAGACGATACTTTAAATTCAATTCCCTTCTTCACTTCAAGTTTACACATCTTACTAGCAGCTCCTAGCAGAGCACCAACTCCCTAGCCTCTTTGATATTGGCGATTCGACGCTTCACAGCTGGGTATAGCCCACAAAATTGCTGCAATAATTCAGCATTGCTGCTGGCAAGTGTGCCATCCATAAGGTGAAGATTGTTTTCAAAACCAATACGCACATGCCCACCAAGCATTGCAGAGGTCAGCATACAAGAGGCCTCGGATTTACCAAAAGCACATACCGCCCAATTTACCGATTTATCGGTATTATACTTTTTATTGGCGTTCACAAAAGCAAGTAAATCCTCAGGTGAAGATTCCTGATTAGAGCTATACCTACCCAGCACAAACAAGACAAAATTCTTCCTCCCAGGAATAACACCTTTAGCTTTTAACTCATAGAATCTTTGCAAATCCAGGTCTGAATAAACAACATATTGAGGAGAGATTTTTTCATCAAGCATCCATTTTAAGAACCATGCTGCTTCCTGCTCGTGGGCTTCATCTGGAATTAGTTCCTTTATGGCAATAGAAACGGCCTCTGGCTTCAGCTCACCTATCATATCCATTTGCTGAGCGGGTGAGCAGATGCCTGTTGCCTCCGATGTAACCTGCACTATAATTTCGTCATTAACCGCCTCTTTTATGGCTGATATCGCATCTTTATAGTGCTTAGTATCCAGCGTATGCTTACCTTGCTGATTTCTGACATGCAAATGTATTAAGGTTGCCCCTGCCTTTTGGCTATTTTTTGCCTCTAAGGCTAATTCTTCTGGTGAAATAGGAAGGTTTGGATGATCTTTTTTTGTTTTGCTGGAGCCATTTGGAGCAACAGAAATTACAAGTGGGCTATTCATTAATTTAGAACCTATTCAAAAAATCTTGGAAATCTGGCGCAATAAAAAGGATGGGCATTTCAGGCTGCCCATCCTTTTTATATTTTAATTTATACAGAAATAAATATTAACTTAAGCAGCTTCTGCTTTTCTTCTGGTATCCTTAGAAGACTCTGAGACTACACTATTTTTTGCAACAGGTTGCGTCAACTCTGTAATTACCGAAGAAACCCTTTTAGTAATTATCTCACGCGCTTCATTATTGCATTTGTTAGATATTTCGAGAAGTTCTGATGAATTTGCAATCGCTGAGTCAACCGCAGATTTTGTAAAATCAGCATGTTTGGCGATACCAGCTTCAGGACTGCGCAAAGAAGTGGCATCTTTAAAATATTTCGTTATTTCTTCTGCATTTTTCTGAATAATTTCTGCCTGCTTCCTTGCCAAAGCCTGTCCGCCCTCAGATATAGCCTGCGCAAGATCGGCAAGTGCTTTTGTATTTGCCTTATTAAGTGCCACAAATTTGTCCCACCCCAATCCTTACGCAAATGGTAACTTTTCAGACCATGATTTTATGGTATTTGAAAGTGATTCATTATAGCCCTTAAATGTGTCTTGCATTTTATTTTCCTTTTA
>Ga0114977_10000612_pt1 | contig 23693 bp, 22 predicted proteins | sample S_130805_MF_Meta_FD_87026 | JGI IMG/M metagenome (GOLD analysis project Ga0114977, IMG submission 87026) | Freshwater microbial communities from Lake Simoncouche, Canada to study carbon cycling - S_130805_MF_MetaG | ecosystem: Environmental > Aquatic > Freshwater > Lake | place: Lake...
ATATTTAGTAAATATTGAGTTTTAAAACTCCTATCCAAGTTTTTTTTATCTATTCCTATAGAAATGGATAAAAAATTAAGGAAACCATTTAGCAGGATAGGAGGAAAGACGAAACTTGTTCCTTTCCTTCTATCAATACTCCCAAAACATTCCACCTATGTAGAGGCGTTCGTAGGTGGAGGAAGTTTATTTTTCGCCAAACCATTAGCAGAGAGGAATGTCATTAACGATTTGGATAAAGACATTATCTCTATGTATGAGGATATACGAGACATAAGTTCTATTCCGTTTTCTTTTGATGAAACGAATATGAGTAAGGAGATATTTAACAATCTCCTACTCACTACTCAATTCAACTCCATAGAGGAGAGATTGTTTAGGAACTTATACCTGACGAAGAACTCATTTTCAGGAAGTAGAAAGTGTTATGGTGAGAACAACAGAAAAGAACCGCTTACATATCTCAAAAGAAACCTCCCACACTTCCAACACAAACTAAAGCACAGCAATATTCATAACGCAGATTATCAGGAAATCGTAAAAGAGTATGATAGTCCTAATACACTATTTTATTTTGACCCTCCGTATTCAAAGAACAAAAAGGGTTGGGGATACGAAAACGAAGTTTCGCTTGAAAGTTTGAAAGATACTCTTTCCAAAATCAAAGGAGAGTTTATCTTATCGTATGATTACTCTCCTGAAATTGTGAATGAGTTTAAGGACTATATGGTAATAGAAGTTGATACGAAATATGAGATTACGGAGAAATACAAAACAACAAAGGAGATAGTAGTTCTCAAACATCAATCAAATATAATCCCCTCTCCTTGAACTTCGCATCTATGGGTTGTCGCAATATCCTCTTCATATTTTTTGGGTTATGCTCGTAAGTATTTATATCCTTTGCGAGTTCAGCAATCGTTTTCTTTCCACGCTCTTTTGTGGTTATTGGGATTTTATATTTCTCTGCGTAGTGGATATATTTCTTCATCGCCTTTTCTTGTGTAGTTGGTTCAGCATCATAAACCAACTTCCCCGTTCTTTCAACTTTCTTATCCTTATCTCTTGCTTGTAATATTGAAGGTGGTTCATATTGATACTTTCCAATCACAGCAACTTTCTTTATCATAGCATTCCTCTTTCGCAAATAATCACCTATATCCTGAATATGACTACTACTTCTCGGCATATCATCTCGCCATTCAGGAACAATCTCAACATCAGGAAATACAAAATCTCGTTCATCACTAATATCAATCCTACCTCGTGCTTTTGGTTCTAATCGTTCTACCTGATGGCGAACTTCCATTCTACTCGGTTTCCCCACTTTCACAATCTTCATCTTCGTTTATATCCTCTTTAGATTTTATTTTTAGATGTTTCATTTGAAAGCATACCTTTATCCTATTAAAATCGTTATTGAACTTATTCGTATCTTCCACTCCTACCCCGTGTAGAGTATTCTTCACAATCTTTCTAAATGAAGAACATAGGACATATGCCTCACCTGTTTCGTATATTTGATTGAAGAACTTAATAACATTTCCTTCTTCTATGTTCTTATGCGTATTCGCTGTATAGTATTCATAAACATCTCGTTCTCTACCATCACCTATCCTGTAGTATATTTCCTTACCACCTTCTTTTTTGTTCTTCATACAAGTATCTATCCATTCTTCGTTTAATGTTAGGATTTGACTTCTACCATTAATACCTTTGAACTTAAACTTACTCTTCCAATCTCCTTTCTTCGCCCAAGAATAACTCCAAGATTTCTTTTCAAGACAATAGAACAGATACTCATCTCCTTCATAGTCAGCAAGTTCATCTTCAAAACTTCCAAACACTTTAGAGTTCGGGTCATAGATAAGATGGTTTCTATACCTATCATCAACTTCATACACTTCCTCCCAGCAAGGCACTTTGACTTTATCCTTTTTCACCCAATCAAACCATTTCTCAAAATCACGATGTTTGAACTTACTCGCATCTGTATCAGTATAGAATAGTTTATCCTTTCCAATTTTAGAATAGGACATCTCATACATATATCTCTTTGCGTAGTCATAGATTAGAACTCCCAAGTAAATCGGTCTTTGGTCTTTTATCAAACTCTCCTCACTAACCTCATAAGTAAGGAAGACGCTTTCACCTACGATATTAATATAATTAATGCTGGTTGCTTTCTTTTCTATTTCAAGGAAATCTTTTATATTATCAACCGAAGTTGTCTTCTCGGTATGTAGTCCTTCAATCACCTTTCCACTCAAACTATTCATTAGGAGTTTCAAAGTTTCACGCAAGGCAGGGTTGTAGTTAGGGTTCTTCTGCTTATTGAAAGTATCCTGCTCGTTCTTTGCTTTCATAAAGTCAAGAAGAAAATCAAACATATCGCAGGACTTTTTCTTATCACTAAAGATAAAACCATTCCTAATATCAACCTTACAACCATACTTCAATAGGAGTTCAATCATTATGTTAGACAATAAGTAATTGCCTATCACACCCTCATAGTCCCACTCATTAGATATTTCCGTTTTGTAAGCATAGATGTTCGGCAAGTTCTTATCCTTCAAACAACTTTGGTCTATGTCGCAATAGTAGAAACCAATTGTGTCTGCTCCTTTGTATGAGGATACTCTTTCAATCTTACCGCAAGGATAGTAGCAATTGTGAATACTCATAACATAAGGATAAAGAGAACAGACATCAGTAGAAACCATACGCTCTTCTATCTTTTGAACGCCATTAAACAATTCAACCCTTCCCGCAATCTTACAACTCTGTAGGTCTTTGTATTCCTGTAATTCAAGTTTCGGTAGTTCATATCCTTTCTGCTTCTTTGTATCACTAAAAACTTTCCATATCAAACTTCCAATCGTTTTCGTAGAATGTAATTCTTTCGCATAAGGTTCAGTAGCAGGGATATTCGTCAAAGCAATTCTATACTTTTGAAACAACACAGCAGTAGCAAGGACATCAAACTCGTTGTATGTCTTCAACTCTTCATTCGTCATAATGAACTCCATTAGTTTTCCTTCCTTATGTAGTTGCTGTGCTTTGTCGTGTGAAAACTCCAACTTTTTACAGCATTTAATTTTGAAACTATCACAATTGTTTTTCAAACTTCCTAACAAGTGCTTATGAATATCAAAGCATTCGTGCGTCTCATTAACCCAAAAGTTCAGCAAAGAACTTCCTGAATAGAACACGCTTGATATTTTATAATCTAATTTGGATAGATGTTCGTTGTGCTTCAAGAAAGCATTCAAAAGGATAATGTTGTCAAAATTACAATTGTTAAATCCTACAAACACAAACTTCTTATCCGCCTGATTTTCAATCAACCATTTAATAAATTGTTCGCTACAATCATATCCCATAAAAGTTATACATTTGTTTTTACGAAGGAGGTCAATCTTATCCTTACGCTCATTCACATCATCTATCTCAAGTTGGATAAGTTCATCTTCAGTCAGGCGTAGGATAGAAACAGAGTATTCACGCATACAAGTATTCGCATCAAAATCTATGATAGTTTCATAATCAAAGAACAGATACTCCACTTCCTTTACGAGTTCTTCTTTCTTTAGTTTATTTATAACAATCTGTTTAGGAGTAAATAGTATCCTGTCATCTTTCATAACTTTACATTCCGCAGTCAAGTAGATATTATCTTCATATTCAAGTTTCTCTCCTACGGATATATCAAAATGCTTATTGAACTCGTCATATATTATTGTATGCTGTGCTTCCTTTACTTTATGACAATAAACAGGTTCTAACGGCAGACCCTCATATATCCTTTTTCTGTAAGTAGGTATATCATATCCTTTCTTGTTCTTGTAGAAATGCTTTACGCATTCCTTTCCTTTGATTATCTCATCGTGAGGTTGGTGTAAATGGATAGTATTCAAAACAACATTAATAGGAAGTTCATTCTCTATGATTACAGACATAATGTTTTCAAGTGTCAGGAGTTCTTCAGGTTTAGATTTATCCCAACCACACTTCTTCATACACTCCCAACCACATACCTTCCTCATACTTTTAATACCTTCACATTTGAAGATGATGTCATCACTCCTACTGAAACCCGATGTATCAACATAGGTCATATAGAAAGGTTCAAAAAGGAGGTCATAATCACTTTCGTTCAAAGGGTCGCTTCCCGTCAAACCTCGTGTATTGATTTCCTCAATCGCTCGTTCAAACTCTTTGTAAGATTTCGCATAGGATATAGGTAATGTTCTACCAAGAACTTTATTGCTGTCTATTGCCTGATACATAAGGATAAAATTAACAGCACCTTTCTTATTCCTATTGATTGCGTTAAACAAATCTTTTAAATCACTTATCCCTGAATAGTAGAATTGTTGTTTCTCAAAAACTCCTGTCTTCTGTATTGACTTCTTTGTAAGGAGTTTCAAAGGAGATTTCTTTTTAGTTGGGTCGCCCCCTACGATTACATTTTGGTCTGTAGGAATTACAACCGAACCTCTTTTCTTTGAGGCAATCGCTTTTACCTTTCCTGACCTTTCAATAACCTTTTCACGAATAAACTTCCTCCACGCATCACCACCTTCTACCAAGTTCCTTCCTTTGTAGGTAGGATTAATCTTATACTTACTCGCAAGTGAGGAGTATTGGGAAGTTTTCAACCCTGACTTCGCATCGGCAAAGGAGGTGAGTTTTAATGCCCGAAGAGCGTTTCTAAATGAGTTCATACTGACGCTTTATAATATGCCTATATATTATTATTTATGCCTAAAATTAAACAATTATTCGGTATTTAGTAAATATGCCTAAAATTACGATTTTTTGCGATATTCGCATACTACCCCCTTTGACTTTTCTCGTTTTTTGTTGTTTTTCATTTTCGCTTGATAAATGGTCTCATTATTTATCAACCGACGAAATATTTTGTGATGCTAAATGAAAATATCGCTGTCATAATAGGGTTTGTCGCAGAACTCAATTCCATCATCAAACATTCCTTTACCTATTTGCTTTCTTGGGTTCTTAAGGACATAAGTGCTTCTATTAGAATATTTAACTTTCGTATCCATTTTCGTATTTTTGTCATAAGCAATCGCCGTAGGACGCTTCTTCGCAGGTCTTCCTACAGGTTTCTTATTTGCTAATTTCGCCTGTCGTGCCTGTTCTCTTTCCTGTTTCTTTTGAGTTCTGCCGTCCTCATTCGCTTTCTTCTCCCGCCATCTTCTATTTGCTTCCTTTGCTCGTTCATTATAATTTTTTCTCCACTCCTCATCTTGACTTTTCTCAAAATACAATTTCATTTGATATGCGTTATACTTCTCCTGTCCGTCAGGAGTTTTTCGCCATTTATAAACTGCCTCCTTATTCTTCTCCGCCGTTATTCCTAAACCATATTTTTCATCAGCAACTTTTTTAGGATTAATAAAAAGAGATGTCTTAAGACCAAAGTCCTCCGCAATCTTATTCTTATCAGCAATCCTTTTTTTAACTGCCGAAGCATTTTTAATAATTCCAGTATCAAGGATTTCATTTTGGTTTGAAAGAGGGACTTCAAATACTCCTGTATGTGTTTCATTCGCATATTTCATAAAGGGTTTAGCAAAAATATCCACCATCTAATAAAGACAACTATATATTTCCTCAATATTATATTTTTGTCGTTCTTCCATATATTTCAATACAACACATCTTCTATGATATTTCTTACTACCCGCCTTCATCATAGGAGTTTCGTATATCCGTTCATAGCATTCACCACACACATTATCAGGGTCTTTGTATCCAAATGTCAAATCAACGACGACGCATTTCTTTCCTTTCTTCCTTGTTTTGTTATTACTACTGGAATGGCGAACACCATTCGTATTGAGCGGAGCGTTAATCATAGCGGTTTAAATAATCCTTTTAATATAGTGAGATTTTTTTTCGGGTCTTCATCAAACATTTCTAAAAACCTCCTAAAATCGTCAAAGTAGGTTTTTCCATATTGTCTATATTCCAAACAATAATCACACGCCAAACAATACCAACCGCACTGACTACTCCTAACACTTTGGATTTGTTTATCATTCCTCACCACTTTAGGACGCAAAGGTTTCACAAACTCCAAAACATCTTTCGGCATATATATTCCAAATGGGTCAAAATAAATAGCACCTACTTCGTGTCTCTTCTCCAGTAAGGAATACTCATCTTCATCTTCCTCGCTTGTGTCCGCACCCTCACTTGAATTATCATCACGGAGTTTATCGCTAAATATCTTTAGGAAAACCCAGTGACTTCCTGAACCTTTATCCTCATCTTGAAGATTTATTATCCAACTCCCAATCTGTCTCTTTTGATTTTTGAGTTCATCTTTGCTTACAACATCAATAAGCGGAACTTTCAACTCTCCCGCTATTCTTTTTAAATCATAATTACTTAACATTATTATACTTATGATTAGAAAATTAAATTACATTCCTTCACCCAATACAGCGTGTCTGCCGTAATATCCAGTAGAACGCCTTTCCTTTTCTACCCAACCCGAAACATCGTTAGGGTCGTATTCAGGCATCACATCAGGAAGAACAGCAAAACGATTTCCTCGCCCATAACGAGTAGCACTTTCAATACCATTACCACCTTTGAATATGCTTCCTACCATATTCTTCAAACCACCAACCAAACCTGACTTAAGATGACTGCCGTGTTCCTTATCAAACTTATACAACTTCTTCGCACCATCTACCGCCAAGTCCTCAAACACATCTCCAAAAATACCATTTCCAACATTTCCTTTCAAACCATATTTCGCCACCATAGCACTAAAATCATTATCAGCATTCTCAATACGACTTTTCCTTTCAGCATATTCCTTCGCTTTTTCCGCTTCTTTTTCCTCTTGGACTTTCCGATAATGATTAATGACATCATCAAAACCTTTCCCTGTTTGTAATCTCCTTAAATCAGCAGAACCCTTATCCATTAATTTACCAAAGTCCAAAGTTTGCTTACCTGATAAAACATCAAACAAACCATTCCCCATAACATTTCCTTTACGAAGAACCAAACGATTTCCCCGAGTTGTCATTCTTTTACCTAAATTAGCAGAACCTCTTTTCGCTATTGATAATGCGTTTTTCTTCGTAGGATTTTTCATAAGTTCCTGTGTAAGTTCCTTTGTTTGAGTTAATGCTTCATTTCGCAACGCTTTACTTGTGTTTCCTAAAAGTCCAATTAACTCTCTATGTTCTTTTAGGTAATCACTTCCTTTCATAACAACGGGTTTCATTTTATATTAGGATAAGATTTTAATTAATTCCGTAAAGACCACGACCTCCTGAAGCACCCCGCATTTGAATAGCACTATGACCCCGAGTATCAGCAGGACGAATACCCTGAAGACGAATACCACCATAACCGCTTCCCTGCCCTCCTTCTTGAGCGTAAGTAGTAGGAGTAAAAGGGTTCATAGCAGGAGCAGTAGGAGTTTGAAACGGGGATAGTGTCATAAGAGTAGAAGAAGGCATAACACGAGGATTAGGACGAAAATTAGCGACAGGAGCATTACGACCAGCAGAAGTAATAACAGGAGCATCGTAAGTATCCTTCATCACACGACGATAAGGTTTAGATTGTCTAACACCCTCTCCGCCGATTGGATTTGGTAGGAGTTCGTCAGCAAGTTCCTCCGCAACTTTCTTTCCTTTCTTTTGGTAAGGTTTCTTCAATTGCGACATAGCATACTCCTTCGCCTTATCACCAAGTTTCTTCGCACCCTTTTTCAGCATATCCTTCTTACTACCTCCACTCATCATCGCCTCAAGAGCAACACTCCTAATTTCAGGTTTAAGATTGTCAATCGCTTCCTTCACCTCATCAATAACGAGGTCTTTCGCTTCCTTCTTAATTGCTTCAGCACTTTCCTCACTCAAGTCATACTCATCAAGTTTATCCAAACCATAACTTCCTGCTTTCTTCATAGCAAGTTTAACTGCCTCTCCTGATGCCTTTCCAAACTTCGCACCAACAGCATCTCCTATTACATTCGCCAAAGGGTCAAGAACCAACTTTCCTGCTTTCACTCCTAATGCTTTCGCCGCCTCTTCACCTCCTACCAAGTCAATTGCTTTCTTCGCACCTTCCTTTACAAAAGCACCTGCCTTTTCAGCACCCGCTTTAATGTCATCAAGGAAACCTTCACCTTTATTTACTTTTCTCATAGCACGGAGTTTCGCCATTCTCGCTTTCATTTCAGCAGAACCTTTCTTCATACCACTTCCTCCACGAGCATTAACGCCATATAGTCCGTGTCCTCCTGAAGCATTCATTCCGTAAAGTCCAAAACCCAAATCGTCAGCAAGTTTATCTGTCCCTGCCTTCGTTGCCGCCCCCGCCGCCGCACCTGCGACTGCTCCCAAGACAGGATTAGCACCAGCAACACCCGCAGCGATGCCTGTCAAACCTCCTACCACAGCGGGAACTGCCTCACGGATAAGAAAGCGAGGAGCAGTTTGAGTAAAGAAGGTAGGAATATCCTTCGTAAAGAAACTACCAACATCATCAAAAAATCCTTTGCCGTGTTTGTATGTCCCCATAAGTTCGGGTTGAGACATAGATAGACGAACTCCCTTACCATTCTTGTAGGCGGTCATCATCTTACGAGCATTAGTAGGAGTGAGCGTAATCACAACATTACCCGCTCCCGAACCCATATTTCCGTGAGACACATTTACAGGTTTTCCTTTAATAAGGTTAATCTTCTGTGCCTTCGTCAAATGAAGTTGGTGAGGGATAATCTCTATAGCAGTTTTCGGCATATTGTTTGTTATAATATATAAGAAGATTTTATTCCTAAATATCATAAGGATTAAAACACAAGGAAATAATACCTATGGAATAATCTCCATAATTCTACACCTCGTAATTTTCATATCACGCATATTAGAGCATCTGTCGCTGTATTCCCGTTTCTGTTCGTCTGCGAATTGTCCTTCAAAAGTCCTCAAAGGGTCAAAGATGATTAGTCCAAAAATCTTAAGTTCATACTTCATCGGTTTATGCCTTAATACACCTGTAATCTTCTCCCCATTCTTCATTCGCAAGGTAATAGGAGAACCCTTTTTATAGTCAGCAAGATAGTCCTCGTTTTCTATTTTTTCCATTTCTTTTATACATTATTACTATATTTTAATTTTTGGATTTAATCGTATTATTTCCTAAATACTTTGAAAAGTCAAAATGTTCCCCAATCATTTCTTTTATATATTTCCTAAAGAAAGAAAAATATAAAATGAGGAGAGGTTTGCGTTTCACAACAAACAGGAAATCTGCCGAACTTCTCACTATATTACACTAATATTATTTTCTTCCTGCTTTGCCTTCTTAACCGCCATTTCCTTAATAAGTAAAGTTTGAGGAGGTTTAATACTTCTAACTAAAGCACCGATGGTTTTTACTCTATCATCTGTCCCGAACATCTTATACAATAGAACGAGATTTTATTCCAACCTTGCTCCTGTTTGAATATCAATAGTCATACGACGCTTAAACTCCACAAATACCATAATGTCGCAGGAGAGAGCAGAAGAGTTCTGCCCGATGATTTGGACTGAACGAGAAACTCCTACCTCACTCGGCAGAATACGAGAGCAATTGCCGTAGTAATAACGCATACCCTTTGAGAAGTCGTCCTCACTAATCAAACCCGAAGTCAAACCAGTAGTCAAGTTTCCGTTCAACTGATTAGAGGACTTAAGTTCCTGATTGAACTGCTCGTAGTCGTAAAGTTGGTTGTTAAGAAACAGATTAACACCTGAAACAAGGACATTAAAGTTGGTAAGAGGGACAGGGTCAGGAGTAGCACCTGAAGTAGAGTTGGAGGCGAGAAGTGTGGACCAAGCAGTTCCACTTCCAGTAGCAGAAGCACCCGCAGTAAGAAAAGGAACAACGAGGACAGATTGAATATCCTGAATGCCGTTGGTGACGAGGAAGTTGAAGTTGCTCCCAGCACCAATTCCGCTAAACTGATACTGAAAGATGTCGCAATACTCCACACGCTTCGTAGGAGCAAGAGACAAATAACGCTGTTCTGCGATAGGATTGAACTTATACACAGGGCAATACAAACGACAAGCGGTAAGCGGGGACTGACCCAAAGTATAGGCAGATTGAGAAGAGTTAGTATTCTTAACAATAGAGCAAGACAGAGTGTAAGTATCCGCAGGAAGATTTCCGCAGGCATTACCGAGTTGTGCCGACGCAACCTGAAGAGGATTAGTCAAACCACCAAGAACGGAGGGAGAAGCAAAGGTAAGCGTATCATAAGTAGGAGCAGTTCCACTTGAAGTAGAAATATCACCTTTAACAATAGTGAAGGACTGAACTGCCTGATTGGTGTTGATGTAGAAACGCATAGTAGAACCCTTAAGAAGAGGAGTTTTGCCGAAGTAATCAGCAATATCCTTAAGACGAAGTTTAGCATAAACATTCCAAATGATAGAACCATCTTGAGTTTGTGTCTGCTGTGCCGAGCGGTAAAGAGAAAGACAGGAAGCATTATTCATAATTGAACCCTGATTGAGACAACCCTGTCCCGAAAGAGTTCCAAGAAGAGTGTTAGAAACAGCACTTCCTTTGGCGGCAGAAACAGCAGGAGCATAGTTCAAAAAGGACTGACGCTCAAGCAAACCCCTATTATGAGAACTCTTACTATTCACAAAAACATTATCAGGAACAATACCCGTTCCTTTACCCGCTGCCGACAAATCTCCACTTTGACCTGTCTGTAAATAAACAGCATTAGCGTCCTGACGATAAACTGGAGCGTGGCGATTGTTAGAAAGACCGACACCAGAGGAAAGAAGGAAGTTAGTATTCGCCGCCGTGTAAGGACAGAAACCCCAAGAAGACGCAGTATCGGGTATGAAACCGATAGTTGCTCCCTCATTCTTAACATCATCAGCACTAAAAGAAGTAAGTGCCTTAAAACTCCTAAATACATTCAAAAAAGGAGTTTGCTGAACGATGTTTTGGTTGTTAAACTCAACGGACATAGAGTTAATCATATTCCAAAAACCCGACTTCAACGCCCAAGTTTGAGAAGCAAGAGTATTTCCTGAAGCATCTAAAGTAGGAAGTGAGGCGGCGGCGGCGGAAGTCAATTGAACGACTAAAGGCATCACGATATATCCTTCACTCCAATTTACATATCCACCAGCGTTAGACAAAGGAGTTGTGTCTAAAATAACCTGTGAAGTGTAGTTTTGGGAGTTGTTGTCATTAACATAAATCCACTTACGAGAGATAAACTCCGATTGGTCTATTTCGGCATTAACCGCTTCCTCAAAGACGAGATTATCCATAGTTGCTTGTTATAAACTATGTTAATAAAATAATTTTTAACAAAGTTCCTAAATTGTTTTTAAAGGTTCATAGTAATATAACTTTTAGGACGAGATGTCTTAACTTTCAATCCTTCCATACTTCTTGCTAAACTCGGGGTCATTATTTTATAAGGGTGGTCTGCCTTAATATCCATCATTTCTTTAGGAACACCCTTTCCCTCCATTTTTTGACTAAATAGTCGCTTAAAGTTCTGTCCTTTGTTGGACGCAATCCTAAATCCGCCTTGTGCCTTCTGTCGTGGAAATACTAACATATTCTTCTTTATAATCTATGGAAAGATAATTATTTTATTTTCGTTATTTAGGAAAAAAATAAAATATTGCTAAAATATATAAAATGTTCGGTTCTTTAGTAAATTGGTGGTATAAGGATTTTAATTCCTTAAAGGAGGAGTATGAAAAACTCCTTAATGACTTCAACGACTACATCACATTATACGAAGAAATAAATGGTAAATACAAAACACTCCAAGATGACTATACGAAATTAGAGGAGCAAAAAATAACCATCTGTAAAGGACAATATTTAAAGGGGAAAGTAATATCCGCCGAAGAACTTCCATTAGGAAACTTTAGAGCAATATATAAACCCGAAGAAGAACTATTCTGTATCCTAAATGACGAAGGAAAGGAAATTGTATCAACATCTAACTTTCAACTTCTCCTAAATTGGATAAGAGGTGAAACGGATAAAATACAAAAAGCAAAAAGACAATTGCCTATTCCTGTATCTCATTTCTTTCGTTAAGGGTTTCGCTAATAATCATCATCTCTGTTTTTGAGGACTAATGTAATTAAAGTATTAGGGTCTTCAAAAACTAATGCCCTTCCTAATTGGTCTCTAAACTCTATTGTGAATTGAGGATATGAACCATCACTACATTTATTCCACGCAAACTCGTATGTCTTAAAGTTCTGTAATGAACCAAACCCAGCATCAGTAGGAGTAAAACTAAAAAGGAGTTGAGAAGGAACGACAGCAGTATTATTCACAAGAGAACAGAAAACAAGAACAGAGGAGTATGGTGTAATCTGTGGTGCTAAATCGCTTAACTCGCTTTGTGCTGAAGTGAATGCTGGAGTTTGAACCTGTGCTGGTGGTGTGCCTGTAATAGTTCCTGCGGGATATTGTCCTGCGGTATAACCAATAAGCAAACCAAAATCATTAGTAGCGGGAATTGTGATGTAAGGAAGAATAAGGGAGGTAGGCAACACCCAAGTAGGAGAAGCAGGTAAAGTCCAACCATTAGTAGTTGCGAGTGCGGAGGAGATGACATAGTTATTTATTTGAACTGCGTATTGAGATTGATTGATTACCATCTCTAAAAGATAAACAAAATCTCCTGTTGCTGATGATATTAGATAATGTCCGTTCTGTATCATAGTAAATTGTAAGAACTCGTTGATATTAGACACCTCATAATACCCGTCAGGAAAGATTACCTGATGAATAGTTCCATCTACCCAAGTATAACTAAATTGATTATTTCTATATCCTGCTGTGATATTGAAAGCACTCCAATACATACTAATTTCCGCAATCGCAATATAGTCATCTTTGACCTGAAAAGCACCCGAAGGAAAGTTGTAAATAAAAATTGAGTTCCCGCTATTCGCTTTAATATTGCGTGAGTTGAGGATAAGCGATTTCATATTGATTTATATAATATCAATATAAAAATATTTCATATTTCTCCTAAATTACAATACTGAAAGTTCTTGTAATAGGTTCATTCCTTCTGCTTTGTGTATTCTTCCTGTGTTGAGGAACTTCACAATCAAAGACCGCAACTCCTTAACAAGTTTGTCGCTATTATTCCCAGCAATCAATTCACCACGAAGAAGAGTAAATCTATCCAAATCTTTCTTCTCCTCGTCTGTATTACTCCTTTTCATTTTGAATGTTTCTAATAGTCCTGCCCCTGCTACTGCTCGTTCAAAGTAGGATATTTCGTGAGTAGGAAGTTTCTTCAACGCTCGTTCATTCACAGATTTCTTTTCTAATGTTTCCATTATGAAGTCCTTAAAGTCGTCGCTGATTGTGATAGGTTTGAGAGTAGGGATTGCTCCTAACGATTTGTATTTGATATTAAGAGTATTCTTATTATGAAGTTGAGGAAGATGGATCGCATACTTTCCAAACTCGGCATAAGTAGGAGCGGACTGAACTGCTATACCACCACCGATTTTCTTCTTAACCATTCCTTTCCTAACAGGTATTCTTGTCATTTTGTAAAGACCCATTCCTTCTTCTGCGTCCTGATGTTGTTCTATAAACTTCCTATCCATTATTTTTTCTCTTGGGTGTTGGTTCATAAACTCCCTTCCTTCAGCAGTTTCTAAAAACTTCTTTTTGTCGTAGGGGTTCATAGGAGGAAGTTTCGGCATCATTCCGCCAATTCTCCTCATACCAACACCGAAAGTTTGACCTTGAGAGGATACGCCATATTGACGAACATCTCCTTTTGAAAGAATGGTTGTTGCTCCTGCTTCTGTTAATGCTACTATTCTTTCGCCAATTTCAGCAATTAATATGGGTGCTTGTTTCTTATCCTTTTCTGTGATTTTAGGAACACCATACTTCGCACAATCAGTATTTACTTTTGAAACCAATTCCTTCAACCCTTTCATAGAGACGCTTTGAGCGTTTATCCTATCTACTACACGCTGTATTAGTCCTGTTCTTGCTTCCCTCTCTCTTGATGCTTGTTGTCTCTGTCTCGCCTCTTCGTCCTGCTGTCTTTGGAATGCTTCGTCTCTTGCCTGTTCTTCGGCGGATAGTTGTCTTTGAGGTTGGCGTAGTAATGCTTGGTATTCTTCTTCTTGTGTTTCAAACTCCCTTAACTTTAGATTTAAATCAGGTGTCATTACATAAGGAAGGTTCATTTCAACATCACCATTATCATACATCGTTAAACCTCCAACAAATCGGGAAAGTTGTTGTAATGCTCCCGTAGATGCTTTTGCGTATATCTGTGGATATGTAATTGCGAAATTATCTACAGGCATAACTAATTGTCCTGACATACTCCGCATAACATAAGGAGGATACTCATCTCTCCTTGATGGTCGTGCCGCCCCACCCCCTCCTGCTTCCGCCCTTCCTTCTTGTGCCGCCCCACCAACATCATCACCTCTCAACAACTCTCTTCCTAAATCGCTAAAATCACCACCACGATATTCCCTAACAGCATTATCCTCATTCCAAATATCCGCACCTGCTTCTAACTCACGCTGTTCTAAACTCATACCTCCTACCAATTGATACAAATCTTCAATACTCCTTCCTGTCCTATTTAGCGTATCAACAATTCTCCTACCAAATGCTCTTAACCTTGATGATACTCGGACTCGTTCTGCTGGTGCGTCTAAAAACATACTATACGCCATACCTAAACCTGAATTGACAATATCCATCAAACCCTCACTTGTTAAGGAGTAATTAACATCTAAATCTGCTTGTTGAACTGCGTTAATATACCTTTTAAGTTCTGTGCTAAACATTCGTAATTCAGCATCGCTAATAATTTCATCTGCTAAATCCTCTTCGTATCCTTGTCTGCGGAGTATTCTATTCTCTTCTTCCTCAAATCCAGCGATATTTCCTATTGCTTGGTCTAATGCGTCTCTTGCTATATCAGTTAAATCCTGTTCTTGTATTTGTAAAGCAATATTACCCGCCTCTCCTGCTTGTCTTGATAAATCTACCATCGCCTCTCCTTTTCTAATTGCTTCACGAACACCTGTAAGGAATGCTAATTGCGTATCACCACACGCCCTAAATTGTAGTTCTATTTGGGATAGTAATGATGCTATGTTTGCTTGATAAACATCTCTTCCTACTTGCGAAAGTTCATCACTTCCAATTAGGAATTGTGCTGGTTTAACACCCTCCATTAGAGCATTATTCATTTTAACGACTTCAGCAGATACAGGACATCTTGTTTCATTAAACGCTTTGCTTAACATTTTGAGGAGTTGTCTCTTTGTAGGTTCATCTAATTTTGTAAGCATATCCAAATCTCTTTGCGTAGGCATCGCCTCTATAATTGCTCGTAATGTTTCTGTTAGTGTTCCTTGTCCTTCAAAACCAACACTCCTAATAGAAGTTTGAACCAACTCAAATAAATCAGCAAGAACACCTCTATCACTTCCTTTAACACCATCGGTAGTAGGAATAATTGCTTTAGCATCAGCGACGGAAGAGAAAAGATTTTTACCTATACCTGTATCCCTATCAATTGTAAAACCATAGGAAGTTTCCAAATGAGTAAAGAAACGATTAAGATAGTTCTTAAGGAAATCAACATCTAACAATTTGATATTATAACGCTTCATTATGTCCGCCTTGATTGTAGGGAAAGAAGCATTAAACAAAACTAACTTTCCTATGCTTGAAAGGTATTGAGCGATTTGAGAACCCATATCATAAGGGATTTTAAGGTCGGTTGAAAGGTTTCTAATTGCGTTCTGCTCCTGTGTGATATTGTCAGCAACTAACTCCGCATAAGTTTTATATTGAGGAGGGACATCATCGGGTTTTCTCGGGTCTTTGAAGTTCTTCATCTTCCCTTCTAAATAGGTTTCATTATCAATTGAAACTTGGAGTAATCGTGCCGCCTCACTTCTCCTACTCGCCAAATCGGCGTTTGACTTTATATTAGCAAAACTCATTTTATAATATAGGACTACAAAATAATTTCTAAAAAATTATGGTTATTTCCCGAAACAACCAACACTACCTCCTTCATCTTCATCAATATCAAACACTTCCGTAAAGTTCTTTCTAAATCTGTCCTTTGGTGGTGCTTCTAAATCAACCATTAGGAAATCTTGTTTTTCGCTTGTTGAACTTTCGTATATGTCCTTTAGTTGTGCTTTGTCTATTCCTAAAGAATATTCACTCATAATTAATTTGAGGTCTCTAAATGAGGATACTTGTTTCACTATCAAATAGGAAAGATTTTGGCGAATGATTTTAGGAACGAGAAAATACGATTGGGATATGTAGATTACCGAACAATTTAACTTCCTCGCACGAATGAAATACTCTTCTATCTTTCCTTGCTGTTTCTCTAAAACGAGGTCATCTAAAACAATTAAGGTCTGCTCCTCTTTGTTGAACTTATCCAATTCAGGAAGTCCTGCTATACCTTCTGTTATTGTTAAACCTTGTTCCTTTGTCTTATCTTCTAAATATTCATACAGCGGTTCGTGTTTGTTTTTTGTAATAATTGCTATGTTTTGGAATGTTCCACCGAAGTTATGAAGTAAGTTTAGGAGAGTTTGTGTCTTTCCTGAACCTGAATTACCTATGATAAGCATTCTAAAAGGCACTTTAATCCCGTGAATGTTGAAGTTAGGATTATGGGTTTTTAGGAGGTATTTCTTCGGGATTTTCTTATACCAATCAATAAGTTCTGCTTTCCCTTGTTTTTGGGGTCTTTCCTCATTTGATTTCTTCATTTTTATATATATAAGGATAAAAAAATTGAGAAAAAATATATTTTCTCCGAAATGTATATACATAACTTTAGAAATGTCCGTTTATACTAAACCTAATTGGACTGCTATTTTGGATACATTTAACCCTGCGAACTTTCCTAATGCTCCGAAAACTGCTTCATTAACATCAGCAGTAAAGGCACAACAAATCCTTTTGAAATATAAAAAAAAATAATCTTATTATATATAAACAAAATGAGTGAATATTCTCCGCCTAATTGGACTGAACCTTTGCCTATATATAATCCTATCAATTTCCAAGTAGCACAAGCGACTAATGGTGGTGGTGGTGGAAGTGGAACATATTTAAACTTTCCTGTCGCTCAAGGAAGTCAAACGATGAAAAGCACATTAGTTAATGGGAGTTTCCAAGTGTCAGGAGGTCAGTCAGTAAATATGGGTGCTAATATAGTCCAAAACGCAGGAACGCCTGTTAATCCTACAGATTTAGCAACAAAGGCATATGTAGATTTGAATGCTGGAACTCAAAACCTCCAAAGTGTATTGACAGCAGGAAACACTACAGGAAACTTTCAAATAAATCACTCTGCTAATTATGGTGATATTTATAATGGGAGTGGTGCTAATTGGGTTGTTGCTTGTGATCCAGTTCAATTTTCCTCTACCGCTACAAATGATTTGTATTTGGCGAGTAATGCGACTGACAACTTTGTTCGTATGGGGAGTTATACAGGTTCTACTTTTACTGAAAATGCGAGGATAGGAGATTTGGCGACTGGTGAGAAAAGAGCAATTTTTGCTGGGACATTAACCGCTGTATGTATTGAAGATGCTACTGGTTCAAAAGGAACAGCAAATCAGGTTTTATCTGCTGGAACATCGGGAGGTAGTTTAAAATGGACTGCTTCTGGTGGTGGTGGTGCTGGAACATTAGACGCTACATTAGCGTTAGGAAATACTGCTACAGGAACTTATGCTAATATTAATCTTACGGATACTGCTGTAGGAGGTTCGGCAAATCCTATTATGACGCTTTCTAATACTGAAGCAACAACAGGAGCGGTTGTTGTTGATTTATATAAAAATAGGACAGGGGCAACGAGCGATATAGTTGGTGCTTTAAACTTCTATGGAAAGGATAATGCTGGAAATAAAACGCAGTATGGCGGTATTGAAAGTGTTATAACTTCCGCTGGTGGTGGTGGTGGTGTTGATGGTTCGTTAGATTTTTATAGTTGTGTGAATGGTGTGAAATCACAGGTGTTCCGTTTGAATGGTGCTGATAATGAAAACAACTCCTTCCGCCCTCTTGATATGAATGGAAATAACATTACTGCTTCTTCAGGTGCTATGACAATAACAACTGCTTCATCATCAGGAACAGGGACATTATCTTTGCTTTCTAAAGCAGGTGCTACGGCGAGTATGACTGCTGGAGGTTCTCTTCAATTAAACGCATCAGCAGGTTCTATTTCCTCTGTTGGTTCGTCAGGAATATTAAGCACAGCGACAAGCGGTAATAATGCTTTAACCGCAAATATAGGAAATATAGTTCTAACTGCTTCTTCGGGTGCTAATAATCAAACTTCTAACTCTTTAAGTATTACCTCATCTACAACAGGACAATTTAATATTCCTGCCGAGTTTCATACAGGAGTAATTACATCATCTTATAGCACTCAAGTTTATCAAACAAAATATCAACCAATCTTATCAACAACTCCTCATATCTTACCTGTGGCGGAGTTTCAAAGAGACGGGCAAGATATTATGCTAATCAATTCAAAAGGAGATGGTAATAATGAACTAACTACTATCGCTACTCCTAATTTCACAATAACACAATTCAAATGGATTCCGTCATTAAGTAGTTATATCGCAGGTGGTTATAATAATGTTTCACTCCGTCCTGAAGTTAGATGTGGGACGACTTTAGCAGATATACTTACAGATACTACATCAGGAAGTTTTACTTATATAGCGTTTAATCAATCTACTAATCCAAGTGGGTATATATGGGATATGTGTTATGACGCCACTTTATTTCCTACTTCTATTGCTATTGGTGGAAATTTTACTGCTACTACGAGTGATGTGTATAATGTGGGTGGTTCTACATTTCCTTCTTCGGTTTCTAACTTTCTTGTTATTGATATAGCATCTACCATTATTGCTCCTACTAATATGAATGACCCCGCACAAAATCCTTATACAGATATTTATGGGACGAATAGTGCTGTTCTTACAATTTCCGCTTATGCTAATTCTATTGGGGCAGGTGGTAATGTATATCTTATAGGAGGGCAATTTACAGCACTCAATTCTAATGGTGGGACTAATCTTCCTGCGGGTTTTTGTGCTGCGTTCATTCCTGCTGGTGGTTTTACTCCTTTAAACTTTAAATGGGTAGTTTTGTTTGACGCAAATAATATTGTTAAATCTATTTCTACATTCGGTTCTAATGTATTAGTTGGTGGGAGTTTTAGTGCTATTAATGTTGGTGGTGCTTCGGGTGGTAATCCTCGTCTTGCTTGGTGTGATAATCTTACATCAGGAAGTTTCGCTGCGGTTGGTAATGGAACACCAACTCCATTTACACCGCCAACAGACATTACTGCTGGGAGTGGGACATTACTTAATACTTCTAATGAGGCGTATGTTGCGTGTGCTGATACATCTTTACCTGATAAGTATCCTGTTTATGTTTGTGATATGGGGAACTTGGGTAGTGTTGTTCCTTCATTATACAAAGCAGATTTTCCCGCACAAATAACAGGTATGGGTTATGACCCTTTTGGTTCGCCTATTAAACTCGGGTTTATTACTGGATATGATTTTAATCCTTCAGGTTCTCCTCTTAATAGTTTTGTTTGGGACGTTCAAACACCTCAATTTTTAGATTTGAATGGTGCGTTAGGATTACAGAATATTAGTTATGAAACTTCGTCAGGAAATAAACCATATTTTAGTGTCAATTCTTCCACATCTAATAATCCGCCAAAGCAAATATCATATTTTAATGAAAACGGAGCAGGTGATATTTTGATTACTACAACAATAGCACTTCCTTTTTTTAATCCTAATTCACCACTAAATAAATACACCAAACTCACTCTCGCAAATAGAGCGAACTTTGCTATGGGGACTATTGTAGGGTTTGGGACTGATGATGTGAGGATATTTATTTACGCTCAAACAGGAGCAACATTTTCAAATTAATTTCTTAATATAGTGTAAAATGATTAAACCTATTAAGAAGTTTAGTAATCCTATTGTCGTAAATCGCAAATGGAAAAAGTATAAGGATAAAGATGCTTCACCTTTGATGTTAAGTCCTGACCCTGAAAAGAAGTATATGATTATCACTCCTGATAAAAGGATAGTTAATTTCGGGCAGATGGAATATCAGGATTACACTAAACATTTAGACCCCATTCGTCGTAAGGCATATTTGGCGAGGGCGACAGCAATCAAAGGAGATTGGAAGAATGATAAGTATAGTCCTAACAACCTTGCGATAAATCTTTTATGGTGATATTTCTATTTTTGTTTCCATTAATGGTTTGTTCGCTGGTTCATTAGGAAAACTCCTAACAATCATACCACCATAATTCATAGGATTACCTGAAGCGTATCTTATCCTACCTCCTCTCACGACAGGTTTCTTCCTATCTATGTGAGGTTTGACAGGTAGGAATGATGGGAGGTTTTTATCTCCTTGTATAATTTGTTTTAGTTTGTATTGTTCTTCCAATCGCTTCTTTGGTATTTCTTGGAGTGTTGCTGGTGTTTCTCTATCAATTCTAATTGTAGGGCGAAAAACAGGATACGCTCCTTTATTTTTTTTCTTAAGTAGAGGATTTACATCAACCCATTCTTCCTTGAACCATCGGGTAAGATTTCCTTTTTCTTTTTCGCCTGTGTATTTACCTCCTCGTTCTTTGTATGCTTTAACAATAGCACCCGAAGCAAAAGCGGAGTTTTTTTTATATTTACTCATAATGAAGTCCTTGACTTCCTGATAGAGTTTAGGGTCTGTAGGAGTAGGCATTTATATTATAGGAATAAAATATTTATATAATATAACGAAAGAACTGGTAATGCCTGAAAAAACAAAATATCCTTCCTTGAAGGAATATGCTAAACGATATGCTATAAGCGTAGTTGCTGATGACGGCAAACGAAAAAGTGTTAATGAATTAGCATACGATATTTGGGATTATGAAAGTCGGCATAAAGTAAAAAAAGGTATGTATCCTTTTTTGACAATTTCGTAATATTTAGGAAAAATAAAATATTTGGATATATTATAAAATGAATAAGGTTGCTGGGAAAACTTTTGATATATCCCCTGTCTGTGATATTTTTACTGGGAGAGGTAAAGCAGAAGAGGGTTTGCTATGTGGTGAGGATACGGAATACTTTTGTTCTAATGCTCTCCTAACGAATGATATTAGGTATATTCGGGAGAAGGCGTGTTGTAAGACACATTTCAAAACATTTTACTCCTTGCCGAAGTATAATGGATACATACTTAAGAAGGACGAAGAAACTGGTAATTGGGTGGAAATTGAAGTAGGAGAGGAAGACATACCTATACCTGACGCACCTACCCCTGTTGAAGAGATGTTGTGGGAAAGAACTGGTAATACTGAAGAAGGTTTATTACCTTCTGTCGCCGAATAGGAAAGTAATAATATTGTGAGAATATCCTCACGATATTATTTTTATAGGTGGGTGTCATTACATATAGACAACTTATCCCTATAGTAAGAAAGGAGTTTCATTATCTCTTTAGGTCTTTCTGCCGAAATGCTTTCCATAAACCATTTGTTAATCAATTCCGCAGTATCAACTGGCGAACCTAACCTTCCTTCAAAATCGCCGTCTATAAGTGCTGTGGATACATACCGCTCATCATAAGTCCTTAATGTAATATCCACATCATACCTTATACTACTATCTGTTTCATATTGACTTCCTGTGGTATGTCCTTCTATCATTATCTCTCCTAATGATTTATGTTCGCCGTTAAATGTGTTATAGGATTTCGCATATCTTTTATCACCGCATTCCTCGCAAGTGAAACAATCACGGATAAGAGGGCAATAACCATACTTATCCCTTTTCTCGTTGTATCTATTCTTTCCACAGAAAAGACATCTACCATTCCTACCAACATATTTCGCCTTCCAAGTTTTCACTTGTCTAACTTCCATTTGTTCGTTGAATAATCTTTGGGAGGTATGTTTTTCTCTTTTAAGTTCATCTTGTAAATCCTTTGCTGTGGTTTCCAACTCTGCGTATTTTCGTAGGAGTTCATCTTCTTCATATCTTTCATTTAATCTAATTTCCATCGCATCTAATTTATCACCCATCTCCCCGTAGGCAAGATTGATTTTGGAGTTTTCTCTTTCGCATTCCTTACACGCTTCGGTGAGTTGTTCTATCCTTTCGTTTGCCTCATCAAGTTCATTCCGTATTTCATCGTTGTCATTTTGGAGGTCATCAATTTCAATTTGGAGGTCTTCTACTTCAGCATCTACTTCAGGATTGGAGTTGTGTATTCTCATCAAACCTTCCTGTGCTGTTTGTGCGTCATAGGAAGTGAAATCATCTACAGGTAGAAACTCCTGAAGGGCGAAGATTAGTCCTGCTGACTGCTGGAGTATGCGGTTGCGTTCGTTGGCGTTCATAGTGGTTGTGTGGTTATACCTTATACTTATATAATTAAAATCGCTCAAAAACGCCTAAATAAAATATATAGTAAATAACCCTCTAAAGAACTGGTAAATAGGGGATAGGAAATGGAGTGTTGTAAAGAACTGGTAAATAACGGAAAAATCGTTTAAACTTCCTACGGAAAGTTTTCTGTCCCATCTATCCTGCTCTGCCGAAATTACGATGCAAAAGAATATTTAGTAAATAAGGCAGGGGTAGAGCATGTATTTACTAAATATCATATTTAGGTAATTTTGTGCGAAAATAATAGTGTAGGGGTATAGTATAACACGACCAAATGCCCCCCAAACGCACCCCCGCCAAGACCGCCCCCGCCGTCGCCCTGCCCGTCGCCCCCGTCGCCGACGAAGAACCCGAAGAGGTTGCCTCACAGCATCTATGCTCTACCTGTGGCGAGATGTTAGATGTGATTGGCGAGACCGAGTGTCTCAAATGTCAAACACCCCCAGTTGTGCCTGACGATGAACCGAGCGAAGATGAAAGCGAAGACGAAGAAGAAGATGACCCGATGACTGCTATGGCGAAGGCACAGAAGCAGACGCTTACCGAGCAGATAAAAACCAACACGCAGAGATGGTATGAGAGCGTAAATGGTAAGGTTGATGAGATAAAGGTTAAGCGTGAGGCACTCGCCGAGCAGATAAGAGCATATGACGCACAAATATTAATGATTAACCAAATCGCACACGATAAAGCGAGTGAAGAAAACAAGGCGGTTCAAATAAAGTTAGACAAGGTTCTCGCCTTTCTCGGTGAGGCAAAAGCGAAACGCACACCGAAAACCGCAGACCATAAAGCGTCAGGCGAAGTTGTCAAGGCGAAAAGTTCTACCTTCTTCAGTCGCAAACCACTAAACGAAATGGTTAATCAAAATACCCGCTTCATATACGAGCAGAAAAAAGGTTGTGTCTTCAAGCGTTTTTGTCTCATCAGTAAGAGCGAGAATTGTGTCTATGAGTGCGACGAAAACGGCACGAGAAAAGGTGTGGCGTTTCGTTCGCTGAATGATTTTTGTGTTATGGTAAAAAAATCTGTGAATTATCAAGGCAGTTTGAAACAAGACACTTCAGTCGTATTAAAGTATTACCATATATCGTC
>Ga0114977_10000613_pt1 | contig 23642 bp, 22 predicted proteins | sample S_130805_MF_Meta_FD_87026 | JGI IMG/M metagenome (GOLD analysis project Ga0114977, IMG submission 87026) | Freshwater microbial communities from Lake Simoncouche, Canada to study carbon cycling - S_130805_MF_MetaG | ecosystem: Environmental > Aquatic > Freshwater > Lake | place: Lake...
AACTCAGATGGTTATTATTGTAATTCATTCGAATATGGGAGTGTATTACGAGCAAACAATGGATTTAATAACATAGAAAAAATTATTAAAAAATATATTGAAATACAAAAGTTGCGTATATTAAATGAATTGGAAAAAACAAAATTAGTTTCCGATGTCAACAATATTATCGTGTCTTATATCTAATATTTCTAAAACGGCACGATAAGCAGGTCATCTTTCACAAAATACGCCTCACCATCACGTGTCCATTTAACGACAAGCGTAATTATTTCTACTCCGGCTTCAACCGCCTCTTTAAAAGCCTGTCTGTATTCAGGGTCTATAATGGACGGCTGAAAACGGTCTACATCGGTTCGTTGTATAACATAGCACATTATACAACGAGTAATTGATTCTTTTTTTATTAGTGTTAATTCACGAATATGTTTTAAAGCACGAGGGCTTACAGGTTCAGAAGACTTTTTCCTATATCCGTCTGGAAAATACGCGATTTTAGAATCGTAGGGTCGTTCATCATAACACATTTTCTTTCGGTCTTTCGTGCAAAGGTCTTCATAATCGGCCAATGGCACATTTTTCACTTCCATAATGAAGGGAATATTATTTTTGTCCATTCCAGTAAAGTCAAATCGCGAATCAACTTTGTTTTCAACAAATAGGACAGTTTCTCTCCTATATTTTTTACAATCTTTTAAAATGGATAAATAGTTTTTAATGAGGCAATTTTCAACCAATTGTTCAGCTAATTTAGGATGAATACCAATAATTATTTCATTGCCTTTTTCAATAATGACAGATAATTGAGCGCTATATACACATTTTACAGGTTCTAATATTTCATTTTCATTTTCATTTTCATTTTCAGAGTTTTTAGATTTTTTACTTTTCTTAGAAGTATTATTTAATGGTGCTAATAAAATAGATGCTCCTGTATCGCATAACCCACAACATCCAAGTGAGGCAGTATGAGCTAAAAACTCGGTATTATTAATATTTACATCAGCTACGTATGGAGATTTAATTTTTTTCGATGGTCTTTTTACCACGGTTCCAGGAACCAAATTTTCAATTTTCATAATCATCATTTTATTTATTTTGAATAAAATTAGTATTCAAAATAATAATTCAATTTTAAATTATATTACGATTAGTGTGTTCTTCTGGATTTTCTGAATTTCTTAGATTTCTTAGATTTTCTTGATTTTCTTGATTTTCTTGATTTTCTATATTTCTTTTTACCACCGAAAAGACTTAATTTCCCTAACCTAGAAAAATAGCTTCCGTTCTCTCTCTCTTCTAAAGCTTCTTCCTCTTCTTGCTCTCGTAACTCTCTTCTCGCTCTTCTCTGAGCGTTATTTAGTGGAGATGGTCTTCTTACGGGTTTTAATGGTCTGTCCTTTTCCGGCATATTTCTATATTCATTTCTATATTGTTCTATTGCTTTTTCTCTTTCTTCTTTTTCATTCCCTAGCTCTCTATCCAACTGATTTGTAACTAAATCTTTATACAATTCAGCTTCTTTTTTTTCCAACGCTGCTTCGTATTTATTTTGCCAATCTATTTCCTTAGGTCGCATCTCTTCACGACTTTTACGCTCAAAATCACTGTATATTATATTTGCGTTTACACGATCTCCTTCATCTACATATCTATCATATTCAGGACTTGAAAATACTGGAGGTACTGGTCTAGGATTTCTCTGGAAATACGATATACGAAATGTATTAGCTAAATAATTGTTAACCATAGGTTTGGCACGTTCCTTTCTCGCAAAATGTTGGGATTTATAATTATCTTTCCACTCTCTCATATGGTTATTAACCCTGTTTTCTACATAATATTCTTCTGAACTATTCATTAATATATATATATATATATATATATATTTGTATTATATATTTTTCTAAAGAAGGAACTTTAAGTGAAAATGAGGATTATTTTATTTATTTTGAATAAATTTAATATTTAAAATTAGAAACCAATTTTAAATTATATTGATAATGTAATAGAATAATAAATGAATCCACAACCGCAACCTCCATTAACTGAATTAACATTATACGATATAACTGGGCAACCCGCAGTTGTAGGTCAAGACCCACCATTATGTCCTATTTGTCATGAAAGATTGTATGATACAAATTTAAACCCAGTAGAAATAACAACTTGTCATCATAGATTTCATAGAAACTGTTTACAACAAAACTGTAATGGACCTCAAGGTAATACTTTACAAAATTGTAGATGTCCTGTGTGTAGAGGAATGTTTAATTATAATACAGACTTAATAGATTTAAATCCAGGCATAAATAATAGACTACAACAATTACAACAGCAACAGCAACAGCAACAGCCACAGCAACAGCCACAGCCACAACAAAAATCTTTCATACCATCGCTACTTCGCCCTAGTCCAGGAGGTGTTTTTAACAGACTATTCCCAAATTCTAGTAGAAATTTAAATAGTAATCGCAATATTAATAACAATAACAATAACAATAACAATAACAATAACAATAACAATAATTCCTCTAATTCCTCTAATTCCTCTAATTCCTCTAATTCATCTAGTTCTCCTAGTCCCCCGAGTTCCCCTGGTTCACCTATGAATCAAAATGCTCAAGGAGTAAGTCCGATTGTTAGAGGAAGTATACAAGATAGAAACGGTGGACCCATTGTTGAATTATCCGAAGCAAATGTTCGACAATTTGATAGAAGAGGACTACCAGTAGCAAATCGAGTAACAGGGTCACCAGCAGTAGCAACTCGCGTAACATCTACTAGAAGAAATAGCGGGTCAACTAGCGGGTCAACTAGTGGATCAATTGGTGGACCACCTGGTAATAATAGAACGAGAAGAAACCTAGGAAGACGAGTATCATTTTCACCAGATGTTGCAAATAGTTCAAATTTTAGACCTAGAAGGGTTATACCTAATAGTTCTTCATCAAGTGATGAATCAGATTCTTCATCAAGTTCTTCTAATTCATCAGGTGCTTCTAATTCATCAGGTGCTTCTAATTCATCACGTTCTTCTAATTCTTCTCGTTCTTCTAATTCATCAAGTAATTCTTCTGGTTCAAGTTCTTTGAATGGAAATCAATCAAATCAAAATTCAATTCAAAATCAAAATCAAAATCCAAACCAATATGCTATTGCGAATCAATTAGGAATCCCACCAGACCCAAATAATCAACCAATAAAACCAGGGTCTTCTAAACCAAATAATCCAAACGCAATAGCAAATTTAAATCCAACACAACAAGCAGCATTAATGACCGCAATACAAACATTAATTCCCAATGAATTAAACATTATAATAAATACAAGTGTTCCAGGATTTCAAATTTTAAATTATAAACCTTATTATACTTTTCCAAAAATAAAAACAGATGATAAAGTATATTTTGACCCATTAGTAAAATTACAACAAAGTTTAATTGATGAGGTTCCATTAGACATTAGAAAACCACAATTTTGTATGAAAGGTTATTTTCAATCATTAATAAATCATCACGGAATTAGAAAAAAAATAACATTGATTGAAGCTACAGATGAAGGCATTGTTGATGATAATATTCAAACAACATTAGACAATTTATTTCCAATAGGGGGTAATATTTATATAGGTGGTCAAGTATACACTATAGGTGACATGCAATGGACTAAAGGTGACTGGAAAATTGATAAAAAATTAATTGATATTGGCAAATTAAGTAATATTAGAAATAAGAATCCGCAATTGTTTAATAGTATACTTACAAACATGATTAATAATAATAATAATATTACTCAATTGCCAGCAAGTGTAAGATATGGCAGCAATTACAATGGAGTAACACAACAACCTACTTCATCAGGTCAAAATACAGCCCAAGGAACATTATCAACCCAAGGAACATTATCAACCCAAGTACCATTAACACCGCAACAATTACGACAAATACAACAAGTACAACAAGTACAACAACAAATTATTAATCAAGGTCAGCAACCAGGTCAGCAACCAGGTCAGCAACTAGGACAGCAACCAGGTCCAAGTTATCCATTACAAATAACCAATCCATTACAAATAACCAATCCATTACAAAATAATCCATTACAAATGATAAATCCAGCACGAGGTTTATCACAACAACAAATACAATTTCTTATTGATAATTATGGGTTGTCAGTACAAGAAATTTTAGATTTGTTAAACGCAAATGTTCCACTACAACCATTATTAAATAATGTAGCAGCAAACCCAACTGGTGTGCCGAATCAACTTCAAATAGCAAATGACCCACAACAAGCTGAAGAACAAAATGCACTCGCATTATTAAGCAATGAACAGTTAAACCAATCAAACGGTACAACAAATATTTTAAGAGATTATTTCGGTCATTATACAATTAAAGGAAGTAATTTTATTAATAATTATAATTGTTATTTTTTATGTAATGAAGTTTACAAGTTAATGACACCCCAATACAAAAATATGATTCAAACCTTTTATGATAATACAACAAAAGTTAAGATTGTATTTGGTTCTGGTAATATATCACAAACAGCATATAGTGATTCTGTTCGAGGGTTAAGAACTATATTAAATCAAGGAAATGGAAACTGTTTCTTTGATTCAGTATCTCAAGGAATAAATTATTATAATTTAACAGCAAATCCAAGAATACAATATGGTCAATATGGTTTGACACAAAATTTCACACAAGCTATTTTAAGAAATATTGTTTCTGATTATTTAATTGGAAATATTTTAAATGACCCTGGTCTAACAGCTGACCTATTTATGGGACCAAATCAAACTATAAATGATTTAAACCAAGAATTTCAAGATGAAGCAGCCGCTCAATTTCGAGCATTTGTTGAACAAGATTTTGTAAATAATATCAATGAAAGACAATATGTCAATTTATGCAATAATATATTAGAAAATCACTTTAATAATGGTGGTAGTATTTTTTTAATAAGACCTATTCGACAAAGACCCAATAATGATTTAATGAATCCTTTTCAGACACTGGACCCAAATGACAATAATGAAATGCGTTTTTATATTAATAGTCCTAATTATTGGGGAGACGAATTAGCAATAAAAGCGATAAGACAAACGCTTTTACTCAATATTTTTGTAATACATGAAAGAAATAACAACGAAGGATTAGAAATATATCAAGGTATAATTCCTGAACTATATAATCCGAATGTTCCTGGGCAACAATTTCAACATTACATGTTTTTATATAGTGCAGGACAACATTATGAATTAGTTACTTTTACATATTATAATAACGTAAATAATAATCTAATGTATCAAGTTTCAATTTTTAGTAATAACATGGTTTTACTGCCACCATTACATATAATATTTTTTCTATATGCGTTTATTTATGTTGGATTAACAGTACAACAAAAGGCACGCTGTATTTTTTTACAACAAATTTTTACAGTTATAGATAATGCGGTACAACAAATAGGGCGTGAATTTGAGAATCAAATAACAAATTTGTTAATTTCTAATCCACCTGACCCAAATAATATGATTCAAGGTAGGAACCCAGGATGGAATTATATGGGACGACCAGAAACACCTGAATGTAGATTTATGAGACTATTTATGAATCTGTTTCGTCCACTCAACGATTTAATACTACAAATAAATCCAGTAAATGGTCAGCGTTATACAAATTATCATTTTAATACGTGGAGGAGATATATTGGACAATACAGATATGATTTATGGCAATATCAACCTGGACAAAATGGTTATGAAGCTCTAGCTAGTGACCCGAGATATGATAGATATAAACTTATTGTTGATACGAATATGCGTGGTCCTCCAGGACAAAGACGAGGAGGAGGAGGTCAGAATTCAATACAATCTGGAGGACAAAGGCAACAAATTCCACCAAATTATTTTAGTCAAATGAATCAACAAAATAAAATGAATCAAATTAACCAATTGAATCAAATTAACCAGCAAAACCAACTTTTTAATACACCCCAACCTAGGTATTTAAACCAACAAGGGTATTCAAACCAACAAGGGTATTCAAACCAACAAGGGTATTCAAATCAACCTTTTAATACAACCCAACAAGGATTTTCAAATCAACCTTTTAATACAACCCAACAAGGGTATTTAAACCAACCTGGATTTTCAAATCAACAAGGATATTTGAATCAGTCGACATATTTGAATCCAAATAACCAATATTATCAAGCCTTATTAAATTTAAATAACGCACAAAATTTACAATATTTAACAAATTCACAAGTAAATGATATAATGCAAAACTTATCCAATTTTAAAAATACAAATATATCATATCAAATTACAATCGATTTAGAATTACAAAAGGGCGACAAATTATCTAATTTTGATTACATTACATCAAAATGTAGAAACAGGCGAAATAAAATAAGAAAAAGTTATGCCGAGTTGACAGGTTTAACATATACTATTCCACCTGTTTATGAAAATTTATTAGATAAACCATTACCTGATAATTCTAAAAGTAGTAAAGATAAAGATAAAGATAAAGATAAAGATAAAGATAGAGATAGAGATAGAAGTAGAAATAATAAAACAAGAAAAAATTATTAATTACAACCCCAACTTTTATAAATAAAATAATTATTTATAAAATATTTATACGCAAAGCTAATACAAGTATATAATTTAATTATATTGTTTATAATCAAACTTTAAATAAGCATCTTTTTGGTCCTTTTTTTGTTTATCTTTTTTAGCTTTTTCTAAAACAGCCATAGCAGCAGATAATTCTGTGTCTGTTACAACACCATCATTATTTGTATCAGCTAATTTATGTAACACACGATATTCAGGCGGAACAACGCAAAGTTGACTTTCTTCGTTGAATAAATATTCAGATAATATAGTAAAAATAGCTGTTAAACCAAGAGAAGTATAAATATCACGCGTACCCATCCATGCCATAGCAAAGACTAATATTTGCTTACAAACAGTATATTTCATATATTCTTGAGTCGATTTACTAAATTCAACCATTATAAATTTTGACCCAATATTAAGCAAAATCATAACGAGACCCGCAAAAAATTTATTATTATTTAAAAATATTACGTGCTGATTGATATAACTCAAAGTATTTGTTACAGTTGAGAAACCTCCGGTTTGTTCTTCTTTAATATTTTTATCTTTAGTCATATATTAAAATAATATATTTTTATTATTTTAAAATAAATAAACTGATTACATAATTAAATTTAATTAATCAATTAATCAATTAATTAATATAAACCTGAATTTTTTAAAAATCTTGTAACATAGTTATCTGAATCATTAAAAAAACCTTCTGAATACAAACGTGCTTTTCTTAAATAAGGTCTATACGCTTCTTTCATTTTTGCCGGTGGTTCAATCTCAATCTTTACACCTGGTAAAGAAAATGGTTCAACACTTGAAAACGAATAATTAAATATATAAAAAATTATGTAAATAAATATAATTAACAGTAAAAATTCGACAATGTGTTTTAAAAAGTGTATAAAACTCCAATATATTTTTGATTTCATTTATTATATTATAATTATATAATTTTTTGTTCATCATTAATTAAATTTAGAATAACTTGATGTTGAAAAAATGTTTTCTTCAGACGGTAATACATTGTCAATATTTTTTGTTTTATGATTTACAGATATTGAATTCGATTGTTTTCCACTTTTAAGACGACTTTCTGTTCCTATTAAGTCAAACCCTTCTTTCGCAGCTTCTACTTTAGTCTGTAAAGCAGCTAAATTAGGCGGTGGTGTAGTAGAAGTAGTAGTAGAAGTATCATTACCACAAGCATCAGTAGTAGGAGTAGTAGAAGAAGTAGTGCTAGAAGAAGTAGTGCTAGAAGAAGTAGTAGAAGTATCATTACCACAAGCATCTATTTTAGCTTCAATTTGTGCTTTTATGTCTCCAGCATCAAACCCTTCTAAAATTCCAAATTTACTTCCGTTAAACATTATTATAATTAATAAAACACCAACAACTCCCATTATTTTATGACAGCAACTAATAAATATTATGAAGGCAATTAAAAATGCTCTTCCTAAAGCTGTATCAATTAAAAAATTAAAAAATCTAGATTGACTCAAAATTATAACTAGTAATAAAAGAGCTACTCCACCCATATTTTTTTTATCAACTAACTTAAAGTTCATTTATATAAATAATCTTATATAATTTATTTTTAAAATGAATAAAAATATAATTATTTAATTGTTTAATAAAATTCAGTGTCTTTTTTAAATTATTATCTTATTTTTTATTAAGAGAATGTCTTTAGCAATGTATGCCGCACCATTTGATGATAATAATGATTCTAAAAATAGTGAGAATGATTATATTAAAAAAAAACAAGCACATAATAAAACACAAAAAAGATATCCTAAAGAAAACTTTGATACAAATAAAGTAAATAATGTTTTACAACAAATTCATGAAAATTTTCAAAGTGACGATGAATCTGGTTTAGGTGAATTTAATCCTCCTCCTAAACCAGAATCAATGGATGGTCAAAGAAAGAAACTTGCACAAATGGGAAGTAATGTAGAACAAATGGGAAATATGTCTTCAAACAATGAAAATAATATAAGAGTATTAGGAAAATCACCAGAAGCATCATATCAAGAGAGAACAAATGATAATTTAGATTTGAATAATTTTGACTCGAATTATGGTGACGATAATAAAGCAGAAGAATATTACAGAAAAATGCTTCCAGGCTATAATAATCCAAATAATAGACAATATTATAATAGTAAAAGTCAAGGAAATACACCAAATGTAACTGCAAATATGGAGGGTAATTTTAATAACGATGCGTTATTACAGAAGATTAATTATATGATAAATTTGCTTGAAGAACAACAAGATGAAAGAACAAATAATGTTACAGAAGAAGTTGTTTTATACTCATTTTTAGGTATATTTATCATTTTTGTTGTAGATTCATTTGCCAGAGTTGGAAAATATGTTCGTTAAAAATAAATATTATTATATATATAATGTCTTTTGTTTTTAATAAACAAATAATTACAGATTTATTAAATACTTTAACAAAAAGCAGAGAAGAAGTAAAATCATTTATAGATGAAATATTAATAGAACGTATCAACGCACCTGTCGATAAATATGATGGTTCAACTATTATTAGTGCTTTAATAAAAAGATATTATAAGCCAGATAGATTCCCGAGAAGAGAGAGAGAAATAATGTGGAAAGATTCAGTAGCAAATGCATTAATCCCTATTGTCGATATTAGTATAGCAATAGAAATGCTTATTTCTAAAGGAGCTGATGTAAATTCTAGAGATGACTATGGAGATACACCTATTAATAGTTTACTAGAGTTCTCAAAAGGAGAAAACAGATATAAAATAGAAAAAATGTTTATTGATAATGGAGCATTACTCGACATAACGAATAAATATGGAGAAACCCCATTAGATATATCAATATGGCATGCAAGAAATATTGATGAATTATATATTTTAATTAAGAATGGAGCAATCAATAATAAAAAAGATGCAAGAGTACACGAATTTCATAATTTACCAAGACAAGATGCACATACAATAGTAAAACTAATTAAGATAAGAACTGAAATGAACATATGGTGGCAATTACTTTACGAAGGTAAATTTAAAATTTTTGAAGATAAAGAAAAAGAATATACTGGAGAAACAAAAGCATATATTTTGAAGGCATATAAACGATTTTCACAACACATATTATCATTGATGGCGTGTGGTATTCCTGTTCACAAAATGATTATTTTGGATTTTGAAAATAGTATTAATATGTGTCAAACAATTTCTGATGAGCAACTTATTTATGCAGGTCCAGAAACAGATTTTTTACCTCCTCATGATTATGAAAATTGGAAACCACCACAAAAATTAATAAAAGAATTAACAATAAAAGAAAATGAGGTGAAAGCCGATAGGATAAGATTAGAAAATGAGAAGGAAACTGAGAGGATAAGATTAGAAAATGCGATGAAGGTTAATAATGAAACTAGTTTGGGTTCAGTTCCTCCAAGAAGGTCAAAGCATGGTTTTGATGTTGGAACAGAGTCTGAAAAAAAAGGTTTTTTTAATTTTTTAGATGGAGGATATACAAAAACTAAAAAGAAGAAAACTAAAAGGAAGAAAACTAAAAGGAAGAAAACTAAAAGGAAGAAAACTAAAAGGAAGAAAACTAATAGAAAATATTGAAATTCTAGAAATTCTAGAAATTCCAGAAAATAATTATTATATGAAAATGATTTAAACCAAAATTATATATTATTATATACAATGCCAAAATATATAATAATTCATACGACACATGAGGGGTGTTATGATTGTAAACAAATAGACCACGGAAATATTAAAATAATGCCAATTACTGTAAATACGCCTAAGATTTTCTTCTTTGATAATAAGATTCTAGCGTGCGAGTTTTTTACTGACTACATAAATGATGTAGACGTATTAGACCCACAATGTAGAAACGGAGACGAGATTGACCACAAAGATTTCTGTACATGCGGAATTATTGAACTTGATGACAATGAACAACCCATTTTTTTCTATAATAAGAAAAACCAGATTTTTTTACTAGAGACAACCGCACAATTGTATACAATTCCAGTAGATTTGAAGATAGATGTAAATAATTTAGGTGTGTCTCAAAGACTACTTAACAGACGAAAATCATTAACGCAACAGCAGAAAAAGACTTATATTGAACTAGGTAGACTCTTGTGTGAAGATTGTATTGTTGACGATGATGATGAAACAGACGAAAAAGATAAATAAATAAATAAATATTATTTTATATAAATTTTAAACTATTATAAATTTTAAACTATTATAAAGTAAAAAAATTGATTTAAGATTATTACATAAAGATAATCTTAAATAATACGAATATAGAATGAGATGCTTAAGATATTTATGTAATTTATTTACTAGAACTACAACACAACCAGAGACCATTATTAAATGGGAAGACACTGTTGAATTTACTTTTCCTATAACTGGTGGTAGGGTTATAAAAGTTTATGATGCTGATACTATAACCATTGCCACTAGACTACCATTTAAGGATTCACCTTTGTATAGATTATCTGTGAGGCTAAATGGTATAGATGCTCCTGAAATTAAAGGAAAAGATATTTCAAATGAGGAAAAAGAAGCGGCCGTAATAGCACGAGATGTTGTATCAAAAATGATTCTACATAAAGATGTAGTTTTAAAAAATATTCAAACAGAAAAATACGGACGAGTTTTAGCCGATGTTTACATTGACAATATTAATCTAAATGAATATTTAATAACACATAAATATGCGGTTAAATACGATGGTGGTACAAAAGTTAAACCACTATCTTGGTTGACATATATGAATAATGATAATCAACTATAATAAACGTATTTTAATAAATAATATAATATTTTATATTAAAATACATAATTAATGAAAAATAAGAAGCCAAGAAAAAAAGTAGTAAAAAAACCAAGAAAACAAGTAGAAAACAAACAAGTAGAAAAAAAACAAGTAGAAAACAAACAAGTAGAAAAAAAACAAGAAACAAAAAAAAAGACAAAAACATTAGAAATTGTAAAAACAAACAAGATTTTTTCAATCATAATGGAAAAAATAGGATTTATTCATATTGATAAAGACCAAGATGGATTATATGATGGACTAGTAGTTCCAAAAACTCACGCCAATTATTTATTTTATACATCATTTTTTTCTCTGTTATCTAGCATGTTTTTATTTTATAAAAAAAGCGATAATTATATTTATACGTTATCAATTTTTATTACATCATTAAATTATTGGAGAAATCCAATTTATAATTGGAGAAGAAATATAGATATGATAGTTATATTTGTAAGTTTCTTTGTGATTGGGATAAAATTTTATATACAATCAAAATTAATGGATGTTTTACCAACTACAATTATTTCATTTTTATTTTATGTAATAAGTAATTATTTTCAAGACAAGTATATACACATTAGCACATTTTTTCATTCTTTAATTCATATTTATCCAAATATAAAATTTATACAGTATGAGATGAATAAAGATGAATTTAATTTAATTTAAAATCAACACCTTCTCAGCTTTGAAAGTAGGATACGCAAAATTATAGAAAAAATATGCAGTAGGGCTTATAATAGATGGCTTTGTTTTTAACATCAGATTGTTAATAATTATGTTGTTATGCGATATATTTTCAATCGCACAAAACCCAAAATAATTTTTATCGGCAATAGTCCAAAAACTTATTTTAAACCCGTGTATAAAAACATCGTTTAATTCGTTTGACCCATTAATAGAAGCAAAACAACTTAATACTTCCATATTTTTTTCAACAAATACACACGATTTACGGTAAAAATAAGCACATACAATTTCTTTCTCTAATAAAATCCCGTAAATAAAAATATTCTTGGTCTTAATTAGTTCAATAATATTTGAAAACTCTGTATTCATAAAAATGTCAAATTTTGAACTGTTACTTTTAATAAAATCTAATAAAAGGTGAAAATTTTGAGGCGTTATTTCTAACAATGTCAAATTACCTGGTAATTCATTTGGTTTCGTCCATTTAGTAACTGGAAATCCATACGTTGAATATGCGCACAACGGAACGATTCCAGTTAATTCATCTTCTCTCTTAAAGAGGGAAACAACAATGTTTTTGTTATTGTATCTTTGATTGTAATGATGTGTTTGAATGATTTGTGGAGCAATTCCTTTTTTCCTATCATTTGCTCCAACACATAAATAATCGACATAATAAGCATCAAAATTTGCCTCTGCTTTTCCGTTAATTACAATATGAAGGGGTCTAGATGTCATAACACCTATTATTTTTTTATTCGGTATTATATTAGATATTGTATCTGTATTTGTTGAACTTTTTGAAAAGTCAATAAGAACACTATCTTCAGTATAAATGGATACAAAAGAAAATGTGTTATGTCCCTTAAAGTATGGAACTATATTTGAGCTCTTAGGAGAGAAAGTATTATCCTTATTTTGTAAATAATTTGCTTTAATAAAGTTGATAAATTTTGCTGTTTTTAGTTTTGACATTTTATCAAATACAATGGTATCTATATTTTTAAAATTTGTATATTTATTTTCCTCTGGTAAATGGTGCTCAATAATACCGGGTGGAAATATCATGTATCCAATGTTGTAAACGTGAAAAACTGGCTGTATTGCCCAGAACCCATATTTAACCCTTATATAACCATAAATAAACAATATAATAATGATAATAATTAATAAAATATAAGGTAAATATTCTATGATATTTAATTTATATGCTAAATTTGTATCGCTTGTAATAAATTGGAACATTTTTAAATTAATATATAATAAGCTTTTAAATTACTCAGGTTTAACTAAAACATATAAATATTGATTTTCGTATGCACAATTTACTAAATTAATCTTTCCTTTAATAATAAAGCCTGATTCGGTAGCTTGATTCAAGATAACATCTTTATCTTCCATATAAAACTTATGCTCTTGCTTTCGAACCTTTCCATCATTGAATTTAAATTTTTCATCGAAAATAGCCATATTTTGTTCTTTATTTAAATTGAAATTAGAACTATATTCAAATTCATTAAACTTAACCTTTGTTTTTGTAATCCTTTCTTTCGCGTATTTTTGAGGTGAAACAACATACAATGGATTGCCAGGGGGTAATATAGGGTCAAATTTTTCTCTATCTACAATATGAATGATTAAATAACCACCAGGCACTAACCAGTTCATAGCATTGTTGAAAAATACTCTTTTATCTTCAAAATAATAAAGTGTAAAATACATGCATATAATATGCGTAAATGTATTGGAATTGAATGTACCATTATGCAAAGCATCTCCTATTTTAAAATTATATTGCGGGAAATTCTCTTTAGCCTTGTTAACCATCGATGGCGAAATATCCATACCAGTTACATCAAAACTATTTTCAGCTAATTGAGCAACATGGTGTCCTGTTCCAGAACCTACATCTAAAATTTTACTCCTGTTTGATGGTGCTGTAGTATTAATAATTTGTCCAATTTCATAATTATTTTTTACTGAATTAAATACTAAAAAATCGTAAATTTCAGAGTAAAAATCATCGTAAATATCAGTACCTTTTTTAAATAAAAAAGTATCTTGTTGTTGAAAACCTTCTCTTTTAGGCATTTGTAATGATTTGAAAAAAACTATTAATATTAAAAATAATGCTAGGAAAAACAGTATTTTTCCACAATTTGACATATTTTTATAAAAAGTGGCAATTGAATTTATTGTGTTGTTAATTTTCATTTATATGTATTGTTGTTATTTTTTTTGTATAAATTTTTAATATATGTCAGAAACAGAAATTAATGATATTAGAGATTCTACAGCCTTTAAAGGAATATCATTCTCAAAATTTAAGAAAACGGATGTGAAAAAAGAATTGCTAAATAGTTTAATTAATTCAAAAATAGAACCTGCGTGTTATTGGAGTGCTGAATTAATATGTGCTGGTCATTATAGCGATTTATGGGAATTGATTTTATATTTTTATAGTAAATACATTCATTTAGGAAATCCTAAATTAGCTATTTATTTAGAACTAAGAATTAATAATTTTAAGGATATTATTAGCAATGGTTATGGTGGTTCTGAAATCCGAATGAGAAACAACGATAGGATTCGCAAACTATTTTGTGAAGTAATGTGTGTATTATGTGATGCTAAAAGAAAGCATAGTTTTGATAATATCAAAATTAAAAAGGAAGATTTTGATATGACACAAATGAGAGACCGTTTTAAGGCTCCGGATGTTAAATATGCTGAAGAAGTTTTTTTAAAAGAGGACCCTAAAGAATTATATGTGGCTATTAATGAATTATCATATTGCTTGTCAAGTGATGTGAAAAATGTAATGAGTGCTTGTTACTGGATAGAGTGGATAATGGAATATGAATCATTATGTAAAATTAAAAAAGAAAAATGTAGATGTGAAAGACGAAGTAAAATGCCAGTTGAAACTAAAAGTCAAATGGATATAATTTGGATTATATGGGATATATTTTTGAATAAGGCTGAAAAACAAGACAAAATAATCAAAAAAATTGTAAATGCTTTGTTGTCGTTATTTACTTTGAAGTATACATCGGGGTGTTGTAAAAGAAGAAAATATATATTATATTTTGTGGTGTCATTATTGTGTGAAAAGGTAAATTTAAATGAAGAAATTATTCGGGAAAAACAGAAAGAAATTGTTACCAATGTTATTAAAAATATAGACCACGTTTACGGTCAAATAAAAAAAAATGAAGAATCTCCTGGAACCGATTATTTATTTAAGAACGTAAAATCGTCCAATTTAGAAAAAACAATTGAAAAATTAGAAAAGATGAATTCGTTTGGTGAAACATTTATTCCGCGAATTTAAAAATTATCCCTCGAATTTAAAATTATCCCTCGAATTTAAAAATTAATATTTAATAAATGTATAATGGTTAAAACATTTAAGATGAAAAGTAGTAAAAATACTACAAGAAGTCAAAAAAAATCCACATTACAAAATTTTCAAAGAGAAATAACAGTAAAATTTTTAGAAATATTATTAATGATAAAATTATTTCATTGGAAGACAACCAGTTTTGCTACTCATAAAGCTACGGATGAATTATATGCTTCATTAAATATTAACATAGATAATTTTATTGAGGTTCTTTTAGGAAAATCGGGTTATAGAACTGACATATTAAGTAATAAAAATATAGCATTAATTGACTTAAATTCACAAGAGCAATTGAAGAGCAAAATTGATTCAATCAAGAGTTATTTAGTAGACCTAAATTCAAATAAAGCATTACGAACCATGAGTAATAGTGATTTATTCAATATTCGAGATGAAATATTAAGCGATTTAAATAAATTTTTGTATTTATTAACCTTTAAGTAAATCTTTCCACTTTTAGAAAATCCACTTTTAGAAAAAGTAGAGCAAAATAAATTCCACTTTTAGAAAAAGTGGAGCAAAATATACTTTTAGTAAAAGTAGAGCAAAATAAAAACAATAAAAACAATAATAACAATAAAAATATTTATTTTTATTATAATGGAAAAATTTACAAACTCAATAAAAGATTCATCGTCTTATATGAATAATTCTTCACCAAGTTATAGCGATCCAGATTTTAATGATTTAGGCGATTCTATTAAAAGCACTACTCCGACAACTTGGTTAATAATAATATTGATATTAACATTCTTAGGGTTCAACATATTTGTTTATTTAGCAAAAGGGACACAAGGTATTACCGATTTTTTTGCCCCAATTATTAACAAATTAACATCTATTTTTGGAGGTGTAACAGGTCAAGTTGTAAGTGTTTCTGCTGAAGGTTCTAAAGCAATCGTAAGCACTGCCGCTCAAGGAACCCAATCAGCCGTTGGAGCTACTGCTGATGTTGTAAATGCCGGATTAACAGGTGTTCAAGAAGTAGCACAACCAGGACAAGCTCAACCAGGACAAACACAAGGACAACCATCTCAACAAACCCAAAGCAGTCTCAAAAGTCAACCTGTAAATTCCCAACAAGTAGACATTATGCAAGCAAATACATTAAATAGAGCTTTAAACACTTCCACTTCACAAAAACAACAAGTTAATGGAGAAGATTATCAAGCAGATGATTCAACCAGTTCAATTCAAATGAGCTCTACAACTGGTAAAGCTGGATGGTGCTATATTGGCGAAGAAAGAGGCTTTAGAACGTGTGCTGAAGTTGGAGTAAATGATACGTGTATGTCAGGAAATATATTTCCTAGCCAGCAAATATGTGTAAATCCGAATTTAAGACAATAAATAATAATTAATGTAATATTTTAATTATTATTTTTTATATTTTTATTTTTTTGATTTATACAAAACTAAAATTTAAGGGCGGGCAGGGTATGCGGTACCAGCATTCAAAGTTGTAACATCACTAACAATAGTTACAATAATTTTATATGTTCTAGCTGAAATTGTGGTAGCAACTCCTGTAAGGGTATTTTGGGAGCCAGGTGAGTTAATTGTAACTAGGAAACTAATTGTGTCATTTACTAATAGAGGCATTTTAACCCATTTGGTACCTGCGATAGCATAACTAGCATCCAAATTATTTAATCTACTGGGAGCACTTGCCATTATTTGTCTAAGTATTTTACTTGAAGGATTTTTCGAAGCATTTACTGAGCCATCACTGCCAGATGGATTACCACTTAAATCAATACTAGTATATTGATGATGAGCAGTGTCGTAAATATATGGCGCATAAGCACTCTCAGAACTTTGTAACATAGTAGATAAAAGAGTATGTAATCCTATTTTAGATTTGTTATTAATAGAGTTTAAGACATTCTCTTCATTATTAAATAAATCAACTCCTCTTGTGGTATTAAATAGGTTGAAAGCTACATATCTTAAAAAATCATCAGCAACAGTAATATAAGGATTGCCATCAGGGTTCATTGTAGTAGAACCAGCTTGAACATATGTTGCTTTAAGAAATTCAGTAGTAAGAGGATTAGCAGAAGCATCAGTAGAGTTCCATCCTGCACTAGCATCATAATGTAATTTATACATAATATCACTCAATGTGTTATCGCACATATCATATGAATCAGTCCAGAATTGAAATAAATTTTGAGCAACACTTACACTCATATTGCAATTAGCTGTAGCATGAAAGCTGCCAAGGGTATCACCAGCATAAGTAGTAAAATTGGCGGATACATCGGGTGTAGCCGTGGTTGCGAAGTCGTTTAGGTTAAAGTTAAGACTCATTATAATATTACTTAATAATAATATTTTTACAAAATAATTAATTACAAAATAATTAATTACAAAATAATTAATTGCTAAATAAAAATAATTGCTAAATAAAATAATTGCTAAATAAAATAATTGCTAAATAAAATAATTGCTAAATAAAATTATAAGATTGTTTTAATATATGCTAATTTTTCAGGGTCATAATCTAAACAATGTGGTATTCCGTATAATTCGTGATATTTTGAATATAATGGTTTTATAGTAGCAGCAATAATATCTTCAACAATAAATTCTTGGAAAATACCAGTATATTGTCTTTTCAATTTTTCTAAATATTCATTTAATAAAGTTATATTGTTTAAAATGTTAGAATCTTCTTTAAATTCCTCAAATTGTGTAATTAAACCTTTCATTAAAGAAGCATTATTAATATATTCCCAAAGTACTTTTAATATTCCTTTATAGTTAATTATAATATCATACATACAAGAATCTATTGGCGTCTCTTGTAACAAATTAATTATATCAACGTTTATTTTATTATATGAGTCAAATGAAATTACTAAATTGTCTTTATTTTCAATAAATGTTTGTAAGTAAGTATTAATATTAGTTATAGTTTCATTTTTAATTAATTCATTATAATATGAACAAAATGCCTCAATTTTTTTATTCTTAATTTGTAATAGAGTATAATATATTTCAAGAGCATTATTTTTCTTAAGATAAATGTTATAAATAATTTTGCGAGTTCCAGATGTAGCAGTATTTGTTACTGTATTTGAAGGTACAGATTCAACAAGTTTATTATTTGAGTTATTGCTAAATGATTTTTTTGGGTCATAAAGTTTATTACCTATGGATACGGAAGTAGTGTAAAATGTATTTATTCTATCAGTTATAATTTCAATATTATCTACATTACTAGGAACCATTGTTAACAAATTACCATTCATATATAAATTAAAATATGAAATTGGAATACAACTACCATTATTAAATACAAATCTTAATATAGAGTCATTGCCGCTAGTATCAATCGTTAAATAAGGTGGGTTTATTGTAACAGCACTAACAAAACCTTTGTAACCTTCTGGCCATTTATTAGCACTATTGTTCATAGTCAAATTTTGTCTTGGATACCATGTTTGGGTTCCATTATTCCAGCATAATTCTTGTGGAGGTCCAGGAACATCCGAGCAACTTGTTGAATAACATCTGACATTATTTGTAGTTTTTATAACAACATCCGTGCAAGGGTCAGCAACTGCGTTACATATTAAATTGCCACCATCTTTAATAAAATTCAATGAACAATCTGATGTTAATAGAGCATTACTTGGAACAGGTATTTTAGAATAATTAACACGTAATAAACTAGAGGTATTTGGATTTGAATAAGTTTGAGACTGTGTTGCCCACGATTTTGTTCTATTTGTCCATTGACCTTTAGCAATTTTTGAGAATCTTTGGTTTTTAGTCAAATTTGAACTGTTTTTTTTGTATTGTAATATATTTCCTTTTAATAACATTTGACTCCCTATTCCACTTGTTATTGTATTATCGTTGTTATCATTAATAGTTGAACACGCATGTTGAACACGACTCCATACTCTAGGAGGTTGTGGATTATAGCTATAGGACATTCTATATATTAATTTTTTAATTAAATTATAATATAAATTTAATTAAACAAAAATTTACGTTTTAATTCTTTAAGCAGGATTATATCCGTCACCAGAACCGTAAAAATACCATCTTAGAGACAAATAATTCTGGTCTTTCAAAATAGTATTAATAGAAGATGTGCTAGTCAATGTAGTATTTGGTCCCTTAGCCGATATATTAGCAATATCAGAAGTTCCTAAAGCATAATTATAATACCATAAATTTGAAATGTATCCATTAAATCCACCATTACCAGCTACAAAAACATCTCCATAATTTTGTTTTGGGACTCCCATCAACTGAACACTTCGCGTAATAGTTCCATTCACATAAACATCTAATTTGTTATTTTGACATCTTATAATTACGTTGACCCACTTATTCAAAGGAATATCAGGAATCACAGTTTCTTCATTAATGTCGTTAAATGTATTCATCATAACAACCAGTGCGTTTGTATTCGGAGCAATATATAAACCAGGAGCATTATTAGGGAAATTTAATCCATTACTTTCTAAATTATTGTTACCCTTGTAAAATATATGTTTGTATTGACCTTCTAAATATTGTAAATTATTAATGAAAATCCATACAGACCAAGTAAATTCAATACCATCAGTAGCATTATTTGACCTATAAATTGTAGCAGAACCATTTAAACTAGGGTCTTGTGTAAATGTAATCATTTGCGTAGCATCTATCATTCCATTTATTAGCTTCGGTGAAGTTGAAGGCTTAGTTAGCCACGAAATAACTGAAATACCAACATTTAATAGTAAAATAAACATGAAAATCACCAGCAATAAAAAAGAAAATTTTGCTACTAAACTATTTGATTCAGTAAATCCACCATTATTTCCTGTATTTGTTGAAAATGTATTAAAAGTATCACTCATTTATATATAAATAAGAAAATAATAGCTAAATTAAATTGTAACACTACTTTGTGTTGTTCCATTTTGAATTAATGATACTTCTACTTGATATGAACCAAAAAGGTTTGATAACATACCTCCCCCGTAACCTTGTGTGTAAATATTCCACGCTTCTTGAGGATTTAATGAATTAGGATAATATTGTAAATTAGATGTCCACCCATTGAAACCGCCTTTAGGTGTTACATAAATATCAGCATTATTATTTACGTTAGCAATGCCAGGTAGCAAACAAGTTCTAACTAATTTACCATCAATATAAAGGTCCAAAGTTCTTCCATAAACGCTTAATGTTAAGTTTACCCACTTTTGAATTGGGATATTAGAAACCATACAATTATGAATAACTGTTTTTCCACCTGGTGTTGTAGGTTGTCCATTTACTCCAGGATAACATCCTAAAGAAACAATTAAATTGTTTTCAATTGCTCCTAAAACAACGGAAGGACAAGGGTCTAATCCACTAACTCCATTAATCGAACCCCCGCTTGCGTCACTTAAAGCCCCCATTCTTCCAAAAACTACCTTAGGTTCACCATAACGATAGTTCCAATCATTTACGTAAAACCACACTGAATAAGAAAAATTACTATCAGAAGCACCAGAATTATTTGTTGCTAAACTGGATGCTGAAATAGTGGCACTATTTTGTCCGTTTTGAACACTAGATAGACTATTTTTATCAGATAAAAAATATTTTGCTAACATAATTATTAAAACAATTATAGCAATTGTAAAGACAATACTTAAAGCACTCATTGTATAATATAGATTTAGAAATTTTATAATTAATTTTGTGTAATTATAGTTTTATTTGAACCATTTGTAACTGGAGGTGTTTTATCCTTAACTAAATTATACAAATAATAAATATTTGGAGCGGTTAAGGGTTCATTAAAATATACTACGTTACATATCCCACCATTAATTCCATTATCAGTGCCAATTGTCAAATTATCTAATGACATATAAGGCACAACTTCAATTGCCGATTTAACTAATTCATTATTCAAAAATATATCTAAAGTTCCGCCGATGTAATTGATTATTATATTATTCCATTTTTGTAACAAAAAGTTCTCTTTTTTATAAATAATTCTGTTACCATTATCATGTAATTCATATGTTTTAGCATTATCATTTTTTAATCCTTTTTGTTCCATGACAATCATTAAAGTATTTGTGGTTCCGTTATAGAGAATATTTGGTTTATTACCATAATTTAATATAGAAGTATAATTTTTATAAGATGGATTTGTATTTGGGGGCATCGCATCTATAAATATCCAAGAAGATATGCCATATTTGTAATCAAACTCATCTGTTTTATTTAAATCTTGATATCCAGCTAGTGTATGTAATTGATTTGTATTAACTGGATTATTTACTAATTGGTTGCCACCTTGTAAAGCAATTTTTTCTTGAAGTGAAGGTAACTTAAAATATAATAAAAATAAAATAGTAGATATTACAATTAAAATGATGGATGTTACAAATTGTGAATTTGGCGATTTTGCATCAATGTACTCTTTAACAAAGACATTAATAATATCTGAAAATATACAAGGTATGTAAAGCACAACATTTATGATTAAATCGAAAAAATTATTTTTTTTAGCATTGCCAATAGGTGACTTTGCTATAATTATATTATAAACTAAAGCTAATATTGATATTACTAATAATGTGTTAATGATAGTTTTAAAAACACCATTTGCCGTAGTTGATGAATTTTGAGCCATATAAACTATCCATCCAATGAGTAAACCTGAAGTTATTATTCCAAAAATAACGGTTAATGATTTTAGTATCTTTGTAACTGTGGCATCTGGACGCGAATGAGTTGAAGTATCAAATAAATTAAATATTAAAAATCCGCCCCAAATAATACAAGTTATTAAAACACATATTAAAATTATAGATGACTTACCGAACGTCATACTTGTACCTAAATCTTTATCAAAATCTTCCCCTTTGTTCGTCATTGCAAGAATTGAAATAGTTACTATTACTAAAAATAAGATGAAAAGACCAAAATTATACTAGGATATTTTTTCTAACATTTTTTGAAAAAACCCGGGAGGTTGGGCATTCATTCCTGGCATATTAAATTGTTTTAATCCATTTGGTAAAGTCCAGAGTATTAATAAATATAAAAATGCGAAAAATCCCAATACAATTGTTAGAGTTAATGAATACCCAAAATATTTTTTAATAAGACCTCCCGGGTCTACTTGTTGATACATTATCAAAAGTGTTATTAAACAGAAAAATAAAATAAAGTATTTTAATCTTTCATAATTAATATTTATATCATCGATTGAACTTCTTTTTACACCTTTAAAGAAGACAAAAACTGTCAGTAATATTGAAACTGGTACTATTATTTTTGAGTAAGTATTTAAAATTGTGTCTGGTAATGACCTAAATAACAATATTAAAAATATAGTGTACACAACTACAAGAAGTACGCCTTTAAATTGACTTAAAAAACTTTTAACAGAATCAAAATCTTGCAGAACCATTATCATTCCTCCAAACACCAAAAATAAAATAAATAATGTTAAAAATACATCTTGAGCAATTTGGTTATTTGTGTGTGAATCTAAAGCCTTAGTATCAGTAGCTTTACCTCCTGTATAAATTACCCATAATGTAATACAAATCATAATTATTAATACTATTCCAAAAAGTATACTGATTTTATTATTAGCTAAATATGGTAATAAATTTTGACCTTGATTGTTATTTATATTAGGGCCACTAACTATATTACTTATATTATTTATATTACCCATATTAATTGTATTATTACCGCTCATATAATATAATAATACAATTTTATTTTATTATATATTTTCCGGTATATTTTCATTCATCTTTTCATAAATCTACATATTTTCCATTGCTGTTTTTTTTCCATGACATTCTCTACATAAAGCAACTAAATTTGATACATCGTTTCCACCACCGTGTTCTAATCTTACTTTATGGTCAACTTCAAACCACGCATTCAATTGAGTTTTACATTCGCCACATTTCCAGTCTTGTTGAGATGCTACATATTTCTTTTTTGTTTCACTAACAGAACGTTTTGTCCCGGTTTTTCCTGAACTTAAGATTCTTTTTTCAGAATGTATTGTTGCCGGATTAATATTATTATATG
>Ga0114977_10000614_pt1 | contig 23595 bp, 24 predicted proteins | sample S_130805_MF_Meta_FD_87026 | JGI IMG/M metagenome (GOLD analysis project Ga0114977, IMG submission 87026) | Freshwater microbial communities from Lake Simoncouche, Canada to study carbon cycling - S_130805_MF_MetaG | ecosystem: Environmental > Aquatic > Freshwater > Lake | place: Lake...
AGTTGGTCGCACGGAAGACAGCATCAAGTGTTGACTGACCTGTTCCGTAACGGTTATCGAACATGTGCTTTGTATCGGTGTCATTGACAGCGATCATTGGGAATGTCAGCGCACCATCTTTAGCCATCTGGTTGAGACGGATAACGCCAGTTGTCGTCTCCTCACATCCACCTGCAATGTTTGGAAGAAGCTCCTTGCGAGTTGTGTGAAGAGTGTTCACGAGGTCGCAACCATCATCGAATACTTGGTGTGGATTGATATCAAGTGCTGCATTGATATGTGAGTAGTAACCATCGCGATCGACAGCATTACGTGCGAATACTGAAATGCCGTATTCATGAACAAGCGCTGCTGCTGTGTCATCTTGAGTTGAAAGTGGGTTTGAAGCACAGAGTGCGATTTCGGCGCCTCCAGCTTTAAGAACACGCATCAGGTTTGCTGTCTCTGTTGTGACGTGCATACATGCTGCGATGCGCACACCAGTAAATGGCTGTGACTTCTCGAAGCGTTCGCGGATCTGAGCAAGGACAGGCATGTTGCGCTCTGCCCACTCAATTTTCTTACGGCCTGCTTCTGCAAGTGATGCATCTGCAATGTCGTGCTTTGGAATAGTTGTGACAGGTGTCATGTGTTTTTCTCCCTAATATAAAAACGGCTGTTTTTTCGCTTGACCTTCGGCGTAGGGCTCTACTGTGCTAGTCGGCTATGGGGATAGCCTACTAGTTACGGGATTAATACGAGGATGTCGAGGTCGCCTCGAATGGTGTTAAGTACATCATCTCGAACCTTCTTCATACGGGCTTCCGTTGAAGCCTCAACGTTGAGTCGAAGCAGGGGCTCAGTATTGGATGCGCGAAGGTTAAACCACCAGGTATCGCCATTGATGGTCAGGCCATCCAGGTGATCAACTTCGACCCCATCTTTCTTGCCATAGATCTTCTCAATCTGATTCATAGCTGCCTTTGCATCACTCACTGTTGAATTGATTTCACCACTTGAGTAATAACGATTAAATGAAGAGAGAAGTTTCGAAAGCGGCGTATCGGTTTCTCCAAGAGCTGCAATTGCATGAAGTGCTGCAAGCATTCCAGAATCTGCTTTCCAGAAATCACGGAAGTAGAAGTGCCCTGAATGTTCGCCGCCAAAGACAGCGTTCGTCTCAGCCATTAACTTCTTAATGTATGAGTGCCCCACACGGGAGCGAACTGCTGTTCCGCCATTTTCTTCAACAACTTCCTTCACGGCGCGCGAAGAGATTAAGTTATAAATAATATTTGATGCTGGGTGGCGCTTAAGTTCACGTGTAGCAATGAGCGCTGTAAGGGCAGAGGGATTTACTAAATCGCCCTTCTCATCCACAAGGAAGCAACGGTCAGCATCGCCATCAAAGGCAAGTCCAATATCAGCTTTATGTTTCTTAACAGCCTTCTGCAGATCTTTAAGATTGGAAGGTTCGATGGGATTAGCCTCATGGTTAGGGAAGGTGCCATCGAGCTCAAAGTACATCTCAATAACTTCAGCGTTCAGGCGCTTAAAGACGGCAGGTGCTGTGTATCCACCCATTCCATTACCGGCATCGATAACTATCTTCAGTGGTCGAATTGATGAGACATCCACAAGCGATAGGAGGTGATCGACATATTCCTCAAGCATGTTCTGCGTCTTTTCAACTCCAAGATTACGCATCGCCATTGGAGTTCCTTCTTTAACGAAGTTCTCAATGGTTACTAGCCCAGACTCTTTGCCAATTGGTCGCGCCCCACTCAAACAGAGTTTGATTCCGTTATAGGCAGCTGGATTATGACTTGCGGTAAACATCGCACCAGGAAGGTTGAGCTTTCCTGATGCAAAATACAACATATCTGTTGAGGCTAATCCAATACGGATCACATCAAGGCCTTGAGATGTAACGCCAGCTGCAAATGCTGTTGCAAGAGTTGGAGATGACGGGCGCATATCTTCACCAATAACCACTGTGCCTGGTTCGCGCTCTAATTCAAGAAAACGAGCAACTGCCACACCTGTAGCAAAGGCAAAATCAGGGGTGAGTTCTTTATCGACTAGCCCACGGATGTCGTATGCCTTAAAGATTGAGGTGCTCATATGGATATCGTAAAGAGAAGATTGGGGAAAAAGAAATTAGGAAGGGACTGCGCGTAAATGACCGCGTCGACCCACGCTCGATTGGGAAGAAGCTGTAGAAACTTCTTGCTGGTCGGCAAGTGCAACCTGAGCGACTTCACGAACTGCATCTGCAATTGCCATTAAATCATCATGGCTTGGTCCTGCATTGTTTTCATCAGCACTCTGTCGAATTACATTCCAGCCATTAGGAACGGTAAGTCTTGCTGAATGCTTTTCGCAGAGATCATAAGAATGTGGTTCCGAGAAAGTAGCAAGAGGACCTAGCACTGCAGTTGAATCTGCATAGATGTATGTAAGAGTCATCGATGCAACGGAGCGACAAGTCACACGTGAACACACGCGTCCTGTCCGAACCTGATTACTCATGTCATCAAGATTAGTGGGGGTGAGTCCAAAAGTTAGGGATTGAGTACTCGAATATTCGATGCGGGGATGGAAGATTTCGCAAGAACACTTCCGGCATTGAGAGGTATGTAGCCATACCCACTCTTTGATGCGATGAGTGCAGCACCTGAAGTTCCCGATGATATGCCCGCAAAGGAGACTGCTCGCACAGAATCTGGAACTACGAAGGTTTCAATGTCCTCAGCTGAAATCTTGACTGTCTTTGTCTTGCCATTTGTATATGTCAGCTCGAGATTGAGCTTGATTCGACTGCCTGTAAATACGAGAGTGGGAGCCAATCCGGTCGTGGCTAGCGTGTATTCAGAGAGATCTTGCGCTGCAGTACTCCAAACAAAGTCACGCTTTCCTTTCACAAGGGTCTGAGAGAAAACAGAGCCAAGAATTGGTTGATCAGATGAAATGTGCAATGCGAATTTTCCAGAGGCCATGGTGACATTCAACGGAATTTCAATCACTTTCTTATGTGCAATGACACGACCATCAATACCAGATGGAGCAAAGGTTCCATCAGTTGATTTGATTACTGCTGTGATTCGGGCATCGACATCACCTGGAACCAGTAGTCGTAGAGTGTGTGGAGTTGAGCCCGTCCGTCCGGTCTGCTGAGGAATAGCTGGTATTTGTATCTTCTTGCTTGGATCCCCCGTTGAATTCACCAGGTCACCACCGAGGGCCTTAAGTCCTTTACCTCGTTCATCAATAACAAATCCGTTGATACGCCCTGAACGAGGAAGGATATGAATTGCAATTTGCTTCGAGCCTGGAGCAAGTGAAGCTAGGGAGAGAGATGTAAAGGTATTAGCTTTGAGTGAAATGGTGCGAGGAGTGATTGATCCATTTTCTGTAAAGACTTGTATTTCAACTAGTGCACGACCAAGACCGCTATTAACAACATTGAGTGAACCTTTTGAGGTGATATCTGCAGTTGCTCCAACAAACCATTGAGAAGCAACCGGTGCGCTACATGGAACTGCCCCAGCCCAGACTCCCGTGCGCACTTGCCAAGCAACGGGTGTTACAGAACCTGCTTCAAGTACAGCTGACTGTGCTGCAACGGCAAATCGCCTAAAGCCCACTTGTGAAGTCTGCATAGATGAAGTTCCGGTCTTTCGCACCAGAGTCTTTGGCGAAGTCAAAGAGATTGCAGTTGTGAGCCCTGTTGTATTAGGTGAACACACTGAAGCTGGATATGAGGTATTAAAACGATTGGTCGAAACCGTGACATTGAGGATGTTACTGAGGAAGAGCACTACCGCTGTGGAGAGTGCCAAGATAAGAGTGCGTTGATTTCTCATGCAATCACCGCATCTTCAATTTCACTTCTTCTTCGACCTGAAGGCAGGGCAAGAACTATGGTTGTAACTAGTGCGATAAGAAATAGGGAGATCCATCCGCGCCTTGCAGTGCCGTCGTGAATGACAGAAATGTGACCACCTGTTGTTACTTCAAAAGATGGAAGATCATTGGCATTCTTAATCTTCGCAAGTCGATACCCATCCTGGGAAATCTGCCAAGAATTGCTATAACTCTCAGTTAACGTGATCGTTCCTGGAGCAGGTACATATGTGCGCACACCCTTAAATGGAAGAATGAATTCCTTTCCGGAGTAGTCAACAAACTTCAACCGACCCGTATCTTTCAAAACTTTCCAGACGATTCCAGCATTGGTAGCTGATGTTCGATTAAACCCACCCAATCCATCGATTGTTTGAACTACATCTTTACTGACCGGGTTCTTCAGAAATACATACTTAATTCCATAGGTGGAAAAGGTCTTGCTGGATGTGACGCCAGTATTGTCGACCAAACCTTCAATTGCTTGAGTAATCACCGGTAAATCTTGAGGCGCTACATCAGCTTCGCCCAATGTGATTGCAGACCCACGTGAAATGTAATACGACAATGTTGTCTCATTGTTACTGCGATAGGAACGCAGGACAACAGTCTTCGCATCCTTCTCAATGGAGAGAAAGGCAGGAAGTATCTCCTTTGATGTTGTCCGTAGTGGCGAATCTGCACCTGCTGTAACAAGCCAGAAGGTTGATCTTACCGAGTATGCAATCGAGATAAGCAATACGAGTGCAACTGAAATATGTCGGTAATTCACATGCGACTGTTCTAGTCGAGCACGAATTTTGTCAAACATGACAACTGCTGAGGTAATTGATAGCAATGTAGCAATGGCAATAAAGGTCGAAGCATTTGCCCGCGATCCGGTAGCGGAGCCGTTGCCTGAGACGACAAGGGCGCTCACCAAAGTTCCAGATAATAAGAAGATCAAACCAAGGGTTGCAAATTTTCTTGCTGCTGTTGTTGAAAAGAATGTAACAAATAGAACGATTGCGATTGGGCTAACGCACCACCATGGAAGTGAGCCAGCGCCTCCAGGGTTTGCAAAGAAGGCAAAGTTGGCACCACCACCTGCGACGGTGAGTCCTATTTCTGAGAGAAGCTTGGTTGGCTTCACAAAGATTGCAAAGGAACCTGGCGCAGATAAGAGGATCGGCAATGTAAGCAAGGTGGCTCTGCGAATACCTCGTTGAATAAAGAGTGGGCTCTTGTAGTTCTTCTCTGCAATGAGAAAGTCACGATAGAGAGCGAAAGCTATCGCCCCCGTCAAGATCAAGAGCACTGAAGGATTGAAGGCAAAGAGCAACCAGATGAAGAGTGAGTAAGCAAAGATGCTTCGCCATGTGCGCTTTTCAATATCAACCCAGTTGCGAAGTCCTGCAACAAAGACTGGAAGTAGTGCGATGAAGACTAAGACTCCTAATCGCCCTGAATTCACTGCAGCAATTGAGACTGGTGAGAGCGAATAGAGAAGGGCAGCCCCGGCCGATAACCATTGGTTATCCGTATAGCGCTTAAGAAAGTTGTGAGAGGTAAGTAGGAATATAAATGGTGCTGCGATGAAGCAGAGCGCCACAAATAGCTTCACATTTCCCAAGGTGAGTAGGGATGCTCCACTAAGGATCAACACCCAAGCTGGAGTTGAGAGACCGCTTCCCATTCCAATCTCATGCCAGCTTTCAAGATAGAGCTTGAAGAGGTCTTTGAAATTATCTGGAGATTGAGCAAGGGCTCCCCCAGATATGGCGCCAAATCTATGGCGCGCCCAAAAGATAGTTATGACTGCAAGGATGGAGAGAACTGCCACGAGGGGTCTGGCAAATACCAATCTCCAAGGCTTGGTTGAAAGTGGAGTTAGCAAATCCTCATCTTCATTGATTGTCAGATCGCTCGTTACAGGAGTCGTTTGCGTGGCATCTTCAGGCAGTAAACGTGCTCGCAAAGTTTCAAAACCACGTGAAATTGAACTTCGAATTTGTGTCCAGCGTGATGGGATAAAAGTTTTTACTACGCGACTTGAAATGAATCGACTCTTCTTACGTGCTGAGCGCGCTTTGAGCAGTTCTGTGGGATGAATGAGAAGAGTTGCGATTGCCAATATCTCATCACTGGCGTATCCAGGAAGTTTTGCAAAGAGATATCCGATAGATCGCAAGAGTGCACCAGCAAGCAATTGGATTGATAACCAGGGTATGGACCACCAACTCGAGTTTGCAAGAAGGACATAGGCAGCATTACGGCGATCGAGTAACAATGGGCGGTGCAAGAAGGCGCCCTTAACATCTACAGCGCGACGTTCATTGCTAGCAGCTTGTGCGTGGTAGCCAATCGCATCTGTGACAACCACAACCGAATGGCCTGCAGTTCGCACACGCCAGCCAAAATCAACATCATCGCGGAAGAGTTCAAGATTCTGATCGAATCCCCCAAGTTCTTCAAATACATCTCGGCGAATAAGAGCTCCTGCAGTGCTTACCGAGAGAACTTCATAGACTCCATCGCGTTGTCCTTGGTCATACTCATTAGGTTCAAGTCCAGTCCATCGCGCGCCGTTAGTTGCAAGACTGATACCGACTTCAAGTAAGTGTGTGCGGTTATGCCACCCGAGCAACTTTGGTCCAGCCATCACAACGCTAGGTCGTTCTGAAATTGCTGTTAAGAGAGATTCGAGTGCAGCGGGATGTAGCGCGCAATCATCATGGAGAATCCATATCCATTCTTCAACTCCTTCGATTGGAGCTGCAATTTTTTCCACTCCATACGAAATTGCTTCACCAAAACCTGTTGTGCGATCAAGAGTTGCAACAGGGATGCGAGCGCCTTTGAGAAGTTTTGCTGAGCCATCTGTTGAGCCAGTATCGACTGCAAGAATCTGATCAACGTTTCGGCTCTGAGAGACAATCGATGCAACAACTTCTGGCAACCATGTTGATCCATCATGGACAACGAGAATTGCAGAAACGCGTTGCGTACTCATAAGGGAAACTTATCGTTTGAAACTGTGAGAGTAGCGGCGCTTATGCGGGGCGACGCTTGAGACGGCGACGCTCACGCTCGGAGAGGCCACCCCAGATTCCAAAACGCTCATCATGTGCGAGTGCATATTCAAGGCACTCTTGGCGAACATCACATGAGAGGCAGACACGCTTTGCTTCGCGTGTAGATCCACCCTTTTCAGGAAAGAATGCTTCTGGATCTGTTTGAGCGCAGAGTGAGCGCTCTTGCCAGGAGAGTTCAATATTCTCTCCGCTAGCTAGTTGGATAGTTGGTCCAGCAGTGGGGGCTGATGGCTTGCCAGTAGATGTTCCTTCTGGGCGGATCGGCATATGCGAAGCTCCTCAAGTCATTAGGTCGCACTTCGGTGTGAAGAACGCGCTCTAGGAATGAATTACACCGTTGTAATCCCTCTGAGTCAACCCCAAGGTTGAGACTTTTCCCAAAAATTACGCAGGAAAGTGGGAAAAATCGAAAATTTCTACAGAATTATCGGTAAATCGAGCTTTTGCGAGAGGTAGTGAGCACTTTTTTCTAGCGCTGCAGCGATGTGAGTTCCATGGGCGATAAATGATCGAGAGAGTACGGCGCCATCGCCGATAGTGACATCGTCACCGATGATGCAGTCATCGATATGGACACCTGCGCCAATGGTGCAGCGGGCACCAATCGATGTTCCGCCGGTAATCACCGCATCAGGTGCAATCGTGGTGCCGGCCATTGCCTGAAAATCACCATCAATGAGATCGCGAGAGCCCTGAAAGAGTGCAGCAGGTGTTCCCACATCTAACCAATAAGACTGTTCTTGATAACCAAATACAGGACGTCCACTTGCAACAAGCGCTGGGAATGTTTCACGTTCAACGCTTACAACCTTGCCCAGCGGAATCTGATCAATGACTTCAGGGCTAAAGACATAACAACCGGCATTAATTGAGTGCGTGACTGGGTTATCCATTTTCTCAAGAAAAGCTGTAACGCGACCATCGGCATCAGTTGGAACACATCCAAATGCACGGGCATCTTCCACATCGATTAAATGAAGAGTGACATCTGCTTTGTTATCTATATGAAACTTAATTTGATCTGCAATCGAGTGGCGACTTAAGACATCACCATTAAATACAACTACTGGTTCATCTCGTCCAAGTAGCTCAGCAGCATTACGAATTGCGCCTCCTGTGCCAAGGGGTTCTTTCTCAACAGCGTAGAGAATCTTCATCCCCCACTTAGCGCCATCTCCAAAGTAAGGAGTAAAGACTTCTGCAAGGTAGGACGTTGCTAAGACAAGTGTGTGAATTCCAGCTTTCTTTGCAGCAAGGATTTGATGTTCTGTGACAGGAAGGCCTGCAACAGGAAGCATTGGCTTGGGTGATTCATCCGTCAGAGGTTTGAGTCGTGTGCCAAAACCTCCGACAAGGAGAATGCCTACAGCCATTATTTGGCACCTACTTTGCTCATGATGCGAGCTGTGGCATCTGTTATCTGCGCATCCGTTGCAGTCATTGCGATACGAATATGTGAAGAGCCACCTTCTCCATAGAAGATTCCAGGGGTGGCGATGATGCCAAGATCTGCAAGCCATGACACCGAATCCCAGCAATCTTCCTTGCGCGTTGCCCAGATATAGAGACCAGCTTCTGAATCTTCGATCGTAAATCCTGCTGCAATAAGTGCCGGTGCAAGAGTTGCGCGACGAGCGTTATAGCGCGCACGTTGTTCTGTCACATGTTTTTCATCAGAGAGTGCTGCAATCATCGCGTGCTGCACAGGCAGAGGCACCATCATCCCTGCATGTTTGCGCACTTCAAGGATTCGAGCAATCAGCGCAGGATCTCCGACAATGAAAGCAGCGCGATAACCAGCCATGGATGAGCGCTTTGAGAGTGAAAGAACTGAGAGAATATTGGTGTTATCTCCCCCGGTGTATTGCAAGATGGAAGTAGGAGTTACGGTGTCTCCAAATTCGAGGTAGCACTCATCAGAGACGACAACACTCTTGTACTTGCGCGACCATTCAATTGCAGCTTTCAATTCAGATTCGGTATGAACGCGACCTGTGGGATTCGATGGTGAATTCACCCATGCCATATCTGCTTGTGGCCACGAAGTGGCATCGAGTGAGACGGGTGTTGCTTTAGCTTGTGCAAGAAGAGAGCCCACCAAGTAGGTTGGATATGCAACATCTGGATAGAGAACGCTTTGGGCTTCAATAAATGTTGGAAGCCATGCAACAAATTCTTTCGAACCAATCAGTGGAAGCACGCCGAATTCACCTGTTGCTCCAAGATATTTCTTTGCCCATGCCGTGATTGCTTCACGAAGTTCAGGAGTTCCCATGGTCACGGGATAACCAGGTGAGTTGGATGCTTTCTGAAATGCTTGCTGAATAAATTCAGGAGTCGGATCTACTGGCGTTCCCACAGAGAGATCGATTGCTCCTTGTGGGTGCGCTTTTGCGATAGCTCCGTATGGGGCTAGTGCATCCCAAGGGAAATCAGGAAGTTTTTGGCGCAAGAGCAGTCACATCTGCATGGTCGGTATTTGTCTCGCCGACCTTTGATGCTCCCCCAGGTGAACCGAGTTCGATAAAGAATTCTGTATTGATCTTCTTATAGCCCTGCCACTGACCTGGAACATCATCTTCGTAGTAGATAGCTTCCACTGGACATACCGGCTCGCATGCACCGCAATCAACGCACTCATCAGGCTGGATATAGAGCATGCGGGTTCCGTCATAGATGCAATCGACGGGACACTCCTCGCGGCATGACTTATCTTTTACATCCACACACGGTTCTGCAATTACATATGTCACGAAAGTCCTCCGGGGGCCTTTAATACTTGGGAGCGGTAGGCGGTAATTCTAACCCTGCGGGAGCGCCCTTGCACGATTATGGTTGCCATATGGCCTCCATGAGTTTGCGCACGCAGATAGCGCAGGCGCTCGGTAAACGAGTGACTATCCGACTCCGCGAAAGCGATGGGTCCATGCGAGATGTCGTAGGCGTTCTACAGAGTGAGACAGCTCTGCTCAATCGCCGTGGTGAAGTTGTGAACTTCAACCCTGATGAGGCCATCGCCTTTCGCGTAATTCCCGTCTTTAACCGTCGCGATGTATCAACCGGGTCTCTTTCCATCTATGACACCAAATCAAAATCACTTCACAGCGTTACCAGCACCGACGGGGTCGTGCGGATCTATTGCTGTGGTCCTACGGTTTATCGAGATGCACATGTGGGAAACCTTCGAACATTCCTTCTCTCTGATCTGATCTCTCGCACTTTGCAGATGACTGGCCTTGATGTCACTTTGGTGCAGAACATCACCGACGTTGGACATATGGCAGATGACTTTTCCGAAGAAGATAAAATGTTGGCAGAGTCTGCAAAGACAAAGGTTGACCCTTTTGAGATTGCTCGCACTTTTGAAGATAGATTTCATAGAGATCTCGATCGCCTCAACATCCAACCCGCAACTGCATATCCGCGTGCATCCGAGAAGATGCCTCAGATGATTACTGCAATCGAAAGCTTGATTGCCATGAAGCGCGCATATGTTGGTACTGATGGGTCTGTCTACTTTGATGCAACTTCATTTCCTAGCTATGGCACTCTGAGCGGAAACAAACTCGATGCTCTTCAACCAGGACACAGATATGAATTCACCGATGAAGGTGGCAAATGTTTTCATGCTGATTGGGCGCTCTGGAAATTAGCAGGAGCTCGAACCCAAATGATTTGGGATTCACCGTGGGGTGCTGGTTTTCCTGGGTGGCATATCGAGTGCAGTGCAATGTCGATAGAGCTACTCGATGCCCACGTTGATCTTCATCTCGGTGGAATCGATCTGCGTTTTCCCCACCATGAAAATGAACGCGCACAGTCAGATTCCCTCACCGGGCATGAAACCGTGAATACATGGGTTCATGGCGAACACCTGCTCTTTGAAGGGCGCAAGATGTCCAAGAGCGCAGGAAATGTTGTGCTGCTTCAGGATGTAATTGACCGCGGATTAGATCCACTCTCTTTGCGGTTTGCACTCCTTGAAAATCGATATAGATCTCAGATGGATTTGAGTTGGGCCTCCCTTGAAGCAGCTCACGCAACTCTGAAGAGATGGCGAGGGCTTCTTGCAAGTGCTGGCACAAGTTCAGAGATGAAATTCGATCAAGAAATCAGTGATGCACTCACCACCGATCTTGATACACCTCGTGCCATGCAACGAATACGCGCTATTGAAAAGGATTCAACAATCGGAGCACTGGATAAACGCGCACTCTTTCTCTTTGCAGATCAAGTATTTGGTTTAGAGCTCGACCGAGGAATTGAAACAAGGGATGTAAGCGATGAGATCCAAGCCTTACTTGATGCGCGCATCACAGCGCGAGCAGAGAAGAATTGGGCTCTCAGTGATTCTTTGCGCGAGCAATTAAGTGAAGCTGGCTTGGAAATTAGTGATGGCGCTGAAGGTCAGAGTTGGAGCTGGAGATAATCTAAGGAGCACGAAAAACTGCAATAACTCCTGCAACAAATCCGATAGTTAAAAGTGCGCTACCTGGGTCATCGCCTTGAATGAGAAGTTCTTGACCTGCGCCGAATGATCCAGCGATTGAAATCACTGCCAACCATGCAAGGAGTGCAAAGAACTTATAGCGGCGTTTTCCAAAACGGCGGCCCACATACCAAATTCCTAAATAGGTAGCGATGATTCCAACGCTCACCCCGATGGGTGGCAATGTTTGATGCACCAGGGTTGAAGAAATCGCAATCATTGCCCCAAAGAAAATTGAGAAGAGAAATTGCATTACGAAGGGGAAATTCCTGCGAAGAGATCCATCTCGTGTCCGCGAGAATCAAAAGGTTCAGACTTCTCACCCTTAACAAGGGTGTAGTACTCATTGCCCCACACTTGTAGTCCTAAGTTATTAGAAAGTGCAAAGAATGGGCCATCGACTTCAATCTGCGTCGCATGTGCTCTCATCGCATCCATCTTTTTCTCAACGTAAGCATTTCCATCAACCATCGCATGAACAAAAGAGTCATCCTTAGCAAAGGGAAGATCATCAGCACTTTCTGCTCCCATGAAATCAGAGCCAAGTGCCTTCATCGCATCGATGCCCTCTTGAATCACAGACTTTGGCATTACATTCCAATAAATTTTTTCGATACTCCATGAAGATTTCTCTGCAGCACGCATCGCAACGCGGTGAGCTTTAATGTGATCTGGATGTCCATATCCCCCGATTTCGTCATAGGTAATCAGGATGTGCGGTCTTATTTCATCAATTACCTTCACAAGATCATCAGAGGCTAACTCCAGATCAGCTTGCCAGAAGACATCGGGGCGATTATTAGGTTCAGTTCCCATCATTCCGCTATCGCGATACTTCTTTTGACCTTCACCAAGAAAGCGGTGATCTGTAATGCCAAGTGCTTTCATCGCATCAGCCAACTCAATAACGCGATGCTCACCCAGTGAATCTGTTGCATGAGCTGCTAAGTGAGCAAGATCTTGAACAAGAACTTCACCTTCTTCGCCACGCGTGCAGGTTACGAGGGTGACATCTGCACCCAGTGCTGCATACATCGCCATTGTGCTTCCATTATTGATGGTCTCATCATCAGGATGTGCATGCACAAGGAGCATGCGATAACCCTTATAGCTACTGCGCATTAATAGACCGGCAAACTTGTATCAATCTGCTTCGCCCAGGCAATAACGCCTCCAGAGACGTGGGATGCATCAGCAAATCCAGCGCTCTTGAGGATTGCTAGACATTCAGCTGAGCGAACGCCACTCTTACAGTGAAGAACAATCGGCTTATCTTGTGGCAAAGATGCGAGAACGCTGCCATCGATAAAACCTTGCTTAGGAATCAGATGTGCTGTTGGAATATTGACAATCTCATACTCACTAGGTTCACGAACATCTATGAGATAGAAATAATCTTTATTATCAATCTTTGACTTGAGCTCTTGAACGGTAATGGTTGAACCAGAGCTTGCCTCTTGTGCAGCCTCTGAGAGAGTTCCGCAGAATGCCTCATAATCAGGAAGCAAAGCGGTTTGTGTCGCATTCTCACTACACAATGGGCAGTTAGGATCTTTGCGCACCTTGATCTTGCGGAAATCCATCTCGAGCGCGTCATAGACCATCAATGATCCAATCAGTGGTTCACCGACTCCTGTTAGAACTTTGATTGCTTCCGTTGTCTGAATAGAACCAATCGTCGCGCAGAGAACACCAAGTACTCCACCTTCAGCACAACTTGGAACCATTCCAGGAGGTGGTGGTTCTGGATAGAGGCAGCGATAGCAAGGACCATACTCGGCCCAAAACACACTTGCTTGACCATCAAAGCGATAGATAGAGCCCCAGACATATGGCTTCTTGAGAAGAACACACGCATCATTGACCAAATAACGTGTTGCAAAATTATCTGTTCCATCAACGATGATGTCGTATTGAGAAAAAATCTCCATCACATTTGAATTATCAAGTCGAGTCTCGTGGAGAATGACATTTACATAAGGATTGATTTCAGCAATCTTCTCCTTGGCACTGAGCGCCTTGCTCTTTCCGATATCAGATTGGCCGTGAATAATCTGACGCTGCAAGTTTGATTCATCGACAGTATCAAATTCCACGATACCTAGAGTTCCAACGCCAGCTGCCGCCAAATACATCAATGCAGGGGAACCGAGTCCACCTGCACCTACGCAGAGCACCTTTGCATTCATTAATCGTTGCTGACCTGCCATTGCAACATCAGGGATGATCAAGTGACGGCTATATCGGCGCACTTCATCAACGGTAAGTGCAGGTCCTGGCGAGACTAAAGGAGGCGTCTTCATGCAGGTAATTCTGCCGTACTGTGCCTTTCGTGGCGAATTCAGTACGATTCGCACAATGAGTACAGAATCAGCAACTGCAAACAATTCGCGTTCAGATAAGTCTCGACTCCCTCGCGATGAGCGCCGCGCAATTTTGCTCTCTGCCGCCCTCGAAGTTTTTACTGCAGCTGGGTATCACTCTGCAGCGATGGATGAGATTGCAGATCGAGCCAATGTCAGCAAGCCTGTTCTCTACCAACATTTTCCATCCAAACTAGATTTATACCTTGCCGTTCTGGATCTTCACATTGATTCTTTGGTATTTGAGATTCAAAAGGCAATTTCATCAACACCAGATAATGAACAGCGCGTCCATGTGACTATCGAGGCTTACTTCAACTTCATTGAAAATGAGGGAGAAGCTTTCCGTCTTCTCTTTGAAAGCGACATGAACGTTGAACCACAAGTTCGCGAACGTCTTAATCGAATGACATATGACTGCGCTGCAGCCGTCTCTGGTGTCATCTCCAATGACACTGGCCTTCCCAAAGAAGCAGCGATGATGCTTGGGGTTGGATTGATTGGTTATGTTCAGGTGACTGCTCGCCATTGGCTTGAGCGTGATAGCAAACTCACACGTCAGCAAGCTATGGATCTCGTTGAAAACCTCATGTGGCGAGGAATTTCTGGATTTCCCCGTACTGACTCTTAGCGAATAAGATAGGTACATGAGTTCAAAGAAATCTGAAAAGGCAGCAAAAGTTCGTATTTCAATTACCAATGTTGGAAGTGAACTCTCTTTTGACTGCCCTTCAACACCTGCTGAGATTAAGAGCGCAGTTACTGCAGCTCTGACAGCGCAGACTCCACTTTCTCTTCAAGATGTACAGGGGCACGAGATCATCGTCCCTGCGGACAAGATTGGTTACGTCGAAATCGGCGAGCCAGCTGAACGCCGCGTCGGTTTCGGCGTTGTGTAAGTGAGTCTGACTTTTGCAGATCTTCCTCTTCGTAAGGAAACAATTGCAGCTCTAGCAGAGCATGGATTCACGTCCCCATTTCCTATTCAAGAGATGGTGATGCCAATTGCGCTGGCAGATGGCGATGTCATTGGACAGGCAAAGACAGGAACAGGTAAGACTCTCGCCTTTGGAATCCCTGTCATCGAACGTGTTATTGCACCCAATGATTCTGATTGGGCCCAGCTTCCCAATCAAGGTAAGCCACAAGTTCTTGTTGTTGTTCCAACGCGCGAACTCTGTGTTCAGGTCACAAAAGATATTGAAGAGCTCTCATTTAACCGCGGAATTCGCACACTCGCTGTTTACGGTGGTCGCGCATTTGAACCACAGATTGAAGCTCTTAACATCGGAGTTGAAATCGTTGTTGGAACTCCCGGCCGACTTCTTGATCTCTATCGTCAAGGCCAACTCACACTCAAGTTTGTCTCTCGCGTAGTTCTCGATGAAGCAGATGAGATGCTTGACCTTGGCTTCTTACCTGATGTGGAGAAGATCTTTACGAGCACTCCAGCACGTCAGCAGACGATGCTCTTCTCGGCAACAATGCCTGGAGACATCATCGCTCTTGCTCGTCGCTTCATGAATCAGCCAGTACATATTCGTACACAAGATAATGAAGATGAAGGCGCGGTGGTCTCGCGCATCGAACAGCATGTCGTTCGTGCACATGCGATGGATAAGATTGAAATGCTTGCTCGTATTCTTCAAGCAGATGGCCGCGGACCAACAATTGTCTTCTGCCGCACCAAGCGCACAGCGCAAAAGACTTCTGATGATCTCTTTGAACGCGGATTCCGCGCAGCAACAATTCATGGCGATCTTGGACAATCAGCCCGTGAAAAGGCTTTGAATGACTTTAAAGCAGGAAAATCAGATGTTCTGATTGCAACAGATGTTGCAGCTCGCGGAATTGATATCGATGGAATTACCCACGTCATCAACTACCAATGCCCTGAAGATGAGAAGACTTATGTTCACCGCATTGGACGTACTGCTCGCGCAGGTGCAGCCGGAATTGCAGTCACATTTGTTGACTGGGATGAGCTCGCTCGCTGGAAGATGATCGACACAGCTCTTGTACTCGGATTGCCAGAACCAGTAGAGACTTATTCATCTTCTGAGCACCTCTTTGAAATGCTCAATATCCCCGCAGGATCTACAGGGCGTATGACAAAGAAGAGCGCCACTGCGGTTGATAAACCCAAGAGTGATCGCCCCAAGAGTGATCGACCAAGAAGTGAGAAGGCGGTTGAGCCAAAGAAGCCAGCAGCCGAACGTGTAAAGCGCGAACGCACTCGCACAAAGCGAATTTCTGAATAATTAACTTGCGGTAAATGCCTTAATTGCATTTGCCAACATCTGAACGGCAATCGCAGCAAGTAAGAGACCTGCAATGCTTGCAAGAAGTGTGACCCCTGAATCCTTGATCAGACCAACAATCTTTGTCGATGCCATTAAGACTGTTCCAATAATCAGGTGAACAGCCAAAATAGCAATTACCAGACCGAGAATCTGAGCATTGGTATCTGCTTTCTGCACATAGATCATCGTGGCAACGATTGCTCCAGGACCTGCAAGAAGTGGTGTCCCCAGAGGAACCATTCCAATGTTGTTGCTTGAATTTTCTGTCCCAGTGTTCTTGTTGCCAGTTAATAGCTGCAGAGCCACATAGAGAAGTAGCAAGCCACCAGCTGCTTGCAGTGCTTCAATCGAAACATTCATGTAATCCAGAATGAAGCGGCCAAAGAGAGCAAAGCTTGCAATAACAAAGAGTGAAACACCTGCTGCCTGCCAAGCAAGACGCACGCGCTCACGTGGTGACTTATCGCCGACAAGTCCCAAGAAAATTGGTGTGGCACCCGGTGGATCCATGATCACAAAGAGTGTGACAAAGGCTTGCGTGGCAAAGGTAACTGCTCCGAGTGAATTCATTTCTTAACAACCCTTCGCGCATCTGCAAGAGACTCTAATTGTTCCCATTGTGCCTGATGGGTTGTGTTTTCTGCTAACCCATTAAGTTTGCCTGTTCCGTGATAATCACTTGAGCCTGTAATAACGAGATTTAGCTCTTGAGCAATCGCAGTTAAGGTTTTTTGTTCATCAGCGCTCTGATCTCGATGATGCACTTCTATTCCATTGAGCCCTGCTGCAACAAGATCAGAGAAGGTGGATGCCGTAATGATTTGGCCGCGGCGAGAGGCAAAAGGATGGGCAATCACAGCAACTCCCCCAGCTTTTCGAATAACTCGAATCGCATCAACTGGTGTGGGTGCAGCGTGAGTGACATAGTATTTTGATTCATTATTGAGTAGATCTAAGAAAGCCTCATCACGCGTTGCTACAACACCATTTGCCACAAGCGCATCAGCTAAATGAGGCCGTCCTACTGTGGCACCTTCTGGCGTCGCACGGTAAACATCATCGAGTGAGATATTAATTCCATCTGCGCTCATGAGTTCAACCATCTTGCGCATGCGAGGAACACGCGTATCGCGTGAATCTGAAAGCATTTGCTGCATCTGATTGTTCTTGCCATCGAAGAGAAGACCGAGCATGTGAACGCTGATTCCATCTGTTGTAAGACAGGAAATTTCTGCACCCAGCACGAGTTCTATCTGAGGCTGAATAGCAGAGACAGCTTCTTCCCACCCAGCAGTTGAATCATGATCAGTAATGGCAAGTGTTGTAATCCCTGCAGCTAACGCCTTCTTTACTAGCGCAAAGGGAGCATCTGTTCCATCGCTACAGGTTGTATGGGTGTGAAGGTCAATCATTGTTCTGTCATCACACTTTCTGGCCTAGTACGCAACACAACAAGTATGCATCCAAGAAGAATAAGAATCACACCAGGAATAATGGAGAGAGTTGGTTGTTTACCAATTTTAAAGACCAATGACACAATCGCTGCGACGGGAACTTCAAAGAAGACAATCATGGACACGACTGCAGGTGACACGCGCTTTAAAGTCATGTTAAACATTGTGTGGCCAAGGATTTGAGCTCCAATAATCAATCCCAGCAAAATCCACCATTCGCGTAGAGCGAATCCGACGATGTCATACCCTGACAAGAGAGCCATTGGCAGTGCTGTCATTGCACACACGAAATAACAAATAGTCGTATAAGAAGTAGTCGCAAGGGTTTGTTGAGCACGGGAACCAATCAACATATAGGCAGCAGCGAGCGCTCCTGAAATCAACGCTGCAAGATCGCCCATAAATGATCTGCGATCTAGTTGAAGGTCGATGCCCGTTACAACAACTACTCCAGTGAAGCTTATGAGCATCCCAAGCCACGCCTTTGTCGGAATATGTCCACCCGTGAGCTTTACAAAGAAGGCAGCAAAGATTGGTTGTGTTGCAACTATCGCAGTTCCGGCCGTAACACTTGTCATGCGCATCGATAAGAAGAAGCCGACGAAGTGGACAGCAAGCACAATGCCGGCCAACACAGCCCACTTCACACCACTGCGATCTAATTTGTGGCGAAGAGCAAAGGGCAGAGTCATGAGAGAGCCACCGAGATTTCGCCAAAAAATTAAGGTGGGTACTGGCATCGCGCTCAGAGCAATGAGAGGGCCGGAGGATCCAATTCCAAATATGCCGATTATCAGGCGAATGAGGTCAGGTCGTGCGGGCAGCTCAGTGTGGTTATGAACCGTTGCTTTCTGGGCCTGCGACATAAGGCAAACCTAGTCGATACCTCAACGGTTACTCTTATCCCATGAGCGGAAATAACATCAATCGCATATTTCTCGCCCGTCTTGCTGGAACTGCAGTTTTTGACCCTAATGGGGATCCTGTTGGCAAGGTGCGCGATGCTGTCGCGACCCTTCGTTCGAATAACCAATCACCTCGAGTACTTGGATTAGTCGTTGAAGTGCCTCTACGGCGTCGCGTCTTTGTTCCCATCACACGCGTTACCTCTATTGAATCAGGCGCCGTCGTCATTACTGGTTTGCTCAACATGCGACGTTTTGAAACACGTGCTGGCGAGATGTTAGTACTCGGAGATTTACTCGATCGCACTGTTGCACTGGCAGACAATGATGAGAATGTACTTGTCGAAGATATGGCGATGGAGCAGAACCGCACTGGTGATTGGCTCATCACTCGAGTTCACATTATGCGCAAAGGTCGCGGACTTCGTCGCAAAGGTGCAACTTCAACTGTCACGTGGGAAGAAGTCACTGGTTTTGCTCAACATGAAACCAACCAAGGAGTTTCAAACCTTCTTGCCACCATTAGTAATTTGCGCGCTGCTGACTTAGCTGCAGTGATTCAAGATTTAGCTCCTAAGCGCCGCGTTGAAGTGGCACGTGCTCTCGATGACGAACGACTTGCAGATGTTCTAGAAGAGATGGATGAATCAGAGCGAGTTGCGCTCATGGCAGAACTTGAAGGCGAGCGAGCTGCAGATATTCTGGAGGAGATGGATCCAGATGACGCAGCTGACTTGCTCCGAGAAATTGGTGAAGAGCGTGCTCAGGAATTGATCGGGTTGATGGATCCTGAAGATGCTGAAGATGTTCTGCGCTTGATGACATATGAGGATTACTCAGCAGGCGGAATGATGACAACCGAACCAATCGTGATGTCAGCTGATTACACAGTTGCCGATGCACTTGCTGCTGTGCGCCAGAGTGAGATATCTCCAGCCCTTGCATCACAGGTATTTATCGCTCGCCAGCCACTAGAGACTCCAACAGGTCGTTTCATTGGAATGGTGCATTACCAGCGCCTACTTCGCGAACCACCTTCAACGCTTCTTGGCTCCATTGTCGATACCAATACGCAGGGCGTAAATCCCGACGCATCCTTGCATGCTGTTTCGTCATACTTAGCTAGTTATAACTTGCTCTCACTGCCTGTTATCGATGCTAATGATCGCCTCTTAGGCGCCGTCACTGTCGATGACGTGCTCGATCACCTACTGCCTACTAACTGGCGCCACGATCACAGAGATTCTGCTGCAACAACTGCAGCTCTTGAGAGCATTGACACTAATTTCACCGAGGAGGTGTAACGATGGCACGCAACTTTGGTTTGGATACACCGCGCGAGACTCGTCGCTCACTCCGTGGAAATATTGATCCTGAGACATTCGGTCGCCTCTCGGAACGCTTTGCACGTTTCTTAGGCACTGCTCGCTTTTTGGTCTATATGACAGCATTTGTTGTCAGCTGGGTTCTATGGAACACATTGGCACCAAGAGATATTCGCTTTGATACTTATCCATTTATCTTCTTGACGCTGATTCTTTCTCTTCAAGCATCGTATGCCGCTCCTCTGATTTTGCTCGCCCAAAATCGCCAAGCGGACCGTGACCGCATCGCTCTCAATGAAGACCGTGCACAGAATGCTCGAAGCATTGCCGATACTGAATATCTCACTCGCGAACTTGCAAGTCTGCGCATCGCATTGGGCGATGTTGCAACCCGTGATTACCTAAGAAATGAACTGGGTGATCTTGCTAAAGAGATTGTTGAAGAGCTACGCAAGCCCGAGTCTGACGCCAAGTAAAGACTTTTCGCGAACAATTAACTGAGCAACTATTGCCTCGATAGCCTTTGCACTTGGACTCTCAGGTGCTGAGATCACAACAGGTGAACCTGCATCTCCACCTTCGCGCAAATCTGGACTAAATGGAATCTTTCCCAATAGTGGGACATCAGAGCCAACTAATTGTGAAAGACGACGAGAGGTTTCTTCTCCCCCACCTTCACCAAAGAGGGATGTGAGCTCGCCACATTTAGCACATGGGTATGCAGACATATTTTCAATTACGCCGATCACTCGCTGGTGGATCTGATGTGCGATACGTCCAGCGCGCTCTGCAACTTCAGCTGCTGCGACCTGTGGAGTTGTCACAACAACAATCTCTGATGAAGGCACTAATTGCCCTAAAGAAATTGCGAGATCTCCAGTTCCTGGTGGAAGATCAATGTAGAGAAGGTCAAGATCGCCCCAATACGCATCAGAGAGCAGTTGCTCAAGAACACGATGCAGTAGCGGTCCACGATAGGCAATCGCATCAGATCGCTCAGGCTTAAACATCTCCATAGAAACCGTCTTCACCCCGAAGGATTCAAGGGGAATAAACATCTGATCGATTGCAGTGGGGCGCTGGCCGATAAGACCCATCAATCGAGGGATTGAGTGGCCATAAACATCGGCATCAAGAATTCCAACACGTAGCCCTTTTTGAGCAGATGCAACTGCAAGATTGGCAGTCAGTGAAGATTTACCAACTCCACCTTTGCCAGATGCAACTCCGATAACGCGAGTGAGTGAATCTTTTTGTGCAAAGGAGATAAAACTCTCTCGACCATTGCGAAGTAACTTCTTAATGTTGGCTCGTTGTTCTTCATCCATCACACCGAATGTGAGTTCTATGGCAGAGATGCCTTCGACAGCAGTAACTGCGCTTTCAATATCTTTCTGCAAGCGATCGCGCATAGGACAACCCGAAATTGTCAGAAGAATTTCTAGGTGAGCAGTTGAACCTTTGATTTCAACAGATTTGACCATCCCAAGCTCAGGGAGAGCTCGGTGAAGTTCAGGGTCTTGAACGGTTGCAAGTGCTGCGTGGACTGACTCAAGAACTGTCATAGAAGATCAGGATCTATCGTGCTCGTGCGCTTCGGCGTCGATGGTAAGTCGTCATCATCGAGAGCACTTGATAGCTGCTTCTTAATAAAAGTCTTTGGATTGAGATCTGTCGGTTTGAGATCTTCAAATCCTGGACCAAGATTCTCTTTGAGCTCTTCAGTCGCTTTCGATGCCATTTCGCGGACTCGCTTCACAAACTTTGCAGCATCCACTGCAAAATTAGGTAGCCGCTCTGGACCAATCAAGATCATGGCAAGTATTGCAAGGCCAACTAACTCGCCTGCACCAAAATCAAAGAACATAGTGGTGAACCTTACTCTGCTACTTCGAAGCCGTCAGCGTCAGAGTTGTGCTCTTGCTTTCAGAGCCACGCTTATATGTCACAGTGACGGAGTCTCCAACGCTAAGGGAACGAATGGTCACGATGAGCTCTTCTGGGGAAGTAATTGGGCGGCCATCGATCGCTGTGATGATGTCGCCGGCTTTCAAACCAGCTTTGGCTGCAGGTCCACCTGGCAAAATTGCCTGTGCATTCTTTGCAATCATGGCGCCATCGCCTGAGAAATTCATATCGACAGAAATTCCCATTACCGGGTAGGTGGCTTTACCGTTCTTGATTAACTGATCCGCAGTCTTGCGCGCTTGATTGATGGGGATTGCAAATCCCAAACCAATAGAGCCTGATTGAGAGTTAAAGCTTGAACCAAGGGATGCAATTGCAGAGTTAACGCCGATGACTGATCCCGTTGCATCTACGAGTGGTCCCCCAGAGTTTCCAGGATTAATTGCAGCATCAGTTTGTAGTGCATTGATAAATGAATTCTCAGAGTTGGATTCACCTGCAGTAACAGCACGGTCCTTGGCGCTGATGATTCCAAGAGTTACCGTTCCACTTAATCCAAGTGGTGAACCTATGGCTATGACGGAATCTCCCACTGCAACTTTGTCGCTATCACCGAATTGGAGCGCTTTCAGTGGAGCACCCACAATCTTGAGAACTGCCAAGTCATATGAACTATCGCGCCCAACAACTTTTGCGCTAAATACTGAGCCATCATTGAGTCGAACAGAGATATCGCCGCCGCTTGTGACAGAGGCTGCTATGACATGGTTATTTGTGAGAATGTAACCGCTGCTATCAATCACAAAGCCAGAACCAGTAGATCCACCATTTGAAGACTTAGCTTCGATTGAAACCACTGATGGCAATACGCGCTGGGCTATCTCAGCCACTGATCCTGCAGGTCTTTCAATTGCAGATGTGGATTTCACTAAATTAACAGAGTGACCAAAGAGTGAGCCAGATGAAGAAGCGCCAAATGCCCCAGCAATGACACCAACAACGATTGCCAGAACAATTGCAGATCGCAGAGTGATGTTTCTACCTAATCCACTCTTGCTCGGTGCATCCCACCAAGGGCCGCCGCTATTAATGCTCATAGACTTATTCTGCTACAACTTGGTTGCAAGCAATAAACCATCGCCGGTGGGGATGAGAGAAGTGACCCACGAGTCTGTATCGGCTTTAATCATCTTTCCAGCTTCGCGAAGTGCGATTGTCTTTGGATCTCGTTGCGCAGGATCGTGAACTTTCGACCCGCCAAAGAAGTTATCAATCACAAAAACTCCACCACTTCGAAGAATGCGATGTGCTTCAGAGATCGCAAAGGATAAATCCTCAGGATTATGGCGGTATACAACTAAGTCATATGCGCGATCAGTTAGCTTTGTCATGACATCCATTACTGAATTTGTAATGAAGCGGTAGCGCGACTGTGCAATCTCTGCATCAGCCATTGCGAGCCTAGCAATGGAGGTATGTTCCATCTCATCATCGATCGATGTCAGTGTTCCGCTTGAAATCATTCCTTCAAGAATCCAGAGAGAACCCACGCCTGATCCGGTACCAATTTCAACAACAGATTGAGCATCAAGAAGATGAGCTAGGTGTCGAAGATAAGCACCTGTTCCGTGAGATGCGTCCAGGGTTCCAAGTTCAACACCTCGTGCACGTGCGGCAATCTTTACCGCATCTTCTGCAATGAAGGATTCTGCATAAGAGTGCGGATTGTTCATGAGAGGGACAATATCCAATCGATGAAGAATCGCACGCCGAATCCAGTGCCGCCTTTAGCATTTTCTCCAGAATCGGTTTCACTACGGCCAGTTCCGGCGATATCAAGGTGGACCCAGCGAGAATCACCAACGAAATGCTCGAGATAGAGAGCTGCG
>Ga0114977_10000615_pt1 | contig 23563 bp, 15 predicted proteins | sample S_130805_MF_Meta_FD_87026 | JGI IMG/M metagenome (GOLD analysis project Ga0114977, IMG submission 87026) | Freshwater microbial communities from Lake Simoncouche, Canada to study carbon cycling - S_130805_MF_MetaG | ecosystem: Environmental > Aquatic > Freshwater > Lake | place: Lake...
GAGGATTTGCGCCGTGCGTTGGCACAAGCGGCGATCACCCTGGGGCTGACGCGTTTTGTCACCGAGGTGGTGGCACCCCTCAATGTGCGGGTGGGCGAGGCATGGATGCGTGGCGCGCTCGAGGTGTTTGAGGAGCACCTCTACACCGAGTCGGTCACCACCATCATTCGAAACACCATCGGCAACGTTCCCGAGCAAGGCGAGCACAGCACGCCCAAGGTGCTGCTGACCACCTTTCCGCAAGAGGCGCATGCCTTGGGTTTGCTGATGGCGCAAAGCCTGATGGCGGTCGAAGGCTGCCGCTGTGTGTCCTTGGGCACCCAAACCCCGATGCGCGACATCGTGCTGGCCGCGCAGGCCCACCAAGTCGACGTGGTGGCCCTGAGTTGCAGCGTCAACATGAACCCCAACCATGTGATCGATGGGCTGCAAGAGTTGCGCGCGATGTTGCCCACGCCGGTGCAAATTTGGGCGGGCGGCAGCTCCACGGCATTGCGCCGGCGGGAGCTGCCCGGGGTGCTGGCCTTGACCCAACTCGACGACATTGCCCAAGCGGTGCGCCAATGGCGTGCCGACCACCCCAGCACCACGCGCTGAGCCGCTCGCTCAACCTTTGTTGGGCACGCTTGTGCACGCCGCACAGCCTGGGCGGCACCTAGAATCGCGCCCATGCAAGAACCCGACTTTTTGGCCAAATGCTTGGCCCCGGACCAAGCCGCAGCCGCCGTGCAAGCGCTGCGCGCGCGCGGCCCAGTGGTGTTGACCAACGGTGTGTTTGATGTGTTGCACCGCGGCCATGTGACGTACCTGGCCCAGGCCCGTACCTTGGGCGCGAGCCTGGTGGTGGCCCTCAACACCGATGCCTCCGCGCGCCGCTTGGGCAAGGGCGCGGACCGCCCCTTGAACCGCGAGGCCGACCGCGCCGCCTTGATCGCCGCGCTGGCCTCGGTCGATGTGGTCACCTGGTTCGATGAGGACACGCCGCTGCAACTCATCGAGGCGTTGCGCCCAGACATCTTGGTCAAGGGCGGCGACTACGACATGGCCACCTTGCCCGAAACCCATGCCATGGCCCGCTGGGGTGGCAAGGCCTTGGCCATACCGTTTGTGTCGGGTTATTCCACCACCAAGCTGGTGCAGCAAATTCGCCAAACCAGCTGAGGGTGGTGGGCGGCATCAAGCCTTTGGCAGGGCTTTGAACACGCAGGCCCACAAATTTTGGATCGCCAGTTGTTCTAAGGCCACCCCGTCGGGGGTCATTTGGGTCGGTGCTTCGTCCAAGCGTGCGCGGTGTTGCAGTCGGCGCAGCGTGCGGTATGCGCGCGCCGCACTTTGGCCCACCCCCAGCGGCAACAAACCCACCGCCTCGGCGTGTTGCAACAACGCAATGTTGCCCACATTGGCGCGCAAACCGGGGTGGGCTTGACCGTGGCCCAGCACCAGGTATTGCACCGCAAACTCGGCGTCGACCATGCCCCCGGGGCTGTGTTTGACATCAAACAAACCATCCTGGGCCGGGCGCGCCAAGCGCAATTTTTCGCGCATGGCGACAATTTCTTGGGCCAGCGCAGCCAGGTTGCGCGGGGCGCAAATGACTTGTTCGCGCACCGCGTCAAAGCGCGCTTGAAAGTCGGCTTGGCCCACGCAAAAACGCGCCCGGGTCATGGCCTGGTGCTCCCAGGTCCAGGCGGTGTTGCTGCCGCGTTGCGCTTGGTAGTTGGCAAACGACTCAAAGTCACTGACCAGCAAACCGGAGTTGCCATTGGGCCGCAGCGCGGTGTCGATCTCGTACAAATCGCCTTCGGCTGTTTTGACGGTCAACCAGTGAATGATCTTGCGCACGTACTGCGCGTACACCTCACCGGCGCGTTCGTGCGGATCGTCGTACACAAACACAATGTCCAAGTCGCTGCCGTAGCCCAACTCTTTGCCACCCAGCTTGCCGTAGGCCAAGATGGCAATGGCTGGGGCATCGCGGTGGCGATTTTTCAAGCGCTGCCAAACCCATTGCGCGGTCACGCGCAGCATCACATCGGCCAGAGCGCTCAGGTCGTCGGCGACTTGCTCCACGCCCAGGCGGCCCTCCACGTCGCGCGCCAAGGTGCGAAAAGTCTCGGCGTGGTGGGCGCGGCGCAGCAAGTTGAGCAGGTTTTCCTCGTCATCTTGGCCCACGCTGGCCAGTGCTTGCAGCCGCTCGTTGAGGTTGCGCTGCATCTCTTCGGGGTCAAAGCGCTCCATCAGCAAAGCGGGGCTGGCCAGCTCGTCGATCACGCCAGGGTGCTGTAACAAGTAGCGGGCGGTCCAGCGTGCCGCACCCAACAAGCGCAGCAGTTGTTGGTGCACCTGGGGGCGCTCGAGCAGCAGCGCCAAATAGCTTTCACGGCGCAGCAGCGGCTCGATCCAGTCGCACCAGCGCAGCGCAGCGGTCTGCGTGATGCTGCCCTCTTCAAGCCACTGGTGGGTGCGCTTGACCAGCTTGACCAAGCGTTGGCGGCCGTCTTCGCGCAAGGCACGCACCCGTGGGTGATCGGGCCACTCACGCACGCGCGTGGCCAAGGCCTCGGGCAGCAAAGCGGCGAGCGTCTCCAAGTCCGGTGCCTGCGCGATGTCGCTGGGCATGGGGTGCGCTGGGTCGGGTTTGGTCGGGGAGCCGTGGGCCCCGTCTTGCCCCAGCAGCCGCTCAAACTCGCCTGCCACGACCGCGCGATGCTGCGCCAACTCGGCTTGCAGTGCGCTGGCATCGGCAAAGCCCAGGCTGATGGCCAGCCATTGCAAGTCGCCCGCATCGGTGGGCATCACGTGGGTTTGCTGGTCGTCCAGGTATTGGATGCGGTGCTCAACACGGCGCAAAAACACATAGGCCAAGGCCAGCGCCTGGGCAGTGGCTTCGGGCATGAGCTTGGCGCGCGCCAACCGCTGCAAGGCGTTGAGGGTGGGCCGCGTGCGCAGCTCCGGGTACTGGCCACCGCGCACCACTTGCAGCAGTTGCACGGTGAACTCAATCTCGCGGATGCCTCCGCGCCCGAGCTTGACGTCGTTGGCCCGCTCGGGCCGGCCCGCGCTGTGGCGCGCCGCTTGATCGCGGATTTGTTGGTGCAAGCCGCGCAGCGCTTCAAACACGCTGTAGTCCAAATAGCGCCGGTACACAAAGGGTTGCACGGTGTCGCGCAAGGCCGCGGCCTGTGCCAGGTGGCAGCGCGGGGCCACCACCCGGCTTTTGAGCCAGGCAAAACGCTCCCACTCTCGCCCTTGGATCAAAAAATACTCTTCCAGCGCGGCCAGCGAGATCACACTCGGGCCCGACATCCCATTGGGGCGCAGCGCCAAGTCCATGCGAAACACAAAGCCGTGTGCCTGGGTCTCGCCAATCAATGCGTAGATGAGCTTGACCGCTTTGCTGAAGTAGGCATGGAAATCAACCTGCCCGCGCCCATCGCTGCGCCCGCAGGTCTCGCCGTCTTCTTCGTACACATAAATCAAATCGATGTCGCTCGACACATTGAGCTCGCGTGCGCCCAGCTTGCCCATGCCCACGATCCAAAACGGGCAGCGCTGGCCATCGGACTTGAGCGGCGCACCGTGCAGTGCGTCGAGTTGCTCAAAGGCCAGTGCGCAAGCCGCCTCCAAGCTGAACTCGGCCAATTCGGTCATGGCGCGCGTGACCACGGACAAATCGGCCCCCTGCTCCACATCGAGCACCACCAAGCGCTCGATCACGCATTGGCGCAGGCAACGCAAAGCATCTGGCGCTTCCAGTGAGGCGTTGTGGCGCAGCCATTGGTAACACGTGTCCATGGTCGCGGCCACCGGGGCGCCCGCACCCAAATGGGCCAGCCAATCGCCATAGCGGCGGCGCAAACGCTGCACCAAACGGCTGTGATCGGCCCGGGCTGGCGCAAGTTGCGCGGGCACTGCGGGTTTGCTCATGGCGGCTCGCTCACCTGGGCAGGGGATAATTCGCTGCCCTCAGCCGTGCCCATGACCGACCCTTTGACAAACCCACCCACTGCCCCCGCCAAAGCGCACCTGCTGTGGCGCGTGGCGCGTGGCTTGGCTTGGACGCTGGTCTGGGCGGGCGTGGCCTTGTTGGCGGTGTGGGGCGGCATCCATGGCTTGATTGTGCCGCGCATCGGCGAGCTGCGGCCCTGGATCGAGCGCCAAGCCGTGGACAAAATGGGTGTCAACCTGCGCATGGGTGCTTTGAGCGCCCATTCCGAGGGCTGGATCCCCACCTTTGAAATCCAAGACCTGCAAGTGCAAGACGCGCAAGACCAACCCAGCTTGCGGGTGGCGCGTTTGGTCATGCGGTTGTCACTGCGCTCGCTCACCAGTTTGTCGTTTGAGCAAGTGCACCTGGAAGGCTTGGAGATCGAAGTGGGCCGCGATGCCCAAGGCCAGTGGCGCGTGGCCGGTCAAAGCCTGGGCCAGGGTGGACCCAGCGGCGCCTTGGACTGGTTTTTCTCGCAAGCCGAGTTTCAAGTCAGCCAAGGGCGGGTGCGCTGGCGCGACGATACCCGGCCTGGCCCAGAACCGGTGTGGCTGGAGAACGTCACCGCCGTGTTGCGCAACCAACTCAACCGCCACGACATGCGCATGGACGCCACGCCGCCTGCGGGCTGGGGCGAGCGGCTGAGCCTGCGCGGGCAGTTTCGACAGCCCTTGCTGAGCTTGCACAACGGGCGCTGGCAAGAGTGGTCGGGCCAAGTCTATGTGAACGCACCGCGCTTGGACGCGGCGTGGCTGCGCACACCGTCGCAGTTGGGCAGCGATGCCGACCCGCTTGCCGCTGGGGTGGGTGCGGTCGAGGCCTGGGTCGACATCGCGCCGATGCAAGTCACCCACATCACCGCCGACTTGGCGTTTGAGCGCGCCCAACTGAAGTTGGGCGCGGGACTCACGCCCCTGGACTTGCGCGATGTGCGCGGCCGCGTGGGCTATGAGCGCACCGCCAATGGGCATGCGGTGTTCAGCGACGACCTGCAATTTGCCACCGCCGAGGGCGAGCACTGGCCCGGTGGTGCGGTGCGCTTGGGCTGGCAAGGCGACAGCCCCGGCACGGGTGCGTTGGAGGTCAGTGCCGACCGCTTGGACCTCAGCGCCTTGACCCGCATTGGCCAGCGCCTGCCGCTGCCGCAGGCCTTGCGCGAGGCACTGAGCGCACACCAACCCCAGGGGCAACTCGAGCGGCTCAAAGCCCAATGGCAAGACAGCCCCGACGGCCCGCGCTACAGCGCCAAAGGCCTGTGGCGACAAGCCCAGCTCAAGCCCGCTTTGGTCGCCGCTCGCTGGCCGGTGCCCGGCTGGAAAGGGGCAGACATAGACTTTGACCTCGACCAGTCCAAAGGCCGTGCCCAGCTGCGCTTAGATGCGGGCTGGATCGAAGGGGCCTTGGGCTTGAGTGAGCCGCGCTTGTTGGTCGACAAAGGACAGGCCGATGTGGAGTGGCAGCTCAACGCGGGTGGGCTGGGCGTCAAGTTCAAGGACGTGCAACTGAGCAACGCCGATGGCGCGGCCGAGGCCAGCGGCAGCTGGAGCGCGGCCAAAGGCGATCAACCCTGGCCGGGCTTGCTCGACTTGAAAGCCAAAATATTGCGCATCGAGGCGCGACAACTGCACCGCTACCTGCCCACCACCATTGATGCCGGCGTGCGCGAGTACCTGCGCAACGCCTTGCTGCGTGGCCAAGGCCTGCAAGCGAATGTGCGCATCAAAGGCGACTTGAAAGACTTCCCCTTTCGCCAAAAGGAGCTGGGCGAGTTCTCCGTGCGTGGCCAACTCAAAGACGTGGGCTTTGCCTATGTGCCCCCGCCAGCGGCCAGTGCCAGTGCCCCGCGCGGCGCACCCGCTGCGAGCGAGTGGCCTGCCTTGAACATGGTCAACGGCGAACTCGTCATCGAGCGCGCCGGCATGCAAATCAAAAACGCCAAAGCGCGCATGGCGCTGGCCCCCAATTTGGCTTGGCAAAACATCCAAGCCCAGATTGCCGACATGGGCTCTGCCCCGCAGGTCGAGCTCAGCGCCGATGGCCGTGCGCCCTTGGGTGAGTGGTTGGGCGTGGTCACGCGCAGCCCACTCAACGGTCTGACGGGTCAATTGCTCGAGCAAGCCCAAGGCAGCGGTTTGGCCGATCTGCGCTTGTCTTTTGTGCTGCCCCTGGCCGCGCTGGAGCGGGTGCGCCTGCAAGGGCGCTTGACCTTGCCCGCCAACGATGTGCAGTGGTCGCCCATCACACCCGCCTTGTCGCGCTTGCGCGCGGTGGTGCAGTTCAGCGAAACCAGTGTCAGTTTTACCGACGCGCAAGCCCGTGTGTGGGGCGGCGACACCCGCTTGGACTTGCGCTACAACACCCGTGCGGCCGAGGGGGAGTCGCCGCTGAGTTTGCAGGTGCAAGGGGCCATCACGGCCGAGGGTTTGCGCGCTGCGCGCGACTTGCCTGGCTTGGCGCGGCTGGCGCCATTTCTGCGCGGGCGCAGCAACTACAGCTTTAACTTGGGCTTGCGCCAAGGCCAGCCCGAGTGGCTGCTCAGCAGCAATTTGCAGGGCCTGGAGATCGCCTTGCCCGCGCCCTTGGGCAAAACGGCCGATGCCGCATGGCCTTTGCGCGTGGAGCAGCGCTTGGGCCGCGATGCACGGCGCGACAGCTTGCAAGCGAGCTTGAGCAACGCCTTGAACCTGCGCTACGAGCGCGACACCAGCAGCGCCACCCCGCGGGTGCTGCGCGGGGCCATCGCCTTGGGCCAAGCCGCCAGTGAGCCCTTGCCCTGGCCCGACCAAGGCGTGTTGCTCAAACTCAACTGGCCACAAATTGACTTGGACCGATGGCAGTCTGTGTTTGACCACGAGGCCTTGGCCAGCTTGGGCGCGGTCTCGGCCAGCGGCAGCGCTGCCGATGCCTGGGACGCGTACCTGCCCAATGCCGCCGTGGTGCTGGCCAAAAAAATCACCTTGGACCGGCGCGAGATGCACCAGTTGCACATCGGTGGCACGCGCCAAGGCGCTTTGTGGCGGGCCAACTTGCACGCCGAAGAACTCGAGGGTTACTTGGAGTACCGCCCGGTTGTGGCCAATGCACCGGCGCGCTTTTTTGTGCGCTTGTCGCGCTTGGATGTGCCCCCCAGCGCCGTCAGCGACATTGAAAACCTGATGTTTGAGCAACCCAAAAGCCTGCCCGCGCTCGACATCGTGGTCAATGAGTTGCAGTTGCGTGGCAAAAAGCTGGGGCGCGCCGAGGTCGAGGCGGTCAACCTGCCCGCCGGGCCACGTGCCATTGGCGAGTGGCGTTTGAACCGGCTCAATTTGACCGTGCCCGAGGCCCAGCTCAGCGCCAGTGGCAATTGGCTGGCCGTGCCCGGGCAAGCGCGCCGGCGCACGCAACTCAAGTTCACCTTGGACGTGGGCGACGCGGGCGAGTTTTTGGGCCGCATGGGCACGCCCGGCGCGGTGCGTGGGGGCAAGGGCCGCTTGGAGGGGCAAGTGGGCTGGCAGGGCTCGCCCATGACCATCGATTACCCCAGCATGGGCGGGCAGTTCACCGTCAACATCGAGCGCGGGCAGTTCCTCAAGTCCGACCCGGGCGCGGCGCGTTTGCTCGGGGTGCTCAGCTTGCAGTCGCTGCCCAGGCGGCTGACGCTGGACTTTCGCGACCTCTTCAGCGAAGGCTTTGCGTTTGATTTTTTCCGTGGCGATGTGCAAATTGAGCAAGGCGTGGCCACCACCAACAACTTGCAAATGAAGGGCGTGTCGGCGGCCGTGTTGATGGAGGGGCGCGCCGACATCCAACACGAAACCCAAGACATCAAAGTGGTGGTGGTGCCCGAAATCAACGCCGGCACCGCATCCTTGGTCTATGGGGTCATCAACCCCTTGGCCGGTCTGACCAGTTTTCTGGCCCAACTGGTTTTGCGCCAACCGCTGATTGATGTCAACACCCGCAGCTTCCGCGTCGATGGCAGCTGGGCCGACCCCAAAGTCAGCCCGATCAGCGCCAGCGAGGGCGAATCCAAGTCCGCGCCCAAAGGGGGCCGGCCATGAGGGTGGCCGCCATCCAAATGGTCTCGGGCACCGAGCGCGACGCCAACCTCGCGCACGCCCGCCAAGCCCTGGCCCAAGCTGCCGCGCAAGGGGCCGAACTGGCCGTGCTGCCCGAGTACTTTTGCCTGTTGGGCCAGCGTGACAGCGACAAGCTGGCCATCCAAGAGCCCTTTGGCCAAGGCCCCATCCAAAGCATGCTGGCGCACAGCGCACGCGAGCTGGGCCTGTGGGTGGTGGGCGGCACCTTGCCCTTGTCGGTGCCGGGGCAAACCGATCGGGTGCGCAACAGTTGCTTGGTGTTTGACCCCAGCGGCGCGTGTGTGGCGCGCTACGACAAGATGCATTTGTTTGGGTTTGACAACGGCCAAGAGCGCTACGACGAGTCGCGCGTGCTGCAACCCGGCGACACCCCGGCCTGGTTTGACCTGCCCTCGCGCGACGGCCACCCATGGCGCATGGGTTTGAGCGTGTGCTACGACCTGCGCTTTCCCGAGCTGTACCGGCACCTGAGCCAAGCGGGGGCCCAGGTGTTGCTGGTGCCCAGCGCCTTCACCCACACCACCGGCCAAGCCCATTGGGAGGTGTTGCTGCGCGCGCGCGCGATTGAAAACCTGTGTTGGGTGGTGGCCAGCGCCCAAGGCGGTTTGCACGCCAACGGGCGACGCACCTGGGGCCACAGCCTGTGCGTCAACCCCTGGGGTGAGGTGGTGGCCCAGCGCGATTTGGATGCGGGCTTGGTGCTGGCCGATTTGGACATGGGCGCCTTGTTGCGCTGGCGCAGCCAATTGCCCGCCTTGGGCCACCGATTGCTGTGAAGCGCTGGCGCCAGGCTTGGCCCGTGGATGCGCGCCGCTGGGTGCTGTGGGGCATGTTGCTGTTGTTGGTGGGGGTGTTGCTGGCCGCCTTGGCCTGGTTGGCGGTGCGCTACGAACGCGCACAAATGCAAGACCAACTCGAGCGCGACACGGTGGACGCGGTGGGCGACGTGCGCACCGCACTGCAGCGCAATGTGCAAACCTTGCAGTCGCTGCAACCCGAGGGCCAAAGCCCGGCGTCATGGACCGCACCGGCCGAAGAGGTGTTGCGCAACCACCGCGAGTGGGTGCGGCTGGAGTGGCGCGACCCGGCCTTGCAATTGATGGTGGGGGTCGACAGTGTGTACCGCACCCCCGTGTTTGCCCGTTTGGGGCGCGACAACGCACTCATGGACGTGGCCCAAGCTTGCGCCTTGGCGCAGCGCACCAGCGCCGCCGCGTATGCGCCCAGCAGCTTTGTGTCGGTGCAAGACGGCCAGGGCTTGGAGGTGATGGAGCTGTGTTTGCCCTGGTACGAGGGGGGCCGCATCCATGGGTTTTTGGTCGCCAGCTATGCCTTGTCAGAGATGCTCGAGGCCATGGTGCGGCGCGAGCACACGCGCGCCCAAGAGGTCTCGTTCACCGAGCCCGATGGCACCCGGCTGGCCTTGCGCGGGGGCATCCACCGTGGCCAGCGCCTGTTTGGCGCCCAGCAGTTGCTCGACTTGCCTGGCTACACCTTGGTGCTGCGACTGGACAGTTGGCGCGCCTCGCCCAATTGGTTGCCCAACTTGCTCACCGCTTTGGTGATGGGCTTGTCGCTGGCCCTGGTCACGGTGCTGGCCTTGTTGGCGCGCGACATGCGCCGACGCCAACGCGCCGAGCGCGCCTTGGCCGACGCCTTGGCCTTTCGCAAAGCAATGGAGGACTCGCTGGTCACGGGCTTGCGCGCGCGCGACTTGCAAGGCCGCATCACCTACGTCAACCCGGCCTTTTGCGAGATGGTGGGCTTTGCCGCCGATGAGCTGCTCGGGCAAGGCATTCCCGCGCCGTACTGGCCGCCCGAAAAAGTCGACGAATACGGCAAACGCCAAGCCTGGCGATTGGCCGGCAACACGCCCCCGCGCGAGGGCACCGAGTCGGACTTTCAGAGCAAAAACGGCGAACGTTTTCCGGTGCTCATTTTTGAGGCCCCGCTGATCAATGCCAGTGGCACCCAAACTGGTTGGATGAGCGCGGTGCTTGACATCAGCACCCAGCGCGCCAGCGAAGAGTTGAGCCGCGCCACGTTGGACCGCTTGCAAGCCACCGCACGCTTGGCCACGGTGGGCGAGATGGCCTCCTTGCTCAGCCATGAGCTCAACCAACCCCTGGCGGCCATCGCCAGCTACGCCAGTGGCAGCCAAAACCTGTTGCAAGCCGATGCCCACACCAGCGCGGTGATCGGCGAGCAACTGGGCCAGGCCTTGGCGCGCATCGCCGAGCAAGCGCGCCGCGCCGGCTTGGTCATCAAAAGCGTGCACAACTTTGTGCGCCGACGCGACCAGGCCCGCGAAGCCGTGGCCGCACAAAGCCTGATCGACAGCATTTGGCCCTTGGTCATGTTGCAAGCGCGCAAAACCGGCGTGCGTTTGCACATCGGCTGCCCCACCGATTTGCCCAGCGTGTGGTGCGACCGCACCATGGTCGAGCAGGTGTTGCTCAACCTGGCGCGCAATGGCATCCAAGCCATGCAAGCGCTGCCCCCAGGGCGAGCGCGCGAGTTGCGCTTGACAGTGCGTGCGTGCGACAGTGCCGAGTTGGGCCTGGGCTTGGAATTTGCGGTGGCCGATGGTGGCGCGGGCATCACGCCAGAGGTGTCGGCCCAGTTGTTCACCCCGTTTTTCACCACCAAGGCCGAGGGCATGGGCTTGGGCCTGAGTCTGTGCCGCACCGTGGTCGAGCAGCATGGGGGCCGGTTGCAGCACCGCGCCTTGACCCCCAGCGGCACGGAATTCTTTTTCTCCTTGGCCTTGGCCCCTGGGGCTGACACCCAATCCAGTGCCCGCATGGCCCTGCCACAATCTTGACATGCAACCGGTTCAAGACGCTTTGGTGTATGTGGTCGACGACGATGAAAGTGTGCGCCAGGCCCTGGCCTGGCTGCTGCGCTCGCGTGGCTTGCAAACGCAGTGCTTTGACAGCGCCGAAGGCCTGATCGCGCACCTGGAGCTGAGCGGCACCCCCCCACCCCTGGGCCAAGCCAGTTGCTTGTTGCTCGATGTGCGCATGCCTGGCATCAGCGGCTTGGCATTGTTCGAGCGGCTGATCGACAAGGGCTTGTTGCCCCAGTTGCCGGTGATTTTTTTGACCGGTCACGCCGACGTGCCCACCGCCGTGGACGCGGTCAAGCGCGGCGCGTTTGACTTTTGCGAAAAGCCTTTTTCAGACAACTCGCTGGTCGACCGCGTCGTGCAAGCCGTGCAGCGCTCGGCCCAGCAGTTGCAAGCGCGTCAGCAGCAGCATGGTTTGGCCGAGTTGATCGCTGGCCTGACCGATCGCGAGCGCGAGGTCATGCACCTGGTGGTCGAGGGCTTGCCCAACAAACTGATCGCCCAAGAGCTGCACATCAGTGTGCGCACGGTCGAAGTGCACCGCGCCCGGGTGTTCGAAAAAATGGCCGTGCGCTCAGCCGTTGAGCTGTCCAACCTGTTGCGTGCCCCAGCGTGAGGCGGCATCAGTCAGGTCGGTGGGGTGGCTTGGTGGTGTCTTGGCGTGTCTGGCTGCGCGCGTCTTGCCCGGGCAGGGGTGGTGGGGGCGGTGCATCGGGCTGGGCAGGGTCGGCCGGTGGGCTGGGTGGTCGCCCCGAAAACATCGTCCACCACACAATGAACACCAGCAGCAAACCCGCGCCCAAAGCCTCAAGCAAGATGAGCAACATTCAGCGCGCCGGTGCGGGGTGGTTCATGGCCGCGATTGTAGGAAGCCTGCTCTCGTGCAGTTCCCCGCCGCGCCAAATGGCCCCGGTGCAAGACCGCACTCCCGCCCCCGTTGGCGTGACCCCAGCGCCAAGCGAGCGCCCTGCCGAGGGCGCGCGGGCCCCGGTGGCGGCAACGCCGCAGGTACCGCGCGCAGGCTTGGCCGGTTTGCCCGGCACCCCCGCCCCCGATCTGGCCGTCAAGAGCCGCTGGACGCCTGTGCCCTGGGACGACTTGCCCGGCTGGCGCGACGACAGCTTGCATGAGGCCTGGAACGCCTGGCTGAAAAACTGCGAACGCCCCGGCCCCGTGTTTGGCCCCCTGTGCGCCGATGTGCGCCGTTTGAGCATTGCCGACGCCGACGAGCAGCGCCTGTGGATGGTCACCCGCTTGCAGCCCTACCGCGTCGAGCCGGTGCAAGGCGCCAGCGATGGGCTGCTGACCAGCTACTACGAGCCCTTGATGAACGCTGCGCGCCAAAGCGCCCCCGGTTTTGGCGTGCCCTTGTACGCCTACCCGGCCGGGGCGCAACAAGCCCAGCGCCAAGGCCGCTCGTGGTACACCCGCCAGCAAATCGACACCTTGCCCGAGGCCCGCGCGGCCATGGCCGGGTTGGAAATTGCCTGGATGGCCGACCCCATCGACGCGCTGGTGCTGCACATCCAAGGCTCGGGCCAGTTGAACATGCAAGAGCCCGATGGCCGCACGCGGCGGGTGCGACTGGCCTTTGCCGGCTCCAACGAGCAGCCCTACCAAAGCGTGGGCCGCTGGTTGCTTGACCAAGGCTTGGTGCGCGACGCCAGTTGGGGCGGCATCAAAGAGTGGGTGGCGCGCAATCCGCAGCGCGCACAAGAAATGCTGTGGGCCAACCCGCGCTTTGTGTTTTTCCGTGAAGAAGCTTTGAGCGAAGGCGGAGATGACGCCGGTCCGCGTGGCGCACAAGGCGTGCCCTTGACGGCGGGGCGCTCCATCGCGGTAGACCGCGAATCTATTCCCTACGCCACGCCAGTGTGGCTGGCCAGCACCGGGCCGGCGCTGCGCGTTCAACGCCTGGTGTTTGCGCAAGACACCGGCAGCGCCATCGTGGGTGCGGTGCGCGCCGACTATTACGCGGGGTCCGGCGCGGCGGCCGGGGAATTGGCCGGTCGGGTCAAACAAAACCTGCGCCTGTGGGTGCTGTGGCCGCGCTGACAAACCCCGGCCTTGCGCCTACACTGTTGCACTGCCCCGCGCCAGGAGAATAGCCATGAACGCCCCGCTGCCCGAACACATCCGCCAGGCCCTGGAGACGGTGACCTTGGACGACAAATACGCGCTCGACCAAGGCCGTGCGTTCATGAGCGGGGTGCAAGCGCTGGTCAAGCTGCCCATGCTGCAGCGCCAGCGCGACGCGCTGCAAGGCAAAAACACCGCTGGCTTCATCAGTGGTTACCGCGGCTCACCCTTGGGCGGCTACGACCAAGCGCTGTGGAAAGCCAAGTCGTATTTGCAAGCCCAGCACATCGTGTTCCAACCCGGTGTCAACGAGGAGCTGGCCGCCACCGCCTTGTGGGGCACCCAACAACTGGGTTTTGCCCCTGCGGGCAGCCGCCGCTTTGACGGCGTGTTTGGCATTTGGTATGGCAAAGGCCCGGGCGTGGACCGCTGCTCCGATGTGTTCAAACACGCCACCATGGCCGGCACCACCGCTTGGGGCGGCGTGATGGCCGTGGCAGGCGACGACCATGTGGCGAAAAGCAGCACCGCCGCGCACCAAAGCGACCACATCTTCAAGGCCTGTGGCATGCCGGTGTTCTTTCCGGCATCGGTACAAGATATTTTGGACATGGGCGTGCACGCGCTGGCGCTGAGCCGCTTTGCTGGGGTGTGGTCGGGCATGAAGACCATCCAAGAGGTGGTCGAGTCCAGCGCCACCGCCATCATCGACGCACAGCGGGTGAACATTGTGTTGCCTGCGTTTGACATGCCCGCCGGTGGTTTGCACATCCGCTGGCCCGACGATGCGTTGGCCCAAGAGCAACGCTTGTTCACTTACAAGTGGTATGCCGCACTGGCCTATATCCGCACCAACCGGCTCAACCACAACACCATCGAAGGCCCCAGCGACCGCTTTGGCCTGATGGCCAGCGGCAAGGCCTACAACGACACCCGCCAGGCCTTGCTCGATTTGGGTTTGGACGAAGCCGCCTGCCACCGCTTGGGCATCCGGTTGCACAAGGTCGGCGTGGTCTGGCCACTGGAGCCGCACAGCACGCGCGAGTTTGCGCGCGGTTTGCAAGAAATCATGGTGGTCGAAGAAAAGCGCCAAATGATCGAATACCAGGTCAAAGAGTGCTTGTACAACTGGCCCGATGGCCAGCGCCCGCGCGTGGTGGGCAAGTTCAACGAGGCGCTGGGCAACACCGAAGGCGGCGAGTGGTCGCAAGCCAACCCCAGCGCCAACACCTTGCTGCGCGCCCATGCCGACCTCACCCCGGCCATGGTGGCGCGCGCCATCGCCACCCGCTTGCTCGCCTTGGGGGTGGACGCCGACACCCGCGCCCACATTGAGGCCCACATCGCGCTGCTCGACGCCAAAGAGCGTGCCATGCAGGTGCTCGACATCAAAGCCGATCGACAGCCTTGGTTTTGCTCGGGCTGCCCGCACAACACCAGCACCCGCGTGCCCGAGGGCTCGCGCGCCATGGCTGGCATTGGTTGCCACTTCATGGCTTTGTGGATGGACCGCAGCACCACGGGCTTTACCCAAATGGGTGGCGAGGGCGTGCCTTGGGTGGGCCAGCAGCCGTTCAGCCACGACACCCACATGTTTGCCAACGTGGGCGACGGCACCTACTTTCACAGTGGCATGCTGGCGGTGCGCCAAAGCATTGCCGCCGGGGTCAACATCACCTACAAAATTTTGTACAACGACGCGGTGGCCATGACCGGCGGGCAGCCGGTGGGCGAAACCCCCGAGGGCCATTCGGTGATTCAAATCGCGCACAGCATGCGCGCCGAAGGGGCGCGGCGCATCGTCATCGTCACCGACGAGCCCGAAAAATACGACGGCGTGGGCACCAACGGCGCCCCCGGCACCACCTTGGGGCTGCCCGAGGGCATCGCCATTGAGCACCGCGACGCGCTCGACCGGGTGCAGCGTGAGCTGCGCGAAGTCAAGGGCTGCACGGTCATCATTTACGACCAAACCTGCGCCACCGAAAAGCGCCGCCGCCGCAAGCGCGGCAGCCTGGTCGACCCGGCCAAGCGGGTGTTCATCAACGAGTTGGTGTGCGAGGGCTGCGGCGACTGCAGCGAAAAAAGCAACTGCGTGAGCGTCGAACCCTTGGAGACCGAGTTCGGCCGCAAACGCACCATCAACCAAAGCACCTGCAACAAAGACATCAGTTGCGTCAAAGGCTTTTGCCCCAGCTTTGTCACCGTCGAGGGCGGCCAAATGCGCCGCACCCAACGCCAAGACACGGCCAGCCCCAGCCTGCCCGAGGTGCCCGAGCCCACACTCAGTGCGCTCGTGCCAGGGCAGCACCTGGGCGGCTACGGCATCGTGGTCGCGGGCGTGGGGGGCACGGGCGTCATCACCATTGGGCAACTGCTGGGCATGGCCGCTCACTTGGAGGGCCTGGGCGTGGTCACGCAAGACTCGGCCGGACTGGCGCAAAAGGGCGGCGCCACCTGGAGCCATGTGTTGCTGGCCAGCTCGCCAGAAGAAATCCGCACCACCCGCGTGGGCGTGGCCGATTTGGTGATCGGTTGCGACCCCATCGTCAGCGCCGGCAAAGAGACGGTGCAGCGCATGCGCGCCGGGCGCACCCGCGTGGCCATCAACGACCACGGCACACCGACCGCTGCGTTTGTCAAAAATGGTGCCTGGGGCAACCCCAGCGAGGGCTGCGTGGCCGATGTGCTGCAAGCCATCGGCGGGGCCCAGGCGCAAGAGAACTTGGGCGCGTTTGACGCCAACGCCATCGCCACCCGTTTGATGGGCGACAGCATCTACATCAACCCCATGATCTTGGGCTATGCCTGGCAAAAGGGCTGGGTGCCCTTGCAGCGCGCCTCACTGCACCGCGCCATCGAGCTCAACGCTGTGGCCGTGGCCAACAACCTGGCCGCCTTTGAATGGGGCCGCCGCTGCGCCCACGACCTCTGCGCCGTGTTGGCATCCATGCAACCGGCGCAAGTGGTGCAGTTCAAAAAGCGCACGCCCTTGGAAGACGCCATCGCCCAGCGCGTGGCTTTTTTGACCGATTACCAAAACGCCGCTTACGCCGCCAACTACCGCGCCTTTGTCGATCGCGTGCTGGCGCAAAGTGTGCCGGCCTTGGCCGAGGCGGTGGCGCGCAACTTGTTCAAGCTCATGGCCTACAAAGACGAGTACGAGGTTGCCCGCTTGCACACCGACACCGGCTTTTTGCAGCGCATTGCCCAGCAGTTTGAAGGCGACTACCAGGTCGTCTACCACCTGGCCCCGCCCTTGCTGGCGCAGCGCAACGACAAAGGCGAGCTGCAAAAGCAACGCTACGGGTCGTTCATGCGCTGGGGCTTTCAGGTGCTGGCCCGCTTGAAGGGCTTGCGCGGCACCGCATTGGATGTGTTTGGCCACACCCAAGAGCGGCGCACCGAGCGCGCCCTGATCGGTGAGTACCGCGCCAGCATCCAGCAGGTGTTGACCCAATTCAGCCCCGAGCGCCAAGCGCTGGCGCTGGAGATCGCCCGCATCCCCGAGCAAATCAAAGGCTTTGGCCATGTCAAAGAGCGCCACTTGCACGCCGCGCGCGCGCAGTGGGACGCGCTGATGGTGCGTTGGAACGACCAAAGGAAGGCCGCATGAAAAAAGTTGCACCATGGCTCGCCGTCGTTGCATCAGCCCTGGGCTTGCACGGTGCGGCGCAAGCCCAAAGCACCGAGATCGTGCAAGGCCTGCGCTTTGACGTGAGCTACAGCTTGCTCAATGTGAAAACCGCGTCCAGCTCTTACGACCCGCTGGGCATTCGGGTGGGCATCAGCAAGCCCGTGTGGGGCACGGTACAGGCCGAGGGCTTGCTCGGCATGGGCGTGCAGTCGGGCAAAAACAGCGTCAACCCGGCGCTGACCACCGAGGTGGGCAGCTTTGTGGGGGCCTATGTCAAGCCCAGCTTTCAGCTCAGCCCCTTGGTGGCGGGCTTTGCGCGCGTGGGCTTGGCCAGCACCCAAATCAAAAATGGCGACACCCACACCGGCCTGTCCACGGGCCTGGGCCTGAATGTCGCGCTCGACGCGAACATGCGCATTTATGCCGACTACACCATTTACAAGTACAGCGACAGCCTGGGCATATCGGCCTTTAACCTGGGCGTGAACTACGGGTTTTAGGGCCGTATCCAAGGCCTTGGCTGGCTGCGCCACGCACGCATACAATCCGCGTTTGCCTGCGCCAGGCCACGTTGCTCTCGGGCAGCGCTGTACCCACACCGACTTGCGCGGCGTGGGCTGCGCAGGTCACCCCCAACCGAGGAGTTGCTTGTGTTCATATCTTCCGCATTTGCCCAATCCGCACCGGCCGCCGCTGGTGGCAGCGACATTGGCTCGTCTTTGATGAGCATGTTGCCCTTGCTGCTGATGTTTGTGGTGCTGTACTTCGTCATGATCCGCCCCCAAATGAAGCGCCAAAAAGAGCACAAGGCCATGATCGACGCGCTGGCCAAAGGCGACGAAGTGGCCACCGTGGGCGGCTTGCTGGGCAAAATCTCCCGCATTGGCGACACCACCCTGGGCCTGGAGTTGGCCACCGGCGTGGAGGTGCACCTTCAGCGCTCGGCCGTGGTGCAAGTGCTGCCCAAAGGCACCATCAAATAATCCGATTCACCACCCAAGGGGTGTTGGGGGTCTACCGCACCCCCGTCCCCCACGCCTGAGGCGATCATGAACCGTTACCCGTTGTGGAAGTACGCGATCATTGTGGTCGCTTTGTGGATTGGCGGGCTCTACACCCTGCCCAACTTTTTTGGCGAAGCCCCCGCCGTGCAGGTGTCGTCGGCCAAGGCCGTTTTCAAGGTCGACACCGCTTTGCAAAGCAAGGTGGCCCAAGCGCTCAAAGACGCCGCCATCGAGCCCACGGGCATGAGCCTGGAGAACAACTCGCTCAAGGTCCGCTTGGCCGACACCGACACCCAGCTCAAGGCCAAAGACACGATTCAAAAAGCGCTCATCCCCGACCCCGAGCAAGCCCCGTATGTGGTGGCGCTGAACCTGATCTCGCGCTCGCCCGCCTGGCTCACCTCCCTCAACGCCGCCCCCATGTACCTGGGGCTGGACTTGCGCGGTGGCGTGCACTTCATGCTGCAAGTGGACATGGCGGCTGCGCTGAGCAAAAAAATCGACGCCACCGCTGGCGACTTGCGCTCGCTCATGCGCGAGAAAAACATCCGCCACAGCGGCATTGCCCGCAACGGGGCCACCGTCGAGTTGCGCTTGAAAGACACCGCCACCTTGGAGGCCGCGCGCAACCTGATCAAAGACCAGTTTGCCGATGTGACCTTCACCGACGCGCCCGACGCGGGCGAGTTCAAGTTGAGCGTCAACTTGAAGCCCGAGGCCGCACGGCGCGTGCAAGACCAAGCCTTGAAGCAAAACATCACCACCTTGCACAACCGCATCAACGAGTTGGGCGTGGCTGAGCCGGTCATCCAGCAGCAGGGCCTGGACCGCATCGTGGTGCAGTTGCCCGGTGTGCAAGACACGGCCAAGGCCAAAGACATTTTGGGGCGCACCGCCACGCTGGAGATGCGCTTGGTCGACGACAGCCCCGAGGCCACCGCAGCGGCCATGGGCGGCGGTGCCGTTCCCTATGGCACCGAAAAATACCGCGAGCGCAATGGCCAAGCGGTGATCGTGAAAAAACAAGTCATCTTGAGCGGCGACAGCCTGACCGATGCGCAACCCGGCTTTGACTCGCAAACCCAACAACCCAAGGTCGACCTGACGGTGGACGCCAAGGGTGGGCGCATCATGCGCGAGACCAGCCGCGAGAACCTGAAAAAACGCATGGCCATCTTGCTGTTTGAAAAAGGCCGTGGCGAGGTGCTCACCGCGCCCGTCATCCAAGGCGAGTTGGGCAACCGCTTTCAAATTTCAGGCTCGATGAGCGTGACCGAGGCCGCCGATCTGGCGCTGTTGTTGCGCGCGGGCTCGCTGGCCGCGCCCATGGAGATCATCGAAGAGCGCACCATTGGCCCGAGCCTGGGCGCAGAAAACATCGCCAAAGGCTTTGACAGCGTGCGCTGGGGCTTTGCCGCGGTGGCCGTGTTCATGTGTGTTTACTACATGCTGTTTGGCGTCATCTCCAGCGTGGCATTGGCGGTCAACTTGCTGCTGCTGGTGGCGGTGCTGTCCATGCTGCAAGCCACCCTCACCTTGCCGGGCATGGCCGCCATGGCCTTGGTGCTGGGCATGGCCATTGACGCCAACGTGCTCATCAACGAGCGCGTGCGCGAAGAGCTGCGCAACGGCGTGTCCCCGCAAGCGGCCATCCATGCCGGCTACGACCGCGCTTGGGCCACCATCTTGGACTCCAACGTCACCACCTTGATCGCCGGTTTGGCCTTGCTCGCTTTTGGCTCGGGGCCGGTGCGTGGTTTTGCCGTGGTGCATTGCTTGGGCATTTTGACCAGCATGTTCTCGGCCGTGTTCTTCTCGCGCGGCCTGGTCAACCTGTGGTACGGGCGGCAAAAAAAGCTGCAAACCGTCTCCATCGGCACGGTGTGGCGTCCAGAGGGCGGCAACGCTGTGACCCCGCGCGACTGAGCCCCTCTCCCACCATTTGCAGGACACAAGGCCATGGAATTTTTCAAAATCCAAAAAGACATCCCGTTCATGAAGAACGCCTTGGCGTTCAACCTGGTGTCATTCATCACCTTTCTCGCCGCGTTGTTCTTTTTGTTCAGCCGCGGCTTGCACCTGTCGGTGGAGTTCACCGGCGGCACCTTGATGGAGGTGGCCTACACCCAACCGGTGGACGTCAACCAGGTGCGCGAGCACATTGGCAAGCTGGGCCTGAGCGACGTGCAGGTGCAAAACTTTGGCTCCACCCGCGACGTGCTCATCCGCATGCCCGCGCTCAAGGGGCAAACCTCGGCGCAGCAAAGCGAACAAGTGCTCTCCGCCCTCAAAGCCGCCGACCCAGCGGTCGAGTTGCGCCGCACCGAGTTTGTGGGGCCGCAGGTGGGCGACGAGTTGGCCGTCGATGGCCTGAAGGCGCTGGGCTTTGTGGTGCTGGGCATCATGGTGTATTTGGCCTTTCGCTTCGAGTGGAAGTTCTCGGTGGCCGCCATCATTGCCAACCTGCACGATGTGATCATCATCTTGGGGTTTTTTGCTTTCTTCCAGTGGGAGTTTTCGCTCCCCGTGCTGGCCGCTGTGCTGGCGGTGTTGGGCTACTCGGTCAACGAGTCGGTGGTCATCTTTGACCGCATCCGCGAGAACTTTCGCCGCTACCGCAAGATGAACACCCGCGAGATCATCGACAACGCCATCACCGCCACCATCAGCCGCACCATCATCACCCACGGCTGCACGCAACTCATGGTGTTGGCCATGCTGTTTTTTGGCGGCCCCACGCTGCACTACTTTGCGCTGGCGCTGACCATTGGCATTTTGTTTGGCATTTACTCGTCGGTGTTTGTGGCGGCGGCCATTGCCATGTGGCTGGGCATCGAGCGAGAAGACCTCATCAAACCCATCGCCAAAGATGGCCTGGTCGACGACGACCCCAACGACCCCAACGCAGGCGCGCGGGTGTGATCTTTGTCCCATGAAAAAACCACCCTCGGGTGGTTTTTTCATGCGTTAAAAGAGCCTGTGTCAGTGCGCCACGCGCGAGTGGTTGTCGTCGCACAACTCGTCGAGCACCAAGGCGTCGGGCTCGATGCCGGCGCTCCAGTAAACCATCAGCACAATGATTTTCAGGTCGTCAATGTCGATCGGGCGCTGGGGCACGGCCATGGCGCGGTCGATGACGATCTCGCGCATGTGCGCGGGCAGCACACCGGCGGCTTCTAAAAAACTCAAAAACCCCAGGCCATCGGCACCCAGCTGGTCTTGCTCGGGGCTGGCGTAAATGCGCATGCTGTCTGGTGAGGCCGGGCGCATCACATCGGCAGGCTCGACTTCGGTGGGGGTGATGTCAATCGCATTGGCACTGCGGGACACGGAATTGAGACCAGCCAACCATTGCAGTGCTTGGTCGATCTCATCGGTTTCAAACCCGGCGGCGCTCAATTTGCGGCCCAATTGGTCCAGCTCGGGGCAGGCATCGCCTCGCCAATAGTTTTCGTAAACAAACACCAGCACTTCAAACATGGGGGCCAATATACCTTGTTTCAAACTCACCCTGAGCGGGCTGGGCGATGGCCTTGCATGCCAAGGGCTTGGTTCAGGCCAAGCGTTGACGCTGAAAGCGCGCCCCGCTCAAACGCGCGACTTGCTGGTTGAGCTCCAACGCCAGCAAATGCGCTTGCAGTGCAGCCGTGTCCCAGCCACAGCGCGCTTGCAGTTGGTCCAGGCCACAAGGCTCCCAGCCCAGGGCTTGCAACACCGGGTCGCCGGTGTTGTCTTCTGGGCTGGCAGGGGGCGTGCTGTTTGCATCCGTGCGGCTGGCCCACAGGCCTGGTGTGCTCAACTCATCCCACACATCTTGCGCAGACTCGACCAACTTGGCCCCTTGGCGGATCAAGGCATGGCAGCCGCGCGACTGCGTTGAATGGATGGAGCCCGGAATGGCAAATACCTCGCGCCCCAACTCCAAGGCCTGGTTGGCCGTGATCAGCGAGCCCGAAGACAGCGCGGCCTCCACCACCAAACAGCCTTGCCCCAGTGCTGCGATCAGCCGGTTGCGTTGCGGGAAATGCGCTGCCATCGGCGGCGTGCCCAGCGGGTATTCGCTGATCAGGCAACCGCGCTGCGCCACCGCTTGGGCCAGTGCGTGGTTGCCTTTGGGGTAAACGCGGTCCAGCCCGGTACCCACCACCGCCACCGTTGCCACGGGCAGATGTGCACCACCGCGCAACGCCCCTTCGTGCGCCGCTGCGTCAATGCCCAGGGCCAGGCCCGACACCACACACACGCCATGGGCGGCCAAGTCCTGGGCAAACGCCAATGCGTTCTCGCGCCCCTGCGCGGTGGGGTTGCGGCTGCCCACCACCGCCAAGGCCGAGCCGTTCAAGGGCAGCGCTTGGCCTTGCACATACAGCATCAAAGGCGGGTCGCTGAGCTGTAAAAAAGCGCTGGGGTAGGCCGCGTCTCCCAGCGTCCACAAGGTGTGTATGACCCCTGCTGGCGGGTGCGCCAACCAGTGCTCGGTGCGCGCGCGTCGAAGGGGGGCATCGGCGCTGGGGCGGCTCAAGGCCGCCGCCGCCGCCGCGCCCACACATTGCGCCCGTGCCTCCTCGCTGGCGGCCAACACCTGGGCTGGCCCCCCGAAGGCGCTGAGCAATTGCCGCAGTTGGCGTGCACTAACGCCGGGGCTGGTGACGAGCCGCAACCAATCGGGCCAGTCGGGTGTGACGGGGTCAATGGGTGTCATGGGTGCCTCCCTGTGGCATTTTTTGGTGTCCATCATCGGACAGACTGTGTACTTTGGCAATAGGTGGGTGGACCCATGGGGGCATGCCCATGCGAGCCCTGGCAGCGTTCAAAAGCGCGGACAATATGCCCCCATGGCTTTGCTCACCATCCTCACCTACCCAGATGCGCGCTTGCACACCGTGGCCCAAGCTGTGGCCGCGGTGGACGAGCGCATTCGCCAACTCATCGCCGACATGACCGAGACCATGTACGAGTCCAATGGCATTGGACTGGCCGCCACCCAGGTCGACGTGCACGAGCGCGTCATCGTCATCGACGTGTCCGAAGAACACAACCAAGCCCAGGCCTTGATCAACCCGGTCATTGAATGGGCCAGCAGCGAGCGCATCAAAGGCGAAGAAGGCTGCTTATCGGTGCCCGGCATTTACGACGGTGTTGAGCGCGCCCACCAAGTGCGGGTCAGTGCGCTCGATCAAAACGGCCAGCCCATCACCATCGAAGCCGAAGGCCTGCTATCGGTTTGCCTGCAGCACGAAATCGACCACCTGCAAGGCAAGGTGTTTGTCGAACACTTGTCTTTCTTAAAGCGCACCCGCATCCGCAGCAAAATTCTCAAAGCCCAACGCGAGTTGCAGCGCTGAGCCCATGCGCCTGATCTTTGCGGGCACGCCCGAATTTGCCCAGCAAGCCCTGAGCGCTTTGCACGCGGCGGGGCACGACATCGCCTTGGTGCTCACCCAACCCGACCGGCCCGCGGGTCGAGGTCTGCAACTGCAGGCCTCTGCCGTCAAACAATTTGCCCTCGCGCACCAACTGCCCTTGGCCCAACCGCGCAGCCTGCGCTTGGATGGCAAGTACCCCGATGACGCCCAAGCCGCGCAACAAGCCATGGCCCAGGCCCAGGCCCAGGCCATGGTGGTGGCCGCCTACGGCCTGATCTTGCCCGTGTGGACCTTGGCCGCGCTGCCCTTGGGTTGCTTGAACATCCACGCATCGCTGTTGCCGCGCTGGCGCGGGGCCGCACCCATCCACCGCGCCATCGAAGCGGGCGACGCGCAAACCGGCGTGTGCATCATGCAAATGGACGTGGGGCTGGACACTGGCCCGGTGATCTTGCGCCGCGCCATCGACATCGACCTCAGCGACACCACCGCCACCTTGCACGACCGCTTGGCTGCATTGGGTGCGCAGGCACTGCTGGACGTGTTGGCCCAACCCAGC
>Ga0114977_10000616_pt1 | contig 23553 bp, 24 predicted proteins | sample S_130805_MF_Meta_FD_87026 | JGI IMG/M metagenome (GOLD analysis project Ga0114977, IMG submission 87026) | Freshwater microbial communities from Lake Simoncouche, Canada to study carbon cycling - S_130805_MF_MetaG | ecosystem: Environmental > Aquatic > Freshwater > Lake | place: Lake...
CGCCACCGGCGCTGCGCGACTATCTGGGGCCGTAACAGGTGCCGCATCTTTTCGGCAGAAATACGCCACAGGGGGTGCGGGGGGTGTGAACCCCCCGCACCTGCCACAGGTGACCGCTCGAGACGAGAAATCCCCGCCCGAAGGCATGGTTTCCAGGTCTCACGCCATATACCCGATCAGGCGTGGCGCTTATTGCCCTTGGCGTTCGCCCAGATGCGTTTGTTGGTCAGGTACAGCAGCACTGCCAGAACGGACAAGAAAGCCACGGCGGTGAAACCGGTCTGCTTGCGCGCCATCAGCTTGGGCTCTGCCGTCCACATCAGGAAGGCTGACACGTCCTGCGCGATCGAAGACAGGGAATTGTCGTGCCCGTCCGCGAATTCCACCTGCCCGTCCGCCAACGGCGGCGGCATGGCGATCCAGCCGGTCGAGAAGGCGGTGTTCTCATAGAACAGCGCCCCCGCCTCTTCCTTTTCCTCGCCGGTATAACCGGTCAGGATGGAATAGATATGCTCGGGTCCGCCGATGCCGCGGAACAGCTGGTTGATCCCGGTGCCATAGGGGCCGTGAAAGCCCGCCCGCGCCTTTGCCATCAGGCTCAGGTCGGGCGCGTTCACCATCCCCGACTCGGGGAAGTGATCATTCGGCGTGCGCGGCCGGGTATCGTCCAGCGCCGGATCGAAGATGTCGAACTGTTCGGCATAGACGCGCACCTGGTCTTCCGGCAGCTGTGGTCCGCCCTCTTCTGAAAGGGCACGGATCGCAACGTGCTTCAGGCCATGGCAGGCCGAACAAACCTCGGTATACACCTGCAGACCGCGCTGCAGCTGGTTGCGGTCGAAGGTGCCGAAGGGGCCTTCAAAGCTGAAGGCCACATCGGTTGTATGCGGCTCGAACGCGCCTTCCGCCGCCACGGCAAACCCGCCCGTCAGGCCAAGGAAGACTGCGGCAACGAGTGTGATTTTCCTGATCATCTTGTCAGTTCCTTTGTCACTCGGCCGCGACGGGGGTGCCGCCGGTGCTGGGAGAGTAGTGGGAGTTGAAATCATCCTCGATTGTCGCGGGCTGCGGCAGCGGCTTTTCGATAACACCCAGCAGCGGCAGGATCACCAGGAAGTAGGCGAACCAATAGGCTGATGCGATCAGCGAGATATAGGCATAGATGCCACCCGCAGGCTGCGCGCCGACCCAGGCCAAGACCACGAAATCAAGGCACAACAGGGCGAACCACCATTTGAACATCGGCCGGTACCGGCCAGAGCGGACCGACGACGTATCAAGCCAGGGTGCCAGGGCCATGACGGCAATGGCACCGAACATCGCCAGCACGCCGAAGAACTTGGCATCGACGATCCCGAAGGTCAGGAACTGCACCAGCTGCACCACCCAGACGTCGCCGGTGAAGGCGCGCAGGATCGCGTAGAATGGCAGGAAGTACCATTCGGGCACGATATGCGCGGGTGTCGACAGCGGGTTGGCCGGAATGTAGTTGTCCGGATGACCCAGGTAGTTCGGCATGAAGCCGACAATCGCAAAGAAGATGGCCAGAATCACGGCCAGCGCGAACAGGTCCTTCATCACGAAATAGGGCCAGAACGGCAGGGTGTCGCGCTCGGCTTCTGCTTTCGATCCGCGGCGCACCTCAACCCCGGTGGGGTTGTTGTTGCCGGTGGTGTGGAAGGCCCAGATATGCACCGCAACCAGCGCCGCGATGACGAAGGGCAACAGGTAATGCAGCGAGAAGAAGCGGTTCAGCGTGGCATTGTCCACCGCAGGACCGCCCAGCAGCCAGGTCTGGATCGGCTCGCCCACGCCCGGGATTGCGCCGAACAGGCCGGTGATCACCGTGGCCCCCCAGAACGACATCTGGCCCCAGGGCAGCACATAGCCCATGAAGGCGGTTGCCATCATCGCCAGGTAGATCAGCATGCCGATGATCCAGGTCACCTCGCGCGGGGCCTTGTAGGATCCGTAGTACAGGCCGCGGAAGATGTGAAGGTAAACGGCCACGAAAAACAGCGATGCGCCATTGGCATGCAGGTAGCGCAGCATGTAGCCGCCGTTCACGTTGCGCATGATGTGTTCGACCGAGGCAAAGGCCATGTCCACCTGCGGCGTATAATGCATGGCCAGCACGATGCCGGTCACGATCTGCAGCGCCAGACAGAAGGTCAGCACGATGCCCCAGATCCACATCCAGTTCAGGTTCTTTGGCGTCGGGATCATCAGCGTGTCATGCAGCAGACCTGCGATCGGCAGGCGGCGGTACAGCCACTTTTCGCCGCCTGATTTGGGCTCGTAATGGTCGTGTGGAATTCCAGCCATTTTGCTTTCCTTACCCGAGCTTTATCGTGGTTTCGTCGGTGAATGCGGCCACCGGCACCGGCAGGTTGCGCGGCGCAGGCCCGCGGCGGATGCGGCCCGCCGTGTCATAGTGCGACCCGTGGCAGGGGCAGAACCAGCCGCCGAAATCCCCGGCGCCGTCGCCCAGCGGCACGCAGCCCAGGTGGGTGCAGACCCCCATCATCACCAGCCATTCGCCGGCTTCATCCAGCGTACGGTGCACGTCGCTTGCATCGGCCGCCGCATCAAGGTTGGCATTGTCTGCCAGCGGATCCACCAGATCGGTCAGCGGCACCGCACGGGCCGCTTCAATCTCTTCCGCCGCGCGGCGGCGGATGAACACCGGCTTGCCGCGCCATTTCACCGTCAGCTGCGTGCCAACCTCGACCGCGCTGACATCGACAAAGATCGACGACAGTCCGCGAACATCGGCAGAGGGGTTCATCTGATTGATCAGCGGCCAGACGGCGGCACCTGCGGCAACCGCGCCTGCCCCTGCTGTCGCGTAGTACAGGAAATCCCGGCGGGTGCCTGTGGTGTCGTCTGCGTGGGACACGAGGTGTTCTCCCTTTGGCGGCCCGGATGGCACGGGCCCATGATCGGATCAGGCTGCGGTTTCCCGAAGCCCTTTGCCACGCGTTTTAGTGTGCCTGCGCGCGGTCGTCCAGCGGACAAAGCGGCGCAGGTTGCCGGAACCAGTGAAATCCGCATCGCACCGCGCCAGACCCGCCACTTCAAATTGTCAGAATGATGAAACAGGGCCGTTACGAAACTGTGTTCGAAGCCGGACAGGTAAACCGGGAGGCACCATGAGGTCAATTCTGCTTGTCCTGTCCCGGGTGCAAGTCATTATTGCGATTATTGTTGTCTGCCTGTCCTTCACAACACAGCGTGCAGAACGCTATGGGGACACCATCCAGATCGTCCTGCCGCTGCTTGCCTGGGCCTGTGAAGGATCGGTTGGTCAGGGTACCGAATATGTCGTCCGCTATACCGCAATGCTGGTAACTGCACATGCCGCAAAGTTTGCGCTTGCGGGTACCGAGGTGAACCGCCGTCCGAACGGGGGCGAAAAGGGCTTTCCATCCGCGCATACTTCGACCGCTGTGCTGGGGGCCAGCGCGATGGTGCACGGGTGTCTCAGAAATCGTCCGGTCGCCCAGGCTGCGGTTCTGATCGCTGCCGGTTTTGTCGGAGGGTCGCGGATCGATGCCGGGGCACACAACATCTGGCAGGTGTTTGCGGGGGCGCTGCTGGGATACCTGTGTGACCGCCTGCTGCGGGCCAAGTCTGCGATGCGGTCCCGTTTGGGCCGGTTTTTGCAACGGGGCCGAAGCGCGGCCATTTCTTTGGTGATGATCACAGGATCATTTGCGGCAAGGGCAGCAAGGAGTCTGCGGAACACACCGGTCTGGGCCAGTGTCGGGCAGGCCTTGACCAGAACCGCAGGGCTGGCCGGCGCGCTGATCGTTCTTGTCGCTTCGGCCGCGCGCCGCGAAAACTTCGAGATCAGCATTTATGGCGGCGGCCAGATTGCGCAAAGTGGCAACGTTTCAGGCACGGACCCTGCCCTTGGCAGCTTTGCCTTTGATCCGGGCTGGCAGGCAAAATCCCTTGATCCGCCGCCATACTATGGCCTGCGGGCGACCTGGTGGCGCACAGAGACATTCGGGATCGGGGTCGAAGTGAACCATACCAAGGTCTATTCCGACCCTTCGGCAATGTCCGCCAACGGATTTGACCGGCTGGAATTCACCGACGGGCTGAACATCGTCACCGCCAATGTGCTGCGCCGCTGGACGGCGTCACCCAGGTTCTGGCCCTATGTCGGCATTGGTGCCGGCGTTGCCATTCCCCATGTTGAGGTCACGACTGCGGCAGGCAAGACATTCGGGTATGAGGTGACCGGGCCGGCGGTCACCTGGCTGGCGGGGGTTCAGATACCGCTTGACGGCCGCTGGAGCATTTTCACCGAATACAAAGGAGCCCGGTCGTGGAATGAGGCTGATCTGACGCCGGGTGGCACGCTGGATGCAGATGTCACGACGCATTCCCTTAACCTCGGGCTGTCCTGGGCATTTTAAGCGCGCATCAGACTTCACCATAGACCACTTTCGCCAGCAACCGCAGGCCGAATCCGGCAAAGAACAGCCCGGCAAAGCCCGAAAGCACCCATCCCGCGCGCAGGTACAGCCGCGCCGCCGCCGGGGTGGAAAAGGCCAGCGCGTACAGCGTGTGCAGGCCCACGGCCACCAGGCTGGACCCGGCGCAGAGCAGGGCAATGTCGCCCCCCCTTGCACTGGCCACCGGAAAAATCGCCAGAATAGCCAGCCAGCTTGTCAGCGCCTTGGGGTTCATCACGTTCACCAGAAGCGACCGGCGGAAGGCGGTGGTGAAGTTCAGCCCTGTGGCCCCGCCCGGCACACCCTGCCACCCATGGTATCCGGCCCATGCGGACAGCAGATAGCGGGCTGCGAACCAGAACAGCAGCGCCACGGCCACCAGCGTCAGCACGGCCTGTGCCGCCGGAACTGCCGCAAAGACCGCCGCCATGCCCAGCGACATGCCAAGGCACCAAAGCACAACGCCAAACCCCACCGCCAGCGCCGAACCCATACCGGCGAGCCGCCCCGAGCCCATTGCGCTGGCAATCGTGTTCAGCACATTTGGCCCGGGCGACGCGATGTTCAGGCCCAGAAAGACCCAGACGGTCAGGAACTGCGCCAGCGGAAGCGTCATCTTACGCGACGGGGCGTGTCGCCACCATTGAGGGGCGCTCGGCAAAGACAGCCGCCCAGGCAGCCAGACCGGGCCGACCGCTGCGCCATCCCCGGTCGGCGTGGCGGAAATCAAGATATTCCAGCGCCACCCCAACGGCGATCTGTCCCATGTCAAGAGGCCCGTTCAAGTGGCTCAGCCAGCGCTGGTCCAATGCGTCAAGGGCACGGCCGATCTTGGCCCACTGCCCGTCAACCCAGGGTGCAAACCGGTTTTCTTCCGGTCGCACGCGCGATTCGTAGACCATCAGCACGGCGGCATCCATGATCCCGTCTGCCGTCGCTTCCAGCGTCAGCACCTCCCACAGGCGGGGCGCGGGGTAAAGATTTGCCGCTGCGCGGTCATCCAGAAAGCGGCAGATAACCCGGCTGTCGTAGATCGCTGGCCCATCATCCCGTTCCAGGGCGGGAATCTTGCCCAGCGGGTTCTGCGCCAGTGGCATGGATCCGGAATCCACTGGCGTTCCCATTGCCGGAACAAGCGTGACATCGCCCGTCTGTCCGGTCTCGTGCAGGGTGACCATCACTTTGCGGACGAAGGGGGAAGTGGTGGAATGAAACAGGCGCATGGGTGTCCTCCGCTGATGCCGCGCGATGCTAGGCAGCCCGCGCGGGGCTGTCCATGCTCAGTCCACCTGACGCATCAGGCGGGCCAGGCTGTGTGCGGGCGGTTCGCCTGTTCGCACCTCGAGCGCCGTGGCGGCGGCAAGGCGGGCAGGGTCGGGCTTGTTCTGGTTCAGCTTCCACGTGCCCTCGACGGTGCCGATCACCAGCCGGAAGGGCAGGATCATCCGCATCATCCGGTCCATCGTCCCCTCGGCCATCTTGCCGGACACCCAGGGTTTCTTTGGTGCCAGCTCTGCCTCGAACCGGGCCGAAAGTGCGTCGGCATGATCCCGCAGCGTCTCCACCGGCTGGGGCGCAAGTGTGCCGCGCAGGTGGACGGCAACGTAATTCCAGGTGGGCACCTGATCATCCAGCCCGTACCAGTCGGGCGAGATATAGGCATCCGGGCCGGAAACGGCGATCACCGCCGGTGCGGGCAGATCGGAACGGGCAATCGCGTTGGACCGGGCAAGGTGCAGGTCCGCCCAGGTGCCATCCGCACTGATCAGAAACGGAACATGCGCCAGCAGCGGGCCCGCAGCACCATTGACTGTCAGGATGCCAAATCCGCGCGCCCGCGCAAAGGTCAGGTTGCGCTCTGCGGGTGTCTGGCGGAAGGCGGGGTTCGGGTGCATGTCGTGCTCCAACGGGAAGGGCCGCCAAGGTTTCCCAAGGCGGCCCGTCCAGAAAATCCGGCTTGCTGATGCCTCAGCCCTGACGGGCTTTGTAGCGCTTTTGCGTCTTGTTGATCACATAGACCCGGCCCTTGCGGCGCACGACCTGGCAATCGCGATGACGCGTCTTCAGCGAGCGGAGCGAGTTCGCAACCTTCATCGTTCTTCTCCTTCTTCGCGGCGCGTCTGCGCCAGGAAAACACAGTGCCGCACGGCTGTGCGACGGCGAATGGTGGGCGGTACTGGGATCGAACCAGTGGCCACTACGATGTCAACGTAGTGCTCTACCGCTGAGCTAACCGCCCATACCGATCAGCCCGCCGATCCTTTCCCGGTCTGCACCAAAGAAAAGGACGCGGGCGGTACCGCGTCGGTCAACCGCATATAAAAGGAGTCGGTTGGCTGTTCAAGAGCTTTTGGTACGACAGGAAATAGCGCTATACCTGTGATATGGAAGCACCGATGCCGTCCCAAGCCTTCAATCTGTTCCGCCCCGACCGCCGCGAGACGCCGGTGATATTCTCGTCGCCGCACAGCGGAAAGGACTATCCTGCCGCGCTGTTGCTGCGCAGCCTGCTGGACGAACAGGCGATCCGGTCGTCGGAAGATGCCTTTGTGGACGAGCTTTTCGCCAGGGCGCCGGTCTGGGGCGCGCCGCTGATCAGTGCCCGCGTTCCGCGCGCCTATATCGACTTGAACCGGGCTGCCGATGAACTTGACCCCGCCCTGATCGAAGGTGTGGTTCGTGCGCCGCACAATCCGCGGGTCAGTTCCGGATTGGGCGTGATTCCCCGTGTCGTGGCCAACGGACGGGCGATCTACAGCGGAAAAATCCCCCTGTGCGAGGCGCAGATGCGGATCGAGGCCCTGTGGCAGCCCTATCATCAGGCCCTGCGGGTCCTGATCGACGAAAGCATGGCGCAGTTCGGCGAAGCGGTGCTGATCGACTGCCATTCCATGCCGCATGAGGCGATCGAGGCGCACGCCCGGCCCGGCCAGCCCCGCCCGGAAGTGGTGCTGGGTGACCGGTTTGGGGCTGCGGCGGGCCGCGAGGTGATGGAACTGGTTGAATCGGCCTTTCTGGAGGCCGGCCTGCGGGTGGCGCGCAACGCACCCTTCGCCGGGGCCTATATCGCCCAGGCCTATGGCCGCCCGTCGCGCTGCCAGCACGTCGTGCAGATCGAGATCGACCGCGCGCTGTACATGGACGAGGCGCGGGTCCAGCGCCGGCCGGACTTCGCCGAATTCGAGGCGCTGATGGCCGGGGTGATTTCGCGAATCGCCGGTTTCGGCCGTCAAGGTCTGCCGTTGGCCGCCGAATAGCTCAGCGCAGCGCACGGCCCTTGATGATGGCATCCTTGCCGAACCGTGCCCGGATGGCGTCGGTGGCGCGTTCTGCGGCGCGGCGGCTGGCCGCCTGCGGGTCAAGCAGGTCAGACATCCGGTCTGCATCCCCGGCCGGGGTCAGGTCTGACAGGCCGACACCGATCAGGCGGAACGGCCCCGGCGTATGGCCGGCACCGAAAAGCGCGCGCGCCTCGCGGTAAAGCCGGTCCGCCGTCTGGGTCGGGTCCTGCAGGCTGTGGCGGCGGGTCAGAATCTGAAAATCGGCCTGCTTCAGTTTCAGCGTAACGGTGCGACCAGCCAGATCTTTGGCCTTCGCCCGGTCCGACACCCGCTCGGCCAGCCGCCAGAGATGCCCGTCCAGAATGTCGGGGTCGGCGGTGTCGTCGTCAAAGGTGGTTTCGGCAGAGATCGACTTCATCCGCTCGTCCCGGTTCACGCGGCGCGTGTCCTCGCCCCGTGCCAGATGGTACAGCCGGTCGCCCATGCTGCCGAACCGCGCCTGCAGGTCGCGCCGGTCCCACCGCAGCAGGTCTGCGATGGTCCGGATTCCGGCCGCCGCCAGCGCTGTCTGGCCCGCGTCGCCCACGCCCCAGATGATGCGCACAGGCTTTTGGCGCAGGAAGTCGGCCGTATCGCCCCGCCCGATCACCGAAAAGCCGCGCGGCTTGTCGATGTCGGACGCGATCTTTGCCAGGAACTTGTTGTGCGACAGGCCGATTGACCCGGTGATGCCCAGGTCATCTTCAATCTGTTTGACCAGACCTGCCAACAGCACGGCTGCGGGTGCGCCGTGCAGGCGCCCGGTGCCGGTCAGGTCCAGAAATGCCTCGTCCAGCGACAGGGGCTCTATGGCGGGCGTCAGCCGTTCCATCAGCGCCCTAATCTGGCGCGACACCTCTACATAGACGGACATCCGGGGTTTCACGACCACCGCCTGCGGGCACAGCTTCAGCGCCTGGAACATCGGCATGGCAGAGCGTACGCCGCTGATCCTTGCGATGTAACAGCAGGTCGAGACCACGCCCCGCGTGCCGCCGCCGACGATGACGGGCTGATCGCGCAGAGCCGGATTGTCGCGCTTTTCGACGCTTGCGTAGAAGGCGTCGCAATCCATATGGGCAATCGACAGCGCCTCAAGTTCAGAATGCGAAACGAGGCGCGGGCTGCGGCAGGCCGGGCAGCGGGGGCCGCCGGAAAACCGGGTCAGACAATCGCGGCACAGCGCAGGCATGGATCAAGCCTAGCATGGGGCAGGTGTGGGTGGAAACGCCGCCAGCGGATCATCGGTGCACAGACGCTGTCAGCCAAGACCCCCGGCACCGTGCCGCAGGATGACCGGAACGACCAGCTCCTCTTCATCTACCAGATGGCGGTCCAGCAGGGCGTTCAGCTGCGCAAGGTCGCTGGCAAAGCGGCCCGCTGCGGCGTGATGATCGGCCGGGGCCGCAATCTTGCGCAGCACGGCATTGGCGCCTTTGACGAAACGGTCCAGATGACCATCCAGCGCCTGATGATCGCGGTCCAGCAGATCAAAGCCGGCCGCGATCCGCGGTTCGGTGCGGGCAAGCACCGGGAAGTAATGGGCATCCTCGATCTGGTGATGCCCGTGCAGATCACTGACAAACCCGCTTCCCAGGCGTGACAGGCGCGCGGCATGGACCTGCGGATCAAGATTTCGGTCCAGAAGCTGTTCCGTTTCGGACTGCATCATCGTCATGATCCGTCGGAAGTTCAGATGACGGTCCAGCCAGAAGCTGACCAGGCCGCCAAAGTTGCCATCGGCGGACCATCCCGCTCGGGGATAGTCGCGCAGAAGGATGCGAAGGGCATCGGGCAGACCGGCCCTGTCCTTAAGGTCAAGCGACACGACCGGCTCCGATGCGGCGGATATCAGGCGTCTGCCGTGACCCGGTGCGACAGGTTGGCGCGGCGGTCCATGCGCGGCCTAGAATTGCCACAGCAGGCCGGCCAAGACCGCACTGCTGTCCATGTACTCTTGGTCCGGAATGTCGATATTGGTGTAGGCCTGATAGCTGCGATAGGCCGCGTAGACTTGCAGGTCCAGATCCGACACATACTGGACCAGCGAAATGCCCACGCTTTTCGCTTCGGATCCCGGGGTGATCCAGTCACCGTTGTTGTAATATTCCACCGAAAAGGCCGTGGCACCCATCGAGAAGTAGTTCTGAAGGTAGCCCATCTTGATGTAGTAGTAATGGGTGTCGGCGTTGGATTTGGCATGCGTGGTTGTGAAGTTCAGGCCAGAGCTGTGCAGGAAGGCAAGCGATGCCATCAGCGCGTAATCGTTGTCGCCGATGCCGGTCACATCCAGAACGGCGGCATAGCGCCAGTTCGGGATGCTGCCCTCATAGCTGACCTGCGCATCCAGATAGGTGGTGTCATCATCCGAATCCTCGACGTCCTGACCGATGGATCCGGAAAAGGCAAAGCCGCCGTAGGATTTTGAATCATAGCGAAGCCGGAACTTGCGCCCGGAATCATAGGTGCCGATTGCATCCGACAGCGTCACGTCTGACAGCGTTCCATCTTCAAAGCGCAGCACCATATCGCCTGCGACCTGCGATACGTTGGGGCCGGCGATCACGCCAGTGCCGGAATAGTCGGGTGCCGACAGGTTTGCGGTCATGTCGCCCTGCCCCAGATACAGCGCGGCACCGTTCGATTGCCACAAAGCCACTTCCAGGTAGGAGATATCGTCGGTTTCAATCGAGAATGACGGTCCGGCCGGGTCTTGCAGGCTGACCTCGTTCGACGGGCGCGGCGTGACTTGAAGCTGGAACCGGCCGCTGTAGGCCAGCCCGTTTGCGAAGGACCCGTTGTACAGCAGCCCAACGCTTGACCCGTTGTCATTGTTGGCGTTGTCGACCGTGAAGAAGCCCCGGCTTTCGATCCCGTCGTCATAGTTCAAATAGGCCTGGTTCACCTGCCCGTAAAAGGACAGCCCGTCCTTTTCCGAGGTTGGCCAGACAGGTTCGGCAATGGCGGGAACCGCCCCGATCAGCACCAATGCCGAGACAAGGGGCACCACTCGCGAAGGCGCCGGAACGCGTGCCACAGGACGGGAAGAAGGGGAGAGAGGCCTGATCATTCTTTGCCCGTTTCCTTGCAAGATGGTCTGAAAGAGAAGGCGCGACATAGCCGGACTTGCACGCGACCTTCGGTTTGCCCATTTCTAGCGGGAACCTTCGATCACTACAACTTTCGATGCGGTGTTCCCGGGACCTGGTGTCGATCAGGCAACAGACCATTCCGCTTGTGCCTTCGCTGTTCCTTCGGGCAAGGGGTCAGGCCCGGACCATGAACCCCCGGGCAAAGTGATTGCGGACAAAATAGATCATCATCAGGCCCGGCAGCACCGAGATTACCGTCATCGCCATGACCAGGCCGATGTCCGTCTGGAACCCGAACAAGGCATTGATTGCCATGGTGACGGGCTTGCCGGCCGTCACGGTCAGGATGCGGGCAAAGACCACTTCGACCCACGAGAAGATGAAGCAGAAGAAGGCCGTCACGCCAATGCCCGGTGCAATTGCCGGGACCAGCAGCTTTACGAAGAAACCGGGCAGTGAGTGGCCGTCCAGGAATGCCGATTCGTCGAATTCGCGCGGAATGGCCGAGATGAAGCTTTCCAGGATCCAGATGGAAATCGGCAGGTTGAACAGGCAGTGGACCAGCGCGATTCCCACCGGTGAGTTCACCAGATTGACCTGGGAAAACAGGATGAAGATCGGCAGCGAAAGCACCACCGGCGGCATGACCCGGAAGGCCAGCATCACGAACAGAAGATGCCGGTCCCCGATGAAGCGGTAGCGGGAAAAGGCGTAGGCTGCCGGCAGCCCCGCAATCAGGCACAGTGCCACGTTCAGAAGCACATAAAGCACCGAATTCAGGATCGACCCCCTGAGGTCGGCAGACAGGAAGATGTTCCGGTAATTGATCAGGCTCCACTGCCCCTCGACCATCCCGTCGCGCGGCATCGTCGACAGGAAGCTGAGCAAGACAGTCTGCGCAAAGGGCAATGCTGTGAAGATCACCAGCAGCACGAAAACCATGGCGCGCAGCGGCGGCCCCGCCTTTATCTTGCGCTGCAGATGCATCATGCAGCCTTCCCGTCGCCGGCTTGACGCTGGTGCGCCGTGATCTTGACGAAGGCCCAAACCACGGCCGTGACGATCAGGCAGTAGACGATCGAGCGGGCCGCAGCCGACCCATAGCTGAACCCCTTGATCTCTTCACCAAGATCAATCGACAAAAAGGTGGTGGCCCCGCTTGGTCCGCCGGCGTTGATCGCAAAGGCTTCGGTATAGATCATGAAACTGTCGACAAAGCGCAGCAGGACCACAATTGAAAGGGCCCCGCCGATTTTGGGCAGTTCGATGTGCCGGAAGATCGCCATGCGCGAGGCGCCGTCGATGGCCGCCGCCTGGTAATACGGGGCCGGAATCGCCGAAAACCCGGCATAGGCCAGAATCACCACCAGCCCAAGCCAGTGCCAGGTATCCATCGCCAGAAGCAGGATCCAGGTGTGTACCGCCGTGAACTTGTAATCGAAACCGATGCCTGCGGCTGCCATCAGCTGCCCGGCAATCCCGGTTTTCGTATCGATCAGGTTCAGCCACATGATGGGGATCATGTTCCACGGGACAACCAGCGGTGCTGCGACCGCCATCAGCAGGACGATGCTCCAGCGCCCGGCACGGGTCAGCAGAAGAGCCAACCAGATGCCCAGCGGAATCTGGATGCCCAGAACCAGTGCCGAAAACAGCAGACTGCGCAGAAAACTGGCATGGAACCGGTCGGATGTGATGATCTCTTCGTACCAGGTGGTGCCCACCCAGAAGATTTTTTCCAGGGTGAATATGTCGAAGAACGAGAAATTCAGCACCGTCACAAGCGGAACGATGGCCACAAAGGACATGATCGCCAGGGCGGGCAGCAGCAGAAACCAGGCCGTGTTGCTGTGCCGCTTCATCGACTGTGTCTTGACCCCGGATCAGCCCTGCGCAGCCGTACTGTGGTTGCAGGTCCGGACTGTGTCACCGTTTTTCGGATAGGTGGCAACCGCGCATCGCCTGGCAGGCCGTCAACCCGGCCCCAGAGGCCCAAATCCCGGCAGGCTGCGATGACCCCTCGGGCATTCAGGCCTGCTGGCAGCTTAGCCGCTGTCTAATCAAGGCTGAGAAGGATACATGTTTCTCCAAACCTGCGACTTGGGTAGACGGGCGGCAGTGCCCCGGCTCTTTGGACCGTGTTGCAAGAAACCCGAAGGAGTCCGCCATGACGGTCGAAAACATTGAAACGCTGGTGATCGGCGGCGGGCAGGCCGGTGTCGCGATGAGCGACCATCTGGGCCGCCAGGGCGTGCCGCATCTGGTCGTCGAACGGCACCGGATTGCCGAACGCTGGCGGACGGAACGCTGGGATTCGCTGGTTGCAAACGGCCCGGCCTGGCATGACCGGTTCCCCGGCCTGGAGTTCGAGGGTATCGATCCCGACAGCTTTGCCGGCAAAGAGGCGATTGCCGACTACTTCGTCACCTATGCGCGGCAGATCAACGCGCCGATCCGGGAAGGGGTTGAGGTGCTTGGCCTGACAAGACGCACCGATGGCACCGGCTTTGTCGCTGAAACCTCGCAGGGGCGGATCGGGGCCGCCAATGTGGTTGTTGCCACGGGGCCCTTCCAGCGCCCGATCATTCCCGATCTGGTGCCCCAGTCGACGGGCATCGTGCAGATGCATTCCACCGCTTACCGCAACCCCGGCCAGCTGCCGGACGGGGCGGTTCTGGTCGTGGGCGCCGGGTCTTCCGGATCGCAGATCGCGGACGAGCTGCTGCGGGCGGGCAAGCGCGTGTACCTGTCTGTCGGTCCGCATGACCGCCCGCCCCGGCGCTATCGCGGCAAGGATTTTGTCTGGTGGCTGGGCGCGCTTGGCTATTGGGATGCAAAGGCCCGCGCACCGGGCATGGAACATGTGACCATCGCCGTCAGCGGTGCCAACGGCGGGGATGTCGTGGATTTCCGCAGGTTTGCGGCGCGGGGCATGACTCTGCTGGGCCGTGCGGGCCACTTTTCCGGCGGGGTTCTGCACTTTGCCCCCGATCTGGCGCAGAACATTGCCAATGGGGATGCAAACTACCTGACCATTCTGAAAGAAGCGGATGCCTATGCCGTCCGGAACAATCTGGACCTTCCGCCCGACCCGGACGCACACCTGATCGGCCCCGATCCGGAGTGTGTGCGCAACCCGATCCTTTCTTTATCCTTGGCCGACGCCGGCATCACCGCCATCATCTGGGCTACGGGGTTCGCGCTTGATTATGGCTGGCTGAACGTTGATGCCTTTGATGAAACGGGGCGTCCGGCGCATCAGCGCGGCGTGACCGGGGTGCCAGGGCTGTATTTTCTGGGTCTTCCCTGGCTGTCGCGGCGCGCCTCGCCCTTTATCTGGGGGGTCTGGCACGATGCGGATTATCTGGCGCAGCAAATCGCCGCGCGGCGGTAGGTGGTCCCAATCTGACAAATGGGTCCCGCTGTTCCGCTGTCGCAGTTTCGGCTGCGCGGAGGAAGGTGCGAGGGGCAGCTTTGCAGACATTGCGGACACTGCCGCAACCTGAAAAGCTATGGGGCATGGATTTGCCTGACCTCCATCCTGATCTGAAGTTTGCCCGGCTTGGCAGCGCTCCTGGCGACGTGGACTTTGCTTACCAGGCCAAGCAAGCGGCTATGGGACCACATATCATGAAGCGCTGGACTTGGGATGAAGCATTCCAACGCCGACTGCATGAACATCATTTCAGCGCGAAGGCCTTCTTCGAAATTCGGCGCTCAGAACAGCGAATTGGAACCCTGTCGCTTCATCGGTAGACAGATCACTTGCGCTTCGGAGAGTTCTATTTGTTCCCAGAGCATCAAGGTCGGGGAACAGGGTCTGCAATTCTTGCACATTGTCTCGCGGTGGCCGATGATCTCGGGTTATCTGTTCGATTGGAGTATTTGCACTGGAATCCGGTAGGTTCGCTGTATCGACGGCATGGTTTCAAAGAGATTGGTCGCTCTGAGACCCACTGCTTCATGCAACGGGACGCAGCCATCCTGTAGGTCCGCGAAGGGCTTGCAGCGGTGGTTGGGTATCCTCTTGTCAGGCGGCGAACACTGGCATAAACACCGCCGTAGGCCCCACCGGGCCCGGCCCTAATCCAGGCGAACGCGAAAACGCCCTGCCAGGCCAGCGCAACGCCTGTCAGGAAGGCGCCACTACAAGGGCCAGCCAGGAACCCGTCATGCGGTCACTTCGGGGCGAAAATCCGGTAATAGGCCCAGTCCGGCAGCAACTGTGACAGGCGGAACAGCCAGGAAAACACCGTGGGAAAGCTGACCTTGAAGCGATCCGTCTGCATGTGGCGGAACATGTAATCGGCAGCCTCGGCCGGTTCCATCAGGAAGGGCATCGAAAAGGTGTTCTTGTCGGTCAGCCGGGTGCGGATGAAGCCGGGGTTCGCCACCTGAACCACAATCCCGCTGCCGCGCAGATCGGCCTGCATGCATTCTGCCAAGGCCATGACGCCGGCTTTGCTGGCCCCATAGCCGATGGCACCGGGCAGCCCGCGAAAGCCCGAAAGGCTGCCGGTGATCACCACATGGCCTGTCCCGCGCGCCACCATGGCGGGCAAAGCGGCCCCCATGACCCTGGCACAGCCGGTAAAGTTCACGTCGCACATGGTTTCCACCTGATCGGCGTTCCAGTCTTGCGCCGCCATCGGCCAGTAGAGGCCAGCCAGAAAGACCACGCCATCGATCTGCCCCGCCGCAGCGGCGGCCCTGCGGACGGACGCGGAATCTGCGACATCCACCGCTATGGTCATCGACGGCCCCGGAAGCGTCGCCGCCACCTCGGCCAGCCGGTCTGCGCTTCGGGCCGACAGGATCACCTCGGCCCCGGCGGCGCTCAGCCGCCCGGCCAAAGCGCGGCCCAGCCCCTCGCTTGCACCGACCAGCCAGTAGCGCTTTCCGCGAAACTCTCTCATGCGTCTTTTTTCCGCATCGTTGCCACCAGCTCGGCCACCTTGATGCCGAACTTGGTGAACTGGCTGCGGTTCATGATCGTGCCGTTCTCCATCAGATACATCCAGTCCGTCACCTTAAGCACATGCCCCCCGGCCTCGGGCGTCAGGCGCAGGTTGTAGTTCAATTGAACGCCCGACCCTTCGGCCCGGCCATAGCCTTCGCCCACCACATCCGGCGCCGTGGCCTTGACGGCCCCGTCATTGCCCAGTGTCAGGGTCCATTCCCGGTTCTGCACCGTGCCGCTGTCATAGCGGAAGGTTTCGGTCATCACGCCCACGTTCCCGTCCCAGCGCGCGTCGAAATCCGCGACAAAGCGCGACGAGACGCGCCCCGTTGGCCCGTAGATCACCCCTTCGCACAGGATCGGGCCGTTCAGGTGCTGCCGCAGATCAAAGCGTGGCAAAGACGTGGCATAGTCGCGCGGCTTCTGGGCGCGAAAGCCCAGCATCCGCGCATGCAGGACCACCAGGCCAAGCATCAGGCACATGCCGGACAGCAGCGAAAGGATCGTGTGCACGTCAGCTCTCCGGAATGGGGGTGACGAGCAGAAGCCCGATCGCCACGAGTTTCAGGACACAGGGAACGATGGCGTAAAGGACGGTCAGCAGCACAAGCGCCCCGTCCGGGTTCACCCCGCCCGAGACGAACCCTTTCGCCTCGAGCAGCGGCAAAAGCACGCCTGCGGCAATGGCCAGGGTCAGCTTGGTGACAAAGGACCACAGACCAAAACCGGCCCCTGCCCCGGGGGCTATCACCGACAGACGGCGGGCAAAGATCGCGGGCAGCAGCGTCATGTCGGCCCCAAGGGCTGCCCCCGATGCCGCACAGATTGCAGCGAAGACCAGCACGTCGCCCGCACCCAGCGTGGCAGCACAGGCAAAGGACAACACCGCCAGCAGCATGCCCGCCAGCAAAACGGGCTTTTCCCCGAAGCGGGCGGCCAGCCGGCTCCAGGCCGGGGTCGAGGCTGCCGCAGACAGAAAGAACAGCAGCAGCAGCGGCCCTTCGGACCCGCGCGAGTCGAGACGGCTTTCCACGAAGAACAGGAACAGCGTCGAGGTCACCGCGACCGGGGTTGCATTCACAAGCGCCAGCAGCAGAAGACGCCGCGCCAGCCCGTCGGACAGCACATCGCGCAGCGCAACCTCTGCCGGGGCGCGGGCCGTGCCGTCTCCCACCCCCCATTCCCGCCGCATCGCCCAGGCGGCGACCAGCGCCACAAGGGCAAAGCCAATTGCAAATCCGGTGAAAGGGGCATCGGTGACAGAGGCCAAAGCCACCGGCGCAACAGCTGCCAGCGACACGCCCAAAAGCGCACCGCCTTCGCGCCAGCCCGCCAGCCGCAGATGCCCCTGCGGCCCAAGTTCCGCCGCCTTGCGCACGCCTTCGGCATAGAACGAGATCGACAGGAAGCTGAAGGCGGAAAACAGCACGATCAGCGTGATCGAGAACCACCACAGCGGGGCCACGGGCGGAGTCACGGCAAACAGGGCCACCATCGCCGCCGCCATGGCCAGCACGCACAGCGCAACCAGCCCCCCGCGCTGCTTTTCATGGCGTTCCGACAGCCAGCCCAGCACCGGGTCCTGCACCACGTCGATCAACCGCAGCAGAACCAAAGCGCCGCCAAGGGCAGCAAGACCCACGCCATATTCATCGACATAGAATTTCGGCGCATGGATATAGATCGGCAATCCCGCCGCAGCGATCATCCCTGAGAACAGGGCCCAGGCCCCAAGGCGGGGGGCCGCGTCATCCTGCGGCCAGGTCAGCGCCTTCACCGGGTCACCTCATCTGCCGGCGGGGCCGGGCGGTGGCGAAAGCTGGCTCCCTTCCAGTACAGCTTTGCTGCCTGCCAGTAGATCAGCGCCAGCACCCGGCGCGAGCCAAAGGGCCGCCGCAGGCAGGCCCGCAGAATGCCGCTGTTGGTCAGCGGGACCCTGCGCCCGGTCAGCGTCGCGATCAGCCCGCCCTGTCCCGCCGTATAGTCGATCCAGATGCCGATGCGGTCATCGCGGATGTCAAAGCGAAAGGCATAGCCGCCCTCGACAGGCTGGAAAGGCGAGACGTGAAAGATCTTGGTGGCCTGAACCGTGTCTTCACGCCCCAGAGGTGCCAGATCGGCGCGGTGGCACAGGTAGGAATGGCGGTCGCCATAGGTGTTCGACACCTCGGCGATCACCACGCGCAGCGCACCTGCGCCGTCATGGCACAGCCAGAACGACACCGGATTGAAGACATGGCCCAGAACGCGCGGCTGCGCCAGAAGCTGAATCCTGTCTGCACCGGGAAGGCCATGCGCCGCCAGCACATCGCGCACCCAGTCTGCGCCGCGCCCCTGGCCGGGCTGGCCGCCGTGGTCCGTATCGTGCAGCGAGGTGACGTTGCGGCCATTCACCGAAAACAGCGACGGCCCGCTTGCTGTCGCCGGGTCCAGCAGGATGTAGTCCACGCCGTAGCGGAAACTGTTCGTCACGGCCCCTTTGCGGCCATGGAACGTTTCGCCCCGGATGTGGTCCACCTGCGTCATGCGGCAAGCAGGCTTTGCCGGGCGCGCATCGCCCCGACCACATCCAGGGCGCTGGCAAAGCCGTCCTCGTGAAACCCGTTGCGCATCCAGGCCCCGCAGAACCAGGTGTCATGCGCGCCATTCATCCGGCGCAACTGCTCTTGCGCGCGGAATGCCGCCATGTCGTAGACAGGATGGCGGAAGGTTACCGTGTCGTGGATCAGATCTTCACGGATCGGCTGGTTCGAGTTCAGCGTGACGAACAGCGGATCGTCCTTCGGGATCGGCTGCAGCGAATTCATCCAGTAGGTCAGATCGATCCGATCCGGTTTTGGTCCTGCCGGTTCCACATAGACCCAGGACGCCCAGACGGCTTTCCGTTTGGGCATGACTGACGGGTCGGAATGCAGAACGGCCTCGTTCGGCTGATAGCGCACGGCGGACAGGGCGGCACGCTCTTCGGGGGTGGCATCGGACAAGATCCGCAGCGTGTCATCGGCATGGCTGGCGAAGATGATGTCGTCGAACATCTCCCATTCCCCGCCGGCCACGCGAACTGCGGCCCCGGCAGCGCCCCGGCGCACGCCGGCCACCGGCGTGCCCAGCCGCAGATCCACGTTCCGGGCCACAAGAGAGGCCTGCAGGCGCCGCACATATTCGATGGATCCGCCCTGGACCGTGTACCACTGATGCTGGCCGTAATAGCCGAGCAACGCATGGTTGCGGAAAAACCGGATCAGCGGCTGCGCCGGAAAGTTCATCATGCCCGAGGTCGGGGTTGACCAGATCGCCCCGGACAGCGGCAGAAGGTAGTGATCGCGGAACCAGGCCCCGGTCCCAAGCTGATCCAGAAAATCCCCCAGGCTGATGCCATCGTCCTGCGCCAGGTCGGATGCCTTTGCGTTAAAGCGTGCGACATCGCGCAGCATCGCAAGGAAGCGCGGGTTCACCAGATTGCGCCGCTGCGCGAACAGCGCGTCAAAGCTGGCCAGCCCGTATTCAAGCCGCCCGCCGCGCAGCGAGGCGCCAAAGCTCATGTTGCTGGGAACTGTCGGAACGTCGAGCTGTTCAAACAGGGCGACAAGATTGGGATAGTTCACGCGGTTATAGACGATAAAGCCGGTATCCACCGGCTGATCGCCACGCTTTCCCGCCATGACGGTGCGAGCGTGGCCTCCCAGCCGACGCTCCGCCTCGAAAAGCACAACCGCATTGTCTGCAGCCAGAAGATGGGCGGCGGCCATGCCGGATATGCCGCCTCCGATCACCGCGATGCGCCGCGATGCAGCAGTAAGCCGTTCGAATGGCATGAATGGATCGTCCCTTGGGTTGACGTCTTTTGAGTGGTTACGCAGCTTTTGAGTGGTTACGCAGCCGCCCTTAAATCGGATCAGAAAGCATGGCCAGCCGCGACATCGACGTTTCCTGCGAAATCAGGTGATCCGAAGGCAATCCTTCCCCGTAACACCATTATGACACTGGACATGCTTCCCTTGGAAATTCCGGATGCGCTTGGCGGCGGGCAGGCTTATGCTGCGCGTGCTGGCCTGCTGCGTCTTACGGGTGCCAAGGGTAAGGGTAGAATGACGTCGGATACCGAACCGGACTGGGCCGCGCTGCTGCTGCGCGTCCGAGACGATGCAGACAAGGCGGCCTTCGCGCTTTTGTTCCGGCACTTCGCCCCAAGGATCAAGGCGTTCCTGCGAAAGTCCGGTGCCAGCGAGCCTCTGGCGGAAGAATGCGCGCAAGAGGTGATGGCGACGCTTTGGCACAAGGCGCATTTGTTTGACCCCACGCGGGCCAGTGTCGCAACATGGGTCTTTACCATCGCGCGCAACCGCCGGATCGACGCCCTGCGCAAATCGCGCCGACCCGAGCCCGAGGATCTGCCCTGGGGGCCGGAAGCGGAACCCGATCAGGCCGATGCGATGGTGTTGCAGCAGGAAAGCCGCCGTCTGGGCGAGGCTTTGGCGCAACTGCCCGAAAAGCAGCGCTCGCTGATCGAGCGGGCCTATTTCGGCGATTTGTCGCATAGCGAAATTGCCGCAGAAACCGGTCTGCCCCTTGGCACGATCAAATCCCGTATCAGATTGGCGCTGGAACGGCTGCGCCACCAGATGAGCTGAAAGCACGAACATGACGATCCGCCACCACCTGTCCGACCCTTTGATCATGGCTTACTCTGCCGGCCAGTTGCCCGAGGCTTTCAGCCTTGTCGTGGCAACGCATGTGTCGCTTTGCGACGATTGCCGGTCGCGCCTTTTGGCCTTTGACGCGATTGGCGGTGCCTTGATTGAGGATGCTGCAGAGGTGCGCATGGCCGATGACAGCTTTGAAGCCACCATGGCGCGCATCAGCGGCATGCCGCAGGCCGTCCAGGCGCGGTCATCGCGGATCATGGGGGCGGTGTTTCCCGCCCCGCTGCGCGACTGTGTCGGTGGCGATCTTGGGGCGGTCAAATGGCGGTCTGTGGGCATGGGCGTGCGCCAAGCCATCCTGAAGATGGATTCGGGGGCCACGGCCCGTCTGTTGCACATTCCGGCGGGGCAGGCCGTGCCGGACCATGGACATCGCGGCATGGAACTGACCCTGGTGCTGCAGGGCGCGTTTCGGGATACCGAAGACCGCTTCGGACCCGGCGACGTTGAAATAGCGACCGAGGATCTGGACCATACGCCGGTTGCCGAACCGGGTTCAGACTGCATCTGTCTGGCGGCCACCGATGCGCCGCTGCGTTTCAACCGGCTGATCCCCCGGATCGCGCAGCCCTTTTTGCGCATCTAACGCGGGCGGCGCACGGCGATGACCTGCCCCGCCCCGTCAATCCGGGCAGAGGCTTCGGTGATGATCAGGTCATGGCGCTGCACCGGCATGCCGTTGATCACCGCAGGGTCCAAGGCGAAAAGGTAAAGCGTCCCGCCTGCAGGCAGGGCCACGGGCGCTGACAAAACGGTGACGGTCGGTTGAGGCAGGGCGCGCGCCCACATCACATTGAAATCGACCGAAGGAATGGCACCGGTGCCTTCCGCCCGCATCGCCAGATCGCCCGGAAACGAGACCGGGACAAGCGGCGCGCAGATCAGAGACAGGCCATCGCCCCGCAGGCAGAAACCGGGGCCGGAAATCACCGTCAGGGTCCGCTCGATCCCGGGAAGGACGGAAAACGGCCCATCCTCGATCACGCTGGCCATCGACAGTCGAAACAGCAGACCGTCCGGCCCGTCTTCCCGCAGCAGTTCCACAGTGGTTCCGCGACCGTTGGCCCAAGGCATGGTCCGGTAATCGGCGGTCGTCAGATGCCTCATTTCGCCGCGTCCTTCGGCACCTGTACAACGGCGATCTGATCATCGCGCGCAGGGGCCAGATCCTCGAAGTCGAAATTGTCCAGCCGCCGCGCCCGCCGCGCCGCCTTGTCGGACGAAATGCGGATGTCGGCAATGTCCTTGGCGGCCATGTTGAAATGCCGGTCCAGGTTTTCAACCCGCAGGCCCAGCCGTTCCACATCGCGGTAAAGTTCCGAAAGCTCGCGCCGGATCGCCCCGGCATGTTCGCGCATCCGCGCATCCTTCAGAACGGCGCGCATCGTGTTCAGCGTGGCCATGCAGGTGGTGGGCGACACGATCCAGACCTTGGCGGCAAAGCCTTCGCGCACGACCTCGGGGTAGTTCGCGTGCAGCTCGGCATAGACCGCCTCTGACGGCAGAAACATCAGCGCGCCATCCGCCGTTTCCCCATCCAGAATGTAGCGATCGGCAATGGCGCGGATATGGGCGCGCACCGCAAGACGCATGCCCCGCGCGGCGTCGGTCAGGGCTGCCGGGGTTTCGGCGCGCCGCAGCGCCTCATACGCCTCCAGCGGGAATTTCGAATCGACCACGATGGGGCCGGGCGGGTTGGGCAGGTGGATCAGGCAGTCTGCCCGCCGCCCGTTGGAAAGCGTGGCCTGCATCGTATAAGCATCGGGCGGCAGCGCCTTGCGCACCAGATCATTCAGCTGGATTTCCCCAAAGGCCCCGCGCGTCTGCTTGTTGGACAGGATGTCCTGCAGCGACAGCACATTTCCCGACAGCTTTTCGATATTGGCCTGCGCCTTGTCGATGGTTTCCAGCCGCTGCTGCAATTCCCCCAGCGACCGCGCCGTGCGTGTCGCCGTGCCCGTCAGCGTTTCGGCCATGCCCGCCTGGACCTGGGCCAGACGGCGCTCCATCAACTGAAGCATGGCGGACTGGCTGACCGCCTGCGTTTCCGAAACATGCGTAAGCCCACCCGCAAGCCGCTCCTGCCCGTCGGCCAGACCCTGTACGCGCTGGCTCATCCAGCCCAGCTCGCGCAGCATCGGCTCCGCCATGCGGCCCGCACGCCCGGCGGCGCGCAGTGTCAGCAGCAGGATCAGCAGCACACAGGCGGCAGCCCCGGCCGCAACCCAAAGCGGGTCCACCCCATCTGCCAGGGCAAGGGTCATGTCCGCCCGAACAGCCGTTCGATATCGGCCAGTTTCAGTTCCACATAAGTTGGTCTGCCGTGGTTGCACTGCCCGGAATGGGGGGTGGCTTCCATCTCGCGCAGCAGGGCGTTCATTTCTTCGGCCCGCATCTGGCGGCCGGACCGGATCGAACCGTGGCAAGACATGCGGCTGAGCACGGCATCGATCCTGGCCTGCACCAAACCGCTGTCTCCCAGGTCGGACAGCTCGTCCAGCACGTCCAGGATCAGCCGCCGCGCGTCCACCTGCCCCAGAATCGCCGGCACCTCGCGCACCGCAACCGCGCCCCGGCCAAAGGGTTCTACCGTCAGGCCCAGCCGCTGCAGCTCTGGCGCGACGTCCAGCAGGCGGGCCGCATCACTGTCGGACAGCTCCACGATAACGGGAATCAGCAGCGACTGTGCCGCGATGCCCTGCCCGGCACGCTGGCGCTTAAGGTGTTCATAGACCAGCCGCTCATGCGCCGCGTGCTGGTCGACGATCACGATGCCCTGCCCTGTCTGCGCAATGATGTAATTCTCATGCACCTGCGCCCGTGCCGCCCCCAGCGGCAGGGCTTCAGTCCCCGGTTCCGCCTGCGGCGGCTCGATCCGCGCCGATGGCGCTTCGGCAAAGCCCGGCATTGCGGGCAGCGGGGCCTGCATCTGATAGGCCCGGTGCAGCGCGGGGGCCGAAGGGCGGTCCATCTGGTAAACGCGCGGCGCTTCGGGCCGCAGCGCCGCCAGCG
>Ga0114977_10000618_pt1 | contig 23534 bp, 20 predicted proteins | sample S_130805_MF_Meta_FD_87026 | JGI IMG/M metagenome (GOLD analysis project Ga0114977, IMG submission 87026) | Freshwater microbial communities from Lake Simoncouche, Canada to study carbon cycling - S_130805_MF_MetaG | ecosystem: Environmental > Aquatic > Freshwater > Lake | place: Lake...
ACGCCGACGCCCTGTTGGCGGAGCACGATATCGACGGCGGTCTGATCGGGGGCGCTTCCCTCGAAGCCAAGAGCTTCGTTGAGCTCGTCCGCTCGGCCTCGAAGTCCGTCGCTGGCTAAGTCAAACGACCCTTCGGCACCTAGGCCGACAGAGGTGATTAGCCCCGCAAGGCCAATCCCTCTGTCGGCCTAATAGTTTGATACCTGTCCGATGGGGCGGTCTAGGTTCTCCGCCGGCGTCGTATTTAACTATTTAGAGTTAAGTTATTGTTAATCAATAACTTGAGTTAGTTAAAAACACTCCATTAACAGGTCCATTAACAGGTTATACCCTGCTAACCCCCTAAACTCGTCCAAATGCCCTAAAAATTGGGTTGCGAAGGGGGGGCGGCTTTCGTGCCTCTGTGGGCAAAAGCACCACTTCTCCGCCCGTTATCCCGATGCGTAAGCTCTTAAACTTCCTGACCGGCGCCGCCCCTCGCGGCAACTTCTTCCCCCGCTCGGTCAACAGCGTCCCTCTCCAGGTGCTCGTTTGTCTCTTGGTCACCGGCGCCGTGGTCGTCGCCGGCATCAACGAGTACGCCACGAACAAGTATTTAAACGTCGGATACACGCCTGATCAGCCCGTGGCCTTCGACCACTCTTTCCACGCTGGTCCCGATTCGGTACTCGGCCTGGATTGCCGCTACTGCCACAACTCCGTCGACAAGTCCGCGCATTCGAACGTGCCCTCGACAAATACCTGTTGGAATTGCCACAGCCAAGTGAAGCCCGACAGCCCGGCGTTGGCCCTGATTCGTCGCAGCGCTGAAACCGGCGAAGCCGTGCGCTGGGTCAAGGTGCACAAGGTGCCCGACTACGTTTACTTCAACCACGCTGTCCACGTGAACCGCGGCATCAGCTGCGTCGAGTGCCACGGTCGCGTTGACCAACAGGTCGTCGTTGGTCAGCAGAAGTCCTTGAACATGCTCTTCTGCCTCGATTGCCACCGCAACCCCGAGCAGTTCATCCGTCCCGTCGACAAGGTGACCGACCTTGCTTGGAAAGCTGAATCTCCCGCTGCGCAGACCGCCCAGGGCACGAAGTTCGTGCACGACTGGAAAGTTAATCCTCCCCAGAGCTGCTCGGGCTGCCACCGCTAATCCCCGCCTTTTTCTTCGATGAGCAAGCAAGTCTTCAATCACCCCGCGCCGCAGCCCGGCGAGCCGACCGGTCCTTCGTACTGGCGCAGCCTCGATGAGCGTAACAAGACGCCCGAGTTCCGCACCCGCGCTGAGCGCGAGTTCGTCGATGGCGCCGCCGCCATCACCACCGTCGAACGCCGCGAGTTCCTGCTGCTCATGGGCGCGTCCTTCGGCCTGGCTGGTCTCGGTCTCGCCGGTTGCCGCGAGCCGCGCAACCACACGTTGCCTTACAGCAAGCAGCCCGAGAATACGATCCCTGGCGTCGCGACTTACTACGCGTCTTCTTTCCCGGGCGAGTCCGCCAACCAAGCACTGATTGTCGAGACGCACCAGCATCGCCCGACGAAGGTCGAAGGTAACCCGAGCCACGTCGCTAACGGCACGGCTTCGTCGAAGTTCGCCCAAGCGAGCGTCCTCGACCTCTACGATCCCGAGCGTGCGCAGGCTTCGCAGGACGCCACTGGCGCCATGCTCTCCGTCGCAGCCGTCCGCGATTTACTCCGCAAACTTTCCGCTGAGGCTAAGGCCAACGGTGGTGCTGGGCTCGCGTTCCTTGCTCGTCCGTCCACGTCCCCGACCCGCGCTCGTATCGTCGCCGCCGTCAAGGCGGCGTTGCCGCAGGCTCGTTTCGTCGAGTACACGCCGGTCGCCCAGAACCGTGCCGACGCCGTCTTGGGTGCCCGCGCCTTGCCTGATTTCGCGAAGGCCCGTCGCATCCTCAGCCTCGACGCCGACTTCCTTGGCGCCGGTGACTCCATTATCGAAGCCACGCGGGCCTACTCGTCCGCGCGTCGCGCCGACACAGCGTCGGAAGCCGATGCGATGGCCCGCCTCTACGTCGTCGAATCGACCTTCACGCTGACCGGCGCTGCGGCCGACCACCGCCTCCGTGCCGCTAGCTCGCACATCTCTGGCCTCGCCTTGCTCTTCGCCGCCGAAGTCCTCGCGCAGACAGGGAAGGGTGCCGACGCCTCTGCGTTGCGCGCTAAGGTCTCGGGCCTCAAGATCGAAGAAAAGTGGCTCAAGGAATCCATCGCTGACCTCGTCGGTGCTAAGGGCAAGGCCCTCATCGTCGCGGGTGATCACCTCTCCGATGATGCGCATCGCGCCGTGGCTTTAGCCAACGCTGCGCTGGGTGCCGCCGTCCGCTACGTCAAGGCTGCCACTCCTGTTGCCGGCACGATTGCTGACCTCGTCTCCAAGCCCGCTAGCACGCTCGTCATCCTCGGCGGTAATCCCGCCTACGACGCTCCGTCGGACGTCGACTTCGCCAAGGCCGTGAAGGCCGCCAAGCAGGTTGTCCGCCTCGGTTACCATGGCCCGGCTTACGACGAGACCTCCGCGCTCGTAAAGGATGCCAAGGGCACTTTCGTGGCCGCTTCGCACTACCTCGAAAGCTGGTCCGATGGTCGCACGGTCGATGGCACCTACGTGCCGGTCCAGCCGATGATCGACCCGCTCTTCCCGACGGTCACCGAACTCGACGTCCTCGCTCCTTTCGCGGGCCTCACCCAGGAGCCTTATGCGCTCGTTCGCGAGACCTTTAACAGCCTCTCCAAGGATGCTGCGGATACCGCTTTCGCTGCTTGGTTAGCGGAAGGCGTCCTCGCTGGCACGCAGTACCCGACTTATTCGGATATGCTGTTCGCGCTGCCGACCGCGGTCTTTAAGGCCCCTGAGCTTTCGGCTAAGTCCCTCGAAGTCCGCATCGTTCCCAGCGTGCACGCCGGCGATGGCCTCTCCGCCAACAATGGTTGGCTCGCGGAAGCGCCGGATCCGCTCTCCAAGACCTCTTGGCAGAATGTTATCCTCATCAGCCCCAAGATGGCGAAGGAGCTCGACGTCGAGCCGACCGTGTCGCTCATCAATAAAATTGGCCAACTGAACCGTAACATCAACGAGCTCGTCGATGGCCGCCTCATTGCGAAGGTTGCCACGCTCACGGTGAACGGCGTCACCCTGAAGGGCTCCCTCTTCATCATGCCGGGCATGGCTGACTACACCATCGGCCTGCAGTTGGGCTTTGGCCGTCGCATCGCTGGTCGCGTGGCCACCCGCGTCGCCGAGCGCCTCCAGGGTCAGCTCGTCGGCAACGGCTTCGACGTCTATCCTTTCGTCACCTCCGCTCAGCCAGCCGTCCGCACGGGCGTCGTCCTCGACCTCACTGGCGAGAGCGCCCCGATCGCGAATATGCAGGACCACTGGTCCATGGAAGGCCGTGACGTCGTCCGCGAAGGCAACGCCGCCGACCTGCACCACAACGAGAATTTCGCCAAGCTCGGTATCGATGGCCACGCCCCGGCGGTTTATGGCAAGGACGAGAAGATGTCCCCAGCAGACAAGGCCATCCTCACGCCGCGCGGTAATTCCGCTTACGAGCACCCGAACCATACCGTCGCCCCGAACGTCGCGGTGTGGAAGGGCCACGAAGATAAGTTCCCGTTGCTCCAGCAGTGGGGCATGTCGATCGATTTGAATACCTGCACGGGTTGCAACGCTTGCGTGACCGCGTGTCAGGCAGAGAACAACATCCCCGTGGTCGGCCGCGACCAGGTTCTCAAGGGACGTAACATGCAGTGGATTCGCCTCGACCGCTATTTCTTCGACGGTCGTGAGCAGGCGGGCAACGAGATCCCCACCGATCCGCAGGTCACCTTCATGGGCGTCGCCTGTCAGCATTGCGAAACCGCCCCGTGTGAGACCGTCTGCCCGGCCAACGCCACCGTCCACGACGATCAAGGCCTCAACACGATGGCCTACAACCGTTGCATCGGCACCCGTTACTGCGCCAACAACTGCCCGTACAAGGTCCGTCGCTTCAACTTCTTCGACTACAACAAGCGCGAAGCTGGTCACTACTATGAAGGCCCGCTCGGTCCAGCGAAGTTGCCGAAGGATCCCGCCGACCTGCCCCAGCTGCAGAAGAACCCGGACGTCTCCGTGCGTATGCGCGGTGTCATGGAAAAGTGCACCTATTGCGTCCAGCGTATTCAGGAAGCCAAGATTCAGGCCAAGGTCCGCGCCAAGGACTCGGCCGACATCAACGTCGCCGACGGCGCGATCAAGGTCGCTTGTCAGCAGGCTTGCCCAGCGGAAGCCATCGAGTTCGGCGATATCACCGACCCGAAGTCCCGCGTCTCGAAGGCGAAGGCCTCGACTCGCAGCTACGGCGCGTTGACTTACCTTAACACCCGTCCGCGCACGACCTACCAGGCCAAGTTGCGGAATCTCAATGCGAAGATGCCTGGCGCTATCTTGATTCCGCTATCCCGCAAGGAAATGGCTGGTCGCGAGAGCCACGCCCCGGCACATGGTGCCGCCCCGCACGGCGAAACCTCCCACAGTGCTCCCGCGGCCGACAGCCACGGTCACCAGAAGTAACCCTTAACGCATCCCTGTTCCATGGCTCACGCCCACGATAGCTCCTCGGAGCGCCCCGCAATTCTGGATAAGGTCCGTCCAGCTGAACTTCCCCGCCCGAAGCTGATTCTCAACGATCGCGGCTTCCACTGGATCACCGATAAGGTGTGTGGTATCGTCGAAGAACCGACCCCGCTCTGGTGGAAGGTCCTCTTCGGCGTCGCCCTCTTCATCGCCTCCTTCACCGGTCTGGGCCTCTTCTACCTCGTCTCGACTGGGACAGGCACTTGGGGCCTGCGTTCGCCGGTGGGTTGGGGTTGGGCCATCGTTAACTTCGTGTTCTGGGTCGGCATCGGCCACGCCGGCACACTCATCTCGGCGATCCTCTGTCTCCTCCGCCAGAAGTGGCGTACCTCGATTAACCGTGCCGCCGAAGCCATGACCATCTTCGCGGTGATGTGTGCTGGTATCTTCCCGCTCTTCCACGTCGGTCGCGTTTGGTTCGGCTGGTGGCTCTTGCCGCTGCCTAATCAAAACGGCATCTGGCCGCAGTTCCGCTCGCCGCTCGAGTGGGACGTGTTTGCCGTCTCGACCTACTTCACTGTCTCGACGCTCTTCTGGTACATGGGGATGGTGCCCGACCTCGGGGTCATCCGCGATCGCGCTAAGACCTGGTGGCGCAAGGCCTTCTACTCCGTCCTCGCCCTCGGTTGGCGCAGCGGTAACCGCCAGTGGAGCAACTTCGAAATGGCCTACCTGCTCCTCGCCGGCCTTTCGACCCCGCTCGTGCTCTCGGTGCACACCATCGTCTCGTTTGACTTCGCTGTCTCGAACGTCCCCGGCTGGCATACGACCATCTTCCCGCCGTACTTTGTGGCGGGCGCTATTTTCTCGGGCTTTGCGATGGTGCTGACCCTGATGCTTCCGCTGCGGGCGATTTATCGCCTGCACGATGTCATCAACCAGTACCACATCGACAACATGTGTAAGATCATCTTGGCCACCGGCACGATGGTTGGCTACGCGTACGCCACCGAATTCTTCATCGCGGCCTACTCGGGTAACGTCTACGAGAAGTTCGCGTTCATCAACCGTGCCTTCGGTCAGTACTCCTGGGCTTACTGGATCATGGTGTCCTGTAATGTGATTACCCCTCAGCTCTTCTGGTTTAAGAAGGTCCGTGAGAACCACTCGCTCGTCTGGATCATCTGTATCTTCGTCAACGTCGGCATGTGGTTCGAACGCTTCGTCATCACTTGTACCTCGCTGGCTAACGATTACCTCCCGTCGAGCTGGGGTTATTACAGCCCGACCATCGTGGATATCTTCACGTTCTTCGGCACCTTCGGCTTCTTCTCCGTCCTCTTCCTCCTGTTTATCCGCTTCCTTCCGCTGCTGCCGATGGCGGAAATTAAAATGGTCGCGCCACAGGCCGACCCTCACGCCCACTGATCCCGCCGTCCGCCCCGACCATGAACGAACGAAACGAACGCATCTTCGGTGTAGCTTGCACCTTCCGCAAGCCCGCCGACGTCTTCCACGCCGCCGAAAAGGTGCGCGATGCTGGCTGGACCCGCTGGGACGTCCACACCCCTTTCCCCATCCACGGCATGGACCAAGCCATGGGCCTGCCGCGCTCGAAGGTACCGCGCCTCACGCTGCTTGGTGGTGTGACCGGTTTTATCACGGGTTGCCTGCTGACGTGGTACATGAACTCCTACGACTACCCGCTGATTGTCGGCGGTAAGCCCTACTGGAGCGCGATCTTCCCGTTCCCGGTGTTGTATGAGTGCACGATTCTCTTCGCGGCTTTCGGGACGTTCTTCGGCCAGTTCATCTTGAACCGCCTGCCCCACCATCATCACCCGCTGTTTGAACTCCCGAACTTCGCCCGCGTTTCCGACGACACCTTCATGGTCGTCCTCGAAGCCCACGACCCGAAGTTCCATGTGGATGATTCCCGCAACTTCCTGCAGTCGCTTGGCGGCCAGGAAATCACCGTCATCCGCGACTAATTCGTCCCATGTACCGTTACCTCACTTTCCTCGCAGTCGTCGTCGTTGCCGTCATCGGCTTCTTCGGCGTTCAGGGCAAGCAATCCAAGGACACGCCCGTCTATGTCTTCGACGACATGGACTACCAGCCCAAGTACAAGCCGCAGGGGGAGAACAAGTTCTTCGCGGATGGCCGTGACGCCCGTCCGGCCGTCGCTGGTACGGTTGCTCGCGGCTCTGGCCTCGAGCCCTTGAAGGTTTTCGCTCCGGATTACCGCCGCGCTGAATCCCTCAACCCTTCGTTTGCGACGGGTAAAGATGCGCAAGGTAACTTCCTCGCTGACTTCCCCGCGAACTCGTTGACCTTCCTCGCTAGCGGTGAGCTGGCGCCGTTCACGGTGGACGCCAAGACCCTCGCTCTGGGCCAAGCCAAGTTCCAGATTTATTGTGCGGTCTGCCACGGATCGGCTGCCGACGGTAATGGCATCATGAAGGTCCGTTCCACTATCGAAGGTGACGTGGGCATCGTCACGATTGCCAACCTTCAGTTGCCCTTATTCCGCGCCTACCCGCAGGGTCAAGTGTTCGACGTCATCACCAATGGTAAGAACACGATGCTCGGTTACGGCGATAAGCTCACCCCGGAAGAGCGCTGGGCCGTCGTCGCCTACCTGCGTGCCCTCCAACTTTCGCAATCTTGCCCGCCTAACCTCGTCCCCGCCTCCTTGAAGGCCACCGTCAAGTAATCCGCACATGAGCGACTCTTCCTCCCACCTTTCGTCCAAGTGGACGACCATCCTCGGCCTCGGCGTTATCGCGCTGGTCGCTGCTTGGGCCTTGGCGTTCCTTGGCCTCGGTCAACACGACCATCGCCCGGCACTCTCCGTCCTGCTCGGCTGCCTCTTCTGGACCTCGCTCCTCATCGGTATGCTCATGCTGACGATGATCACCCGCGTCTTTGACGCTGGCTGGGCTCCAGTCATCCGCCGCAACTGGGAATTCATGATCGGCGCCTTGCCGGTCGTCTTACTGCTCGGCGTAGTCCCGTTAGCGTTCCTGCCAGACTTCCGTCACCTCCTCTGGGAATGGACGGATGTGAAGCACATTCTGCCCAGTGGCCACGAAGTCGGCCATGACCCAATCCTGCAGGCGAAGAGCTGGTTCTTGAACGAGAAGTTCTTCCTCGTCCGCATCTCGCTCTACGTCGTTTTCTTCAGCGTGCTGACCTGGGCGATGCGCACCTGGTCCTTCAAGCAGGACACCGATCGCACCGCGAGCCACACCCACACGCTGCATGCTTTCTCGGCCGCTGGTATCCCGCTGGGGGCGGTCGCCCTCACCATGCTGGCGTTCGATTGCCTCATGGCCCTGTCGTACCACTGGTTCTCTACGATGTATGGTGTATGGTTCTTCGCCTTATCGATTCGCTTGGCCCTCGCCGCGACGGTTATCCTGACCTATCGCCTCTCGAACGGCGGTTGGTTGGATGGTATTCTCAACCAAGCGCATCGCCACGTCTTGGGCTGCCTGATGCTCGCTTTCACGGTTTTCTGGGCTTACATCAGCTTCTCGCAGTACTTCCTTATCTACACGGCCAATATCCCCGAAGAAACCTTCTGGTATAATATCCGTGAGTTTAATCCAGTCACCGGCCTGAAGAGCGATTGGTGGGGCGTCTCGATGTACCTCATCTTCGGCTTCTTCTTACTGCCGTTCCTCGCCTTACTCTTCTATCGCTCGAAGATTGTCCCTAAGCGTCTTCTGACCATCGCCGTTATTATCTTCATCGGTGGTATCGTCGACCTCTGGTTCAACGCCGTCCCTCGGCAGATTGTCGATAAGACCGCCCCCGAAGGCTTCACGGTCTCGCCCTTCCTCTGCGGTGGTCTTGCGACGGACCTCCTCGCGATTGCCGGCTTCGGTGCCATCGTGATTGGGCTCTTCCTTCGTAGTGCGACTAAGGCCGAAACCATCCCGGTCCACGACCCTCGTATCCTCGAGTCCATCAATTACCATGAGTGAGCATCCCTCTAACGGTTCCCGCGCGCTGCTACCTAGCCAGGTCAAGTCTTGGTTGGGTATCGTCGCCTTCGTCATCGTGGCGGTGGCGGTGCTGGCCTTTGCCTTCGTCGCAATCCGCCCAGCCACTAATTCTGACCGCGATCGCCGCACCGCCCAGAAGGCTCTGCGGGCGGACACTGAGTCCAAGGCCAAGGCTTTGCTCACTGATGCCGCCAAGAATGCCGATGGCTCCTACCGTCTGCCGGTCGCTGACGCGATGGCGGTGATTGCGGCCAACCCGAAGGTCCTGTCGGACATGCGAAAGTCCGCCGCGGCTCCTGCCCCCGTTCCTGCTTCCGCCAGCGCTGCTTTCGTTAAAGCAGACGATGAGCAAATGAAGCGCGGTCTGGCGGTCTATGCCCGCACCTGCATAGCTTGCCACCAGCCGACGGGTAAGGGCCTGGCTCCGGTGTTTCCCTCGATTGCCGGCGTCCCGATCGTCAACGGCGACGCGACTTTACCGATCAAGTTCATTCTCCATGGCTTGATGGGCCCTGTCACCGTGGATGGCATCACGTACAATAGCATGATGCCGCCGGTGGCTGGCGTCAGCGATCAAGACATCGCCGATGTGCTCACCTACGTCCGCCAAAGCTTTGGCAATAAGTCTAACCCGGTCACCGCTGACCAGGTGAAGGCCGTCCGTGCAGCTAACGCGGCCCGCACCGCCCCATGGAACACCGCCGAACTCGGCCTCAAGTAATCCCTTTATAATACGATGAGTCAGGAAAATCAACATAGCCGTCCGCCAGGGCAGGGCCGTCCGCAGGGACGATCCGCCGATACCGGCTCCCCCCGCATTTCCCGCGTCGACGCCAGCGTCGCCAGCCCGGTGAAGTTCTTCTTCGCTTCGGCGCTGCTCTGGCTGCTCGTCTCCTCGGTGCTGGCGGTGATTACGGCGGTGAAGCTCCACCTCCCAGGGTTCCTGAATAGCTGCGAGTATCTCACCTTTGGCCGTCTCGATGCTATCCAGCGCAACGTGTTCTTCTATGGTTGGGCGTCGAACGCCTTGATCGGCCTGAACCTTTGGTTACTGGCTTCCTTGGGTCGCTTTGAGTTTCGGAACGGCTGGATCGCCACCTTAGGCGGCCTGATCTGGAACCTCGCTCTCACCGTCGGTATTGCGAGCGTACTCCTCGATTCCCAGAACGCCTTTGAGCTCTTGGAACTCCCGCGTGGCGTCGCTTTGGCGTTCTTCGTCGCCTTCCTGCTAGCGGCCCTCTGGCCGGCCGTCGCCTTCGTGCGTCGTCCCACGGACCAAGTCTTCGTCTCGCAGTGGTATATTCTGGGTGCTTCCTTCGTCTTGCCAGTGGTTTACCTTCTAACCCAGCTCATGGTGCTGTGGTGCCCGACGAACGGCGTTCTCCAGGCCCTCGTGCATAGCTGGTTCCTGCAGAACTTCCTCCTCCTCTGGTTGGGCGCATCCGCCCTTGCCGCCGTCTATTACTTCCTGCCGAAGGAACTCGGCACAACCCTCACTGGTTACTATCTGTCGACCGTTGGTTTCTGGACGCTCTTCCTGTTTGCTGGTTGGACCGGTCCCGCGACTTTACTCGGTAGCCCGGTGCCGCTCTGGATTCAGTCCTCGGGCGTCGTGGCCGCCGTGATGTTACTCATCCCGCTCACGATTACCTCGATCAACTTCTTTGGTACGCTCTCGCGCGACTCGGGTTGGACCCGCGCTTGGAATAATACCACGCTACGTTTCGTCGCGTTTGGCCTCGTGGCCTACACGTTGGCTATCGCCCTACAGATTGTCTTCTCGGCGCGTTCCCTGAATGCCCTCGTTCGATTCACCTCCTTTGCCGCTGGCCAGCAGCAGTTGCTGACTTACGCCTTCGTCTCGATGGTGATTTTTGGGGCGGCTTACTACATCTTGCCGCGCTTGACGGGCGCCTTCTGGCCTTCCGCCAAGTTAGTGCATTTGCACTTCTGGTCCTGCGCCTTGGCTGTGGTCGGCTCGGTTGCTGGCTCGCTATTCTTTGGCTGGACGCAAGGGGCCGCCCTCGCGGCCGCCAAGCCCTTCGCTCAGACTATGCACCCGCAGGAGGCCCTGTTGAGTTCGGCCTGTGCAGTCCTCTTCCTTATCGGCCATGTGGCCTTCGCGCTTAACGCTTTTGGTATGCTGACCACCTGCTCCTCCTCGACCGAGGAAGCTCGCCAAGCCTAACCCGCCCCGTCCATGAATAACCTTAATCTCATCCTCGCGGGCGTCTTCTCTACCGTCGCCGCTTCGTTTGGTGGCTTGCTCCTCGCTGGCCATGCGCAGTTGGGCGCGCTCGGTCGGGCTCCGGCTGAAGAAGGCGGTCCGCTCTTTCCAGCTTTGGAACCGGGTCAAGCGATCCAAGGCCGTCAGGTCTACCTCCAGCTTGGTTGCGTTGCTTGCCACACCCAGCAGGTCCGTCCCGCCGGTCAGGGGAGCGATATCGCCCAAGGTTGGGGCGTCCGTCCCTCGGTGGCCCGCGACTACGTCCTGCAGTCGCAGGTTGCCCTTGGTAATCGTCGTATCGGTCCAGACCTCGCTAATTACGGCGTCCGGGCCAAGTCTGACGCTGAAATCGCCGCGCACCTTTCGGCTCCCGCCGCTGGCTCCGCCATGCCGGCCTTCCCGTCGCTCTTTAACCAAGGTAAAGATGGGTCGCTCCAGCCTAATGAGCGTGGCACGGCCCTCATCGCCTACCTGAAATCTCTTCGCCAGGACTACTCCTCGCCCGAAGCCAAATTGAAGCAGTGAACCCATGAACGATTCTCACCGTCCCAATGACCGTCACCGTCGCCCTCGGGCGTCGAACGATGCAGGCACCGAAGGTTTTTCCGACGGGCGCCTCGTCGAGGTCCATCATCAGCTCGCCAATGACAAGGAAGAGCCCGCCGAAGGCTTCGCCTTGTTGCCGGTCATCGTTGTTTTTCTATTTTGCGGTTTCGGCTTTTGGGCCGGCCTTTACCTGACCCGCAATTCGGACGGTTTCAATCCAGGCTCCTTCGACCTCGATGCCCCGCGGGCCTTGGTTGATAACGGACCGAAGGAATTCGAACCCGATCCGGTGAAGGGCGAGAAACTCTACGTCACGAACTGTGCCGGCTGCCACCAGCCTACAGGCTTGGGTGTTGCTGCTGCTTTCCCCCCGTTGGCTGGTTCTCCCTGGGTCGCTGGCAATGAAGAGCGTCTGCTTAAGATCATTATTGGCGGCTTGGCTGGTGAACTCGATTACAAGGGGACCAAGTATAACGGGGCTATGCCCAATGTCGGCGCCGGCCTCAAGGACGCCCAGATTGCGCACATTGCTACCTACGTCCGCCAAGCTTGGGGTAATGCCGCTGGCCCGGTGACGGATGCCAAGGTCGCCGAGGCCCGCAAGGCCGTGGGTGCTCGTGCCTCCTATAGCCCGGCTGAAATCCTGCAGGCTCACCCGCTGGAAATTAAGTAAGCCCGCGGTTTGGGCTGAAAAGCAAAAAGGCCCGAGGCTTGCGCCCTGGGCCTTTTTATTAGCTTAGCCGCTCAGGCTTAGGCCGTTTGGTGCTTCTTGATGAAAGCGGCGATGTCACCCTTCGGGCGGGCACCGACGATTTTATCCACGACTTGACCATCCTTGAAGAGGAAGAGGGCGGGAATCGAAGTCACGCCTAGCTGGGTCGCGAGGTTACGGTTCGTGTCCACGTCCACTTTGCAGATCTGCACAGTCGTGCCCATCTCAGCCGCGAGCTGGTCAAGGACCGGGCCCAACTGCTTACAGGGGCCGCACCAGGTTGCCCAGAAGTCCACGAGGACGGGCACGGTCGACGCTTTAATCGTCGATTCGAAGGTGTTGCTGTCGAGGTTGGTAATCAGATCGGATGCCATGGAAGGTCTTAGCCCTTGGTCTTAGAGAAGAGCTCTAAGTACAAGAAGACGGCTGCACTTAAGGAAGCCACAAGGGCGAGCACGTCAACAGCGGCCGCCGCTTTGCCGACGTTGCGATTGCTGGCTGCACCCGTTGTCGGGGAGACGCGTGGAGCGGCTGCCGCAATCGGGGCGGGAATGGGAGCGACGGGCGGACGCGGGGCGCCACCTGCAGCGGGCGGGGGCGGAGGGGGCGGCGGAAGCACAGCACCAGCGGGCTTAGCCAGCTTAAGCTTAGGGGCCTGAGGTGCGGCGTTATCGCCTTCAGCGGGAGGAGGGGGAGGGGGTGTCTCGGTGCTCATCGTTAGGGAAGGGAATGAAGCCGTTAAAAAAGGGGTGAGTCAACCAGTCAGTGCCAGATTTTGGGGCTAACGGCTCTGGTCGTGCTTGCGCAGGAGCTCGGCGACTTCACGGGGGTCGGCTCCTTGCAGATTCCGGCCCTTGCGGTTGAGGTCTTCAACCGTCTTCACTACGGTTTCGGTCATCCGTTCGTGGGTCTCTTGGGAACCCCCGACGAGTGAAAAGCCTTCGCCTTGGGTGATGCGCTTATGCTGGTCGGAATTATCCAAGCCTAAGCCTAGCAGGTGGTTCGGGGAGCGCGTCTTGCGAGCCATGGATTTACTTTAGCGGTGGCAGTCATCGCCGCAAGCCTCAGCGGCTTACGGGTTCGCCTCAGGCGGCGGTGTATCGAACTCGGACCCACCTTCGGAAGTCTCCCCGGCGAACGGGGCTTCCGCCTTTTCGCGCTTCGAGCAGACGATGTCCTCGAAATTATTGTCTTGTTCGAGCTGCATGGCGCCAAGCCTGGCCAATTCTAAACAGGCCAAGAAGTTGGCGATTAGCAGAGCCACGCTCGGGCGTTCAGGCAAGAGGGAGGTGAAGATGAACTTCGGCTCGGTTTCGAGGCGCTTGAGGATGAACTCCATGCGATCCGACACGGTGACATTCTCGACGGAAAGATTCCCCGGCTGGATGCGCTCGGCGAGGCGGCGGAGGACGTTGTTAAAGGTATTCCAGAGTTCGATGCGTTCGGTAGGAGCGACGGGACGCACGACGGCGTCTTCGCCTTCATTTTGCACGACGTAGCGAGCGAGCAGGCCTTGGCGGTCATCGGCCAAGCCACGGATAATCGCGGCGGTTTCCTTGACGCGTTTATACTGGATCAGCTGCTGGACGAGGGCCCAGCGTGGGTCTTGGCCTTCCGGAGTCGGGAGCACTTCTTCTTCAGGTCGACTTTCGACCGGCAAGAGCATGCGGCTTTTGATATACATCAATGTCGCAGCCATAACGAAGAAGTCGCCGGCGAGCTCTAGGTTGTCCTTCTCCTCCGTCCGGAGAATCTCGAGGTACTGCTGGGTGACCTTCTCAATCGGGATATCGTAAATATCGATTTCGTTCTTCCGAATAAGGAAAAGCAACAGGTCCAACGGCCCTTCAAAGACGTCCAGCCGGATTGGCAGGTCGGCTGGCGGCAAAATGCCGTCAGTCGGAATGGAAGAGGGGGTCGCGGATTGGTCCGTCACAGTTCAGAACTTGAACAAACGAGCCCGCAGGTGGAAGCCCAATGCACTATCCCCGAAGGCGGAAATCTTCTTCTGGAAGCCGTATTCCACTTCCCAGGAATTGCCGATACGCTGTACCAGACCAATGGACTGGTAGATGGACTGCTTAGTCAGGGCATCATAATTAGTTGTGATAACCCCAGAATAGACGGAATTAAGGCGAATTTCCCCCGTCAACCAGAGCTGATTGGCGACTTCGGCCTGCCGAAGTTGATACCAGCCGAAGGAGGCTTTCCAGAAATCACCAGAATTGAAGGAAATCGAGTTGAGCGACTCATGGGCAGCCCCGCCGCCGTTCGGGAGGCGCTGGTAGGAATCGATATTGACCCAAGGCGCGGGCGTGAGGCTGAGGTGGGCTTGGACGTCCGACTTATTGCCGGTGCCAGTGATAGCATCCTGCTCCCAGTTAGTGAAGACGTCGAAGCGCAGGAGGTCGCGGGTACCGTTCACGGTATCGCGGGTCGCCAAAGTGTTGCGCACGCCCAGGCGAGCCGCCTGTCGAGCCGTGACGCTGGCGGCGTCGGGGCGGTCAGCTAGGTCGAGTTCTTGGAAGGCCGAAAGGGCCACGGCGCGGTCGGCCAGCGGGAGCACGCCCGCCCCTTGCTCCGCACCCGGGAGGTAACGGTATTGGACGATCGGGCGAAGGCTGTGACGCATGCCATCAATCGACCATTTTTTGGCAACCAGTGCCCAGGAGCCAGTGAAGAGGCCTTCGACGTCAAAGCCGACTTGCCCCATGACCTTAGTTTGGTTGCCGAGCCCGTTGAGAGCGGACGACCAATCGGTGGCCCGGGCCCCGATGACGGGTTTGAACGTCAGCCAGTCTCCCGCGACGAGCGGATAGGAGAGGCCGTAGTAAAGGTCGAGGCGCGCGGTGGACCAAGCGTTCGTCGGGGCAATCCCGGCGGCCGGCTGTGCGTTGAGGTAGGCTAGCGCAGCGAAACCCCGTTGCCGGAGGCCATGCTCACCCAAGACCGTCTCGGTCAGGTCGAAGCGGATCTCAGGGAGCTTCTGGGTGACTTCCTGATAGTTGTCGGCTTTGGCGACGAGGTTCGCCGAGAGTAGGCCGCCGTTCCAAGGCTTGGTGACTTCGAGGTTTAGCTGCGGAGTGCCGGTGCGTTCGGCGAGGTTCGGGCGGAAGTCGCGAACGAAATCAGGGTCGCTCGTAGCGAAGAGCTGGCCGGCCACCTGGACCCCGTCGGCGGTGCGACCGTTAATCTCGCCGTATTCGAAGGTTCGCGTCCTCCCGGGGAGGCGGCCGAAGCTATCCGCCAATAAATCACCGCGGTCGTTGATGAAGCCGGCTTGGAAGAAGCCTTTCCAGTGCGTGGTGGCCTGCTGGTCTTTGGCGTTATCGTACTTGAGGTAGGGGCCGACTAGGAAGCCTGACTTACTGTAGAAGTCGAGGAGAGCGCCGACCCAGAGCGCGGGCGTCTGGCGGGCGAGCGTCGTGGTGCGAAGGTAGGTTCCTTGACGATCCTTCGACCCCATGTTCAGGTAGATATCGTAAGGGATATCTTGATACCCTTCTTGCCCGTAGTACGGGATGTAGAGGAAGGGGAGGCCGGCGAGCTGCGGGCGGACGTCGCGGAGGGCGAGCCAATCATCCTTTTGGGTATACTGGGCAGAACCGATGTTCAGCGACATGCCGCTGGCGGCGGGTTCGTTGTGCCACATCCGCAAGCCCTTGATGGTCTTATCACCCTTCTCAATGCGTAGTTCGTCGGCGGTTAAGTAGACAGGGTTGCGGCCGAAGCGGACCTTGGTGGCGACGACGACATCGTTCTTGGGGTCTAGTTGGGCTTTTTCACCGAGGATGCGGAGGTTTCGCGTGGCGTAGACGACGTCGCCCTCCGCCGTGATGAGGCCGGTGCGGGTATCGAGTTTAATCAGGCGGGCGGAAAGGAACGCACCGTTCGAACTGAAGCTCGCGTTGACGGCGACGAGGACTTTACCGTTTTCTTCGTAGCTGAAGCTTTGGCCAGAGAGGCCGGGCACGTCGGGCTTGGCCGCTTGTCCCGCCACCGGCCCGGGCACAGGTACAGTGTCCGCGGCGACGCCGCTGAGGGTGAGGCCGACGCTTGCGGCAAGAATCCAAAATCGACGGCCAGGCATCCGTCCCAGACTTGTCGCTCCGGCCTGCGTCTCAAGTATTTTCGGGGATTGCACGCTTGCGGCAAGGGGGGCGGGCGTGGATTGTCCAAGGATGCGCCTCAGTCCCGCAGAGTTGGCCGCCCTTGTGGAGGGCACGGAGACCTGTCCGCACCGTTTCCTCGGGGTGCACCCTCTAGTCGACGGGGGGGTGGTCATTCGGGCTCTCTTCCTTGGGGCGACGAGCTGCAAGGTGCTTAAGGATAAGGCCTCGAGAGGGGAGGAAATGGCGAAACTTGCTGACCTTGGGGTGTTCGAGCTGGTTTACCCTAAGTCGTCGGTCTTCCGCTACCGCTTCCAGGTCGGTTATGCCGACGGGACCGTGCAGGAACACGATGACCCTTATCGTTTTCTCCCGACAATTTCCGAGCAGGATTTGTTCCTGATTGGCAAGGGCGACGACCACAAGGTCTTCAATAAGCTCGGTTCTCACGTCCGTACTTTGGAGGGTGTAGCCGGTGTTTCTTTCGCAGTTTGGGCTCCCTCGGCTCGCCGTGTGTCGGTGGTCGGCGACCATAACCATTGGAACGGTCGGGCCCACCCGATGCGCTCCTTGGGGGCTTCGGGTATCTGGGAACTCTTCCTGCCTGGGCTCACCGTGGGGGCCCGTTATAAATATGAAATTGTCGGTGCTCATGATCAAACACCGTTCATCAAGACGGACCCCTGTGCGCTGCATTTCGAGCCTTCGCCCAATCACGCTGCCATCGTGTGCGACGTATCGGGCTTCGTCTGGAACGACCAGGCCTGGCTGGACCAGCGTCGGCAGGCCGACTCTCGGGCGCGGCCGATGTCCGTCTACGAGGTGCATCCAGCGTCTTGGCGTCGCGTGCCTGAAGAGGACAACCGCGTCCTGAACTACCGCGAACTAGGTACGCAGCTGGCCGAATACTGCACGCAATTAGGTTTCACGCATGTCGAACTCATGCCGCCGTCGGAATACCCGTTCGATGGCTCATGGGGCTATCAGGTGACGGGTTTCTACGCACCGACGCACCGTTTCGGCACACCGCTCGATTTCATGGCGATGGTCGACACGCTGCATCGCGCCAACATCGGCGTCATCACTGATTGGGTGCCGGCTCACTTCCCGCGCGACTTTTTTGCATTAGCCCGCTTCGACGGGACGCATCTCTACGAGCATGCTGATCCGCGCCTCGGGGAGCACCAAGATTGGGGTACGCTGATCTTTAACTATGGCCGCCATGAGGTCCGCGGCTTCCTGGTCGGCTCTGCGCTGTCGTGGCTAGAACGTTTTCACATCGATGGCCTCCGCGTCGATGCCGTGGCGTCGATGCTTTACTTGGATTATTCGCGCAAGGCCGGCGAATGGGTGCCCAATCGGCATGGCGGTCGCGAAAACCTCGAGGCCGTCGAATTCCTCCGACAGGTCAACGCGCTCGTGCATCTTTACCATCCTGGCGTGGTCACCATCGCCGAGGAGTCGACGTCCTATCCGGGCGTGACGAAGCCCGTGGCCGAAGGCGGCCTCGGCTTCGACTACAAGTGGAACATGGGCTGGATGCATGACAGCCTCGACTACTTTAAGCAGGATCCATTGTTCCGGAAGTTTCACCACGATAAGCTGACCTTCGGGATGATCTACCAGTGGTCCGAGGCGTTCGTGCAGTCCTTTTCGCATGACGAAGTCGTGCACGGTAAGGGCTCACTCATTGGCAAGATGGCCGGTGGCGACGATGCAACGAAGGCCGCTAACTTACGTTGCCTATTGGCGATGCAGTGGGCTTGGCCGGGTAAGAAGACTTTGTTCATGGGCTGCGAGTTTGGGCAGTTCGCAGAGTGGAAGTTCGACGCTTCGCTCGATTGGCACCTTCTGAAGTATCCACTGCACGCGGGGCTCCAGCGCCTCGTGACCGACCTCAATCGGCTCTACCGCCAAGATGGTTCCGTGGCGGCCAAGGACCTCGATTCGCGCGCTTTCGCTTGGATTAACCCGAACGACGGCGACCAGAGCGTGCTGTCGTTTGAGCGACACGGTGACGACTGTGCGTGGGTGGTCGTCGGCAATTTCACGCCACTGGAGCGGACGTATCGCCTGGGTGTGCCTTTCGCCGGGAAGTGGGAAGAGGCCGTGAATACTGACTCTTTGCATTACGCCGGCCAGGGTATCGGTAACCTCGGCGGTGTGCAGGCCGAGTCCAAGCCGACCCATGGGCGTAGTCATTCGATCGAAGTGTGTCTGCCTGGTTTGTCCGTCGTGATCTTCCGCCAAAAACGCTAAGCATGGCTCCTCGCTCCGATCTGTTCCGTCCGTTGGTCGCGCAAGACCCGACGAACCCGCTGTTCCGTTTCTCGTTGGGTCAGGAATTACTGAAAGAAGGTGCGGCCGCCGAAGCGATTGAACACCTCCAGTTCGCGGCGGCCTCGAAGGCCGACTGGATGATGCCGCGGATCTTATTGGGCAAAGCCCATTTGGCGCTTGGTGATCGGGTGGCTGCGCGCAGCGCCTTTGACGACGCCTTGCGCCTCGCCGTGGCCCAAGGCCATGAAGAGCCCGAGGAAGAACTACGTGCGCTGTTGGCTACGCTCTAAGTTACTCGACGCGTTCCAGCGTCACTCGACGCAGATCCATGACCGCGCCACCCTTCTTCTTGAGCGGGCGGACGGTCAGGGTGTTCTCGCCGGCGGTCAGGTCGAGGAGGCCGACTTCGCGTGGGATGAAGCGTTGGAAGTGGCCGGTCTCTTCGACCGTGAATTCAGCTTTGGAGGCGCCGACCTCGAGCGCGACGGTAGAGCCGCCGCTGCCCTTACTGCAGCCTTGGAGGATGCTCACGCGGTACTTGCCAGGCTTGGCGATCTGGAAGGTCCACGACGCGGTGTCGGTCGGGTCGACCCAGAATCCCAGCGTATCCTTTTGGGGTGGGTCTTCGTATTTTAGTTTCTTCGCTTGGACCTTCGCGTCACGGGCTTCGAGGAAGATGAGAGCATTCGGACCCGTCGGCGTGAATTCGTCCATCGCCTTGCGCCATTCAGCCATCAGCGGGCGCATGGCTTCAGAAGTCGGTAGCGCCTGAATACGCGTGGCGTCGAATTTCACGAAGCAGTTATCCCAGCGGGCGCGGTCAAAGTTGGGATTAGCCTTGATAGGCTCTGCACCGACGCTGCGGCGCCAGGCTTCGAGTTTGCCGCGGAGGACGGCCACGCGGGCGGGTTCGGTCGCAGCCAGGTCGGTCATTTCGCTCGGGTCCTTCGCGAGGTTGTAGAGCTCGAGGCTACCGTCTTCGTATTGTTCGAGGAGCTTCCAGTCGCCTTCGCGGATGACGCCAGCGGGTTTACCGCCTTGGTTCATGTAGTGCGGCTGATGCCAGTAGAGCGCGCGCGGGGTGGCGTTGGCCGGCTTGCTGTCGAAGAGGAGCGGAGAGAGGTCTTTGAAGTCCTGAACCGCGGGTGGGGTGACTTTGGCCAACGCACAGATGGTCGGACAGATATCACCGAGGACGACGGGCTCAGCGATTTCGCGGACAGCGAGTCGACCCGGGAAGCGGATGATGAGCGGGGTGCGAATGCCGCCCTCGTAGAGGAAGCCCTTGCCCGCACGCGTGGGCTCATTGTGGGTGGGCGGTGTTTCGCGTAGTTCCGAAACATGCACGCCGCCATTATCCGACGCGAAGACGACGAAGGTATTCTTCGCGAGACCGTTATCTTCGAGCGCCTTGAGGACGCGACCGACGGCGGTGTCGAGCGATTCGACGAGCGCGGCGTAGGTTGGGTGGAAGGACTTCGCGTTGGCTTCGATAGCCTTGGCTGGCGCGGCGAGCGGAATGTGCGGGTTGTCGAAAGCGAGGTAGAGCAGGAAGGGCTTACCCTTGCTGCGTTCGATGAATTTCACTGCCGCGTCGGCCTGGCCGAGTTCGCCTTTGCCGCCCTGCGGAGATTCCGCACCGGCATTGGCCCGCCCAGCGAAGTATTCGTCAAAACCGTGGTCGGTCGGCTGATGGCCTTTACCGCCGAGGTGCCACTTGCCCACCGCCGCCGAGACGTAGCCCTTCGGCTTGAGGAGTTGGGCGATCGTCTGGACGCCGTCCGGAAGATGTAGGTTAATGGGTGCGGCGAGTACGCGGTGTGAGGCGCGGTCGCTGCGACCGGTGAGGAACGTGGTGATCTTCAGGCGAGCCGGGCTTTGGCCAGTCAGGAGGCCGGCCCGCGAAGGGGAGCAGACGGAAGCCGCGGCGTAGGCCTGGGTGAAGCGGGCGCCTTCGGCGGCGAGCTTGTCTAAGTTCGGGGTGCGTTGATCCTTCCGGCCAAAACAACCGAGGTCATTGATGCCGAGGTCGTCGGCCAAGAGGATGACAAAGTTAGGCGGGGTCTCCTGCGCGGAGGCAGGCACCAGCGCGAGCAAGGCACCGAGGAATAGGCCAAGGAGAAGGCGGGGCATGCCTTGGGTTTAACGTCTCGCTGGGTTGTGCAAAGGGCAAAACCCACTTCGGTGCACTCATGGACCTTCGTTTAATCCAATTCGGCGTGGCGTGCATCGATGTCGCGATGGCCGCGGTTTCCTGGCTGATTTTGCTCTGCACCTATCCTGACTTTGCTCGCTGGCGGCCCGAAGGCTTCGCCGAGGCGCATGAAGCTTATACCCGTCGCGTCGGCTGGGTCGTCGGGCCTCTGCTGTTCGCCCAGCTGGGGGGTCATATCTGGCTGACCGTCATCGCGGGCGGTGGCTTGGGCCTTGGCCTCGTACTCGTCTGCTGGGTGTTAACGGCCGCCTGGTCCGTCCCGTGCCACCGGCGATTACAACTGCAAGGCCCGACCTCGCCGGCCTTGGGCAGCCTCATCCATTCGCACGCTTGGCGAACGGCCCTCTGGTCTGGCTTGGCTGTCTACTCCGTCCGACTGGCGGCGGGTTGACAGCAACGGTCGGGGCGTAATGCTCAATACTGATGAGGACAGCCGAACCGAATCCCGCCCGTAACGCCTCCCGCTGGGGTGCCTTCCGGCGCTTCTTGGGTTTCGTCGGGCCAGGCTTTTTAGTTTCGGTCGGTTACATGGATCCGGGGAATTGGGCGACCGACCTCGCGGGTGGTTCGCAGTTCGGCTATGCACTGCTGTGGGTCATCCTGCTGTCGAACCTGATGGCGATCTTGTTCCAGCACCTCTGCGTGCGGCTCAATGTCGCGACCGGCCTCGATCTCGCGCAGGCCTGTCGGGAACGTTATTCGCCGGGCGTCGCGAAGTTCCTCTGGGTCGCGGCCCAAGTGGGCATCGTTGCATGCGATCTCGCCGAACTGCTCGGCTCGGCCATCGCTTTGCAAATCATCTTTGGTATCCCGCTCTTTTTCGGCGCGATTATCACCGCCCTCGACGTGTTGGTGCTGCTGGCGCTGACTCGGCTCGGTTACCGTTGGCTTGAAGCCTTGGTAGCGGTGCTCGTGCTGACGATTGCGGCCTGCATTGGCGTTGAGCTCCTCTTAGCGAAGCCTGCGATTGCGGAGCTGGTGAAAGGCTTTGTACCGACCACGGATGTGCTGACTCGGCCAGGCATGCTGTTCGTGGCCCTTGGCATCGTCGGTGCCACCGTGATGCCGCATAATCTCTACCTGCATTCGTCCATCGTTGGCTCTCGTGATTTTGGGCAGACGGAAGCTTCTCGCCGCGAGGCCATGCGCTTTGCCACCTGGGATTCCACGCTCGCGCTCTGCTTGGCCTTTTTCGTTAACGCTGGCCTGCTGGTCCTCAGTGCTGCGGCCTTCCACGGCCGGCCCGAAGCCGTGACGGATATCCGCGAAGCCCACCGATTGCTGGACGGCGTTCTTGGGGTGACCTTCGCTGGTACGCTCTTTGCCCTTGCACTGCTCGCCTCGGGTCAGAACGCCACCATCACCGGAACCATGGCCGGCCAAATCGTCCTAGAGGGCTTCCTTAAGATTAAGAGCGCTGGTTGGATTGTGCGCGTCGCGACCCGCCTAGCGGCGCTGGCCCCCGCCTTGCTGGTCATTGGGCTCGCAGGGGAGGGTAAGGTGGAAAACCTGCTCATCTGGAGTCAGGTCATCCTTAGCCTGCAGCTCGGCTTCGCCTGTTGGCCGCTGGTGCGTATGACCAGCGACGCTGAATTGATGGGTGTGTTTGTCGCGCCACGTTGGATTTCCACGCTCGGCTGGGTCGCCACAGCCCTGGTCGTGGGTTCGAGCCTGTGGTTTGTGCTCAATATTTAGGAAAGTACCAATAATTAGAGGACTGTGATTAATCTTGATATCTTTACTAAAGTAGTAATCATTAAGACCTTATCCTTTAATTTCATGAGATTTTTAACACTATTAACGCTTTTCTGGGCGGCCGTCGGTTGCGCCGAAGCGGAACCAGTGACCCTCCGCGTTGGGTTCTTCCCGAACCTGACGCACTCGCCGGCCCTCGCCGCTCGCCAACTCGAGCGGGAAGGTGCTGATTGGCACCTCGCGAACCTGCCGAAGGGCTCCAAGATTGAATGGCGTTCTTTTAACGCGGGTCCTTCCGCGATGGAAGCGCTGTTGGCCGGCGCCGTCGACCTCACTTACGTCGGCCCCTCGCCCGTGATCAACGCGCACGTCCGCACGAAGGGGAACGAGCTCCGCATCCTGGCGCCCGTCGCCCGCGCCGGTAACGCGTTGGTGGTCCGCAAGGGGCTTGGCCTGAAGACGCCGAAAGATTTTATTGGTCGCCGTGTGGCGACGCCACAGCTCGGCAACACACAGGACATCGACGCCCGCGTGTGGCTGCGTGCAGGTGGCCTCACGATTAAGGTCAATGGGGGTGATGCCCAAGTCATCCCGGCACAAAACGCTGAGCTGGTGCTGCTTTTCTCGCGTGGCGACGTGGATGCAGCGTGGACAGTGGAGCCTTGGGTGACGCGCCTCACAAGCGAGTTTGGCGGCGAGATTCTGTTCGAGAAGAAGGATGCGATCATCACCGTCCTGGCTTCCTCGAAGACCGCGCTGGCCAAGAACGGGAAGGGTATCGAAGCCTTCGTGCGCTCCCACTACGCGCTCCGCGATAAGCTGCTCGCGGACCAAGCATGGCACGAGAAGCTCATCATCGCTGGACTCGGCGGTGAGACCCGTTCGACCCCGCCGAAAGCCACCCTCATCGGTCCGGCCCTCAGTCGCGTGATCTTTGACGCCCGTGAAGAGGACGCCGTCCGTAAGGCTCGCCTGACGGCTGCCTTCACCCAGGCGCTCAAGGATTCGAAGGATTCCGGCCTGTTGACCGGCGACGCCCCCATCGCCCCGCTGTTGGAGTCATTGGTCTCCGACGCCCCCGCCGCGAAGTAAGAGGTTACAATCTACTGGGCCCCGCCTTGGGAGGTGACTCCTCTGCGGGGCTTGGTTATTTTGAATATAGGTCCTAAT